>Ga0182739_1003963_pt1 | contig 12551 bp, 11 predicted proteins | sample eDN5th30CBELigBY_FD_128873 | JGI IMG/M metagenome (GOLD analysis project Ga0182739, IMG submission 128873) | Enriched backyard soil microbial communities from Emeryville, California, USA - eDNA 5th pass 30_C BE-Lig BY (version 2) (version 2) | ecosystem: Environmental > Terrestrial > Soil >... | reverse complement strand
TTCGGGTTCGCTGGAACGACGGACGGGCGACCTTGCTGAGGAACGAGCTTCGACGCCCTCGGATAAGTCGGTCTACCCGCCGCCACCGCGCCGGCTAGTCTAGCCGATCCGGCAGACGCCGACCTACAAGGATGAGTTTGTTTGGCGCCGCGCTAGCTCAGTTCGATATCGTAGCGAATGAAGCCGCGGTTCACGGCGACCTTGTCGTAGAGACGCCGCGCGGTCGCGTTGCTTGCGTGCGTCTGCCAATAGAGGCGCGGGCAGCCGCGCGACTTCGCCCAGACTGCAACGGCCTCGATGAGCGCGCGCGCCACGCCCTTGCCGCGCACATCCGCCTCGGTGAACAGGTCCTGCAGATAGCAGACATCGTCGGAGGAGGTGTTGGCATGAACGAGAAAGTGCGTGATGCCCACCAGGCGTCCGTCGAGCCGGGCGCCCAGCGCGTGCATGCGCGTGTCCTTGGCGAACTCGTTCCAGGCCCGGTCGTACATTTCCGGCGGCAGCGTGCGCTCGTAGAAATCCATGTAGGCGCGGAACAGCACTTCCCATTGCGCGCGGTCGGAGGGTTCGAGTTTGCCGATGGTGAGCATCAGGCGTGACTGAACATGGTCTTGCCGGGCACCGGCATGGTCGCCTTGAGGATGGTGCCAGCCGCGATCTTCTCGCTGCGGCGCGACACCACGACGTAGAGATCGTGGCCGGAGAAGGCGACGTTCGTGCAGTAGATGTCGTCGCCGCAATCGACGTGATGCGTCGGCCGGCCGAGCGCATCGAAGCGCCAGGCCGTGGTGCTGGGATGCGCAATCACCAGCCCGCCCTCCTCGTCCAGCGCCATGCCGTCCGGACCGGCATGGCCGCCGCTCATCTGGATGAACAGGCCGACCTTGCTCGCCGTCCCGTCCGGCATCAGCGGCAGCCGCCACACCGCGTTGCCGCGCGTCAAGCCGACATAGAGGACGGTCTCGGCCTTGTTCATCACCAGCCCGTTCGGGCTGGGCGCGGTGTTCACCAGCATGGTAAGCCTGCCCGCCGTGTCGTAGCGATAGACGCGGCCGGTCGGATCGTGCAGGCCGGTCTGGCCCTGGTCGGTGAAATAGAGATCGCCGTTCTGAGCGAAGAACAGATCGTTGACGCCCTTGAAACTCTCCGACCCGCGCGTCTCGAGCAGCGGCGTCACCTTGCCGCTCTCGGGATCGAGCAGGACGATGCCGCGCTTGTAGTCGGTGATGAAGAGGCGGCCGTCCTTGTGGATCTTCAGCCCGTTCGGCCAGCCGTCATATTCCGTCACCAAGGTCCATTCGCCCGCCGGGGAGATTCGGAAGACGCGCCCGAACGGAATGTCGGTGACATAGAGATTGCCTGCGCGATCGAAGCTCGGCCCTTCGAGGAAGGAATCGAGCAGCTGTCCCACCGCGTTGGTATCGCCCCACGACGTTCGCCCAGGCTTGCGGAACTTGTCCGGCAGCCGCGTGAACTCCGTCGCCTGAACGGGCTTCGTCATTCCGTACATAGTTCTCTCCCCCTGGGGGCGCGCCACTCCAGGTGGCGCGATCATCGTTTCTTTGAAGAAGACGCGCGACTGGAGTCGCGCGTCCCCAGCCGCCTAAGCCGCCTTCACTTCGCGTTCGGCCTTGAGCGCGCGGACGGTCTGGCGCAGGGCGTGAACCGTCTTCTCGATCTCCGCGCCGCCGTGCATGGCCGAGACGAAGCCGCCGGGGGAGCCCATGACGTCGACGCCGTGGGTCATCAGGCCCATGCGGATCTTGCCGGTGAGCGGACCCGCGGCGCGTGCGCCCTTGAGCTTCTCGATCGGCACCTTCAGCGGATCGAAGGTCGCGGGATCGATCGGATCGCCGAACGGATTGGGATAGATCAGGAAGGTCGAGCTCTGGCCGTAGATGCCCCACGGCACGCCTTCCTGCACCAGCACCTCGGTCAGTGCCGCGCGCAGTTCGGCTGCGGTCTTGTTGGCCTTCTCGGCGAGATCCTCGTCGCGCACCAGCGACAGCGCGGTGACGGCGGCGGCGGCCGACAGTGGGTTGGCGTTGAAGGTGCCGGGATGGAGGATGCGCTCGATCTTGCGGGCCGCGGTCGCGACGTGATCGATGCGGTCCATGATTTCACGCTTGCCCGAGACCGCGCCGCCCGGCAGGCCGCCGGCCACGATCTTGGCCTGGATGCAGAGATCCGGCGTGATGCCGAACGCCTTCTGCGCGCCGCCCGACGACCAGCGATAGCCGGTGATGACCTCGTCCATCAGCATGACGACGCCCTTCTTCGCCGTGGCGTCGCGCACCGCCTGGATGAAGCCCGGCGGCAGCGGCACCTGGCCCCACGACGCGCCCGACGGCTCGAACATGACGGCGGCGATATCGTCGCGCTCCTCGATCACCTTCACGACCGCGGCAACGTCGCTGCTCGGCATGACGATCGACAGCGAACTCACCTCCTGCGGCACGCCGGGCGTGGTGCCGCCATCGTAGGTCGCGCCGGCGCCCGCGGTCACATGATCGTGCCAGCCGTGGAAGTGGCCGAGGAAACGGAGGATCTTGTCCTTGCCCGTGTGGGCGCGCGCGAGGCGGATCGCCATGTGCGAGGCCTCGGTGCCGGACGCGGTGAAGCGCACACGCTCGGCGCAGGGCGTCAGCTCGCACACCAGCTCGGCCCAGCGCACTTCGAGTTCATGGCTGGAGCCGTAATGCGTGCCGAGTTCGATCTGGCGCTTCACCGCCTCGACGACGGCGGGATGCGAATGGCCAAGCAGCATGGCGCCGTGGCCGCCGAAGTAATCGACATACTCGTTGCCGTCGACGTCCCACTTGCGCGGGCCCGCGGCACGGGAGACGTGGATCGAATAGGGGTCGAGGTAGCGCGCGTCGTGGGTGATGCCGCTCGGCAGCACCTTGTGGGCGCGCTCGAACAGAGCCGCCGATTTGCCCGTCTTCGCCTTGTAGTCGGCGACGACGGCCGAGTTCGTCTGCGATGAATCTTTCTCTTGTACGGTCATACTTGCCCTCAACCCAGCTAATGGCTGAGCATCGCTTGTCTCGCTTGTTTCGCCAAGGGCCTCGCGTCACAGTCCGCCGTCTCAAGGTGGAGGAACGCCGTGAACGCCAAGCCCCGTGGCCGTCAATTCTTCAACAATCCCGGCCCGACCAACATTCCCGACCGTGTGCTTCGGGCCATGGACCGGCCCGTAATCGATTTCATGTCGGATGAGTTCGTCGCCATCCATCACGCCTGCCACAACGGCGTGAAGCGCGTGCTCAAGACCGACCAGAACCTGTTCATGTATTCGTCGACCGGCCATGGCGCCTGGGAAGCCGCATTGGCCAACCTGTTCTCGCCCGGCGAGACCGTGCTGATGGTCGAGACCGGCTACTTCTCCGAGAGCTGGACCGAGATGGCGCACCATCTCGACATCAAGGTCGAGCTGATCCCCGCCGACCAGCGCAAGGGCGCCGACATCTCCAAGGTCGCCGAGCGCCTCGCCGCCGACAAGGAACACAAGATCAAGGCTGTCCTGACCGTCCACAACGAGACCGCGACCGGCATGGTCCTGCCGCTGGCCGAGGTGCGCCGCGCGATCGACGAGGCCAAGCACCCCGCCCTGCTGCTCAGCGACACGATCTCCTCGCTCGCCAGCATGGAATACAAGATGGACGCCTGGGGTATCGACCTCACGGTCGGCGGCAGCCAGAAGGGCCTGATGCTGCCCACCGGCATGTCGATGACGGGCGTCAGCAACAAGGCGCTGGAAGTGTCGCGCAAATCCAAGACGCCGCGCCACTACTGGAGCTGGGAGATGATGAGCGGCCGCGCACCGCAGAAGTTCGTCGGCACCGCGCCCGTCCACATGTTCTTCGGCCTGCAGGAATCGCTGAAGATGCTCGAGGAAGAAGGCCTCGATGCCGTGTTCCAACGCCATGCCCGCCTCGCCGAGGCGACTCGCGCCGCCGTGCGCGTGTGGGGGTCCGACGGCAAGGGGCCACAGCTCTTCTGCCAGAACGAGGACCGGCTTTCGAACTCGGTGACCGCGGTCGTCATGCCCGAGGGCGTCAGCTCCGATCCGATGCGCAAGGCCGCCGTCGATCGCTTCAACCTGTCGCTGGGCGGCGGGCTGGGCAAGATGATGGGCAAGATGTTCCGCATCGGCCACATGGGCGACCTCAACGAGCCGATGCTGCTGGGCTGCCTCGCCACGACCGAACTCGCCATGAAGGCCGTGGGCGTGCCGTTCGTGCCGGGCGGCGTCGACGCGGCGATCGAATCGCTGTCGGCTTAGATTCTTCTCAAAGACTCGTTCTGACGGCCTTTGGCCGTCAGAACGCCGGCTTCCTGCCGGCGAGCGCTGCCGCGAAGGCTTCCGGCTTGAGGGCAGAAAGCGGCGTGCTCCGGGTCACGGCGGCGTCCAGCTTGACGCCGACCACCGCTGCGAACTTCAGTGTTTCGGGATCGAAGGCATAGAGCTGGCCGACCGTCAGGTTGAACCACCAGGCATGCAGGGTCAGCGTGCCGGCCTTCACCCGCTCATCGATCCAGCGATAGCCCAACAGGTTGCGGACGCTGTTCACGACGGCGGCCTGCTCGACCGCGCGCACGACCTCGTCGCGCGGCCGGCCCTTCAGCTCTTCGACGACGAGGTCCCGCGTGTCCTGCGCGATGCTGGTCCAGGTCGAGAGATAGTCGTAGTGCGCATAGGCGCCGCGGCTGCCGTCGACCAGCGCGCCGATGCCGCCGCACAGCGCGTGGCCCAGAACGACGATATGCTCGACGCCGAGGCCGCGGACGGCGAACTCGATGGCGGCCGAGGTGCCGTGATGGCGCTCGTCAGGCGGTATCTGGGCCGGCGGCACCATGGCCGCCACGTTGCGCACGGTGAAGATGTCACCGGGCTGTGTCTGGGTCAGGATGCCCGGATCGACCCGCGCATCGGAACAGCCGATGATCAGGATCTTGGGCGACTGGCCTACCGTCGCCAGCTTCTCGAACAGGTCGAGATGCTCCTGATAGTAACCGACCCGGAAATCCGCGAAGCCCTTGAGAAGCCTTTCGAGTGCCATGACCTTGCCTATGCCCGTTTGCGGCCCAAGGCGACATAGACGATGATGTCGCGGCGCACAAATCAGCAACATTGGATGACATGACCGAAGAACTGCTTTTCGAGAAGCGCGGCGAAATCGGCTGGGTGACGTTCAACCGGCCCAAGGCCCGCAATGCCCTGACCTTCGCTATGTACGAGGGTCTGGCCGAGATCTGCGCCCGCGTGGCCAAGACCGGGGAGGTCCGCGCCCTGGTGGTGACCGGTGGCGGCGACAAGGCCTTTGCGGCCGGCACCGACATCGCCCAGTTCCAGAGCTTCGAGAGTGGCGAGGACGGCATCGCCTACGAACTCAAGATGGACCGCATCCTGGGGGAAATAGAGCGCTGCCCCGTCCCGACCATCGCGGCGATCAACGGGTTCTGCACCGGCGGCGGCGCGGCGATCGCGGCGGTCTGCGATCTGCGGATCGGGTCGGCCAGCGCCCAGTTCGGCTTTCCGATCGCGCGCACCCTCGGCAACTGCCTGTCGATGGCCAACTATGCCCGCCTGGCGGCCCTCATCGGGCCTCAGCGCGTCAAGGAAATGGTGCTGCTCGCCAAGCTGATGGACGCCCCGGCGGCGCTGTCCTGCGGCCTGATCAGCGAACTGCTGCCCGACCAGGCGACGCTGCTCGCCCGGGCCGAAGAACTGGCCAGCACCGTTGCCGGCCATGCCCCGATCACGATGCAGGTCACCAAGGAGGCGCTGCGGCGCCTGCAGGCGCGCCTGGGCGACGAGAACATCGACGATCTCGTCAGACTGGCTTACGGTAGCGCCGACTTCCGCGAGGGCATGGCGGCCTTCCTGGGGAAGCGGGCACCCAAATGGTCAGGCGCCTGACAGTGGAATGTTACGGAGGACGTGAATGAAGCGGATTGCCATACTCTCTCTGGTTCTTGGGATGGGCGCTGCCGTCGCCGCCTGCCAGAACCCGCAGCAGGTGATCGCGAACAAGGAAGACATGATGGTGGCGGCGGGCTTCAAGTTCGTGCCCGCGAATACACCGCAGCGTCAGGCGGCGTTCAAGACCCTGCCGCCGCACAAGTTCTCACGCGAGATCAAGAACGGCCAGGTGTTCTACGTCTATCCGGACCCGACGGTCTGCGTGTGCATCTATGTCGGCAATGCCAAGGCATACGGCACCTATCGTAACAACATGTTCCAGAAGAACCTGGCGGACGAGCAGCAGATGACGGCCGACGAGAATGCGATGAACGACTGGGATTGGGGCCCCTGGGGCGGCTACCCGTATCCCGGCTGGTACTACTAAGTCTTTCTTCCGACGAGGAAGAGTGCGATCGCGGCCGCCTGGATCAGGGCGGCCGCGGCGAACACCAGCATTCCTTCTGCTGGTGACAGCGTCCGCAGCCAGCCGAATGCCGCCGGCGCGAATGCATAAGTTCCCTGACCGATCGCCACGATCAACGGCACGACACGCTGAACGTCGGCCTTGCTGAATTCGACCTGCGCGATCAGCGGCGGCAGCGACGTCGTGTTGCCGATACCGGCGCCGAACAGCAGCACACCCGCCACCAGCAACACCACATCCGTTTCAGCGGCACACAGCAGCGCCAGCGATCCGGCGATCTGCACGACGTGGCTCGCGCAGGCGACCAGCCGCCGGTCGCTGCCTTGCGGCATCAGCCATCCGACCATCGTCCTTCCTGCGATCGCCGCCGCCGTCGCCAATCCCATGAGGATGCCTGCGGCCGGTCCACCCAACACCGGCACGAGCAGCGAGAAGAGATGGGCGATCAGGCCGATCTGCGCGAACAGGCCGAGCGCCATGGCCGCGGCCAAAGTGAGGAAACGGCGGTCACGCCATAGCAGCGCGCCCGGCAGGGTGCGCTCGACGGGCGCGCTCGTGCCGGCAACGGGCGTCAGGATCTCGCCATCCTGGACCTGGCCCAGCGACTGCGGCGTATGCGCGAAGACGCGATCGGCGAGGAACCAGACGGTGACGATCATGATCGCGCCGATGACCGCCGCCGCGACGGGAAAGCCGAACGCGGCGATGGCCGCAACCCACAACGGAGAAAAGACGACACCGCCGATGCTGGCGCCGTTATAGGCCATCGACAGGGCCGCCGGTCGCCGCACCGCGTACCAGGGCGCGACGATGGCGTTGACGGCAGCGGCGCCCATCGCCACCCAGCCGGCCCCGCTCAGGAAGGTCGCGAGCAGGAGCTGCCACGGCTCTCGCGCCACCGCCCAGCCGACGATGCCCAGCGCCAGGAGGACGGCGCCGGTCTTGGTGACCGCTGGCAAGCCGAACCGGCGATAGAGCGATGGCAGGTTGGCGACCACGACCGCTCCCACCAGGAAATGCAGGGTGACGGCGGACGAGACCAGCACGACCGACCAGTCCCGCGCCTCGCGCACGGACTGGAGATAGACGGGCGGGCCGTAGAAGCCGAGCCCCCAGCCGAATACGGCGAGCACGAACGCGGCCGCGACGACGTGGCGGCCGAAGAAGGGCGCGGGAGAAGCGAGACTTGTCATGCGGCAGACACTGCCGCCGGCAAGCGCGTCGTTGTTACGGCTGCGGCCGAAGCATCGTTCTTGTCATCCCGCGTGCAGCGAGGGACCTTTGTTCGGCACCCGCAAGGGTCCCTCGCTGTGCTCGGGATGACAACGGGGGCGTGACGACGTTCGCGTGCCCTAAAAACTCGCCTCGACCGCACCCAATCCCGCGAACTCGCCGCGCGCGTGCAAACCCGGCGGGAAGTAGAGCAGTCCGGTCCATGAGCCGGTGGTGATCGCCTGGCCCGCGCGAAGGCCGCCGCGATGGCGCACCGCGTGGTCGATCATCCAGACGAGCGGACGCACAGGATCGATGGCGCCGAGGCCGCCCTTCTGATCAACGATCGTCTTGTCGTCGACGACAAGACTCACCTGCAGTTTGGGCCAGTCGAGCGCCTTCCAATTGCCGATCGGATCACCCACGACCAGCGCGTGGTTCATCTGATTGTCGGCCAGCAGCCACTCCGGATCGGCGTTCTTGAAGTCGGCGAGGCGCGTGTCGACGATCTCCATGCCGACGAAGGCATCGCCCACGGCCGCGAGCGCCTCCTCGCGCTCGACCGGCGCGGCACGGGCGCCGATATCACGCACGATGTGGAAGGAGATCTCCACCTCGACGCCGATCATGTGCATCGTCTTGCCGTCGAAACGCGCCGGCGACGGCATCAGCGCGCCGGCCAGCAGCGGCGCGGGATTGGGGTCGGCCGTCGGCGTCCGTGCGCCGACCTTCCAGCCTGCCACGGGCCCCGTCGCCGCCGCGACCCCGTCCTGGATCGCATAGACCGCAGCACGATCCTTCAAGGCGAAGGGCGGTACCGCCTGGCGGCCCGTGCGGCGCGCGTCGAGGAGGGTCTGCACCGCATGGGAAATGTCCTGGCTCATGGTAGGCTCTCGCAAAATGACAAGGAATTTGGAGGAGACGATGCCCTACGCCAGCGGCCGCGTCATGCACGACGCCGATGCGCACATCATGGAAGTGCCCGGCTTCCTCGAGCACTATCTGGAGGCCCGGCATCGCGCCGCCGTCACCGACCAGGTCCTGTTCCCGCGCCATGAGGGCTTCCACAGCACCCGCCTCAAGGCCGATCCGGGACAGGAATTCGACGAGGCGCAGATCATGCTGCGCAAGAACTGGGAGGCGCTCGGTGCGTCGAGCCGCCAGGACCGTCCCCGCTCGATCGACCTGCTGGGCTTCGCCAGCCAGCTCATGTTCACCACAGCGCTGCTCAACTACTCCTCGGTACTGGAAGGCGGCCGCGACGTCGCGCTGACCTACGCCGTGGCGCGCGCCCATACGCGCCACATGGTCGAGTTCTGTTCGGTCGACCGCCGCCTGCTGCCGACCGGCTACGTGCCGCTGGTCGACTTCGAACGCACCGCGCAGGCCGCGCGCGAGGCGATCGAACTGGGCGCAAAGGCGCTGATGATCCCGTCGCGTTGTCCCGACGGTCATTCGCCGAGCCATATCGGCTTCGATCCGCTGTGGGCCATCGCCCAGGAGGCCGGGCTGCCGATCGTGTTCCATGTCGGCGGCGGCGGCAAACTGCTGGAAGAGGCATACTTCAACAACGGCCTGCCGCCGGTACCCGACTTCCATGGCGGCGACGACAATTTCAAGTCGATCGACTACATGGCGATCGCCTATCCGCCGATGAAGGCACTGACGGCGCTGGTCGTCGACCGAGTGCTCGACCGTTTCCCCGCGTTGAAATTCGGCGTCATCGAACAAGGCGCGTCCTGGGTGCCGGGCTGGATGCGCAACATGGATAGTGCGCACAACGCCTTCTATCGCAACGAGGAGCGGCTGCAGAAGATGTCGCTGAAGCCCAGCGAGTTCGTGCAGCGGCAGGTCAGGGTCACGCCCTATCCGCACGAGGATACCGGCTGGATCATCGCCAACACCGGCGACGAGGTCTGCCTCTTCTCCTCCGACTACCCGCATGTCGAGGGCGGCCGCCATCCGATCAAGCGCTTCGAGGCGTCGATGGAGAAAGCCGGCATCGGCGAGGCGCAGAAGCAGCGTTTCTATTGTGACAATTTCATCGACCTGATGGGCGCCGGTCTCGCGCCCGAACTCCGCGATCCCGTACAGGCAGCCGCATGACCTATTCGACGCTTCTTACAGAACGCACCGGACCGGTGCTCAAGATCACGACCAACCGGCCCGATGTGCTGAACGCGCAGAGTCGGATCCTGCTCGAGGAACTCGACCATGCTTTCCTGGCGGCGGTCGACGACAACGACGTGCGGGTGATCATCCTGGCCGGCGCCGGCAAGCATTTCTCGGCCGGGCACGATCTCGGCAGCCCGCAGGAGATGGAGGACCAGAAGAAGACGCCGCTGGAGCCCGGCTTCAAGGGCGAGTATCGCCGCCTGTGGGAGCGCTTCTTCGAGAACACGATGCGCTGGCGCGAACTGCCGAAGCCCACCATCGCGCAGGTCCAGAGCTACTGCATCATGGGCGGCATGATGATCGCCTCGGCCTGCGACATCATCATCGCGAGCGAGGACGCCCAGTTCGCCGACCGCGCCGTGAAGTGGGGCGGCAGCCACGTGCAGTATTTCTCGATGCCGTGGGACTTCGGCCCGCGCAAAACCAAGGAATACCTGTTCACCGGCGATTTCATCAGCGCCGCCGACGCCGAGAAGGCCGGCCTGGTCAATCGTGTGGTGCTGCGGGATCGACTCGAACAGGAGACGATGGCGCTGGCCCAGCGGATCGCCGAGCGCGATCCCTATGCGCTGAAGCTCGCCAAGGCCTCGGTCAACGAGACCCAGGACGCGCAGGGCTGGCGGCAGGCGATGGAGAACGCCTTCAAGAACTACATGCTCACCATCCCGCATCGCATCGAGATGGGAACCTACGGCGCGGCCGCCCGCGAGAAAGCGCCGAAGGATCGCTTCGGCGTGCTCAACAAGAAGCCGGGCTGATCGTTCAGCGCTTCGGCGTCACGGCGGGCGGACGGGCCGGTGCCGCGAGTCCGTCCGATACCTTGAAGGTCAAGGTCGTCACGAAGCGCATCGTGTCATAGGGCGCCGCGCCATGAGTGCCCGGCGTGGCGTCGACGACGGCCACCTCGACGGCGTAGGTCCCCTTCCACGGTAGTTCGACCTCGAAGGCGCCGGCTTCGTCGGTCTTCAGTTCCTTCGTCCAGCCGAACTCGGTGACGACCTCCGCCTTGGCCTTGGGCAGCGGCTTGCCGTCGTAAAATACCTTGAAGCTGCCCGGCTTGCCGGTCGGCACGATGTCGAGCGGGATCAGCGGCTTGCGCTCGCTGAAGTCGGCGACGTAACGCGCGGAGAGGCGGCCGAGCGTGCGCGTGACCTTGTCGTTCTGCTTGCGCTCGGTGACCCTCGCCAGTTCGGCCACGACGCTACCCGTTCCATCGGGCGCGCCCCCGAACTGAAACGAGGTCGGCTTCTTCTCGACCTTCAGCGCCGTGTCGCCCGATGCACCGAATGCCTTGGCGGCCGGCATCGGGTCGAAGCGATCGAGCAGACCGGGCGATCCCTCCCGCAGGTTGTCGCCGAATTCGCCGTAATAGAGCTGGTAGCCGCCGGCGTCCGGCTCCAGCCAGAGCGCGTGGGCCGCGGCGGCGCCGGTGAAAGAGAGCCACAAAAGGGCGGCGATGGCGAAACGCATGGGTCGATGTCCTCCGAGGGCGAACATCTAACATGATCGCAATTAATTACCAGTCGCAATTCAAATCGTGGCGCATGAAGCGGGCATCCGGGCGCGGCTCGGCGTCCCGGCGTCCGAATTGCGGGCGTTCACCCGCTCCATGATCCCGCTGATCTGCCGTTAGGAAACGCGCCCGTTTGCCATTTGAACGATCTCATCCGTGAACTGTGCCGCCGCCCGCGGATCGTGCGTGATCAGGATGACAGTGCGACCTTCCGTTGCCGTGCGCAGGGAAGCGATGAGCCGGCGCACGGTGCCGGCGTCGAGATTCTCGGTCGGTTCGTCGAGGATCAGAATCCGAGGATTGCACAGGAGCGCGCGCGCCAGCACGAGGCGGCGGGCCTGACCGGCGGACAGGCGCGCGCCCGCCTCGCCGATCCAGGTGTCGATTCCGTCCGGCAGGCCGCGCACGAAGGCGGCGAGTTGAACGACCTCCAAAGCTCGCTCCTGTGCGGTCGCATCCGCGTCCGGCGCTGCCATCAGAAGATTGTCGCGGACCGTGCCGTTGAAGAGTTGCGCGTCCTGAGTGGCGATGCCGACGAGACGACGCAGGTCGTCCGGGCGATAGCGGCGCAGATCGTGCCCGCCCAGCCGGATCTCGCCTTCATATTCCCAGAAGCGCACCAGCAGCCGGCCGAGCGAGCTCTTGCCCGCACCGCTCGGTCCGAGGATGGCGACGTGGCGGCCATCGGCAATCGCGAGATCGAGCCCGTCCAGCGCGGGCGGCAGATCGGGCGCATAACGCAATCGCACCGCGCAGAAGACGACGCTCGCGTCGAGCGGTGCGGGAGACGGGTCGGGTCCGGCGACGATGGCCGGGGTCCGATCGGCGAGCGCGAAGATGCGGCGAGCCGCTGCCCTCACCTCGCCCCAGCGCTCCATGGCGCCGGGCAGCGGCGCCACCGCTTCGAAGGCCGCGAGGGCAGCGAGCGCGAGCGCCGGAACGAGGGCGGGCGCAACCTCGGGCAGAAGACCTCCTGCCGTAACGCTCGCCGAGGCCAGCACGGCGGCGGACCACAGGGCCAGGCCGGCCGAAAGACCGACCGCCGCCTCGGCCATCACACCGGCGTTCGCGGCGCGCGACTGATTGTCGACCAGTCGTTGCCCAAGACCGTCGAGGGCGGTGAGGTGACGCTCGACCGCGCCCGCGACCCGGAGATCGGTCAGGCCCTGCAGCAAGTCGACCGTCGCGACACGCAGCGCGGCGCGCGCAGCGACGGCTTCCGCTCCGGGGGTCGTGGCGGCGCGGCGCGCCAGCGCGGG
>Ga0182739_1003962_pt1 | contig 12553 bp, 6 predicted proteins | sample eDN5th30CBELigBY_FD_128873 | JGI IMG/M metagenome (GOLD analysis project Ga0182739, IMG submission 128873) | Enriched backyard soil microbial communities from Emeryville, California, USA - eDNA 5th pass 30_C BE-Lig BY (version 2) (version 2) | ecosystem: Environmental > Terrestrial > Soil >... | reverse complement strand
CTTATCATTAGGCGCCGGGTAATCCCGTAGGGTCCATTGTGCTTCAAGATAAAGTTTATTGTCTAACCAACCGGCTTTAATAGGTTGATTAATAATATAGACTGGCGTATTGAGTTCTACCTCATTATATAACGTTTCAATGCCTTGGGCAGGCATACGAATACATCCAGAGCTAACTCGGGTACCCACACTGCTAGGCACATTAGTGCCGTGAATAAGATAACCAGGTGCAGCTAACTGCAATTTATATTTTCCTAAGGGATTATTGGGTCCGGGAGGCATAATGTCTGGCAAAAGTTTACCCTTAGTTTTGAAAGTGTATTCTTTAATGGATTTGGGAACATACCAGGCGGGATCCTTTTGCTTACCTACTACTCGCGTCATCATAATGGGGGTTTGCCAACTCGTTCTGCCAATGGCTATTGGAAAGGTAATGACTTCTTGGCGATCGCTAGGGAAATAATACAAACGCAATTCCGCTAAATTAATCACTATACCTTCCCTGATAGGTGGTAGAATAAACTGGGTAGGAACTATGACTTTGTCGCCTACTTTTAGACTTGCACTGGAATAGGTTGCAAAATTAGCCTCCCGCATCTCTTGTAAGCCAATATCATAACGTTCCCCGATACTGGCTAGCGAATCTCCCGCTTGAACTTCGATAACCTGAGTATCGCCCACTAGGTCAGTCCCAATAGCAGGCAAGGGAAATACTAAAGCCCTAACCGTTAGTGAATAAAGCAAACTGGCTGACAAAATAAATAATTTACAACGCATACCTTTTGTCCTTAGTCGATTCCTTGTGCTTCTAGTATAGTACAAAATTTAACTAATAGAGGATTCAAGCTTAGCGCATTTGTTTCCATAAAATAAAAACCATCCTGGCGATAAAAAAGACACCGAGCAATAAGACTCCCCATAGTATCCCTACTTTATAATCTATGGGTTTAGCCGCGGGTTTTAAAGCATTTAAGCCACTTAAGTTGAAGGGTTTTCCAAGCTTCGCACTACTAATGTCTTTAACCAGTGGCATTTGTGACATCATATTCATGGACTGATATTTGGTGATATTTGCATTACCATAGGCTAAAGTATAAGGTGCGTTACCATCCGCAATAAAAATTAACTCATCGGGATGCCAGCCTACTGTTAAGGAAGTTAAATCATTAGGTATCTTACTCATTTTTATCAACCAATACGAATCACGGCTAGAACCAAACTCAAGTTGTTGGTTAATCAAACGTTGCTTATTAAGCATAAGATTATAGATTATAGCTTCTGTTCTACGTTGCCAGGGAAGCTTTACTTGGTTACGAGAAAAAACCTCTACTCTTATCATATTAGCCTGTTTACCAAGATTAATGTCTAAGGCTGAAACGGACATGCCCCTTGGCAGGTGAAATTCATACTCATTTTGCCGCCATGATTTCGCATTTGCTTGAATTGTAAACCAATCATAAGGTTGATCTTGTTGAGTTACAGTAATCGCCTGTAACTGCTCTAGCTGAAAATCTAAGGATTTATTAGCGGAAATTAACATATAGTTATAAGGAACTTTATTAATAGCAATGGTATTTCGCAGAATATGCTCATCCTTATAATTAAGCTGAGCCACACTGGCTGCTATAGGCAACTCTATCCAATTTTGCAAATCATTACTCGCTAGCAGCTTAAGCGCATTAATCCAGGTTTTATCGGTTTCTTCCCAAGTTAAAATTACATTCTCCAACCACTGATTTTTAATGGTCCGAGTATCTACTAAATAAGCTGTTAGCATATTATCCGGCTGAGTATTTGGATTTCCCTTAACAATAAGGCTTCCGTCATCCGCCCTAACAAACTCTAAATTAATGGCTTGTGAAGAATTTTTATCACTAAAGATAGGAAAAAACACTAAATTATAAGTTCGCTTTTTTTGAGCGGCGGCTACGGCTCTAATCTCGTGACTTACTCTTTCCCCTGCCCTATTAAAAACAGCTATATCGCTTAAGTCATCTCGAGTTACGTTTTGATAAACGGTCAGCGGTAATACTACCCTTTGTATACTGTCGTCATTTACGGTCTCGATGGGAATACCATAAGCAAAATCTGCCGGTTTAAGTTGATTTTGCGCTGCCATACTAACAGGGTTAATACTCAATAGGCTTATGATCAGCCATATATATTTCATAAGTTTTAATCCTATTTTTACAAAGAACGCTGTTTTGGCTCGCTACTGGGCGGTAAAGGACCAAAGTAACCTATTAACAATAATAACATCCCAACGGCACAAAATGACACGGTACGTAACAACATGCTGCTCATCAATAGGTCTATAAAAAATAGCTTTAAGGTGACTAAACCTATCAAAGCAAGTCCTACGAACCATAATTTCCGCAACTTGAATCTAGATGCCACAGAAATTAAACTAACCGCTATCATAGTCCAAAAAATAGAAAAAACCGTTTGGGCAATACGTGAATTAAACATGGCTTCCCAATTGAATGATATTGCGGCGAAGTTATGCAGACTACGTACTAGCAACATATTGAGCCAGAAAAATACCAACCCACCTAAAATATTGATAAAGATGACCACCTGCTTAGCGCTGAAAATGGGGTTAAATTGTTGATCCAAATACCATTTTATAATTAGAGTAAAACTTAAGATACAGATGACGTCTAAAGGATTTAACAAAGGCAAATACGGTAACGGCAGCATTGCGCCATTGCTGGTTAGATTACTATAAAATAGCCATACACCTAAAAATCCAATCAACCCTAAACTAACCTTGACTCTATAAATTGCGGTATAGCGAACCAACGGCCAAATTCTATAAAACTGTTTTGCTTGCAGCGCTCCCAGGGCTAAAAGCGGTATCGCTCCCCAACTAATCAAGGCCCAAGTTTCTGAAAGGCTTACGGCATGAGCCAAACTATAATTAAACCAATAGGCTATCTGCCATAGCGAAAACCAAGCGGTTAACTGATGCAATATGGCTAATAAAAATTGTTCCAAAGTCTCATGCTGCCTTAAGATCCAATACCAAATGGTAAAAGTGCAAAGCCAGGGAAACCAAGCTTGATAGGATAAAATTAGCATAAGGCTCAATAAAATCATGGTAGGAAACAGGGCTAAAGCAGTATAGGACATCCGCTCCCAGCTCAATTTTTTATAGGCATAACAGGCCAATGCCGCTGAAAAAGCAAAAAACAGCAGCATGCTGTAAATAGGCACACTGTTCCCATTGCCTATTAACCCACGAAAGTAATCCGCTAAATTTAACGTTTTAGGTACAAAATGGTAAATTTCATAGCTTCCTGCCAGTATCCACCATGCGATTCCAGCCCCAAACAAAATCAAGCTAATAGAGGGTTCCCACTCCATTTTATTAATATTTTTTTGGTCAATGAGCCAGCTTGTTATAAAATTAGCCATTGCAATAAGGACAGCACCTAAACAGTAAAAATTTAGCCAAGATTGAGGTGGCGAGGCTTCTAAAAAACCGATCCAAAATATCAGCTGAGCCATAATTTGTAGCAAATAGCCAAAGGCTCTTGCTAATAAACGCTGTTGGCGAAAACCTAGCCAAATAATACAGCTGGCTTCAATAGCCCAGATTACGCTGGTCCATTGTCCCGATAAGGTCAATGGGATTGCCAAGGTCCCTAAAATAGCCGCTAAGCCAATAAAGGCCTCTATTAACTTGCTAAATTTTTCTCTATTTAAACGAAATAGCACGGTTGCCGTAATGGCATATAGCCAGGCTAAAACTAAGGCGCTGATAGCCTGACCATAAAGAATATGCCCTACCAAAATAGCCTGTAATGTGCAAATGCTCAAAGGCAATCCAAAAACCAGGGTAGCGTCTACATAACTTTTAAACTGCAAAGGCTGTTTAGCCGTATAGAGAATGGCAAGCACAAAATATAATAAGAAAAATACTACTAAGAAGCTCTCGGTAACCAGAAAATATTCTGGTTTATAGCTAAAATAGCCCCAGATAGAACTAATAACAAACGTAAAAATAAATCCCGTTATATTTAAAAGGCGCCAGGTTTTATACCAAGCGATAATAACGATCATAAGATTTAACAAGGTATAATAACTAAATAACCCCAGGGGGTTATGGCTATCCGCAGCGGTAAGCAGAGGCGCTAAAAAACCACCTAAGGCAGCTAAATACACTAAACTTTGGGCATTTTGTAATAAGGCCAAAGCTATTGAGCCTAAGGTAATCAGCAATAGGAATAAAAATGTAAACTCGGCAGGTAATAAGCCATAGAAACGAAAGGCCGCATAAGTAATAATGTAAAGTAAACCGATTCCACCACCTTGTAGAATCAAACCATACTCGCGCCTTTGTGAACGCAGGCGCCATCCAACGCCTAGTAAAACTATACTCATGAGTGCAGCGGTGATTAAACGCAACTCTATGGGAAACTTGCTATGCAAAGCCACATATTTAATTAAAAAACTAACTCCAAAAAATAACAATAGGATCCCAACCTTGGCTATCACATTGCCGGTAGAAAAATAATGGATAATTTTTTGCTTAATATTTTGACTAAAACTTGCTAAAGGATTTGATTGACTAGGTCCTCTGCTCACTTGTGTTGTCTGATCTGTTCTGGCGACAGGGCGAATTTCATTGGATTGGGAGTTGGCAAAGGTTTCAGTTACGGCCTGAGATTCGACGATAGGACTATCCCTTTCGTTGAGTGGCTTCACTTGCGTTAATTGCATCGCTACTTTAAGGTCTTGAATTTGCTGTTTGAGTTGCAGCTGATTCAACAAAAGATAAGCCATGATAGCGCCATAAACTATCCCCCAAAATCCCCACTGTAAACTGGCAATACTAAAAACTATTACGGCTAAAAAAAAATGTAGCATACTTAAGGTCCTAGTATGGAGGTAATATTTATTGTAGCTAATATCCTAAAATATTGTTAATTTAAAATTAGCCAAACTTAGGTTAATTTTTAAACTTCTCAATATGAGGCTGCTCCCAACTACCCGTTAGACTATAGTTATAAGGACTTGCCTGATCAATTTCGCGTTTTATCAATTTATCGGCGACTAAAGATACAGCACCTACAATAGGTCCTCCCGCTAAGGTAGCAATAATCGGTAGGCTCGCTGTCACATACGGCACAATTTTTAAGGCAAGATTATAGTCTTTTTTAACTAATCCCAGCCTTCCCTTAAATCCAAGATAGGCCACATTACCATCAAAATAAGCATTACTGGTATAGGCATTACCGTTGTTTAATTTAAAATTGCCTTGCATCTTGTTAAAATTAAATCCTTTAGTGGTTAAATCGCGAAAATCTAAGGTTAGTTTGCGTGCTAAACTTTCTACACTTAAAATATTGATTAAGTTCGCTAACCCTATTTTAGCAGCCGCAGCAGAATTTACCGTGGTAAGTTGCCCTCGCCCTAAGTTTAGATTAACCTCCCCCTTCAAATTGGCTAATTTCAAGTCATAAGGTTTACCAAGCCAATCCAAGTTAAAGCTAACTTCCCCTTGCTTAGCACTCATTGCAGGCGGTATAGCTAACGCTTGCAAAGTTGCAGCTAAATCATTGATTAGCAGTTTACCCACTACCTGAGTATATTCTTGTTCAACTAATTGCCGCCAACTTCCGCTAAGATTTAAGATAAAAGCGGGATTATTAATCACTAATTTAGTGATTAATAATCCCGCCTGATTTGGCTCGGCATTTAACTGCAAACTACCTAAATGTTTTTCTCCATAACGGCAATCTTGGCAATTTAAATGGATGGCAGGAATGGTTTTTGCATTCACCTTAGTCGAAACCTTAGCAAGACTATTTTTTTGTAAATGCAGCCGCTTAAAATCTGCAACTATGGGTTGCTTTTGTTTAGCTTGTGGCAGAATAATACTACCTTGAGCCGCATTACTATCTATAGCTAAGTTCCAAGTTTGCTTATCTGAACTTAGGCGAATCACGGCATCTTCAAACACTTGGTTAAAAGCCATAATTTTGCCAATATGCAAACGAATACCCTGCAAATACTGCTGGTTAGTGTCTTGCTGAGAAACAGATTTTAGCCAGGGCTCTAACCAAGACTGCCAAACTTGCCAATCAAACTCGGCTAATTTTCCTAGAATAAATAAACCGGGTTTATTAATTAAACCAAGGGCTTTATTTCCTATTATAACCACACCCTGCATCAACAAATTATTTTGGGAATTCCTGTGTAATTCTATCTTACCTGTCAGTTGCTTATCATAATTCCAGGTTAATAAATTGGGAATATGTTCGTTAATGGCCAGAGTTATGGTTAAAGGTTTTAGCTGTTCGGCTGTTTTAGCAAAAGGCTCGGGCAGGGAAAAAGCAAGATTTTTTAAATTGGTAGTTAATTGCAATATTTGCTGCATAGGCTGTTGTGCAATTTTTTTAAGCTTTAGCGTGGCGGCATAAGTCGTATGGCCTGAAAGCTTATCTTTGGGAATCCAATTAAAATAGCGGCTTAAAGCTTTTGCCGTAAGTTCACCCGACATTTTAATTTGTGTCTCTTGGCCGTTTGACGCTATAGCCTCACTGGTAATAGCTATTTGCATGGGTTCATTCATCAGTAAACCCGTTAGCTGTCCCGTTTGCAACCCCATCTCACTATAACTAAACTGTCCATTAAGCTTATCTAATTGAAGATCCCAGGATGGCATTTTTAAGGAAGCATTATTGAGTTCACTCTGGCCCGTTATTTTTATCTCGGCATCGTGCTTAGCAAGAGGGATAGTTAACCAGAGCTTGGTTTGCATATCGCCTTGCAGATTGAATGGCCTTAAGCTTTTGCCTATGCTTGCTTTTAAAGGGCTCTGCTGAATAAACGCCATAGCTTGCTTTGCATCACCTTGTATTTTACCCTCAACTTGCAATACAGTTGAGGGATGAGCCGACATATCTTCGATAATGGCTTGAGCTGCTTGGAGTTTGCTGCCTAAGATGCTGCCTTTTTCCGCCGTAATTTGCATAGACTTACCAGTAAAATTTAAATCAGCAGCAAGCTGTTTAATGGCAGGCCACCCCTCATGGTAAGCCAAGGTGGCTTCATTGATCCTACCATTGACACTAAAAACTCCTGTAGGTTTATGATAAGGAAAATCGGCTAATGCCCCACGCCATGCCATAGTTCCCGTAATATCTTTAGCTTGTATAATGGCGGTATTTAACCAATCAATTAAAGGTTGGTGCATAATCCCAACTGGATAATAAGCACTCGCATGATTAGCATTAGCCGCTTTTATCCCGGCTATCAATTGCATAGTAGGACTGGAATTATCCTTAGGCAGCTGTAAAGAAATGGCAGCCCGCAAAGCAAGATCGCTATTAATCGCTTTAAGATTAGATGAGGTGAATAACCAACCGCCCTCTTGCTTTTGTATATCAAACCGGGTCATTAACCGGTCAAAAACTAAGGGTTTAGGAAAAAATTTGACAAAATCTAATTGAGTGTGATGGCCACTCAGTTCGAGTACTCCATTGGTTGGCAGCAATTTTAACTTACCGGTTAACCCCGTTACTCCGGGTATATGTTGCCAAGGTTTAAATTCTATGTTCTGGAATTGACCCGCTAGCCGCATGCCCTGACTAGTCTGCTGCCAAAATAGAGGGCTTATCTCACCGCGAGGTTGTAAAGCCTGTACCATAATACGGTATTTTTCCGGCAGGCATTTACTAAACGCTAATAGATCGGATAAATTAAGATAAGCTATTTGTAGCTGCTGTACCTTTGTTTGTCCTTCTTGCTCGGTGGTTATTATCTCAAATTTATTTTCGGGCCAGCTATGATCGTCGATAGTTAATTGTAATTTATCGCCGCTGAACTTCCATCCATCACCTTTTTGTTTTTCGACTAAAAAATTACCCACTAAGCGGTTAACGTGAGCTAAATTCTTTTGTTGAAAATTAATTAATAAATCCCTAATTGTGATTTGACTTTGCAAGCGTTGCCAACCCTCTTTATTCCAGTCTGCCCATACTTGTGCAGCCATAATACCTTGAGCGGTTTGCCAGACCTGATCTTTTGTGCGGATGGCTAGTTTATCCAGTTGCAATCGCCTTATTGATAAATAAAGACGTGCATTTTCTATTTGCGCTAAGGTCTTGCCGGTCGTGAGATCGGCGGCAAAATGAATGGGCGTTAATTTTTTTTGTCGCAGTATAATATCGCCATTTAAATAATGGCGCTTTCCTTGGTTGGTTAAATTAACCGTTTGTATCTCAAACTGAGCTTGAGGTTGATTTCGCAAACGAACAGTTAAATCGACATCTTTTAATACCAATTGACCATGGCTAAATAGCCAATGCAATACGTTGGTAAAATTAAGTGACGCTCCGGTAGTATCTTGAGTTGTTTTAGCACCATTAATGGTAAGCTGTCCGGTAGCTGATTGTTCTATGACCAATTTACTACCATTTAAAATTAAGATATCAGGGTCTAGCCGCCAGTGCCATAAGCTTTTAAGTAAATCAATGCCAACTATGAGTTCCTTGATCTTTAATAAAGGTTGGTTAGTTTCTACATCTAAGGCAATCACGTCTTCAAATTTAAATACCGGCTCAAAATGATACCAACTCGCGGATAATTTACCGATAACGACCGGGTGTTCTAAAGCTTTACCAGCCAAATAGGCGAACTGTTCACGATGGCGATCCAAAGTCGGGGTTAATAACCTAGCCATATTCAGTAACACAGCACTGAAAATAATAAGCCAACAGCTAAACCACACTATCTTTCCAGCAATTCGCTTAAAGGTTGATTTCACAAAATTAAAGAAGATTAAAAATTTATTTGATTATACCGATGGGGCAAAGAGAAAACGAGCCTTTTAACTAAAATTTAGCAAAAGCTAAGGAGTTGGATGAGCATTATTAACTCAACTAAATCCTCAGCCCGAGGTTTTATTGCCTAATCGACTTTATACAACCCTAAGCACACTAAATATTATTTAAAATGAGACTTTATCGAGCTATGTTTTTACCAAAAGTTTCCCGAATAAAAAATAAGCTGATAAATAAAGCTACTCCAAAACACAAGGGTAAGATGCTTAAACCAAATTGAAAATCGTAACTTGAATAATGAATTTGCTGCCCCGCTTGCGTTGGTGAATGAAGCTGTATTAATTTGCCAATAATTGGCTGAAATATGGCGCCGGCCACTACAACTGCCATATTGTTAAAACCAATGGCGGCGGCATTATTGCCGGGTAAATTATTTTCTTTTACTACAGCAAAGCTTAGAGCCTGCCCACTACAAGCAGCCCCAATTAAAAAAAGTAATATCCCGACTAAACCCAAAGGCAGATCCTTACAATAAATGAGTAAGGCCATGGTATTAAGTCCTAATACAGCAGCACAAGCGAGGGGCAATTTACGCCTGCCAAGTACATCAGACCACCAACCTAATAAGGGGCTGCCGACTGCAATTCCTAGCCAAAGTAACGAATTAAGAGCGGCTGCATTACTGTTACTCAGTGAATAAGTTTCTTGCAAATAGGGTATTCCCCAGAGTGAGGCAAACGCGGCCATAGGCGCCCATAATAAGCAGGCGTAAACAGCTAAATACCAGGTCTGGGCATTACTAAAAATTATTTTTAGCGAAGACGAAAATTTTACAGGTGTCATATTTGCCGATTGGTTTGGCTTCGGATAGCGCCCCCATAAAGTAATCAATAATGCTAATAGTAAACCAAGGCATCCCAAACCAAACATGCCTTTACGCCAACCCGCTTGGGCAAAAAATGGCACCAAGGGCCAGCCACCTACCATGGCACCTAAGGCAGCTAATAATTGAGTGAAACCCGCCAATAAAGCAAAATATTTAGCCTGAAAATGCTCAGCCGCAACGACTAGCACGGCGATAAATGCGAAAGCACTCCCCGCCCCCATTAACATTCGCGCTATGCTAGCCTGCATAACAGAATTACTTAAACCAAATAAAATGGCTCCAACGGCACAAGCCATGATAGGTAAAAACATGATTTTCCCGAAGGGATAACGATCGAGCAGTAATCCTGCAGGAACTTGCATTAAAGTATAAGTATAATAATAACAACCAGCCATTAAACCCAATCCCAAGGCATCAATATGTAATTCCGCCATCAATGGCTTGATAATAACAGCGGGAGATACCTGAATAGCCATTTCATAGGCTAAAAAACCGGCAACTAGAATAAATATCAGAATGGATTTAGTATATTTTTTTGGCACTCGGCAGATTCCTATGGATCATTGTAATCAATATAGATAAGCATAAAACTTTTTTGAATACAATAAGCTATTTCCAATTAGGGTAGTCCGAAAATCACAAGCTTAACCAAAAACTCATCTTAGCTCAATGAATTACACTCTATAAAATTACTCTGAGAAGTTTAGAGCCTGTCCCTAGCTAGTTAGACAAATTTACGGATTTAAACGCTGAATATATCGTTTGAATAAAATTGGGTAGTTAAGAACCGTTCCATCGATTTTAACTACCCAAGGGTGGGAATTAAGGTGGTATAAAAAACTCTTATCCTATCCTTGGTTAAGTAGACCTGCAAATTTACTAATCCTTTAGCATTCTATCATCCATGATAGCTATTTGCGGTCTTGTGTTTTTTGTACCTTGCTGATGGTTTCATCCGTGAATTTTTTAATCCTTGCTACATTCATCAGCCTATGTAAATAAAGATAGTATAAATCGTAAAAAACTGTTATACGCCGACGGCTTAAAAGGTTGTAGGAGATTGACTATAAAAATTAGCCGAAACTTGTTATCGTATTGTTTTTATGGCCGTGCATTCACCTTGCTCCTTAGTCTAAAAACTATATTTACACAAAACTTCAGTTTCCTGATTCAATTATTATGTCTGTTAAACATTAAAAGATCACCTTTAAGCATAATACCCATCTCATTAAATAATTGTCCCTTAGAAAGAGGGTGGTAGATGTGTGGGACCCTCTACGCACACTTACCCTGACGCGGGTAGGATTAATTAATGGGATGGGTATAAATGTTTATTTTACCTATATCTTTTAAAGTTTTGACTATACTTAAGTTTATATAAAGAGGTGATATATTATGAGTAAAAAACCTAATATAAGTAAGCGTAAAATACTGAAAGAGGAACTTGAACAAGTCATCGGTGGTTCACCAAACTCATATAATCCTGACTTAGCTAGAGATGAGGTATTTGAAGAAACTTATACAAAGCCATATTATACACGCAAGAAGAATATATCCCTTAGTGAGAAGCCATGAACATTTGGTTGGTATTAACGAAACAAGAAAGAATTGACACGAATCGGCTACAAGCGAAACTTAATGGGTAAATCTCGCTATTGTCAAAATTGCTAAAAGCTAGTAATGATGGTGCCCGGGGCCGGAGTCGAACCGGCACGGGAGTCGCCCCCCGAGGGATTTTAAGTCCCTTGCGTCTACCTGTTTCGCCACCCGGGCTTGAAGCCTAACTAATGGAGGCTGAGGCCGGAATCGAACCGACGTCCAAGGCTTTGCAGGCCTCTGCATAACCACTCTGCCACTCAGCCAATATTTTTACTCCTGGGTTTAACACCCTAAGCAGAGTAATAGGCAGAAAGGATAACTATCTGGAGCGGGAAACGAGACTCGAACTCGCGACCCCAACCTTGGCAAGGTTGTGCTCTACCAACTGAGCTATTCCCGCGTAACAAGGATTGCTATTTTAACCAATCGATTTTTAGAGTCAAGTATTAATTTTTATTAATTTAAAAGTTAATCCAAAAAATCAACCCATTACAAGCTACCAATTATTTTTATCACCTACCAAATCGGGCCATGCGGCTTTTAGGTACATTATCATAGACCAAATGGTTAGGGCCGCTGCAATATATAATAAACTAGTGCCCATAAATAATAACACAATATAGCTACCGGGCTGAAAAGCCAGTAATACTATTAGGGATACCATTTGAATTAAGGTTTTAAACTTACCAACCAATGACACGGCTACACTGGTACGCTTACCTAATTCGGCCATCCATTCACGTAAAGCTGAAATTACTATTTCGCGTCCTACAATAATTGCCGCAGGAATTGCCACATAGTGTATGTCAGGATTTGCCGTAATTAATACCAGAGCTACCGAAACAATTAATTTATCGGCCACGGGATCGAGAAAAGCCCCTAATGCCGAAGTTTGTCCTAATCTGCGCGCCAAATATCCATCTAACCAATCGGTCACTGCGGCAAGAGCAAAAAATAGGGCGGCAATCGGGTGCGCCCACTGAAAAGGCAAATAATAAATTAAGACAAATACGGGTATTAAAATTATCCGTAATAAGGTTAAAATATTTGGAATACCCATAAAAACACATCCTTCTTAAAAAAATCATTATAGGGTAAATGTAGCATAAATATAGTCAAGTGCTTTAAATAGTTTGTAAGAATTTAAGTGGCAATAATGTTCTTGCAGGTATAGGAAAAAGTAAGGGCAACTCCTTTCCTGTAATGCCAATTTCAATCGCGTAATGCCTCATAAATTTTATCTGCCATTACCCGGCTAATACCACTTACCCTGGCT
>Ga0182739_1003960_pt1 | contig 12554 bp, 7 predicted proteins | sample eDN5th30CBELigBY_FD_128873 | JGI IMG/M metagenome (GOLD analysis project Ga0182739, IMG submission 128873) | Enriched backyard soil microbial communities from Emeryville, California, USA - eDNA 5th pass 30_C BE-Lig BY (version 2) (version 2) | ecosystem: Environmental > Terrestrial > Soil >... | reverse complement strand
TGAAGAAGAAAATATTCCTTATCTGCCATTCATTTCAGCTTGTATGCCGTGAATATAAAGTTGCATTGGTATCAAAGCGGAAAAGTACATCATTTGGTGTTTTTCCAATTCATGCATTTCATTCTGCTTTGCAGGAACCTGTTTTTGAAGGTTTGAATGATCCCTTTTATGCAGTTGACAGCCGTGATTATCAGGTTACGGAACCAAACCATGCTGTGCTTCAGGGTTTGGGCGCTTCAATATTGGCAATAGAAAAAGCCCGTCCGCATGTTCCGCTTGAAAGGGCGATTATGGCAATTAGATTCAATGAGAATATGATTGGGTGCCAATTCCATCCAGAAGCAGATGCTACAGGTATGTTGCTGCATTTGCAAACACCTGAAAAAAAGCAAAGTGTTATTGATAATTATGGCTTTGATAAATGGGAATCAATGATAAATCAATTGAATGACCCTGATAAAATAATGTTTACATATAGCCATATTTTGCCGAATTTTTTAATGAGAGCCGTAAAATCACTTGTAAACGAGCCGCTACAAATTGCATAAAAAAGGAGAGCATTGCCCTCCTTCGTTTTTTATATTTAATATTATGTTTTTAAGCAACAGCTTTATTAACTAATGCAGCCGCTTCGCTGAGAAGAATTGCACTTTCAACTTTTAACCCACTTTCATCAATTAATTTTTTGGCAACATCAGCGTTTGTTCCCTGAAGGCGCACAATAATAGGAATTTCAATGTTTCCAATACTTTTATAAGCATCAATAACACCTTGTGCAACCCGGTCGCAACGAACAATACCACCAAAAATATTTATTAATATCGCCTTAACCTTAGGGTCTTTTAATATAATTCTGAAGCCTGCTTCTACAGTTTGAGCATTTGCTGTGCCACCAACATCAAGGAAATTTGCAGGTTCACCGCCACTTAATTTAATCATATCCATTGTTGCCATAGCAAGACCGGCACCATTAACCATACAACCAACGTTACCATCAAGTTTCACAAAATTCAAGTTATACTTGCCTGCTTCAACTTCTGTAGGATCTTCTTCGGTAAGGTCTCTTAGTGCTGCAATATCCGGATGGCGCATCAATGCGTTATCATCAATACTCATTTTGCAGTCAACAGCAATAATTTTATCATCGCTTGTTTTAAACATAGGGTTTATTTCAAGCATTGCGCAATCGCAGGCAACATACGCATCGTAAAGATTTGTTACGAACTTGATACAGTTTTTAAACGCTTCGCCCTTAAGGCCAAGGTTAAAAGCTATCTTACGAGCCTGATATCCTTGAAGTTTGCTTCCCGGATAAACCCATTCTTTAAATATTTTTTCGGGTGTGTCGTGAGCTACATCTTCAATGTTCATTCCACCTTCAGTGCTGTACATTATTACGTTTTGCCCTTTGGTACGGTCAAGTAAAATTGAAAGATAATATTCCTTTACAGGGTTTGGGCCTTCATAATAAACATCCTGGGCAACCAAAACTTTATTAACAACCTTACCATCAGGCCCTGTTTGAATAGTAACAAGAGTGCCACCAAGCAGGTTTTTAGCAATATTTACCACATCTTCTGCACTTTTACCAACTGCAACACCTCTTTGGTCTTTACCTTTTATTGAACCTTTTCCGCGGCCACCGGCGTGGATTTGAGCTTTAACAACAGCAAACTTGCTTCCTGTTTGAGTGTGTATCTGGCGGTACGCCTCTTCAGCTTCCTGAGGTGTACTGCAAGCTATTCCTTCCTGTACGGGAACATTAAATTTTTTCAGCAATCCCTTTGCCTGATATTCATGGAGGTTCATAAAAAAAATTTTTGCGAAGATAGTTATTCAAAGTAAAGCATGCAAAAACTAAATCTCCAATAGTTGAAACTTCTAATTTCTATCATGTACATTTGCTACTTTAAATTCAGAATAAATATGTTGGAAAAAATCAATGAGGCAGTCTCATTTATCAAAGGCATTTATGATGTTCAGCCAATTGCCGGAATTGTATTAGGAAGCGGCCTTGGTAGTTTTACAAGCCAGATGGAAATTGAAAAGGAAATTCCTTATTCAGAAATTCCGCATTTTCCTGTAAGCACAGTAGAAGGCCATAGCGGCAAACTTATTTTTGGAAAACTTGCCGGTAAGCAAGTTGTGGCCATGGCCGGAAGATTTCATTTTTATGAAGGTTACCAACCGCAGCAAGTAATTTTCCCGATCAGGGTAATGAAATATCTTGGCATAAAAAATCTTTTTTTAAGTAATGCCGCAGGCGCCACAAATACTTCTTTTAAAGTTGGCGACCTTATGATTATAACCGACCATGTAAGCTTTTTTATTCCCAATCCTCTTATAGGAAAAAATATTCCTGAATTTGGAACTCGCTTCCCTGATATGAGTGAGCCTTACAGCAAGGATCTAATTGAAAAGGCAAAAATGATTGGCAAAAATGCAGGATATGATTTAAAAACCGGAGTTTATTATGCTGTTACAGGCCCTACTTTTGAAACTCATGCTGAGTATAAAATGTTGCATGTAATGGGTTGTGATGCAGTAGGCATGAGTACAGTTCAGGAAGCAATTATTGCTGTACACATGGGCATAAAAGTATTTGCAATGAGTGTTATTACAGATCTTGGAATTCGTGAAGACAATAACGTTATCACTCATGAAGAAGTGTTGGAAGCTGCAAAAAATGCAGAACCAAAACTTACACACATGTTTAAAGAACTTGTGGCACAGTTATAAGAATGAGATTTATATTTTGTATAATTCTTTCAGTAATATTTGTAGCGGCAAAAGGGCAACTTTTGCCGCCTACTGTTAATAAAGACAGGCGCCCGGGTAATAACAGGAATGTTAATGCAACAATGAAAACCGGTAGAGACACAACCGGATTTCAACAAAGAAATAATCTTGAAGATTCAATTACTATTTCCTTTCATTATTTAGATTCCACAACACGCCGGTTATTAGATTCTTCAGTAACTAATTTCGATAATTATTTTCCGCTGCCGCGAACATGGCAAAATCTCGGCAACAACGGAGCTGCTGCTTATCCTATACTTTTTAAACCTATTATGAAAGCCGGTTTTGATGCAGGATTTCATGCTTATGATATTTATAAATTTAAACTTGAAGAAACTAAGTTGTACCGTACAACCCGGCCTTTTTCGATGCTTGGATATCAACTTGCAGGCGGCAAAGAACAAATGTTGCAGGCAGCACATACTCAAAACCCAAAACCAAATTTTAATTTCGGTTTTGATTACAGATTAATCAGCGCCCCGGGTTTATTTATAAATCAAAACTCAAATCATAACAGCTACAGGATTTTCAGCACTTATACCGGAAAAAGAAAACGTTACAACGCTAATTTAATATTCTTAGGTAATAATATCCGTGCTTCTCAAAATGGTGGAATTCAAAATGACACTTTACTTAGCGATCCAAACAGGAAAGACCGATTCAGTGTTCCGGTAAACCTTGGAAACAATAACAGGTACAATACTAATCCTTTTGTAACTACTGTTAACACAGGAATTACATACCGCGATCTTAATTTATTTCTTAGGCAGAGTTACGACCTTGGCAAAAAAGATTCCATAAAAATAAACGACACTCTCACTGATTTTTTGTTTTATCCAAAATTGCGGTTACAGCACACCTTCAAACTTTCAATTGAAAAATACTCTTATTTAGACAAAAATGCTGATTCTGCTGTTTACAAAGACTGGTATGATAAAGATTTAATTTCAGACACTTTCAGTATAAAAGAAAAATACAGGATTATAAGTAATGACATTTCATTTTTAAGTTTTCCTGACACAAAAAATCAGTCGCAGTTTTTTTTAGCAGGCGCTGAAATACAAAATATCAATGCTTCAAATTCTGTTTTATATAACGTAAAAGCACATGCTGAATACAGAAACAAAACAAGAAATAAATTGTGGGATATTTTAATTGCAGGGGAAATTTATACAGTAGGTTATAATAAAGGCAATTATTCTGCACAGGCTTTTCTGAGCAGGTATTTGAATAAAAAATTAGGCAATGTTTCGGTATTATTCAAGAATGTGAACAGAACACCTTCATATATTTTCAACAACAACTCAAAATTTAATTTAAGCGGAGAAAATTTTTCTGCTAATGAAAATATAATTCTGCTTTCAGCAAAAAGTGAAAATTCCTTTGCCACAATATCTTTTGAAAATTATTTACTTAATAACTATACATATTTTTATGATTATTACCATGCTAGGCAATTTTCATCACCGATAAATATTCTTAGAGTTTCAGCATCAAAAAAAATAAACATTTCGAAACACATAAAGTGGTACACTGAAAATTCATTTCAGCAATCAACAAAAAATTCCCCGGTGCATCTTCCTTTGATGTATTCATTTAACCGCTTTGCATTTGAAGGTAGCTTTTTTAAAAATCTTTCAATAAGTACAGGCTTTGAATTGAGATATATTTCACCTTATAAGGCAAATAATTATTCACCTGTTACAGGTTCATTTTTTAGCCAGGATACAATTAAAATAAATAACAGGCCTGATATTAATTTCTATCTTCATTTCAGAATACGTTCTTTTACAGGTTATATCAGGCTTGAAAATTTAAATACGGTTAGCACCGAAAACGGTTTTGGTTTTACACATAATAATTTTGCAGCCCCTCACTACCCTACACCGGGATTACTTATCAGGTTTGGAATAAGATGGTGGTTTGTTAATTAGATTAATCTAAATGTATCCTCTTTGATTAAAAAAATTTCCCGATAAGAACGAAGTACATATTGAAGTTAAATGCAACAGTTCCGCTGGAAGTAAAAATTATTCTTTTTTAATACGGCCTAAACCATAAATTAGATTTCGTAAATTTTTTTCATCAAAAAATTTCTTGCAAATATTTGATGCTTCATTTAATATTATAGCTTCATCATCAAAGGTGGAAATTGTAAATGATTCAATTGCAATTTCTTTTGCTGTATTTTCAACAGTCTCTTTTAGTAAGCCTTTATCTTTTAATTTTCCTAATTCTGCAATAATCCAGCTAAGAGCAAGAAAACGGTCACGTTCAAAAATTATAAAATGTTTGTTGTTAGCAGCATCAGGCATTTTGTTGAATGGCGATAATACAATTTCCTGTGTTTGATATTTAAGAAGTTGAGGCAAAGAATAATTGCTGTTTGTAAGTTGCACTGCTCCATTTAAAGCATGAGGATAAATACTTAACCACCGAAGTTTTCGACGCAACTCATGTACCTGCGATTCAAGTTCGGTGAAATCAAAATGAAGTTTATGGAAATCAATAATCTTCATAATTTCAAAATCAAAATATTCTTTAATCCTTCTTATCTCCTTTTTTGGTTTAAAATATTTCCGAGCATGAATTTTCATTCTGATTTTTTCAATTCTTTTGCCATTGAACCAGTTTTTTTCTTCCAGATTGGAATTTAATTCTGATGCTGCAATTAAAGCCTTAGAATGAAGTTTTGTAAGAATAGCTTCATTTTCACCAATATTTCTTAAAGCCTTTTCAGATCCTAAAAAATCATCAATTTTCCCAAGCTGATCTTCAAAAATTTTAACTCTTTCCATCAGCTTTTCAAAATAATTTGAATCATATACTGCAGCGTAAATCCTACATAAAGCTTCTATTCTAAATAAAATATTTCGTGCATCTACTTTCAATAAATGCAGTGCAGGATTCTCCTCCTTTACGGCACTTGATAACATTTCAGAGAGTTTGTCAAGGTATGAATCAAATCTGTTTATCGCTGTCATAATTTTATTTTTCAAAATAAGCTATACTTCCTCCTACCCAGGTTTTATTTTTATTGTATCGTGTGCCAATCATTTTACCCTTGCTTAGCCGTGCAAGATTATGAACAGCAAAAGGTCTTTTTTGGGATTCATCCCAGAAAAAAAATAAACGAATTTCTACTTTAGCATTCCCATCCGGAGTTTCAACGGCATCTGCATATTCTACTTTTTTTTGAAGAATCCAATTTTCAGGATCTTTTATTTTATCTATATCTTCTTGAGTAACATCAATAACTACTCCCATACCTGCAAAAGAGAATAATGGTTTTAGTACATAATCTTCCAATGGCAAAGGCTGTGTAATTTCATTTAGAAAAAAGGTTTCAGGAACATTTGGGTGATCAATAAATGGAAGAGTGAATTTACTTACTCTATAAAACCAATTAGGGTGTGGAATCCACTTTACATCATAATCTCCCGTTAGGTCCGTAAGTTTCTCCCATCCCTCCTGTTGACGCAAATCATCGAAAATTATTCGGTTAAAAATTCTTTTTATTAAAACTTTTCCACCGTTTTTTTTATAATAAAGATGACGGCCTTCCGCAAAGACATCGGAAAGGCATACTATTTCAATACCTAACATTTTTTTTGTGCATTCAAAATCAATTCTCGTTTTTTGAAGATGAGGATATATTTCAAGTAAAATAACATTCTCGGGGCTTTCATCGCCAATGATTATGTTTTTTAATAAACGGATGTAAGATTCTTTATCAAAGCCATTCAGATAAGCAGAATAATTTCCGGGAACATCGGCATACTGCCTAACCAGTTCATCATAAAACATTTGAAAACAAAACAATGAAGGAAAGGCTTGCATCTCAATAAGCTGAGGCTCAAGATTACCATTTTCATTTCTGCAAACACCAAAATCAAAAACAAGGCATTGCGGTTTGGCATCTTCTGCAGGTACATTAAGATCATCAGGAATGCTTCTTTCGGTTAATTTTTTGAAGTCATCCCTCAAAATCACATCAACAATTGAATTGCAAACGTGAAGCATTTTATCTGTAAATTCTTTTGGAACAAAAACCGGAGTTTCTGCGTTTCTAAAATCTAAAGCTCCGGGATATTCTTTATTGATACTTTCAATAAGAGAATTGTATTTGCCGGCAGAAAAGGATTTGTTGAAAGCACTTCTTAATTCATTAACCATTATATTGTATTTAGGCTAATTTACTAAACAATACTATGGTTGTATAATTAATAATCATTTTTCTTCATAACAGCTTTTGGGGTTTGCTTTTTTGCTGTATCTTTTTTAACTTCCGTAGTTTTTTTAGAAGCCGTATCCGGCTTAGGTTTGGGCTTAGGTTCATTGGAACCGAAAAAGTCGCTTCCATCGTCGCCTTCTTCAACAATCAAGCTATCACCTTTACTCAAAAAACTTTCAAAATTTGATGCTGCATAAATAGGGTCATTTTTAAGTTCAGCAGGCTCTTCAAAAGTTTTTATTTTTCCATAACCTCCTAACGAATGCTTATAAACGTCCACCATAAACAATCCCCAGGCAGGGGCAGCCATTTCGGAACCACCGCCATTATTTTGATAAATAGGAATAAAAGGATCTTCACAACCAACCCAGGTACCGGCAAGCAATTCAGGTGTATAGCCTATAAACCATCCATCTGTGTTGCCGTTTGTAGTTCCGGTTTTGCCGGCAATTTCAACGGGTATGTTATAACTGTTCAATCTTCTGGCGGTTCCAATTTTTATTACACCTTCCATCATTTTCACCATTGTGTATGCATCGGCCTCACCAATAACTTGTTTGCTTTGTGCAATTGGGAATTCATGAATAAGGTTTCCGTTTTTATCTTCAATTCTTGTTAAATAAACAGGCTCAGTATTGTAGCCTTTATTGGGATACATTGTAAATGATTGCAGCATTTGAAGCATTGGAATTTCTGCAGCGCCTAAAGCTATAGAAGGGAACGGTGGAATTTTAACTGTAATTCCTATTTGCTTTGCAAATTCAATTGTTCTTTTTACGCCAATTACAGCCATTAAATGCCAGGCACCGCCATTAACAGACCATGCAAGTAAATTTGCCATCGTTCCACCTCTGGTGGAAATTGTTTTTCCCCCCAGTGTTAAAGGCCCGCCTGCAATATAAGTGCTTGGTGTATAGCCTGCATCTGTTACTGCCAGTGTGTAAAGCAAAGGTTTGAATGTTGATCCTACCTGTCTCATTGCAGTAACATGATCGAACTTAAACCATTTATAATTGATACCTCCTACCCACGCCTTAATTTCTCCTGACCGTGGATCAAGTGCAGCAAATGATGTTTGTAAAATTTGTTTATGATATTTAATAGAATCCCACGGGCTCATCACAGTATCCTTTTCATGTTTGCTATCGCCCCGCCATGAAAAAATCTTCATCTTTACCGGCTTATTGAATGCAGCTTTAATTTCTTCAGCAGTGGCGCCATCTTCTTTCATTCCCTTATACCTTTCAGTATATTTCATTGCTGCTTCCACTATATTATCCTTGCCTTGCCATAGTTTTTTTTCTCTGTCGCCTATGGCGAAATATGAATCAAGTTTTCTTTGAACAACCGGCATATGTTTTTCAACAGCATCTTCGGCGGCAGCCTGCATTTTTGAATCAATGGTGGAATAAATTTTTAATCCATCACGGTAAAGATCATAAGGATTTCCTGTTTTAGGGTTGATATTATTTTTACACCAATCCTTTAAAACATTGGCCAGTACTGCTCTGTAATATGGTGCTATACCAACGTTCTCATCAATTTTTTTATAATTAGTTATGAGAGGTTTAGCCATTAATTTAGCTGCTTCCTCACGTGTAAGGTAATGTTGTTTTGCTTCAACCATTTGGTTGATTACAGTATTTCGTCTGTCAATCGCATTCCGTGGGTGACGAATAGGTTCATAAATAAAACCTTTTAACATGCCCACTAAAACTGCCGCTTCCTCAATTTTAAGGTCTTTAGGTTCTTTTTGAAAATATGTTTTCGATGCATTACGGATGCCATATACATTTCCCCATGGCGCATGATTTAAATAAAGAGTAATTATTTCTTCTTTTGTAAAATTTCTTTCAAGGCGAACAGCCACAATCCATTCCTTTAATTTTTGCAGCCCGCGAACTATTAAATTTCCTTTACCCTGGCCAAGCATCATTTTGGCAAGTTGCTGAGTTATAGTACTTCCGCCACCTCCTGTACCTGCCGTTACCACAACTCTTCCTAACGCCTTGGCATCTATTCCGGAATGTTCATAAAAACGTTCGTCTTCAGTAGCAATTAATGCATGAATAACATTCGGAGATATTTCACTGTATTTAACCGCACTTCTGTTTTGAGCATAAAATTTTCCCATCAATACGCCATCAGAACTAATAATTTCACTTGCAAGATCGGCATCAGGATTTTCAAGTTGAGCAAGCGAAGGCATTTTTCCAAATACACCAAAATTTGCACATAAAAGCATTGTTATCACAAATGCAAACCCAAGCGCAACAAGCGTCCATAAAATTTTAACTGACCTACTCATCTAAAACCTATTGTTATATTTTGAATTCAGAATTGCTTTATACCTGTCAAGATCTTTATTCTCCCTCAGCAAAATGAGGTTCTCTTCAGAAATTATAAGGAAAGAATACTTCGCCGGAGGCAGCCATGAAACCTCTGTTGGCGCCGCCTTGCGGATTTTGTCGAGATAACGGATTGCTTCATCAGCATTTGCAAACGGATAAAATTCGAGAAGTACTTTCTCATTGTCGAGTTGCTCTTTATTAATCTTAATTCCGGCGCTGTTATAAAATTCCCGGTTATACCGCGAAAAGGCATTTTTTGCTTCCTGCTGATAAACTCCGTCAACTTTATTCAATATCATTATTACATAATGAGGTGATGTTGGTTCTATTGCAAAAACTTTATCTTTTACAACATCAGGTTTTGCAGTTTTAACCTCCGGTTTTGTTTCAGGTTTTATTTCAGGTTTGGGCTCAGGCTTTTGGGTTACAATACCTGATGTATCGGCTACAACAACAGTGCTGTCAACATTTCGCTGTATATTAAGATTGGAAAGGTAATTTTCAATTTCTGTTCTTCTGTGCAAAACATCAATTAATGTTAACGCTTTCTCCTGCATTGGTGTATTTGGATAAAGCAATGAAAGAGAATTTAATTTTTGAATTGCGGTGCTGTCGTCTCTTTCTCTTATGTAATAAACAGCTTCAATATAAAGAAGTTGAGGAGTCCAATAATTTTTTCCATATAAACTATCAGCAGATTTTTTTTCTGCAATAGCGCTATCAAATTTTCCTTCAATAAATAAATCGTAAATATTATTATACTTTTCAGTTGCAGCAGGATTTTTAATTGAAGGATCAAGAGCTGAAGGATCAGTCAATTTTAGTGCTGCAGTACTTTTTGCATATTTTGTAGTCAATAGATTTTTATAATAATCTGCACGCTCTTTATTTCCTAGTTTATTGTAAGAATAGTATAAGCCAAGATAAACTTCATCCAGGTCATCACCTTCGGGGAACCTTTGAAGATAAAGGTCATAAATATTTATTGCCTGTTCATAATCCAGCAACTCAAATTTAAAAATATCAGCCATTGCCAAAAGGCTTTCTGCAATTCGAGCATTACTGCTGTCCAGTTTTTCAGGGGTTAACGGAATGGAGGCAAGCAAGCCTTCATAAGAATTATCAAAATTTTCCTTTTCAGCAGAGCGTAAACTATCAGTAAGCCCGCTTTGAACCATTCCGTGATTATTATTTGCAGACGCAGAAACAATTCTCCAGTTATCAACATTAGCTCTCTTGCCCCACTTATTTTTAAATTCATTATAACCTTTGGTTCGAAGAGAAGTGTTATAAAAATACCATTCACCTTTTTGATTTCCTGCAAACAGGTCTTCCTGCTGATTCTTTTTATTAAACTTTATTTCACCGGAACGGTTTTCTTCATCAACTTTTTTACCTGCCTGCTTCCTGTATTTCTTAACCAAATCATTAATTACTTCATCACGCTTATCAGCGGGCAATAAAGCTAACGCTTGAAGGCTGTCTTCTTTTTCAATTATTAAAAGGTTGTTGACTAATTTTTTTAAAGTAGCTTTTCTTTCTTCAATATCATAGTCCGGCTTTTCGGAAGAAGGAATATCATCAACAAAAACGCTGTCAATATAGTAAGAAGCATTCTTGTAATCTCTGCTTTTGTAAGCCAGGTCTTCAAGTTGAAAAAATGACCTGCTCTTGTATGATTTCCCTTCGCTGCTGTATTTGATACTATTTTTAAAATAAGAAACACTGTTTGTTGTATCAGGAACTTCAAGTGCAAGTTTGGCTGCAGAGTAATAAATGATATCCCGATAGCTAACATATTTATCACGCTTTGCCATTTTTAAAAGTTTAGCCACACTTTCATTTAGTTCTTTAATGTTTCCTTTTTCTTTAAAAAGTTTCGCATCATTTAAACGAGCGTAAATATCCATAACCGGATCGGCAGTAGCTTTAGAGGCCTTTAAATAATATTTTGATGCAAGGTCATTATTTCCTGAAATTTCATAAAGTTGAGCAAGCAAGTATTCCCGCCTTGCTTTATCATTTTTATCATCTGCGTTAGGCAATGCTTTTTCAAAATAAACAGCAGCGCTATCATAACGTTGTTGCGAATAAAACCAATACGCTTCAACTTCGTTTAAATAAGCCTGTAAACGTTTTGGCAAGTTTGGGTCTTCTTTTAAAATATTTATAAGCCCTGCAGCTTCGCCGAAAGATTTCTGCTCAATAAAAGTTCTTGCAAGCCAAATCAGTGATTCGTTTCTGCTTGGAGGTTGAGTAAATACTTTCTCAACAAAGTTTCTCTTTTCTTTATCAGCTATTGAAAAAGGTTCATTCGCATCCCTGTTTCCTCCAACAACCCTGTTATCATCTTCATTCTTTTTTCTGGGGAACAGATTATAATTTATGAATTGGAAAGTAAGTGCAGCAGAATCAAATTGCTGCCTGAAATAATACGATTTTCCAATTAGCAGGTACAGATTATCAATCCAGTCATTCCTTAAGTCGTGAAGTAAAATTCCGCCGGTGGCTTTATAGATAACAGAATCAAGGTCTGTTTGCTGAGATGCAGTATTTTCCAAAGAGTAAGGATAGAAAGGAATAAGTTCACCATAATTATCCTTTTGAGCAAGTTTGGCACGTTCAAGAACTGTGTTAAGTTTTGTTTTAGCATTAAAATAATAATTATAATGCGTAACATTATTCTGAATAAACTTTCGAAATATTGTAAATTTCTTTGATGCAGTTTTCTCTGATCCTAAAACTTTTTCTTCATACTGCTTAGGTTTTTTCTCTTTGCCAAAGGGGTCGAGGGTCCAGGCAGGTTGAGCAAAAGCATCAAAATTGAACAAACATGCCAGGCAGATATATAAAATCTTTACTTTCAAAACATTAATATTATAATAGCTAAATATCGGATTTTTTGCAATTCAATTTGTAAAAATAGTTGCAATATGCTGATTTTACCGCAATACAATAGTTAAGAAATTAAAAATTTGAATAGCCGCATTATAGTTTTCTTATTTTTATAAAATGGAACCAACCACCAATTTAAAACGTTTTCGAAATCATTACCGTCTTGTTCTCATGAATGAAGACACTTTTGAAGAAGTTGTAAAATTTAAATTGAACCGCTGGAGTGTTTATATTTTAATGAGTACAATTTTCGTGGTAATGGTAGGTTTAACGGC
>Ga0182739_1003959_pt1 | contig 12559 bp, 14 predicted proteins | sample eDN5th30CBELigBY_FD_128873 | JGI IMG/M metagenome (GOLD analysis project Ga0182739, IMG submission 128873) | Enriched backyard soil microbial communities from Emeryville, California, USA - eDNA 5th pass 30_C BE-Lig BY (version 2) (version 2) | ecosystem: Environmental > Terrestrial > Soil >... | reverse complement strand
ATCCCAGAACCACCAGCCGCCCCAGCCGAGTTCGTAATAGGCCCACCAGGACCCGAGCGCAATACCGATGGTGAGGAAGGCCCAGGCAGCGTTGGTCCAGGGACGCGTCCAGCGTGCCCAGGCGGCGTCGAGCCGGCCGGTCAACAGCGCCGCGATGGCAAAGGCAAAGGCCACCGAAAAACCCACGTAACCCATGTACAGGAACGGCGGATGCACGGTCAGCCCGAAATCCTGCAACAGCGGGTTGAGGTCGGCGCCTTCAGTGGGCGTATTGAGCAGCAGACGATCGAAAGGGTTGGAGGTAAACAGCATGAAGGCCAGAAAGCCCACCAGCACGAAGCCCATCACCGACAGCACGCGCGCGAGGATGTCGAGCGGCAAATCGCGGCTGAGCAGGCTCACGGCGTAGGACCAGGTGCTCAATATCAGCACCCACAACAACAGCGAACCTTCGTGCGCGCCCCACACGGCAGAGAATTTGTAATACACCGGCAGCATCGTGTTGGAGTTGCGCGACACGTAGGTGACGGAGAAATCGTCGTGCAGAAAGGCATAGGCCAGACAGCCGAAGCTGAGCACCATGAATACCCAGATACCGGTGCTGAGCGGCCGGCACAGTTGCATCCACAGTGTATTACCGCGCACCGCGCCCGCCATCGGTACCACGGTCAGCAAAGTGGCCAGGCACAGCGCCAGGATCAGTGCGAAATGTCCAAGTTCCGGAATCATGGTGCCCCCGCGGCCTCGGCCTGTTTGCGCTCGGCAGCTTCGAGTGCGTTCTTCACTTCGGCCGACATGTAGTTTTCGTCATGCTTGGCGAGAATCTGGCGGGCCTGGAACACACCGTTCTCATCGATGAATCCTTCGGCCACCACGCCCTGCCCTTCACGGAACAGGTCCGGCAGCACGCCGTCGTAGGCCACGGGAATCTCGGCGTTGAAATCCGTGGTGACGAATTCGATGCGGGTGCCTTCCAGGCCGTCGCGCATCAGCGAACCATCCTTGACCATACCGCCGATGCGGATGTTCTGGTGCGCCGGCACCCTGCCCTCGGCGATTTCACTGGGCGTGAAAAATACGTTGAGGCCCTGGTTGAAGGCCACGAGCACCAGGCCCACGGCAACGGCAGAGCCCAGCAGGATGAACAGCACGATCATCAACTTTTGTCTGCGTATGGCGCGCATCAGCGAACCTCCTCCGGTACGGGGCGGTTGTCCTGCCAGCCGGCTTCGCGCTGCTGCCTGGCGCGCAGCAGCTTGAGTATCTTCTGCCGATCCCGCCACGGCTGGATCAGGTTCCACCCCATCACGATGAAAAAGAAGCCATAGCCCAGCCACACGTAGAGCGCGTAGCCACCCATGGCCAGGAAATCGGCAAGGCTCTGAAACTGGAAATCAGGCATGGCTCGCCTCCTGTTCCAACAGCTCCTGCACCCATTGCGCCCGGCGTTCGCGCAACAGAATCTCGTTGCGGGTGCGCAGGATGACGATCAGGAACACCAGCCCGATCAGACCGAAACCGGTAAAAAGCGCGGGAATCCAGATTTCCGGCGGATTGGCGCCCTCCGCCCGCAGGCCGAGGTCGCTTGGCGGCTGATGCAGCGTTTCCCACCAGATCGCGGCGTAGTAGATGATGGGCAGGTTGACCACGCCCACCAACGTCAGCACCGAAGCGGCTTTCGAGCCGGACGTTTCGGAATCGAAGGCCGCGCGCAGCGCCATGATGCCGATGTAGATGAAGAGCATGATCAGCGTGGCGGTGAGCTTGGCGTCCCAGATCCAGTAGGTGCCCCAGGTGGGCTTGCCCCAGACCGCGCCGGTAAAGAGGGCCACGGCACAGTAGCTGGCGCCGACCAGCGCGCAGGATTTGGCGACCATGTCGGCCAGCTTCAGGTTCCAGATCATGTGCATTGCGGCCATCGTCGCCATCATCGCGTATATCCAGATCATTCCCACCGCGGTGGGCACGTGAATGTAGATGATGCGGAAGTTGTCCCCCATCTGATAGTCAGGAGGCGCAAATCCCAGGCCCCATACTAGGCCTACAATGAGCAGCAAAAATGTAACGCCGCTCAACCAGGGCAGGAAGGCGGTGGTCATGTCGTAGAACCACTTTGGCGAACCGAGCTTGTACAGCCACTGCATCATATCCATTTATCCCGCACGCATGTGTTTCCGCTAATTGACACTGATTCGCAACGCGGCGCCGATCGCCAATGGACTGAGGATCGCCGCCAGCACCAACAGCGCGCCCAGCAGTGACGCGAGGCCCATCAAAGGCAGGCCGTTGAGCGCCGTATCCACCAGCCCCGCGCCAAAGACGAGAACCGGGATAGACAGCGGCAATACTAGCACAGCCAGCAGTACGCCACTGCGGGACAGCCCCACCGTCAGGGCCATGCCGATGGCGCCGATGAGGTTCAGCGTGGGCGTGCCGAGCAACAGGCCAAGCAACAGGGCCCCATAGGCTTCCCCCGGCAGCGCCATCATCATCGCCAGTACCGGCGCCAGCAATACCAGCGGCAATCCCGTCATCAACCAATGGGCGAAAACCTTGGTCAGCAAATGGAAGTACAGGGGCTGCGGCGACAACAGCAGTTGTTCCAGGCTGCCATCCTCGTAATCGCCGCGAAACAGGCTTTCCATGGACAGCATCACCGCAAGCAGCGCCGTTACCCAGATGACGCCCGGCGCAATGCCGCTCAGGTAGGCCGGGTCGGACCTGCCACCCAGCGGAAACAGCGACACGGCAATCACGAAGAACATCAGGGGATTGACGATGTTGCCCGGGCTGCGCAGCGCCACCCGCAGTTCGCGGGAGAGACTGGCGCGCAGCGTGCCGAGCAGGCCGAGCGTGCGGCGCGCGCTGCTCATGTACGCCTCCCGGCCAGTACGTCGAGATCCAACACCCGCGGCGGCGTGGGCAATTGCAAAGGATGGTGCGTGGTGAGCAATACCGCGCCTCCTCGTTCTGCATAATCAGCGATCAGCAACTCGAGTTCCGCCACCGCGCCCCGGTCCAATGCCGTAAAAGGTTCATCGAGAATCCACAGCCGCGCCGGCGACAACGCCAGGCGCGCCAGGCTGACGCGGCGCTGCTGCCCGGCCGACAACTGATAACACGGCAAATCCTCGTACCCGCCCAGCCCTCTTGCTGCCAGCGCGGCGCGGATCGCGTCGTCGTCCTCATAGCCCTGGCTGGCGCAGTACCAGCGCAGGTTCTGCAGCGGCGTCAGCGTGCGGTTGATGGCGGGGCTGTGGCCGAGATAGAACACGCCCGCATGGAAACTTTCACGCACTTCGCGCAGCGGCTGACCGTCCCAGAGCACGTCGCCGTCGTAGTCGTGATTGAGCCCGCAGAGAATGCGCAACAACGTGGTCTTGCCACTGCCGTTGGTGCCCCTCACCTGCAGCACTTCTCCCGCCGTGATCGCGAAGTCGAGCCGTGCAAACAGCACTCGCTCGTCGCGTTCGCAATACAGGTTACTGACGCTGAGCATGGCGGCCTCAGGGCTTGGGCGGGGTGACTCCGGTCTGCCCCATGTATTTGCCGGCGCGGTCGCGATAGCTCACGGCGCACATTTCGTCGGATTCGAAGAACAGCATCTGTGCCACGCCTTCGTTGGCGTAGATCTTGGCCGGCAGCGGCGTGGTGTTGGAAAACTCCAGCGTCACGTGCCCTTCCCATTCGGGTTCGAGCGGCGTGACGTTGACGATGATGCCGCAGCGCGCGTAGGTGGATTTACCGAGGCAGACCGTCAGCACATTGCGGGGAATGCGGAAATATTCCACCGTGCGCGCAAGCGCGAAGGAATTCGGCGGAATGATGCAGTAATCCTCGGTGACGCTGACGAAACTGGAATGGTCGAAATTTTTCGGGTCCACCACGTTGGTGGTGTGCACGTTGGTGAAAATCTTGAATTCGTTGGCGCAGCGCACATCGTAGCCGTAGCTGGACGTGCCATAGGAGATCACCTTGCGCCCGTCCACCTGGCGCACCTGATTGGGCTCGAAAGGCTCGAGCATGCCGTGTTCCTGCGCCATGCGGCGAATCCAGTGGTCTGACTTGATGCTCATTGGTATGCCTTGCCTGTTCCGTTTTGTGCGCGTCGTCCCACCGGCGAATTGCTGCTATAATTCCGGCCCGCCACGCGGCCGGCAAAGATAGCACACTTGCGCGGCCACTGAAGGGCGCCGATGAGACTCTCCCGCCAGCACGATGGCGTTAAGTGTGGATTCAGTCGCCCGCGCATAACGTTCCGCTAGCCAATCCATCAGGAGAATAGTAATGAAGTTGAAAACGACCCTGGCGCTTGCCGCTCTTGTTTCCGTTTACGCTTCCGGCGCCATGGCTGCCGGCGATGCTGAGAAAGGCAAGGCGCTGTACGCCACCTGTGGCGCCTGCCACGGCCCCAATGCCGAAGGCATGGAAGCGCTGAACGCGCCCAGGCTGGCCGGCCAGGAAGAATGGTACGTTATCCGTCAGTTGGAAAACTTCAAGAACGGCATCCGCGGCGCCAACGCCAAAGATACCTACGGCATGCAGATGGCGCCGATGGCACAGGTGCTGCCCACCCCGGAATCCATGGCCGACGTTGCCGCCTACATCAAGTCGCTCGGCAACTGAGCCGCGCGCAGCGCACGACAAGAACCCCGGCAAGCCCGGGGTTTTTTGTGGGCTGGCTTCGGTGGATTACCGGCCCGCATTCTGGTGCGGAACACTGAAGCACGAGCAAGCCTCTGGCTCACCGATATCGATGCGGACCAATGCCAATGACGCCCTACCCCCCCGAATCCATGTCAAAACGAGACGTACTCGCTCTGCACGCACCGCAAATTATCTTTATGATACGGCCAAGGCGGCCCACCACCGGCCGCGCCACCGACCAGGAACCGGTATGTCGTCGCTACACCGTTTCGCCACGCAGGAAGCGCTGGTCCAGGCCCTGACCGAGTTCTGCCTGGCACGGCTGAATGCCAGCCTGGCGGAGTACCACAACGTGACCCTGCTATTGTCGGGCGGTTCCACGCCGGCCCCCCTGTATCGCCGGCTCGGCGCCCAGGCCCTGCCCTGGGAACGCCTGCACCTGGCACTGGTGGACGAACGCTGGGTGCCCCCTTCCGACCCCGCGTCCAACGAAAAACTGCTGCGCGAAACCCTCGGCGCCCACGCCGCGGCACGACTGCAGGGCATATATGAAGGCAGCGCCACGCCGCGGCAAGCCCTGCTGGAGGTCAATCGCCGCTATGCCGCCCTGCCCCGGCCCTGGGCGCTCGGCCTGCTCGGCCTTGGCCCCGACGGCCACACCGCCTCGCTGTTCCCCGCGGCACAAGGACTGGAACAGGCGCTTGCCACCGAGCAACTCTGCGCCGCGCTCGACGCCAAACCCTCGGCGGTGACCGGCACGCATACCGCCCGCCTGTCGCTCAGCCTGTCCGCGCTGCTGAGCATCGACCACCTGGTGCTGCTGTTCACCGGCGCGGCAAAGTGGAAAGTCTACCAAGAGGCGCTGCGCAACCCCGCGCCGGCCACCACGCCGGTGAGCTACCTGCTGCAGCAAACATCCGTTCCCCTCGCAATTTTCTGGTGTCCCTGATGCATACTCTCGTCGCAACCGTCACCCAAAATCTGATCGACCGCAGCCGTCCCACCCGCGAGGCCTACCTCGAACGGCTCGAACAGGCGGTATCGCGCGGCCGGCGCCGCGGCCATCTCACCTGCGGCAACCTGGCCCACGGCTTCGCCGCCTGCGGCCTGACGGACAAGGAAGCGCTGTCGGGGCTGGACCAGGCCAACATCGCCATCGTGTCCAGCTACAACGACATGCTGTCTTCGCACCAACCCCTGCGCGACTTTCCCGAGGTGATCAAGCGCGCGGTGACCGAGGCCGGCGGCGTGGCGCAGTTTGCCGGCGGCGTGCCCGCCATGTGCGACGGCGTTACCCAGGGCCAGGACGGCATGGAACTGTCGCTGTTCAGCCGCGACGTGATCGCGCTGGCCACGGCGGTGGCGCTCAGCCACGACATGTTCGACGGCGCGCTGTACCTGGGCGTGTGCGACAAGATCGTGCCTGGCCTGTTGATCGCGGCGCTGTCCTTCGGCCATCTGCCGGCGCTGTTCGTGCCCTCCGGCCCGATGCCCTCCGGCCTGCCGAACAAGGAAAAACAGCGAATACGCCAGCTCTACGCCGAAGGCAAGGTGGGCCGCCAGGAACTGCTTGCCGCCGAAGCCGCCTCCTACCACAGCCCCGGCACCTGCACGTTCTACGGCACCGCCAACAGCAACCAGATGATGGTGGAGGTGATGGGCGTGCAGTTGCCCGGTTCCTCGTTCGTCAATCCCAACACGCCGCTGCGCGATGCCCTGACCGGCGCCGCCGCGCGCCAGGTGCTCAAGTTCACCAGCGCCGGCAATGACTTCCGCCCGATCGGCAAACTGATCGACGAGCGCGCCATCGTCAACGCGGTGGTGGGCCTGTTGGCCACGGGCGGCTCCACCAATCACACGCTGCATCTGGTGGCCATCGCGCACGCGGCGGGCATACGCCTGGAATGGGAGGATTTCGCGGCGCTGTCGCAGGTGGTGCCGCTGCTTGCCCGCATCTATCCCAACGGCGAGGCCGACGTGAACCACTTTCACGCCGCCGGCGGCATGTCCGTGTTGATCCGCTACCTGCTCGAGCGTGAACTGCTGCATGCCGACGTCATCACCGTGGGCAATCATCATGGCCTCGCGCAATACACGCAGGAACCCTGGCTCGACGACGGCGAACTGCACTGGCGCGAAGGCCCCGCCAATTCGCTGGACAACAGCATCCTGCGCGATTGCCACACCCCCTTCGCCGACACCGGCGGCCTGCAGATGCTCACCGGCAACCTCGGCAAGAGCATCATTAAAATTTCCGCGGTGAAGCCGGAACACTGGTACGTCGAAGCGCCCGCGGTGGTGTTCGACGAACAGGACGCGCTGATCGACGCCTTCCGCGCCGGCCAGCTCGAACACGACTTCATCGCGGTGGTGCGCTACCAAGGCCCGCACGCCATCGGCATGCCGGAGCTGCACAAGCTCACCCCCACGCTCGGCGTATTGCAGGATCGCGGCTTCAAGGTGGCGCTGGTCACCGACGGGCGCATGTCCGGCGCCTCCGGCAAGGTGCCCGCCGCCATCCACCTGAGCCCGGAAGCGGCGCGCGGCGGCATGTTGGCGAAAGTGAAAAGCGGCGACCTCATCCGCCTGGACGCCGCCGCCGGCACACTCGATCTGCTGGTTACTGCCGAGGAACTGCAAGCCCGCGTGCCGGTGGCGAGCCGGGCGCGCGATCACGAACACGGCTGCGGCCGCGAACTGTTTGCCAATTTCCGGGCGCTTGCGGGCGATGCCGAAGCCGGCGCCAGCGTTCTTTTCACCCGTTGACCGGCCCGTGCCGCCAGGAGCTTCCATGTCACCGCAACTCGATGCCATTCTGCACTCCTCGCCCGTGATCCCCGTGATCACGCTCGACAAGCTGGCGCACGCCGTGCCGCTGGCGCAGGCGCTGCTTGGCAACGGCCTGAAGGTACTCGAAATCACCTTGCGCACGCCGGTGGCGCTCGATGCCATCCGTGAATTGCGCGCTGCGTTTCCCACCGCCCTGATCGGCGCCGGCACCGTGGTCGATACCCGTAGCTTCGAACAGGCGCTTGCGGCGGGCGCGCAGTTCGTCGTCAGCCCCGGCAGCACGCCCGCGCTGCTGCAGGCCGCGCGCGACGGCAACGTGCCGTTTCTGCCCGGAGCCAACACGCCAAGCGAAGTCATGCGGCTTCTGGAACAAGGAGTCCACAGCATGAAATTCTTTCCCGCCGAAGCCGCCGGCGGCACCACGATGCTCAAGGCGCTTGCCGCCCCATTGCCGCAGGCGCGCTTCTGCCCCACCGGCGGCATCACTCCCGCGCTGGCACCACAGTACCTGGCCCTGCCGAACGTCGCCTGCGTCGGTGGCTCGTGGATGGTAAGCAAAGCCCTGGTGGATGCCGGCGACTGGCTCCGCATCGGCGAACTCGCCGGCGCGGCGGCGGCGCTATGAACCGGAGCCGATCATGACCAACGCCTGCCGGGTGGTCGCCGACATCGGCGCCACCAATGCCCGCTTTGCCTGCGTCAACCAAGAGAACGGTGCGCTGCAACACCAGGAACGCTACCGCTGCGACGACTACCCCGGGCTGGACGCGCTGATCCGCGCCTACCTCGCGCAATTGGCGCCACAGCGGCCGCAAAACCTGTGTCTGGCGGTGCCGGCCGTGGTGGAAAACGATCTGTTGTATCTGCCCAATCGCAACTGGCGCCACAGCCAGCAAGCGCTGCGGCGCGAGTTCGATCTCGACCTACGCTTCATCAATGATTTCACCGCGCAGCTGTACGCCACCTACACCCTGGCGCCCGACGAAATCCAGTGGCTTGGGCCGGCGCGCCAACGCAGTGGCGCCATACGCGCGGCCGTGGGGCCAGGCACCGGCCTTGGCGTCAAGGCGCTCACTCCCACCGGCGACTTGGTGCCCGCCGAAGGCGGCCACGTGGCCTGGGCGCCGCTCGATACGCACGAAATCGACCTGCTGCGACTGTTCCACCAACGCTACGCACGGGTGTCGGTGGAACGCCTCACGTCGGGCCCAGGGCTGAGCCTGCTGTACTGGGGCAACAGCATCCTTGCCGGCCGCGAAGCGGAACTGGAACCGGAAGCCGTCAGCGCCGGCGCGCTGGACGGCGATCCCCTGTGCCGGCAAGCGGTAACGGATTTTATCAAGGTACTGGGCGCCACCGCCGGTGATCTGGCACTGATACTGGCGCCGTTCGACGGCCTGTTCCTGATGGGCGATCTGCTGAACCACCTGGCACCGCTGTACGACCCCGCCACGCTGCGCGCACGCTTCGACGCCAAGGGGCGCTACGCCACCTACTGCGCCGGCATTCCCCTGGCCCTGGTGCAGGCACAGGACACCGGCCTGCGCGGCTGTGCCGAATTCCTGCGGCGTCATCCCGCCAGTACCTAGCGCCCCAATGCAAACCCCCGCGCTTGGGGCTACCATTGCCGCAGTCCCTGGATCGACGGAGCGCGCATGAATCGCTTAGCGACAACCACCGCCCTGCTGCTGGCCGCCCTGCTGCCGTTTTCACCTGCGGCGCTTGCCCTGTCGGAAGGCATGGTGGCGCCCGACTTTACCCTGCCCGCACTACAGGCGCCGGGCGAATCGGTGATCTTGTCGGAGCAACGCGGCAAGGTGGTGTACGTGGACTTCTGGGCGTCGTGGTGCGCGCCATGCCGGGTGTCGATGCCGCTGCTCAATGAGTTGCGCAATCGCCTGGTGAACGAAGGCGCCGCTTTCGAGGTGGTGGCGGTGGACGTGGACAGCCGGGCAGACGATGGCCTGGCATTTCTGGAGGAGGCGGCGGTGGATTACGTGGTGGCGAGCGATACCCAGGGCGAGGTGCCGGCAACCTACGAGTTGCGTGGCATGCCGACGGGGTTTCTGCTGGATCGCGACGGACGGATCCGGTTGATCCACACGGGGTTCAAAAGTAGCGATATCGAGGTGATCGAGCGGGAGGCGCGGCGGCTCTTAGCGGAGTGAGTTTCGGTCGAGCCGTTGATTGGTGGATTGTTATTGGCCCGCATCGACAGAGGCCTGCCCGGGGCTTCAGTGTTCCGCACAAGAACGCAGACTTAGCAATAGTGTGCTACTGCTCATATCACAGGGAGCAATGCCGTGCGGAACTACAATGTTGATGGCTCGCAGCCGCCTGGTCGGATTACCTTTCGGGGGGCGTATGCGGCCAGGGATGGCCGCATCCGAGCGCACAGGGATGTGCTTGTAGCGTCCCCCCGAAAGGTAATCCGACCAGGGGGCTGCAACAGAATCGATGCGGTCCAACCACCAACCGACAATCAAATCCCCGGCCACACTCCCCACGGCGTGGAACCGACGGCAATCTTGGTGGTGACGGTGAAGCTAGCCACGTCGATCACGGACACGTCGTTGGACGGACCATTGGCGGAATAGAGAGCGGTGCCATCAGGGCTGATGGTCAGGCCCCAAGGGCGCTGGCCTGCTTCGACGCTGTGGATCACCTCGCCGCTTGCCAGATCGATGGCAAGCACAGTCCCGGCGCGGCCGCAGGCCACGTACAGGGTGCTGTCGTCGGGTGACAGCACCACCCCCATGGGCAGCGAGCCCTCGGGCAGCGCGATGGTATCGAGCACGGTATCGTTTGCCACGTCGAGCACCGCGATGCTCGCGCCGATCTCGTTGGAAATGTACGCGCGGCTGCTGTCGCGGCTAAACACGATATCGCGTGGGCGCAGGCCCACTGGGATCGAAGTGCGCACCTCGTTGGTGGCGGTGTCTATCACCGTGATGTCGCCCTGCACTTCGCCGGTCACGTAGGCCACGCTGCCGTCGGGTGACACGCGCACGCCCTCGGGTTCCAGCCCGGCCTGCAATTCCTTGATGATTTCACCGCTGGCGATATCCACCACGCTGGCCAGGTTCGCGTTCTCGTTGGCGATGTACATCAGACCCGTCTGCCAGTTCACGTCGAACTGTTCCGGGTCCAGGCCGCTCGGCAGCACGCGCAGCAGGCGGCCGCTGGCGGTGTCCACTTCGGCGATGCCGTCAGCGCTCAGATCGACTTCCAGCGCATCGCATTCATCGTCGTCCATGGTGGGCGGACACTTCGGCGCGCCGCTGAGTGCCACGTACAGGCGCGAACCGTCCGGGCTGACCTTCAGGCCGCGCGGGCGTTTGCCGATGTCGATGGTGTTGATCACTTCATGGGTGGCGGCGTCGATCACGCTGACGTTGTTGGAATCCTCGTTGGTGACGTACACCTTGTAGTCGGACTGCCCAAGCGCGGAGCCTGCAAGCAGCAGCCCCAGCACGGCCAGCGGTGCGCTGGCGCGGATCGACATGTTCATCCTGTACCTCCGGAAATTGGAATGGATTGCGGAAAACCGCTGCAGGGCAAGCGGGGCGTGCCCGGATTATCGGGTAGTCGGCAAAGCGAACACAAGGCGCGCGGACGCACCTGTCACCCCTGTTTGTGCAGATAGCGGGCATCGCGCAATTGTGGGAACCACCAGGCCCAGGCGCCGGCCACCAGCACCGCGCCCACGCCGCCGAACACCACCGCGGGCACCACGCCGATCCAGGCCGCCATGACCCCGGCGCGGAATTCGCCGAGTTCGTTGGAAGCCCCCAGAAACACCATGTTGGCGGCGTTGACCCGTCCGCGCACCTCATCGGGCGTCCACAGTTGCAGCAGCGTTTCGCGCACCACCACGCTGACCATGTCGGACGCGCCCACCAGCATCAGCAGCAGCACCGACAGCCAGGGGGAAGTGGACAGCCCGAAACAGGTGGTGAACGCGCCGAACAGCGCCACGAAACCAAGCAGTATGCGGCCGGCGTGGTCGCGGATGGGACGCGTGGCCAGCAACACCGCCATCGTCACGGCGCCCACGCCCGGCGCGGCGCGCAGGAAACCCAGGCCCCAGGGGCCCAGATGCAGGATGTCGCGCGCATATACCGGCAACAGCGCCACCGCGCCGCCAAGCAGCACCGCGAAGAGATCCAGCGAGATCGCGCCAAGCACCACCGGCTGGCGGCGGATGAAGCGCAGGCCGTCGAACAGCGAATCGAACGTGACCTGCCGCGGCTGTTCCGGAGGCGGCGGCTCGGGAATGCGCGTCAGGAGCAGCAATGCCACTATCAGCATCAGCGTGGCGACGCCAAAGGCGGTAATGGCGGAAATCCCGTACAGCAGGCCGCCCACGGCGGGACCGGCGATGCTGGCGATCTGCCACGCCGAGGAATTCCAGGTGACGGCGTTGGCGAAATCCTCGCGCGGCACCAGGTTCACCACCAGCGATTGCGAGGCGGGGCCGAAGAAGGCGCGCCCCACCGCCAACAGCATCAGCGTGAGAAAAATCGGCAGCGGCGATTCCGGCCCCGCCATCACGTAGATCAACAGTGCCAGCGCGCAGACGATTTCCACCGCCACCGCGATGCTCATCACCCGGCGGCGGCCGTAGCGGTCCGCCACCGCGCCCGTGACCAGTACCAGCAACAGCAGCGGCAGGAACTGCACCAATCCCAGAATGCCAAGATGCAGCGGATTGCGCGTCAGGTCGTACAGCAGCCAGGCCACCGATACCGCCAGCACCTGCACGGCAAAAGTGGAACAGACGCGCGCCCACCAGTAGTGGACGTAATTACGATGGGCGAAGGCAGCAAAACGGTGGGGATGCGAGTCGGCGTTCATGAGGGCGATGGGTCGAGAAATTCCAGATGTTCGATTTGCAGTTGCAACTGGCGCTGGCCGCGGAACTCGTTGACGTCCAGGCGATACAGCAGGCTCACCGCGTCACGCGTGTCGGCCAGGAGCGGCGCGTCCTGGTTGAAGGCGATGGCATCCACCAGATCGTTCGTTCCAGGCACCTGCAGCACCAGTTTGAGATGTTTTTCCGCCAGCACGCGGCGGGTACAGACGGTGAATTCACCGAGAAAAGTCGGTTCGGGAAAATGCT
>Ga0182739_1003957_pt1 | contig 12564 bp, 6 predicted proteins | sample eDN5th30CBELigBY_FD_128873 | JGI IMG/M metagenome (GOLD analysis project Ga0182739, IMG submission 128873) | Enriched backyard soil microbial communities from Emeryville, California, USA - eDNA 5th pass 30_C BE-Lig BY (version 2) (version 2) | ecosystem: Environmental > Terrestrial > Soil >... | reverse complement strand
CTCTTCAACACGCGGCGATCACTCGTCCGGACCTGGGACGAGGGCGTTTCCCGCGACTCCGACGTCTCGAGTCCTCATTGACCACCAACCCGCACAAGGAACCGACGATGATCGCGACAGGACACGTACGGAAAACCGTGGTGGTGGTCGGCAACGGCATGGTCGGCCACCGGTTCTGCGAACGGCTGGCGGCCTACGACACCGACCGCCGTTACCACATCGTGACGTTCTGCGAAGAGCGTCGGCCGGCCTACGATCGCGTCAACCTGTCGAAATACTTCGAACAACGCGACGCCGAACCCCTGAAGTTAGCCTGCGAGACGTGGTACAGCGAGAAGGGAATCACGCTGTACGTGGGCGACCGCGCGTCGGCCATCGACCGCGAGCGTCGGGTGGTCGTCTCGGCAAAGGGCCGCGAGGTCGGCTACGACGCCCTCGTCCTGGCGACAGGCTCAGCGCCGTTCGTACCGGCGGTCCCCGGCGTCGACAAGAAAGGGGTGTTCGTTTATCGGACCATTGAAGACCTCGAGCGGATTCTCGCCTACGCCGGGAAAGCGTCGTCCGCGGCGGTGGTCGGCGGTGGCTTGCTCGGTCTCGAGGCCGCGAAGGCGGTCCGCGACCTCGGACTGGAGACTCACGTCGTCGAGTTCGCCCCACGGCTGATGCCCCGCCAGATCGACGACGTGGGTTCAAAGACGCTGCTCGACAAGATCATGGCGATGAACGTCCGGGTCCACCTGGGCAAGAGCACGAGTGAGTTCCTCGGCAACGGCAAGGTGCAAGGTCTGGCGTTCGCCGACGGCGGGCGGCTCGAGGTCGACATGGTCGTCATCTCGGCCGGCATCCGGCCCCGCGACGAGTTGGCCCGCGACTGCGGGCTGGAAGTCGGCTCGCGCGGCGGGGTCGTCGTCGACGACGCGCTCCGCACCTCCGACCCGGACATCCTCGCCGTCGGTGAGGTTGCCTTGCACCGAGGCATGGCCTACGGCCTGGTCGCCCCCGGGTACGAGATGGCTGAGGTCGCCGCGGCGAACCTCACGGGAGCGACGCGCACCTTTGCCGGTTTCGACATGTCGACGAAGTTGAAGCTGATGGGCGTGGACGTCGCCAGCTTCGGCGACCCCTTCGCCGAGTCCGGCGGGGCGAAGGCCTTGACGTACGAGGACCCGTTCCGGGGCGTTTACAAGAAGCTCGTTTTCGACGCCGACGGCACCCGCCTGCTGGGGGGCGTCCTGGTGGGCGATGCCACCGACTTCGGTCTGTTGCTCGGTCTGTTCAAGAGCGATAAGCCGCTGCCGATCCCGCCGGGCGACCTGCTGTCGGCGGGCCGAGGCGCCGCCTGCGGCGGCGAGGCCGACGCCCAGGTCTGCTCGTGCAACAACGTCGGCGAACGGCAGATCCGCGAGGCGATCCGTGATCAGAACCTCTCAACCGTCGCCCAGGTGAAAACCTGCACGCAAGCCGGCACCGGCTGTGGCGGTTGCCTGCCGCGCGTCACCGACCTGCTCAAGGCGGAGCTCCAGGCGACGGGTGCTCGGATCGATAACCGCCTCTGCGAGCACTTTCCGCACAGCCGGCAGGAGCTATATCAGATCGCACTCATCAAGGAGATCAAGACGTTCGACGCCCTGCTTGCCGCCCATGGCCGAGGGCACGGATGCGAGGTCTGCAAGCCGGCGGTCGCCTCGATCCTGGCGAGTCTCTGGAACGAGAACGTTCTCGAGCCGGCCCACGCGACGTTGCAGGACACGAACGATCGATTCCTCGCCAACATCCAGCGCGGCGGCCTGTATTCCGTGGTCCCGCGCGTCCCCGGCGGGGAGATTACGCCGGAGAAGCTGGTCGTGCTAGGGGAGGTCGCCCAGAAATACGGCCTCTACACCAAGATCACGGGGGGCCAGCGCATCGACCTTTTCGGGGCACCGGTCCACCAACTCCCCGACATCTGGGCCGACCTCGTCGCGGCCGGATTCGAGAGCGGGCACGCCTACGGAAAGGCGCTGCGGACGGTCAAGAGTTGTGTCGGCTCGTCCTGGTGCCGGTACGGCGTCCAGGACTCGGTCGGGTTCGCCGTCCGGGTCGAGCTGCGCTACCGCGGCCTCCGCTCGCCACACAAACTCAAGGGGGCCGTCTCGGGGTGCGTCCGCGAGTGCGCCGAGGCCCAGGGGAAAGACTTCGGCCTGATCGCCACGGAGAAGGGCTACAACCTCTATGTTTGCGGCAACGGTGGCGCCCGGCCGCGGCACGCCGACCTGCTGGCCGCCGACCTCGACGAGGACACCGCGCTCCGTTATCTCGATCGGTTCCTCATGTACTATATCCGCACGGCCGACCGGCTGACCCGAACCTCGGTCTGGCTCGAGAACCTCGAGGGCGGCATCGAGTTCCTGCGGGACGTGATCGTCAATGACCGGCTCGGCATCGGCGACGAGCTCGAGCGGCAGATGCAAGCGCTCGTGGATTCGTACCAGTGCGAGTGGAAGGCCGTCGTCGATGACCCGGAGAAGCGGCGGTTCTTCCAGCAGTTTGCAAACACCGACGAGACCGTCTCCGGCGTCGAGTTCGTGACGGAGCGGGGCCAGCAACGGCCCGCCGACTGGCCGTCGGACTTCGTGCCGCTCGACCAGCTCGGGGGCCGGCAACCCGTCGAGCCGGTGGCCGAGACCGACGAGGCCGGCCCCAGTTGGGTGCGAGTCGGGTCCGTGAGCGACTTCCCCGTCGACGGCGGCCGCACGATCAAGCACGGGCCGGCGGAAGTCGCCGTGTTCCGGTTCGACTCCCAGGGCCAGTGGTATGCCTGCCAGAACACCTGCCCTCACAAGCGCGAGGCGGTCCTCTCGCGGGGCATCCTTGGCGATCAGCAAGGCGTCCCCAAAGTCGCCTGCCCCCTCCACAAGAAGTCCTTTTCGCTCGAGTCGGGCGCGTGCCTGAGTGGCGAGGCGTACCGAGTCGAGGTCTTCCCGGTCCGGGTCGAGGGCGACAACGTCTATGTCGAGCTGCCGCCCGAGCACGAAATGGAACGCCGCGCCGGGGCACCCGAGCCCTGCCAGGTGGCTTGCGGCTGAACGCCTCGAATCCGACGTTGCGAGGCTCTGGGCCTGGATCCGATGCACCGGCGCGACCTCGCCGCGCAGGCTGGGCAAGTTTCAACCGGGGCCACTCTCTTACCAGCGGAGGCCTCGGTCGCGAGTTGCGACCACCCCATTCACTCCCGAAACGCCTTGCCGCCCGTCAGCCCGGGATGGCGCTCATGTGGCCGGCGACCACCCGCCAGCCGCCGGGCCGCTCGCACCAGACGCGTGTGTACCGTAGTGGGCCGCGGACCTCGACCCCGTCGACCGTCGCGGCCGCCTCCATGCGGACGCTCACGACGGCGGTCGTCCCGACGCGAACGACCCGTTGGTCGCCCGGGTCCATCTGGGTGATCCGTAGCCGCCCCGACCGGTGGAGGTCCAGGTCGTCGGCCTTACCGACGACGGACCCGTTCAGCGTCGTGAACACCAGCGCATCGTCCAACAACCGGTCCAGGGCCGCCACGTCATTCGCAAGCTGCGCCTGCCGAAGAGCGGCCTCACACGCCAGAATCGGGTCGTCTTCCACGCGTCCCTCCGCAGCTTTGCAGGCGTATCCGCCAGGTCATTGAACCGGACCTCAGCCTTTCCATCAGACGTCACAAAGACAATAGCCCGGCTTTCGGGAAGCCGTTCATGCTCCCAGTCCCCCAAGCCGTGGCCTCACGATTCCTGCCCCGCTCATACTCACAGGAAGAGCCGATAGACCGGGTTCTCGGTCTCGTCGACGCAGGGATAGGCCAAAGTCTCGATGAAATCCCGGAAGTCGGCCATCTCGTCGCCGGGGACCTGGATGCCCACGAGGATGCGCCCGTAATCCGCCCCCTGGTTGCGGTAGTGGAACAGGCTGATGTTCCAGTTGGGGTGCATCGTCGAGAGGAACCGCATCAACGCGCCCGGCCGCTCGGGGAACTGGAAGCGATAGAGTCGTTCGTCGCGGGCGAGACGGCTACGGCCGCCCACCATGTGGCGCACGTGTTCCTTGGAAAGCTCATCGTTGACAAGATCCAGCGCGGTGAACCGGTTCTCGGCGAAAGCGCGAAGGATATCCGCCGACTCACTCCGGCTGCCCGTGGCGAGACCGACGAAGACGTGGGCTTCGCGCTCGTCCGAGATGCGATAGGAGAACTCGGTCACGTTGCGATCGCCGATGATCTCGCACAGGCGCCGGAAGCTCCCCCGCTCTTCGGGGATCGTGACCGCAAACAATGCCTCGCGTTCCTCGCCCACTTCGGCACGCTCGGCGACGAAGCGGAGCCGGTCGAAGTTCATGTTCGCGCCGCACGTGATCGCCACCAGCGACTGGTCCTTCAACCCTTGCTGCGCAACGTATTGCTTCAGGCCGGCGACCCCCATCGCCCCGGCCGGCTCGAGGATGCTCCGCGTGTCCTCGAACACATCCTTGATCGCGGCGCACACCGCGTCGGTCTCGACCACGACGAAGTCATCGACCAGGGCTCGCGTCAGCCGAAAGGTCTCTTCCCCCACGAGTTTCACGGCCGTCCCGTCGGAGAACAAACCGACGTCGTCCAGCGGGACGCGTCGGCCCGCCTTGACCGAGCGGACCATGGCGTCGGAGTCGGCCATCTGAACCCCGATGACCTTGATCTCCGGCCGCACCGCCTTGACGTACGCCGCAACCCCGGAGATCAGCCCGCCACCGCCGATGGCGACGAACACGGCATGGATCGGGTGCTGGTGTTGTCGCAGGATTTCCATACCCACCGTACCTTGCCCGGCGATCACATCAGGATCGTCGAACGGATGGATGAAGGTATATCCCTGGCGTTCTCCGAGCTCGCGCGCGTGCAGGTAGGCGTCGGAGTAGCTGTCACCATGAAGGATCACCTCTCCACCCAGAGAACGCACCGCGTCGGACTTGAGTTTCGGGGTCGTCAAGGGCATGACGATGACGGCCTGACAACCCAGACGACTCGCGCTTAACGCGACCCCCTGCGCATGGTTGCCCGCCGACGCGCAGATCACCCCGCACGCCAGTTGTTCGGGCAACAGACGAGCCATCTTGTTGTAGGCGCCGCGCAGCTTGAAGCTGAACACCGGCTGGGTGTCTTCACGCTTGAGCCAGACCCGGTTTCCCAGCCGGCCCGACAGTTTCCCGGCCAACTCCAACGGGGACTCTATCGCCACGTCGTAGACGCGAGCCGTCAAGATCCTCTTCAAATAATCCATCAACGCCGTTTCCATGCGTCCCCTTCCCGCTTCGGAAACCCCAAGCCGTGAACAGTTGGCCGACCGACCCGCATCGTCAGTCCCAACAGGCGTATTCGTATTGGCTCCGGAACAAGCGGAATGCTGGTGGGCCGTGCCCACCCTACGAGTCTAACGAGAGGCCCGCCACCCACAACAAAAATCCACACATGACATTTATTACATAAAACAACACAGCCCCGCATACGCGCGATTACGATGAGGAATCAAAGTCGATAACCATTCTCCAGCAACGGCTTTCAAAGCGTACACCGCGGAACGCCTCGGCAACAATATGGATTCAGCTGCTCGCCGCGCAGCGCGTGGTGAAACGCTCCTCAAACGGGGGCGAATGTCCGCGGTTTGTCCTGACGTCGACCACGAGTCAAAGGCCCCGGGTGGCCGGTCCGGAAGATCGAGGGCCGAGTACGGCCCCCGGACAGCCACCCAGACGGAGGCGATTCGATCGTGAACCACTGGAGGAGGCGCCAGACGGGCCTCCCTTTGGAACGGTCCGAAGGAACCGCCGCGGTCCTGCCTTCGCGATGGCGACCCCGCTCGGTCCTGGAAAGCAGCCGGCGAAGAGGGGCTGAGCCGGGTCGTCCGGACTGTTCGCCGACATCGCCGGCATGGCCTCGATTGAGGCGGACGTAACGGCGTCGAACGCCTCGTGTCTGGGAACACGGCGACGTTCGACGCCCCGGGCAGGCTTCGGGGCGATTCACCTCGGAGGAATCGACCCGGTTACGGAAACGGTAGACTCGCTCAGGCCGGGTCCAGAGCGCGGGCCGGGTTGCGTTCCACGGCGGGGAGGAACTCGATGTCGCCGGTGCCGACGTCGTACATGGCGCCCACGATCGCGATCCGGCCAGCCTGGACCAGCTCGTCGAGGGCGTGGCTCTCCTTGAGGATCGTATCGACCACCCGGGCCACGTTGCGGCGGGCCACGTCGTCGACGAACGAGGTCTTCGCCTCTGGCGAAAGGCTGGGGATCCCGTCGATGGTGCGGGGATCGATCGCCTGCTGGATGTCGCGGACAATCGGTTCAAGGTGCTCGCAGCCGGTCACCTCGGCCGTGGTGTCGGCCGCGCCGGCGAGGCTGACGGCGGCGGTCACAGCGCCGCAGCGAGTGTGGCCCATCACGAGGATCAGCTTGGCACCGGCCACGGCACAGGCGTATTCGACACTTCCCAGGATCTTGCGGCTCGAAATGTTGCCCGCAACCCGGGCGCTGAAGACATCGCCCACGCCCAGGTCGAAGACCAGCTCGGCGGGGGTGCGGGAGTCGATGCAGCTGATCACCACGGCCAGCGGGTGTTGCCCTTTCGCCGTGACGTTGACCTGGCGACCCAGGTCGCGAGTGAGGCGCTGGCCGGTGCGGAACCGCTCGTGGCCATCCTTGAGGAGTTGGAGGACCTGTTGCGGCGTCAAGGCACTCTGCAGGTCACGCGTGGAGCAATCGACATACTGGGTCTGGTCTTTCAGTTGGTACTTATCCTGGAACCCGAGCAGGCTCACCTCGATCCCGCGGGCGGGGGCGACCTGATCGCGGAAGTCTCGAATCAGGCTCAAGACGTCGGGGTCGATATAATTGGTGCTCTGCGCATCGAGCAGGACGTGGCCGCCGCGGGGCACCTCATCGAGGGTCCGCATCAGCGCAGCCCGGTTGAGGAAGCTCACCTGGTTGGCCAGTTCGAGGTGGATGACCTCACCGCTTAGGTGCTTCTCCACGATCCGACGGATCGGACGGCGGACGTTGTTGCTCAGGATGAAGGTGAGGCTCACCGCGAGCCCGATCAGGATGCCGGTCAGCAGGCCGGTCAGAACGATCCCCACGATCGTCGCCACGAACGGGACGAACTGATACCGACCCTGGGTCCACATCTGCCGCACCGAGGACGGGCTGGCGAGCTTGACACCCGTCACCAGCAGGATCGCCGCCAGGCAGGATAACGGGATCATGTTGAGCAAGGCCGGCAGGGTCAGAACGCTGAGCAGTAGCAGGAACCCGTGCACGATCGTCGCCAGCTTCGTCCGGCCGCCGGCGTTGATATTCACCGAGCTGCGGACGATCACCAGGGTCACCGGCAGCCCCCCCATCAGCCCGACCACCACGTTGCCGACCCCCTGCGCCACCAGTTCCCGGCTCGGGGGCGCGGGCCGCTGCTCGGGGTCGAGCTTGTCAACGGCCTCCAGGTTCAGCAAACTTTCCAGCGACGCCACGGCCGCGATCGTCAGGGCGGCGGTGTAAACCGCCGGGTTCGCCCACTGCGAGAAGTCGGGATGCTGCAAGTACTGGAGGTAGCCCGCCAGGGTCGACGCCACCGGCACCTGCACGAGGTGGCTCGTCTCAATCACCCAACGCCCGCCAAGTTGGCGAAAGACCAGGCTGATCGCCACGCCCGCCAGCACCACGACCAACGGGGCGGGCACGAGCGAGCGCTTCAGGCGCGGCCACTGCTCCCAGGCCACCAGCAACGCGATCGAGGCCAGCCCGACCACCACCGCTCCCGGGTGGCTGTGGCCAAGCATCCGGCTCAACTCGGAGAACGCGTTCTCGTGGTCGAATTGCAGGAACGCCAGGTCCCTTTCCGGACCAAGGTCGTACCCCAGCAGGTGGGGAATCTGCTTCAAAATCAGGATCAGGCCGATCGCCGCGAGCAGCCCCTTGATCACGCTGGTCGGCACGAAGGCGGCCAGGAACCCGGCCCGAGCCACCCCCAGCGCAATCTGAAGCAGCCCGGCGAAGAACAGGGCCAGCAAGAATGTATGGAACGATCCCAGGAGAGCGATCTGCGCCGCCACCACCGCCGCGAGGCCCGCGGCCGGTCCGCTGACGGCGATCTGCGACCCACTCAACATCCCCACGAGAATGCCGCCCACAATCCCGGTCAAGACGCCGGAGAACAGCGGTGCGTCGGAGGCCAAGGTGACTCCCAGACACAACGGCAAGGCCACAAGAAACACGACCAGGCCAGCCGCGAAGTCGCGTGTCAGTGTCACGGGGAACTGATCCGTCCTAGATCCCATGGGGCTCATTTCCTGTCCTCTCATCAACCGCCCACTCCGACGAGCCACGGCTGGGGTCTATCGTTCGTTTAATGAAGGGCGACACAACGCCACGCGCCCAACCGCCACACTTGCGAGGGCTTCAAGAAGAACTGGCAAGCGGTTCAAATGACGTGCCACACGCCCCCCAAGACGGGCCACCGGCCGAATTCCGCTCGCCAATTCCTTACACATCAAAGATTTACAGTTTACCAGCATCCAAGCAAGAACCCTGAATGCGCGACGAAACGCCCGGATCTGCCATTGGTCAATTCATGGACACTGGGGTCATGACCAGGCCAGAGTGATCGATCACTGGCTCACCAGGGCCGACACTCGGTCGGAGGCGCGATGGCCAAGAACGTGGCCCGGCCAACCTCCGGCTCCCTCAACTCAGGTCATGGCCGAGGCCGGGGCCGCACGTTAGAATCGGGGAGACCCTCGACCGCTCGATGGCCGAGCCACCCGTCGTTTTCTCGGCCCAGAGCCTGAACGAACCAAGGGAGAGCGAGTGCCATGACCCCCTTGAACCGACGTGACTTCCTCGCCCGCGGCACGGCGGCTACCACCGCCTTGACGGCCGCCGCGACCGCATCCCTGACTTCCACCACTGCGCAGGCAGCGGTCCGGGCGAACCTTCCCAAGAGTCCAACCGATAAGGTCACGTTAGGCAAGACCGGGATCCAGGTCTCGCTCATCGGCATGGGGACCGGAAGCCACGGCAACGGCCAGGCGAGCAACCAGACCAAGCTCGGGATCAAGGAGTTCACCCGGGTCGTCCGCCACGCCCTGGACCGCGGCATCTGCTTCTTCGACGTCGCCGACCAGTACGGCTCGCACGTCTACCTCCGCGAGGCGCTCAAGGGGGTGCCGCGGGAGTCGTACGTCATCCAGACCAAGACCCATGCGACCAAGGTCCCCGACTGCCGCAGCCACCTCGAACGGTACCGAATGGAGCTTGGGGTCGACTATATCGACATCGTGCTGCTCCACTGCATGACCAAGAAAGGGTGGCCGGCCGACAACCAGGGGTCGATGGACTATCTCCGCGAGGCCAAGGAGCAGAAGATCATCCGCGCCCACGGCACGAGCTGCCACGGCATGGACCCGCTCCGCACCGCCGCCAAGGACCCGTTCGTCGAGATCGACCTGGCCCGGATCAACCCCGAAGGGTTGATCATGGACGACAAGCGGCCCGACGAGGTCGCCTCGCAGCTCGAAGAGATGCACAACGCCGGCAAGGGAGTCGTCGGCATGAAGATCTTCGGCGAAGGGCAGATGAAGGAAGCCGAGCGCCGGGATGCCTCGCTCCGCTTCGTCCTCGGCCTCGGCACCGTGGACGCCTTCATCATCGGCCTCGAGTCGACCGCCCAGGTCGACGACCTCATCAAGCGCACGGCCGACGCCCTCGCCTTCGTCGGCAAGAGTGCATGATCGCAGCGCATCCTCGATTCCGGTCGATCCCCTTGGGATGAGCGATGGCGGCATGAGGCCCGCCATCGCCCCACCCGATGGGAACGCGGCTCCGCTCACCAATCCGAGGCGAGCGGCCGCGAGTCGACCAGCTCATCAAACGGCTGGATCACCGGTTCCACCAGGCTATTATCGTGCACCAGGGCGCCGGCCTGGCCCACGAAGAAGCTCTGGTTCTCGCCCACCTCGAGGTTGAAAACCGGCTGACTCGGCCCCTCTGACACGGCCGCGACGCGGGCCTGGTCGCCGAGGGTGCGAACCCGATCGCCCGGCACGAGGTCGCGGGCCATGGCCCAGCCCTTGCCGACAACCCAGAACCGATGGATCCCGGTGGCCACGATCGGTTCCTCCCCCAGGCCACCCAGGTAGATCTGGAGCGTGGGCGCGGGCTTGTTGCGGAAGACGGCCAGCACCGGCGCGAAGCTCAGCGCCCCCGACCTGGTGTCCTGGGTGAGGACGGCATCCCCGATCCGGATTGTCTCGATGGGCCGCTCCCCCTGGCGGGTCCGGACCAACGTCCCGGCCCCAAAGCAACTCATGCCGGTGAGCGTTCGGTATCGAGGGACGTAAGGGAGCGGAATCTCTTGCTCAACCGTGGGCTTGGGAGTCGACTCCGAGGTACGAAGCGGAACATAGGCATAGCCTTGCTGGTCCGTCCACCAGGCGCGCCAGGATTCGCGATCCGCCCCGTAATCCTGACCCGTCAGGGCCCGCAAGGGGACCTCGATCCGCGCGTTGCTCTCGGAGACGGCCCGATTGTGCTCGACGATCACTTGTGCGTCGGCTTCCAGCCGTTGCTGCGCGACCTCGGCCGCCCTGAGCGCGACCGCGATATTCTGCCGCACGCCCTTGACGTTGTTCCGGGTGACCTGGCCCATGACAGGCGCCACAACCAGGCGGGCCCAGTCATCGCCGAGCACGGCGGCAGTGCTCCGGGTGTAGTCGGGCGGAGTCGTCGGGTCGAGCAGGCGTCGAATCGTCGAATCGGGAAGCGGGGGGACCGTGTAGAACCGCCGGAGGTTGAATTCCGCTCCTTCGACGAAGAGGACGCCAGGCAGACCCGGCCCCTGGACGGCACGGACCTCGTACTTGATCGGGTCGACAAGAAAGTTAATTAGCAGGCCGACGACATCACGCGGGTCGCGAGGGGCGAGGATCTCGGTGGCGATCCGACGGACCTCGGCCGAATGCCCGAGGACGGCCAGATAGGCCAGTCCGCGCGAGGCATCCGGACCTTCAACCTGGCCAAGCAACCGGGCGGCCAGCACCTGGCCGGCCGGGCCTCCCTGGGCGAAGTTCGCCCAGATCGCGGGGACCGCCAGAGGGTCGGTCACCCCGGCCAACTCCGCCTCGGTCTTGGGCCGTTTCGCGTCGTCCTGGAGGGCGGCCTTCCACCTGGAAAGCCGTGGCATCCAGAAATGATCGGCCGTTCGCCGAGCTGCGAGAGCCGACGCCTCGGCGGCGATCTGCTCGGGTTTGAGCCAGCGACCGCGCGACTTTCGGTATCCCAGACGACGCCACGGGGCGTCCCGGGCCGGGTCGCGGCGGGTCACCGCGACGAAGTGGGCCCGCGCCTCGCTTTCCAGCCCGTGCTGCTCGCACCAGAGGGCCAGCCGCCAGTGCGCCTCGGCGCTGTCGCGATCGTTGTCGTCCTCCTCCAGGGCCTGCCGTCGCGTCTCATACCCGGCACGGGCCGCCGCGAAGCGAGTGTCGCCCTTAAGGAGCGAGCCGACGTCCTCGGGCCGGCGCCAGTGACCCCGGAACGCGACCTGGCCGAGCAAGCCGCGTGCGGCCGGTTGATTCGGGTCGGTCATGACGGCCAGCACCAGGTGCTTGAGCCGCTCGGCCACCAGGCCGTTGGCCTCACACCAGAGGGCCAGGCGGACCTGGGAGCCGGCGTCCCGACCGAGTTGCTTGACCAACGCCTCGTACGACGCCAGCTCTTCCCCGGGCAAGGCCGCAGCCACCGGAGCCACCACAACTCGACCGGGGCTCCCGGCGACGCCCGAGGTCGACTCACGCGCCACCTGTTCGGCCTCCGCATGCCCCGTCGGAGCGCTTTCAGGCCTCTTGAGGGCTGGCGCCGTCGGCCGGGCTTCCGTCTCCGCAACGGCCGAGCCGCCACGCGATCCAACGCCCCCCTTCCTCAGGACCGGCAACCACGACAGCAGCACCACCAACGCGAGGATCCCGCCCGTCAATGCCAGCGACACCGCCACAAGTTTGGTCCGCGCCACGGCCGACATCACCTGGTCCGCGAGCGCGACGGCCCCCGGGTTCTCCGCCCCGCTGGCCAGCGTTCCCAGGTTCGGTAGGCTGGCCAGCGCGGTCTGGACGGTCCGTTCGGCCATGGCGGCGGAGACCGTCATCCGGGCCGTCTCGGGAAGAGTCGCGATCGCCAGCAGCGCGAGCGTTGGGGTCAGCCCGCGCCTGGTCAAGCGCCCGCGCAACAGCTCGCGCGCCCGCATCAACCGGACACTGAGGCTGCCCGAGGGCCAGTTGAGCCGCCGCGCCGCTTCGGCGTGGGCCAGGCCGCCCAGGTCGCAGAGCACGACGGGCAGGCGGTACTTCTCCGGGAGACGAGCCAGTTCCTCATGGAGCCATTCGCTCTCCTCACGGCGGATCATCCGGAGTTCCGGCCGGCCCGGGTCACCCATCGGCTCGGTCGTGCCCATGGCCAGCTCCTGGCCCTCGCGCCGGGCCCGTAATGTACTCCGGGAGCGTGCCTTCCGCGCCACGCGAACGGCCACCCCGTAGAGCCAGT
>Ga0182739_1003956_pt1 | contig 12564 bp, 9 predicted proteins | sample eDN5th30CBELigBY_FD_128873 | JGI IMG/M metagenome (GOLD analysis project Ga0182739, IMG submission 128873) | Enriched backyard soil microbial communities from Emeryville, California, USA - eDNA 5th pass 30_C BE-Lig BY (version 2) (version 2) | ecosystem: Environmental > Terrestrial > Soil >... | reverse complement strand
CCCTCCTAGTAAAAGAGAAAAATTCCAACGATAGTGTCCGATCACTTTTAGTAAGAAAGCAGATATGATGAATGTACTACAGGCATATCCAAGGATTGTGATGAAAAAGCAATAAATAAACAAGATGCTAATGCAAGAAATTAAGATAAATCTAGTTTCTCCTTTTGGGATATCAGCTTTAGGCCCTTCATTTATTTGTTCAAATAATAAACTAATCCCAAATAACAAAAGTAGAACACCAATAAAAACCGGAAAAATATGATCTCCTGTTAATATATTTTTGCTGAAAGGATAGAGTCTTTTTGCTTCATGTAAGGAAAGAAATCCAAACAGGACAGTGATAAATCCACCTATTTTTTTCTCCGATATTAACTTAGCAGTCATTTGCTTCTTTCCTCCCTTGTTTTTAAAGTTCTTTCGACACTAATCAAGTGGTTCTCCATTGCTGTTCGTGCTTTGCTAACTTCTCGTAGTTTAATCATTTCACTAATTTCAAAATGCTCTATGTATAAGTGGTATAACAGCTCCCTTCACTCCTTATCATTTGTATTTTGGTGGGAACACCCAATGGTCCAACCAATTAATTAGGAACGTATACAACCTTTTTAAAACAAAAAAGACCCTGAACGCTTGAATATCTCAAACGTTTCAAGGTCTTCAGTGGTCTGATCGAACTTGTATTATTCCTATCCATTTAGTTTGTATTTAAATTATCAGATTTCAAATATGTTGTCAATAACATTTAATTATAAATTTTTAGATTATTATAACAGTCTTATTGGGCAGAGTCTTTCATTCTCAATAGGAATTTAATCATATCATATGCAGAGAAAAAACACGTTATAGATAACGTGTTTTAATTTATTGTCTTTATCCAAATAAAGGAGTCTCGTCCAGTTTTAAGTTTGTTTGGCTTTAAAATAGTTTAATAAAATCGCAAAAATGAGGATTCCTCCTGTGATGACCTCCTGCCAGTATGAGGAGATACCGGATAGACTCAAGCCATTTTGAAGGACTCCAATAAATAGTACACCTAAAGTAGTACCAATGACTGTCCCTTCTCCACCTTTAAAAGAGGTTCCACCAAGCAATACTGCTGCTGCTACCAACAATTCCATACCAGAGCCAATTGTTGGTGAAACAGATGCTAATTTACCTGTTTCAATTATTCCAGCAATACTAGCATATAAAGCACTCATGCCATATACACCAATCAGAATGAGCGGGACCTTTATACCTGACAATTTAGCAGCTGTTGAGTTTCCGCCAACCACATAAATTCCTCTGCCAAATTGAGTGTATTTTAAAAAGAGATGAGTAATGAGGAATATTACAAACATGATGATGATCGAGACAGGTATAGTTCCAATGGATCCATTCCCTAAGAAACTAACAATTGGTAGTGTATCGGCATATTGTGTTTGCCCGTCCGTCCAAACATACACGGTTCCGCGAAACAAGGACATCGTTCCGAGCGTGACAACGAAAAAATTCAAACCTAACTTGCCAATAAAGAATCCATTTGTAATCATACCTATGATAAGAACGACAAGTAAGGTAATAGCGATAGCCAATAATTCTGGAACACCTACATACACTAACTTAACTAGAACCAACCCGCTAAATGCTAGACTAGCACCAACGGATAAATCAAACCCGCCAGAAATTAATACCAATGTCATCGCCATTGCCATTATCCAGATGGCGGAAATTGAATTTAATAGATTAATCCAGTTCGAAAACGTTAGAAAGGCTGGGTTTAATAAACTCATGTTGGCGCATAATAGGATTAATAGCGGTCCTATACCTACTAATTTGAGCAGGTTTTTTTTAACTTGATTATTTTCTTTTTGTTGCAGCTGGTTTTTCACAACAACATTTTCCATTGCACACCTCCTGCCAAATTAATTTCCTGTTGCATAGTGCATCACTTTTTCTTCCGACATCTCATCTTCATGTAATATCTTCTGCAGGCTCCCGCGAAACATGACTCCGATTCGATCGGCAATCCCAATCGCTTCTGGCAATTCTGAGGTAGAAATCATGACGGTGACTCCCTGCTTCGTTAATTCACGAAGTAATTTATAGATTTCTGCTTTAGCACCAACATCGATTCCTCTTGTAGGTTCCTCTAACAAAAGAAATTTTGGCTTTAACGCTAATGCTCTAGCTAAAACCACCTTTTGCTGATTCCCCCCAGATAAAGTCTTAATAAGAGTATGAATCGATGGCGCTTTAATCTGCATGGATTCTTTCATTTCAAGAAATTTTTCTTTTTCAAATTTCCGTTCAATCCATTTCCAGAACGGTTTTTGGCTTCGATAACTTAACATGGCATTTTCCATGATAGACATTTCCGCAATAATCCCTTCTGATTTTCTTTCGCCAGGGATATATGAAAAGCCCTTATCCATCGCCTCTCTTGGATTTCTAAATTTCATATTCTCTCCATAGACCTCTAAAAATCCTTTTGTGGGAATGACGCCGAATAAACCTTTTAGTAGTTCACTTCGTCCACACCCATCTAGACCAGCTAAGACAAAGATTTCCCCTTTTTTAACGGAGAACGAAACATTTTTCACTTGACGACAACTAAAATCCCGAAAGGCAATCGCTTCCTCTTCCGTTTGAGTTGCTTCTTTTTCAGGATAATAATCCTTCAATTCTCTGCCGACCATTGACGTCACGATGAAATCCTCCGTCATGTCCTCATGGTTCAGGTCTCTAATATAGTTAGAATCTCTTAAGATTGTTACGTGATCACATAACCGAGTATATTCTTTTAAACGATGTGAAATAAAAATAATACACAAACCATCTGCTTTTAGTTCTTCTAATACGGAAAACAGTGTAAGTGTCTGATCTTCAGATAACGAGCTTGTCGCTTCATCCAATAATAATATTTTCGGGTTTGAGGCTAATGCACGTGCAATTAATATTAATTGTTGTTTATCAGGTGACAAATGTTCCACTTTACACTTCAAATCAATGTCGGTTACCCCTAATTTTTCTAGATAATCCGAAGCTATTTGCATATGTTTTTTCCAATTCACCAGCCATCTAGATTCATTTTGACTTCTCCTGCCAATCGAAATATTTTCTGCGACAGATAGAGAGTTGACTAAGGAAGGCTCTTGCGTGACCATAGCTACATCTTTCTGAAGAAGCTTATGTGATTCCTTTGCAGAAAGGCTATTGTAAAGGACCTCTCCTTGGTCCGGCTTCTCCATTCCGCTTATAATCCTTAGCAAGGTAGATTTACCTGAGCCGTTTTCGCCGGCAATCCCATGAATGGTACCCCATTCTATATTCATTGAAATTTGATTTAAAGCTACCACTCCTGGGAAAAACTTAGAAATATTCTTTATTTCCAATGCAAAGGGTGTATCTGTTTTCGTTAGTGCTATTGTCATTTAGCTCCACTTTCTTTCAGTGCATCAAATTTTAGATCTTTCACTAACTTCAATTCTTCCTCCCATGAAATAAATTCATTAACATTAGACTGGTCAATTATTGGAGATGGAACAATTATTTCCTTTGCGATGGAGTCCTTGCTGTCCTCGACTAAATAATCATGAATAAAATCCACTTGGATGGCACCGCTTTTTACAGGATTAATATTAAATGTCGCATACATTTTGCCGTTTTTAATCGCTTGAATGCCACCTGCTTCAGCATTAAAGCCTACAATCATCATGCCTTCTTTATTGTCTTTTGAATACAATTCTCCCCCTGCATTACTTACCGCCTGGGAGGCACCGATAGCACTTTCGTCATTATAGGCAAATACGGCTTTAATAGTAGGATTGGCTGTTAATAGATTTTTCATAAGCGGCTCTGCACCCGCAATATTATCTGACGGATTATCCTTTTGACCTACAAAGTTTAAATTTGGATAATTTTTAAGTTCAGATTTGTATTTATCCATTACAAAGAGATTTCCAGGAACCGGGATAGCAAATCCAATACCTGCAACGTCTGCTTCAGAATAGGAGTCTGCAAATAATTTGGCAACAGTGATGGCTGCCGATTCTCTTCCGGCAATAATTTGATTCACAAGTCCAAAATCGTCTCCACCCTTTTGAACATTAAAATCAATCCCAAACGCAGGAATCCCCTTATCTGCTACCCTGACTAATGCAGGTTGAATGGCTTTTGAATCCAAGGGCCAGACAATTAATGCATCTATGTCCTGTCCAATCAAGGTATTGATATCGCTGGATTGTTTACTTGCATCACCTTGTGCGTCAATCCCCATCACTTTAAATCCATAGACGTCAGCTCTAGCCTGAATTGCTTTATACCATGTTTTAATCGAATTATTGGCTTCCATTGGAATGGAGATACCTATTTTATAATCAGATGCACTTCCATTGGCTTTAGTACCCGCAGTTTTAGTGGATTCTGTCTTTCCGCAAGCAGAAATAAATAATAGGCTGACTATCAATAAGATCATTAGTTTAAGTCTCATTCTATTTCCTCCTCTAATGGCCATCCAATCAATCCATGTTTCGAACGAGATGATTTATACATTATCTAATAAGGTATTAATTCTTAGGAATCAAATCACTAAACTTATTTATTTTGAAATTAAGTAGTAACCTTGATATGTCTTCATCCGACATACCAAGGCTAATGAGCTTATTAATAGGTTTATCTTAAGAGCTGAGCGATTTCTCCCTTTTTTACATCTGAAATCACTACACCATATTGGTCTTTGGCAAATTCTTTTGAAATATACCCATATCGAACCTCTTTTGCTACCAGTTCAGCTGGCCGTTTTTTCGGGTCTCCGTATCCGCCACCACCGCCGGCCAACTGTTTGTATATGGTTCCTTTTGGAATATTGGAAATTAAGTCTTTTGTATAGCTGTTATACATGGTTTGATTTGGATATTCAAATTGAATATAATTCACTGCACCATTTGTGCCACCTAGAATGCCAGGGGCGGCAGTAGTTTCATTACCGCCATCACCAAACACACTTGCCTGAACACCGTCAGCATTGATTGTAAAGATAACCTCTACTCCTAAGCCGCCTCTCCACTCACCTGCTCCGCATGAATCGGTAGCATATTCATATTTTTGTAATGTAAGTGGAAGCGTTAATTCAAACATTTCAGGATCCTGTGCGGCAAGAGCACCGCCCGAAGCGATTAACCCGATATGGTCATATCCATCCGCCCCTTTTGTACCGCCGCTTCCACCTTTACTGCTAATTAACATAATATCAACGAAAGGCTTTTGTGTACGTTCATCGGTACCGTTTAAAATAGAGCATAACAGGGAATTCCAACCTGCCGTTACTTGTTCCGGCAGTGCCTTTGATAAAGCGATGAAAATGGCAGAACAAATTTGATCGCTTAAATGGTTACCAAATCCAGAGGCAGCCGGAAATACTGGATTTAGCATTGTCCCCTCCGGTACATAGATGGAGATACATCTTTGGATAGCTTCATTATGGGCTATTTCTTTTTCAGTCAACATGAAAAAGGAAATCATAACTGAAGAAATCGTAACGGGTAACGGAGCATTTACGTATCCTTTTGTCTGCTGGGATGTTCCTGTAAAGTCAAAATGCATATGCTCATCTTCCACCGTTACCTTTACCTTGATTTTCATTTCTGCCTCATGATTAAAGCCATCATCAACAACCAACCAGTCTCCCTCGTAAACTCCGTTTGGAATTTGTTTAATCATTTGCTTTGCCATCTTTTCGGTAGAATCAAAGATTTCAGAGATAGCTTCATTGACAGTTTTTGCGCCATATTGATTGAGAAGTTTAACGAGTTCTTTTTCACCTACCGTACATCCGCCAACCATGGCAAGAATATCATCACCAACAACTGGCAATCTGACATTTCCGATGATTAAATCCCAAACATCCTTCACCTTTTTCCCGTTACTAAAAATTCGAATTGGAGTAATCCGGATTCCTTCCTGCCATAAATCGGTTGCATATGGATTATATGAGCCTGGTACAGCTCCTCCTACATCCGCCTGATGGGCTGTAATAACAGTCCAGCCAAATAATTGACCATCGAAAAAGACTGGTTTCAACACTTTAAAGTCAGAGTTTTGATTCCCGCCTGTAAAGGTATCATTATGAAGAAAGACGTCTCCTTCACGGATGTCACCCTTAAAATACTCTACAACTGCTTTTACACCAGGTGCGGCAGCATAACCTAATATCGGAATATACTCCGTTTGCTCGATTAATACACCATCTGCAGTATAGATACCTAAGGAGAAGTCTCTACCTTCTACAAGCAATGGAGAATGTGCACTTCTTTCAATAACAGCTCCCATTTGCCTTCCGATGGCCTTTAATCGATTAGATATAACTGAAACGAATATGGAATCCATTGAAACCCCTCCTTAATTGTTATTTGTTGATGCAAATTGGAAATGAAAATCCTTCAATGTCGAAACTGTATCAATCATAATAAAGTTGCCATTCACATCCAGGTTCATCTTGAATTCATATGGAACAATGATCGTCGTTGTGGTTAACTCTACGATGGCCGGACCAACTATCTCTGCTCCTGCCTTCATATGATCACCATCATAGACAGGAACCTCTACCATCCTTTTTTGTACCGGATCAAACATTTTACGGTAATGTTTGACCTCAATTTTTTCATCCTTATTCATGGATTCAATGGTTCTTGGAGAAAATTGGACAAAATCTCCCCGGCAGGATAAGCGGATATTGATAACCTCAATCTCATGGCCTCGTAAATCAAAGCCATATAGCTTTTCATGTTCTTTATGAAACTCATTTTCAACTAAATCCTTATCATTCTTTAAAATGACGGCCTCATCGACTTCAATGTTCACTTCGTAATGCTGACCAACATACCTCATATCCAGGCCGACCCTAACGATTTGTTTATCCTCTGTAACACCTTCCGAAAGTAAGGCTTTCGTTCCTTCTGTCTTACTATCAGCAAGAATCGTTACAATATCAGCAAATCTAGCTTGTTCCCATGTCCGATGGTAGCTTTTTACATAATCATGTCTTAATTGCGATGCAAGCATTCCAACTGCACAAAGGACAGATGAGAAGGTTGGGATGATGATTTCTGAAATATCAAGTTCTCTTGCAATCATGGCGGCATGGATTGGCCCTGCTCCACCTGCTACAACAAGCGGGAAGTTTCGAGGATCCTGGCCATTTTGGATGGTGACCTCTTTTACACCATTTGCCATATTCAAATTTGAAATTTGATAGATTCCAAAAGCAGCTTCTTCAACGCTCATATTCAATGGACCCGCGATATGATTTTTAACAGCTGTCTCTGCCAAGCTGCTGTCTAATGTCATGCCCCCGCCAAGGAAAAATCCTGGGTTTAAATAACCTAAAAGTAAGTTAGCATCGGAGCATGTTGGACGTTCTCCTCCTCGACTATAACAGGCCGGACCAGGAGAAGCCCCGGCACTTTGTGGACCAACCTGAAGCAAGCCGCCAGAATCAATCCAGGCAATGCTTCCTCCGCCAGAACCTATCGTGTGAATAGATACCATTGGCAGTGAGATAAGATTTCGATTAATCTCTCCTTCTCGACGAATATTTACTTCGCCATTTTCAATAATTGATGCTTCAAATGAGGTACCACCCATATCGATTACAATTGCTTTATCAAACCCAGACGCTTTTGCAAACGCACTTCCAGAAACAGGTCCTGCAGCAGGTCCTGACAAAACGGTGGTTGCTGGTACTTTAGAAACCGTGACAGGATTAGTTACACCTCCATTTGACTGCATAATTAAAAGTTCTCCATTAGTAAACCCTTTATTTTCAAGTTTGATCATTAATTGGTCCATATAGGCTTTTAAAATGGGACCTACATATGCATTCATGGCAGAAGTGCTTACTCGGTTATATAGGCGGATAATGGAAGACACATCCGTTGAAACCGTTACATAGGCTTCAGGCATATATTGCTCCACAATTCTTTTCGTTTTGTTTTCATTTTCCGAATTTGCATAGGAATGCATATAGCAGATAGCGATTGATTCAACTCCTTCTTCCTTGAACCAATCCAAGGCTTCACAAATTTCCTTCTCATCGATCTCTTTAATAATTTTCCCTTCCGCATCAGTTCTCTCGTCAATGCCAATGACTAAGTCCCTTGATACTAACGGACTAGGTGCCGTATATTTATTATTATAAAGATGCTCCCTGCTACGAACCCCTCTTCTCATTTGCAAAACATCACGAAACCCTTTCGTGGTTAATAATCCGGTTTTCGCACCGTTACTCGTTAATACAGCATTTGTTGTAACTGTCGTGCCATGAACAATTAACGTTGTATTATTTAATAATTCTTGTGTAGAAATATCTAATCTTTTCGCCAAATGATCAAGGCCATTCGTTACACCAATCGAAGGATCAGCTGGAGTAGACGAAGTTTTTTCTATGAATTGCTCTTTTGTAGTTGAATTGATTAACAATAAATCGGTAAAAGTACCCCCAACATCAATACCAATTGTAAATTTATCCAATTCTTTCACTCTCCTTTTGTGATAGAAATGACATATATGGAAGTTTGCTTAACGATTCAGCACCATCATTTGTAATGATAAAAACATCCGCGATACTTGCGCCGAATTCCTCAGCTGCATTGGCAAAGTTCGGATGTACACTGATGACCATACCTTCCTCAAGAATCTCTGTGCCGTTATCACTTATGACTGGTAAATCATGATCCACACCTATTCCATGTCCATGCCAAATGCCGATTTTGACATGAAGATGGTCAATCTGCTGATGAATAGAATCAGCGATATCTCCGACTGTTCTTCCTGGTTTAAGTGTCTTCTTAACTTCTTCCATTGCTTGTACACAAGCCTCTGCAAGTTCTTTCATCTCATCACTAATTTCACCGACAGCAATAAGACCTCCCTTTTCAACCCAATAGCCATTCTCATCGATTAATTCCACATAACAAGTGACAAGGGCATTTTCACTTATCACTTTTCTTGTTGGTTTTCGAAGGAAGAAGGGCCCTTCCTCAATAAAAACGAGGGTGTCAATCGCGCCATTCCCTCTAGCAATTCTTTCTACCTCTCCGGCAATTTCGGAACATGTTTTACCTGGCTGAATAGCCTTATGGAATGCAGCATAACTCTTTTCAGCAAGCTCAAAAGAAATCCTGACCATATCGATTTCTTCTTGTGATTTATAGGCTTTGATATTCGCCAGCATTCTTGTACCATCTGAAATTTCACCTTTTAGATGATTCATGAGGTATTCATATTGTTTGATATTCATATTTTCTTTCAAACCCACAATGCTTACTTTGTTAGGTGAAGCGGCATTAATCACATTAGCTATTTCTACTAATAGAGGATCTTCTGCCTGAATAACATCACCAGTACCCACAAAGCGAACATCCTGGATGGTTCCTTTTTCTTTTGCCAAGAAGTAATCAGCTCTAGTGTTATAGTAAGCAATCGGTTCTTGCCCTTTTATTTTGATGACAAACCCGTGTCTTAAAATCGGATAATATCCACCAAAATAATATAAATTTCCGTACTGGGTAATAATGCCTTTCCCATAAATTAAAACCACATCTAAGTCTAAGTGATCCATTTCTTTTTCAAGTCGCGCCCAGCGTTGATTCATAATTTCCTTTTTCATCGCTTCAATTGATTTAGCGGTTGACATACAAACACCTCTCTATTAATATAATTTTAAAATGTTTAAAAATCAGTATTTTCTGACTTTTATTTGCAATAGACTATCTGTTACTATTCATTTTCAGTCATTTCAACTTTATAGTTTTTAGCTCTTAGCTGGTATACGTACAATTTACAGAATATTGGGACAATAAACAACCTCTTAAGCTGTAATAAAACTTTGCACCCCATCAAATTAGCTGTAATAATTTTTTACACCTATTAATTGCTATTTATAAGAAGTGAAAATGGAAAACTGTGTTAGAAAATCTCACAATAGGTTTTACAAGTTAATTAGTGAAATAATATGATTTGGTAGACAGAATGACTATAGGGAGTGTGGAGAAATTAATGTTACCGTCTCATAAAGTTGAATTATTATCTATTCCTGAGCAAATTGCAAATTCGATTAAGCAAATGATCATTGAAGGTAAAATTAAACGAGGTGATACACTCCCATCTCAACTGAGTCTAGCAAAATATTTTGGCGTAAGCAGACCAACTATGAAGGAAGCATTCACCTACCTTGTTGATAGTCGTGTCATAGAGCCCTATAACAGCCAATTAGGTGGATACAGGGTAAGTGATTTTTTACCGGAAGATGTAAGTAATAATATCCATGAATTAATTATGCTCTCCCTTCATTCCAAGACCATCACTCACCCTGATATATTTGAGTTGCGAAAAATGATTGAAATCCCCTCTGCTGGCATAGCTGCCTTAAAAAGAACAGATAAAGACTTGATATTGTTAGAAAGCTGTTTATCGGATATCCGTAATAAGGAGCTTTCTGCGGAAGATATGTTGAAAATTGATGCAACCGTCCATTTTTTACTTGCCAAATGCACTCATAATCCACTAACAGAAGCAATCATGAATGCTATTATTATGACTTATCAGAAAAATTCTCCAAATATCCTAGAAGAAGAAAAAAGTTATATTTTAATAGGGATAACAGATGTTATTGAAGCCATAATCGAAAAGGATGAAGGCAAGGCAAAAAAAGCAATGGAAGAGCATTTATATTATTCAAGAACCTATTTACAGATCAAGCGATTAATAAGCTAAACAACGCAAAAAAGTAATCGACAAGTGCGCAGGCACTTGCCGATTACTTTTTTGAATGATTATTCCGTTCCTTCTTCGGTTGTTTCACTTTCGATACTAACTTCATTTAAGTTTTCTAAGACACGCTGGGCAATTAATTTGTAGCCGTGGGTGTTGGGGTGAAAAAAATCGTCTGCTAACAACTCGGTGCTGGTTTGATCAAAAATGTCAGCTACGGGAATAAATGCTGTATTCTCAAATTCTTCTGTAACGGACTTACCCGCATCATTCCAGTTATCCGTAATCACTCCAAATTCATCGATATCACCAAAATATTCTTCAAATGGATTATAAAAGCCAACTAAATATATTTGAACATCTGGATTTATTTCGTTCACTTTAATGAAAATGTTTCTTAATCTGTCCATATATGCTTCTCTTTCTTCTTGAAAAGGCTCTAAAGTTAGATTGGTAAGGTTACTTTTTACTATTTTCATAATGTCATTGGCACCAATGGTAATCATGACTGTGTCCGCTTTTTCTATGGATGATTCAATTTCTTTATTTTCGAGCCGTTCTAACAACTGATCTGTACGATTCCCTCTTTTACCATAATTTTCAACGGAGATATTTAAATGGTTATCTTCAAAGGTATGTTCTAGGATCCCAACAAATCCGCCACTCTCTGTCTCATCACCTACACCTTGAGTAAGAGAATCACCGATTGCTACAACCCGTAGATCCTTCTTAAACAAACGAATGGTTCCCTCAACGACTTCCCTGATTTTCTTCTTAATTCCTTTTGTTAACGTCTGCCTTTCATTATTGCTATCTGCTACTAGCTGTTCCTCTTCTTCAGATGCGCTATCTGTAGATATATGGTCTTTTTTTACTTCTACTTCAGCTGCCTTATTCGTTTGAGTCTGCTCTTTATCTCCAGCTTCTCCAGTACTCTTCTCATTTTTCATCGATATTTCTGTTGACAAGCTTACTGATCTAACTTGATTGAAATCTGAAGACAAAATAATTAGAAGGACGCTTACTAGCAGAAGACTAGCTATAATGATGATGGCTTGCTGTCTCTGCATGTTGATCCTACACCTGCCAATATCTTATTCTATTTTCAAAGCATTTGGGACTTATCTTGTTATGACCTTGTCTTTTACGATAACTGAGTTTATCGTAAGCAAGGAAAATACATTTTTATCATTATATAACTTTTCGTCTTGAAACATGTATTTTTTGTGGTCTTTGTTAATGATCGTGTATTATTTTTTGAGATTGGTGTCGATTGTAAAAGGTAGAGAAAAAACACGTTAATGATAACGTGTTTTTTCTCTATAAACAATAGAAATATTCTTCTTTACTTATGTAATGGCAGAAAATTTATCTTTGCAGCTTAAAATGATTACATTTCGGTTCCGATTTTTAACTCAATTAAGTAAAGGGGATTCCCTTCAGGATCATTAAAGTAAGCAATCCTGGTAGCCTCTTCTTCCATGATTGGCTGGAACTCAACACCACGTGATTTTAGCAGCTTGATTACTGACTCCAATTCATGTACTTCCAAGCCAATATGTACACTGCCAGATTTCCCTGAATGAAACTCTTGTCCTTCACGAGGATGCACGAGTCCAATTGTCAGACCGGGTGCTTCGACCTGCACTAAATGTCCTTCTACTTGGAACTGTACTTTAAATCCAAGCGTTTCCACGTAAAACTGTTTTGTTTTTTTTAAATCCTTTACTTCGATTGTCACACTGCTACTCTTGAACATTTTCTCTTCCTCCATATTTCAATCTTCCATTATTATATCTTAAACTTCACTGACTG
>Ga0182739_1003955_pt1 | contig 12567 bp, 6 predicted proteins | sample eDN5th30CBELigBY_FD_128873 | JGI IMG/M metagenome (GOLD analysis project Ga0182739, IMG submission 128873) | Enriched backyard soil microbial communities from Emeryville, California, USA - eDNA 5th pass 30_C BE-Lig BY (version 2) (version 2) | ecosystem: Environmental > Terrestrial > Soil >... | reverse complement strand
CGTCCGGTCCGCAACTGATCCAGAGCCAGTCGCACAGCGGCCAGCCCGGAAGCGTCATCCGCATCCACCGAGCAGGCTCCTCCCATCAGGTCGAACGTCTTGGCGATCCGGGACGACAATGTACTGGCGGTGAAACTGCCCGTTTCATCCAACAGTGCCGGACGATCATTCAACACCTGTTGACGATATTTCCTCAGCAGGTCGTCGATCTGATCGGCCGGAACTCCCTGCTCCGAGAATGCTGCCCGCAGTTCACGTTCGATTTCCGGCAGTCGCAGTCCCAGTTGCAACTGCCCGCCGAAGTCTCCATCGAAAATCGTCCCGATCACAACGCCCGTCCGTTGCCGGTCCATCGACCAGCGGCTGCCATCGTATTCCTGAATCGCCTGTGCGACCGTATCCAGCAGCATCCATTGCAGGGGATTCGCCTGACGAACCTGCTTGGGCGGAATGCGGTACTTCTGGGCATCGAATTCGTAATCCCGAATGAAGCCTCCCCGGGCATGGGGAATTCTTTTCAGAGACGTCTGGCGCCAGCGTCCCGGAGGAGGTGGCCCGATCATGCTCGTTCCGCTGGCCATCAGTGAGCGAAACTGCTCCAGCCGATGCGCCCCGGGCAGCACCAGTCCGCGTCCCACGATCGCAATCGGTTCGAAGTAATCGGTATTGTGATCAGTCTCCTCCCCGGATGATTTCTCGCGGGGCGCTGGGCTGGGGGATGCTTCGCGAATCACCAGGTGGGCATTCAGACCGCCGATCCCAAAGGCGCTGACCGCAGCCCGTTTTCTCCCGCGACCTGCCGGCCATGTGCGCTGTCGATCCACCACTTCCACCTTGTCGGCCGACCAGTCGAAGTTGGGATTCGGACGTTCAAAGTGCAGAGTGGCCGGGATGCGTTCTTCCTGCATGGCCAGCAAAATTTTGATCAGGCCCGCGACGCCCGCCGTCTCCAGCGTATGCCCCAGGTTGGATTTCAGACTGCCGATCAGCAACGGTCCCGAACGGCTGCCACGGGCAGATTGCCGAATGGAGCTGACGGCCTGTAATTCAGTGGCATCTCCCAACTGTGTGCTGGTGGCATGGGCTTCCAGATAGTCGATCTCCAATGCGGGAGACGTTGGATACGCCCGACGCATCGCCAGTTGCTGACCTTCCGCACGCGGTGCCCACAGCGACTTTCCCCGGCCATCTGAAGAAATTCCCATTCCCTCGATGATTCCCAGAATGGGGAGTTGCAGCTTGTGTGCGGTCTCTTCTCGCATGATGACGACCGCTGCATAACCTTCGGAACTGATCAGTCCGTTGGCCCGCGCATCGAACGGAGTCGAGCCGATGTCGCTGCAGGCTTGTGAGTGCGAGAACAGGATCAGATTGTCGACACCGTTCACCGTGGCTCCGCCGACAATCGCAGCGTCAATTCGTCCCATCTCGATGGCCAGCATTGCCTGTTGCATGGAGAAGAGGGCCGAAGCGCAGGCGGCGTCGCAGACAATCCGGGGCCCGGCCAACCCCAATACGCGGGCCGGGAGCATGGCGACCGTGGCCGCCTGAAACCGGGGAAGAGCTCCGGGTCGCCGTTGTGGACGCGACCGCCGGATGCTGGCTGCTGTCGACCGCAAAATCCGGTCGCGAGCCGATGCGGGCAGCAAGCGAAATTCCTCCAGATCGTTCAGAAAATCGAGTCCTTCGTCGATCTGGGTCGCCAGATTCAGAGCACCTCCATTGCGGGTGGCTCCCGAATGTCCCACGTACACTCCAGTCCGCTGTCCGAGAGCACTCCGGATGCCCAGACCTGCCCGCATCCACGCCCGGACGGCCACATCACAGAACCGGAGATGAACCGGGTCGATCCGACGCACTTCCTCCGGTGATAGCCCCGGCAATGATCGTGAGATCTCCCGCGCGGGAACCGTTCCCCCCAGTGTTGTATACGTCTTCCCGGGTGTGCCGCGCTGCGGACTGAAATACAGCCCGCGATCAAGTTGTTCTTCCGGCAGATCGGCAATGCCGCTGCGACTGGTAAAAAGTAGTTCGCGGAATTCCTCCAGATCGGCGGCTCCCGGCAACGCACAATCCATCCCGACAATGGCGAACGTGGATGAAGAGGACGTCTGCAAGTGGGAATGAGCCAATTTTCGAGGTTCAACCGCAGGAGTGAAATGACCATCGCTTCGAGGATGTCTTGAATCTTCCAGAACAGCAGGCAACTCCGATTCCAGATCGGGGCAGGGCAACTCTCGACAGACCCGCAGCGCCTGGTCGAGATGGGTGCGATCAAACTGCGGATCATCCCGGAGATAAGCTGACAGCGTCAGTGAAAACAGATCAGACATCCCGGAATCGACGGGCAGATCAGCCAGACGTAACGGCCTTTCACACGGAGGAAATTCGCGGGCCAGGACTTCATGAAACGCGGCCAGCAGTGCGCTCATCGATATGCCGCGCGCATGCGTCAGATGATAAGTCTCGCCATGCAGTTCCGGATGCAGGAGGATCTTTACGATCATCCGCGAGACCCATTCCACTGAAACGATGTTCTTTCGTTCCTGCCCCGTCAATTCAAGCAGTTGCTGCAGATTCTCGATGGTGGGGAGTCCCGTCTGCCGGGCCAGTGCGCGGAGTGTGTGAAACGCCAGCCCCAGCGTCTGGTTCATTGCCATCGTTCCGGTTCCGCCAATCGGGATCACGATGGACGGGCGGTAGACTGTCAGACGGAAATCATCGGTCCGTTCACGCAAGAGCAGTTCCGCGTCACACTTGCTGGCTTCGTAATCATTGGCAAACGGCTGTCCCACATCCGTTTCGGATTCCAGCACGAGTCCGTTGCGCAGCCCGCAGAGATAGGCGGAAGAGATGTGATGGAATTCGCCAATCCCCAGCCGGCAGCACAGGTCTGCCAGTCGCCGGGTGCCTTCGACGTTGGTGGTCCAGGGCTCTCGCTGAGGGTGATCGGCAGCGGGCTTGAAGGAGACACTCGCAGCACAATGCAGTATGCGACGACAATGCGCCTTGATCCAGTCCTGCTGAGAGGCGGGAAGCCCCAGTCCAGGGGCTGTCAAAACCCCTGTCAGTACGACCGGACGGACAAAAGTCCGCCCGAAATGTTTTTCCATCCGGGAAAGCTGCTGGTCAATCCGCTCCACTGCGGAATGCTGCCGGTCAGGCCGGCTGATCACCGCGACTGGAACCCGGGCTTGGAGCAGTTCCCCCAGAAGCTTCTGGCCAACCAGCCCCGTGGCTCCCGTCAAAAGCGTGTAACGAGTCTCCTCCATGCTGCAGACGATCCAAATCCTCTCAGGGGGGCGATGATTTTATGCAACGGGAACGATTGAACGGCTGCCGAAACAAACCAACGGCACAGCGAATCCACTTGGTTCCGCACAAAAAATTGTCAAAATCGAATCACAATGGCCCTGCGACAGTCACCTGTCCAGATGGAATCACGCAGCACCAGGCATGACTGCGATGCCGCTTCAAAAACCGGGGAAAACCGCACAGTCAAGTCTGACCACGGAGGATGTTTTGCGATCATGTCCCCCCATCCAAGCCCTGACAGGACATGATCGTTGCAAATGTTCTGCCGCACGAGGGAGCAATGGTAGATTTTTAAAGCAGAATTTGCACGAACAACCTGCCCAAAAGCACGGGTCACCCCGAGAATAACAGGCAGCACGTCCTGTTGTAGAGCAAAAATGACAAGAGATAAGACAACTGTCCACTGGAAGAACAGCCAGTCGTCTATCGCAGCTCAAGATTCGGTTCGAAGAACTGTGAAGCGAGCGACAACGGAACGGATTTTTCCAGAAACCGACCTGAACCCCAGGCTGCAGAGCAGTACCAGTCGTCCATCGCAGCTCAAGATTCGCTTCGAAAAACTGTGAAGCGAGCGACAACGGAGCGGATTTTTCCAGAAACCGACCTGAACCCCAGGCTGCGGAGCAGTACCAGTCGGCGCCGGCTTCGTGCGGAGTTTTTTCCAGTCAGACTGGCGATGTTCAACCGGCAGCTTTCATGGGAAGGGGCGAAGTGGCAAGTCCCAGGCGATCCCAGAATCGTGCTGCCAAGTCTGGTTGAGGTGCGGAATCCAAGGGGGTCCAGCCCTGTTCCGGTGCTACGGAGTCGTAGCGGTTTTGTGGACCAAGCAGAATCTCCGCGACACGCCCCGCCTGTTTTTGACGGCCAAGAATGATTCTTAACTGGTCGCTGATCTGGCAATCATGAGGACGAATGGAGAGGACCGGACGGCCGGACGCGATGGCTTCATAGGTCATCGAGACGCTGTCCGCCGTCACCAGAATCTGGCTGGCTGCCCCCATGAACGCCATCAAGGGCGGAGGGGCGGCAGGCCGGTTGTAGTACCAGTCGGCAGCGAGAACCTGACCGCTGGGGATCAGGATCTTTTGCAGCTCCCGTTCCCCGGCCCGCGTTGTCCGCCGGGATGTGGCAATCAGCAAGCCATATCCGGCGCGGCGGGAATTTTCGACGAGTTGCTCTGCCAGCAACCGCCAGCGTCGCTTTGTCCAGATGTAGTTTTCTCCGGTTCCTCCGATCAGAACACACCAGCTCCGCGTCGGGACGTCCGGAAAATAGATGCGGGCAGATTCCGCAGCCAGCTTCGGGGAAATATAGGAGGGGGGGAATTCAATGGGGAAATAAGGAGGATCGGACTGCAGAAAATGTGGAATGACCCGGAATGCGTCCGGTGGATAATGGCGGAGTGAGCCCGCAAAGATATTCGGAATGGAATCCCGCCGTGCCAGCACCGCATTGAGCCATTGCGTATGCCCTCCCGCAGAAAGAATCAGGTCGTAGTCGCGCCCCGCCGGAAGCGACTTCAGGAGATACTGCGGAGGGAATTTCAGCCCCGGATTCCCCAGGCGGCAAAAGAGATGTCGAACAGGAGCCAATCGCCAGCGAACGACAAATTCATCCACTTCCAGCGGCCGGTCATTCTGCAAAACGTGCAGGATGCCCCGGGCGGTATTGTGGTGACCGGGAATCCGGTCCGTAAGCCACAATACTCGCAATGCTGGCGGCATCATCAATCCTCAGAGATTTCCCAACACAACCGGCTTGTTCCGGCGGTCATCGGAGAGATTCACGTCTTCCTGAAAATCCTCGCACGCTGAGAGAATTTCGCCCCTTCGTCGTGTGGAAGGGGACATCGATTCCCACCAGTCTCAGAATTCGACCTGACTTAAGGTTCCCATCGTGAAAGACCATGGCAGAAACCTTGACAACCCAGCGGAATCTGTCACTTCGTGCCAGCCTCCGCCTCTTCGGGATTCAGGCACAGACGCCTCGCATTTTTCAGAGAGCGACCTTCCTCCAGAACGGACTTTGAATTTCTTAGTATTCGCGAAGCGAGAGCCCGTATATCGCATGAATTTTTATGAGTCAACGCCAAATATTTTTGATTGAATTTTTCTCGCCCCCTGTTAAGACTTTTGAACATTTCGCATTGACAATTTTACGCATTACTCCTATTTTAATGTTTCTCAGGTCTGCCCAGCACGACTGACCGGACATTGCAGATGTCCCTTCCCAGCCTGTTGGAGACAAGAAAATGAAGTCTTTGTGGAATGCGTTCTGGGCTGATGAATCGGGAATGATCCTCTCTGCCGAAGCGGCCCTGTTGGGAACCGTGGGCATTGTCGGAGCGACTGTCGGCCTGTCGGCGGCCGCACATGCGATCGATGATGAGTTGCAGGAGATGGCGTTCGCCATTCGCAGTCTCGATCAGAGTTTTGCTTTTGAAGGGCAAAAGAGCGAATTCGCCTGGACAGCCGGCTCCAGCTATCGTCAGCCTCCCGTCGAAGAATCTCATCGCATCCTGCGCGAAGAAATCCGGCAGCGTGAGCGAGCGGAAGAGAAGGCACAGCAGCAAGATCGGCACAAAACGCCCAAAGAAAAAGCAGAACCCGAAAAAGCTCCATCGCGTCGCCGCGATCGGAAGAGAGAGGCTGATCGGAAGAAAGAAGCCTCTGTTGAGAAAGTCGATTCCCATTGGGAAATCGACGGCTTTCGGTCGACGCCCCCGGCAGGTTGATACGGGTTTGAGCGCACTTGCAGATTGCAAAGTCCGACAACCGAGGACGTTTGCGATCACGTCCCCCAAACCCAGGCCCTGACAGGGCACTGGTGTGCGAAGGGCTCGGCTTCGGCTGAGCCGCAATCCAGGGAAAACCTCAATTTGTGTGCGGCTCTGCGGGAGTTTCACCCTGCTGAACATTCATCCTGTTTGAAAAAACCAAATGCCCTGTCTTCCTTCCACTCGATGTTGCAGCACAGGATCGGATCTGACAGCATGATGCAGTCCGGGGGCCGAATCGAGCTGATTGGGCAGGAAAAGCCGCTTCCGTGTGATGACCAGGGATGAGTAATGACCACCGAAACTCCGGTATTGCAGATCGAAGGATTAAAAACGGTCTTTCATACGGAAGAAGGAGTCCTCAAGGCGGTCGATGATCTTTCGCTCACCATCCGCAAAGGGGAAACACTGGGACTGGTGGGAGAATCAGGCTCCGGCAAGTCGGTCACCTCTTTGACGATCATGCGGCTGCTGCCTCCCGCCAGCGCGGAAATCGCCGGCGGACGCATCAGTTACTTCGGCAAAAACCTGGTTCAGCTTCCCGAACGGGACATGCGTTCCATTCGCGGCAGCGAGATCAGTATGATCTTTCAGGAGCCCGGCACCAGTCTGAACCCGGTTTTCCGGGTCGGCAAGCAGGTGACCGAGGCGATCTGCCGACATCAGCATGTCAGATTCCAAGAGGCCAAACGCCGCACGCTGGACTTGTTCCGCGAAGTCGGTATTCCGGACCCGGAACGGAGATTCCACAGCTATCCGCACGAGATGTCCGGCGGGCAGAAGCAGCGGGTCATGATCGCGCTGGCCCTGTCCTGCAATCCGGAACTTCTCATTGCCGATGAGCCGACCACCGCGCTGGATGTCACCATTCAAAAGCAGATTCTCGATCTGTTGCGGCAACTTCAGCAGCAGCGGGGAATGTCCATTCTCTTTATTACGCACGACCTGGGAGTCATTGCGGAAATCGCTGATCGTGTGGCGGTGATGTTTCGCGGCAAGCTGGTCGAACAGGGAGATGTCGAACAGATTTTCCGGAATCCGCAGCATCCATATACAAAGGGGCTGCTTGCGTGTCGGCCCCGGCTGGAGACCCGGTTTCGCAGATTGCCCACGGTCAACGATTTCATGGAGGTCCAGCGTCAGCCGGACGGAAGTGATCTCATTCGCGAAAAGCAGGCGGATCCGGCCCGGCTGGCAGCCATGGAACAGGAAGGCCGAGACCGACTGTTACACCCGCGCGGCGAACTGGCCCGATTGGGACATCCGGTTTCCGAGGCACAGTTGCCACAGGGCGTCCGATTCATTCCCGAAAGTCAACGACCGCTTCTGACGCTCGAAAATCTACAGGTTTACTACCCCATCCGCACGGGGCTCTTCCAGCGGGTGACTGGCCATGTCAAGGCGGTGGATGGGGTCAGCCTGAAAGTGTATCGCGGCCAGACGCTGGGGCTGGTGGGAGAATCCGGCTGCGGAAAAACGACGACGGGCCGGGCCATCGTCAAACTGGTTCAGGTCACCGGCGGGAAAATCTCCTTTGAAGGGGTCGATATCTCTTCGTTTTATGGACATGACCTGCAGCGTTATCGCAGCAAAATGCAGATCATCTTTCAAGATCCCTATGGTTCGCTGAATCCGCGCATGACGGTGGAAGGCATGCTGACCGAGGCCATGTTCATCCATGGGCTCGGGACGTCGAAGAGAGATCGCCGGGAACGGGCTGCCCGATTACTCCAGGAAGTGGGGCTGGAGCCGGTCCACCTGCTGCGGTATCCGCATGAATTTTCCGGTGGTCAGCGGCAACGATTGTCCATTGCCCGTGCGCTGGCGGTCGAGCCGGAGTTTCTGATCTGCGACGAATCCGTCTCCGCGCTGGATGTCTCCGTGCAGGCACAGGTGCTCAACCTGCTCAAAAATCTGCAGGAAAAGCGGAATCTGACCTATGTCTTTATCAGCCACGACTTGAGCGTCGTGAAATTCATGTCCGACATGATGGCGGTCATGAACGAGGGAAAGATTGTCGAATTCGGACCGTCGGAAGCAATTTATGCCAATCCCCGCAACGATTACACCAAACGCCTGATTGCATCTATTCCCGATGTCTCCCTGGAACGGCTGGAACAGCGTCGCCCCAAAGGGAACGCAGTTTCACCAGGCTGACTGCAGGAGTTTCCTCTTCAGGTCCGCCACCGATTCCTCACCGGTGATGAGAATCTCCCGGCACTCCTTCAGGTTTCGGAACCATGTGTGTTGCCGCTTGGCAAATTGGCGCGTGCGTGTCTGGATCAGTTCTTCCGCCGCTGCTTGAGAAGGGAGTTCTCCTCGCAGCCAGTCCATGACCTCGCGATATCCCAGCGCCTGTGAGGCGGTTCGTCCCGGAGTTTGAGGGCGGGCGAGAATCTGCCGCACTTCTGCTTCCAGCCCCCGGACAAACATGATCCGGACACGATTGTTGATTCGGTCATACAGCCAGTCGCGTGGCGGATGCAACCAGAAGTTGTGCACCGGCTGATCATCCACCGGGAGCGGGTGTTCCTGGTGTAAAACGGAAGGAGCAGTTCCCGTCAGGGCATGAATTTCCAGGGCCCGGACCAGTCGCCGGGAGTCATTGGGGTGCAGGCGTTGTGAAGTGACGGGATCGACCTGTTCCAATTGCTGATGCAGCCAGCCTTCCGGTTGACGCCGGGCTTCCTCCAGAAGTTGCTGACGAAACCCCCAGTCCGCGGCAGGGCCTTCGAACACACCTCGCAACAAACTCCGCAAGTAGAGCCCGGTCCCTCCGGTGAAAATCGGCACGCGTCCCCGTCCGGTAATTTCTTCACAACAACGGATGGCCCGGGTGAGATACTCCGCAGTCGAAAATTCTTCCTCTGGATCGACCAGATCGATCAGGTGATGCGGGATGCGGGCCTGATCATCCCGGTCCGGTTTGGCGGTGCCGATATCCATCCCGCGATAAATCGCCATCGAATCCATCGAAACGATTTCCCCGCCGATTTCCTCCGCCAGTTCAATGGCCAGTGCCGATTTTCCCACTGCCGTCGGGCCGGCCAGGAACCAGCATTGTTTCAGGAGATCGAGTGGAAATTTCATGGGGCTTCGGGGGATGTCGCCTTCGCGTCGCTGACCATCCAGACCTGGACACGGGTCTGCCGGTCTTCACAGCATAGCGAAATCGTCCCCTGATGTTGCTGAACGATCCGCCAGCATTTGGACAGACCGAAGCCCAGGCCGCGGCCCGCCTGCCGACCGGAGTAAAACGGATCAAAGCAATGCTGCTGCTGCTCGGGAGTGAGTCCCGGACCGGTATCGATCAACTCCAGCAGCCCCCCCGTTCGCCCCTGCCTTTCCTCACAAGTGCAATGCACCGTCAACATTCGAGGGCTTTCAGGCGGATTATCCAGCAGGGCATTCAAGGAATTTCTGACCAGTTCCGAAACGACGATGTGAAGTTGAACAGGATCAGCGTGGACAAAAACCGCTTCTGTTGGAAGAAAACTCAAATGAATTTGAGAATCAACAATTTGACTGCCGAAGTGATGTAAAACAGTTTGAACCGTTTCTGTCAGTGAAACGGATTGTGGCCGGCTTGCGGGAGGGTTGGCGAACAACATCGTATCACCGATCATGTCGCCGATCCGGTAGGCCTGCGCTCCGATGGCTTCCAGAAGCCGCCGTTTTTCACGATTCGTTTCCGTTTTCAGGAGTTGAGACGTTCGGCCAATGATACTTCCCAGCGGATTATTGATTTCGTGACCTGCTCCGGCCGCATACTCCGCCAGGGCCGCCAATGTCCGGTCACGGAGAATCTGTTCGAATTGCATCGACCAGCGCAGGATGCCCGGCAGGACTTCTCTCCAGGCGGGCGGAAGACGTTGATGATCGTGCGGATCGACCAGCCCCAGCAGAATTTCGTCCGCTGTCCCGGAGACATCTCCCGGGACAATCGAATTCCAGTTCAGCAAGGTGAGTGGCTCCGGAAGCTGATCCGTCGCCAGTTGTGAACTCGCCAGTTGTGAAATGGAGTCGTGGGGCGAAAGGGGCAGGCGAACGATCGTCACCGTATCGGGACATTCCCAGGAAATCCCCTGCAGCGTCCGACTCTGTTCTTCTTTCCAGAGCAGAGCTGCCCGGTCGATTGCCAGCACCTTTCCGAGTTGGAGCAACACTGTTTTTGCAGCGTCCAACGGCGACAGAAACGCCAGTGGGCTGGAAAAGCAGGCAGCCAATTCCAGATCCCGGGCGTTTTCGGATTGAAGGTTCTCAGCGGACATGGAGCAGATTGTTCTTGCCTGGGCTTTCGGAAAGCCCGCGAGATGACGTTCCCGGGTCGACCATGGAGCCAGGGGTTTTTGCCTTTTTCAAACTGGCTGACTGTTCGGGAGAACGAAATAAATGCTCGGCAGGGCGAGGCTCCCGCCACACAATTTCCAACAGGCAAAAGCCCTGCCATGAAGTGACCGCATTGCGGTTTCACCAAGTTCTTATGGAAACGGGACTCCGTCGACCCTCCTGCCCGTGAATCGCTCCGATTCATCTGCCGGAGCGTTTGACAGCAGAATTGCCGGCGATGTCAGGCCCTCAAGGAGCCCAGCCCTCTTCCTGTTCCCGGCATGATCTGAAAACGCTGGAACCCGTGCCCCGCCTGAGCCTGAACCAGTCCGGGCCTGAATGCGCGAAGCATCGCCACCCGGACCGACTCAGTCGCCGAATCTGACGGTCCGACGAGTCCGCTTGCCGGCATACCACACCCGGATGAACCTCGGTGTTTCTCCGGAAATGTCGGCGTCGCAACGGGATCGAAGCTCATGGCATCGTTCTCGTACAACATCTGATGCGCGTCATCCCGCTTTCCGGATTGCCTCTCAGTTGGCGACCTCCATGTCCAACTGACGGCAGACACGCTGAATCAGGGTGTCGACTTCAAACGGCTTCTGCACAAAGTCATTGGCTCCGGCGTCCCGCAGTTCCTGAACTTTTTCCGCTTCCACCATTCCGGAAATACAGAGGATTTTGACGTCGTCGAGCGTGGAATCGCTGCGGACGCGCTGACAGACTTCTTTTCCGTTGATGTCCGGAAGCATCACGTCGAGGATAATGACATCGGGGTGATACTCCTTGACCATCATCCCGGCATCGAAGCCGTTATTGACTGTCCGCACATCAAAGCGTCCATCCGCATCGAATGAATCCCGGAGGAGTTCGACGAGGTCGCGATCGTCATCGACGATCAGCATTTTGCGTTTTCCGCTTTCCAGTGCATCCGTGGGGATGCCGTTGTCCTTCATGAATTTATAGAGGACATCACGGGGAATGCGGCGAAAGCGCGACCCTGGAACCCGGAAGCCTTTCAACTGCCCGGAGTCGAAGCAGCGAATAATCGTCTGCTGACTCACCTTACAGATCTTTGCGGCTTCACCGGTCGTAAAAACTGTTTTCATCGTGCTCCCATTCTCCCTTCAGCCTCTGATCGGGCCGAGCACTCGTGGCGTCCCTGCATGAAAACGAAAGCTTCCAGTACCGTGTCACGGTCAAAAGGAAGAGTGATTTGATGTCGTCCGCAGCCTGCCGATGCTGGTAGCGATTCCATCACTCAACCCGAAAACTCAAATTGTGACATGGCCCTTGAGCTTGTGCTTCATCCCTGAAGAGTTCGCCAAGACTAACGATCCTTCCGGAGGTACGGATTTTACCGACACCCCCACATGGCCCGATTGTATCCATCCTTTGAAATCGGTCAATGCGGGTTGTCGGGGCACCAGGAACAGGTCGCGAAAGATAGGGAAAAGAGGGCAAATCAAATAATCTCCCCCTGCTGCCCCGCTCCCCAATTCCGAGAATCCCCTTTAGGACTGGTACTTCGGAATGGACGGTTCAGCCACTTCTTCCAGGAGTCTCCGGACAATGGAGTCGGTGTCGAACCCTTCGGCCTGAGCCTGAAAATTGGGGGAAATCCTGTGTCGCAACACTGGAATCGCCACCCGCCGGACATCTTCGAATGAGATTGTGGGGCGACCGTCCATGGCTGCCATCGCCCGGGCCCCGTGGATGAGATATTGACCGGCCCGGGGTCCGGCACCCCAGTCAATCAGTTCTCTTACGAACTTTGGCGTCCCGGAATCATGAGGCCGTGTTGCCCGGACCAGACGGGCCACATACGTAATAATAATGGGGGCAATTTCAATCTGGCTGATCTGACGCTGGAGAAACTGGATCGATTTGGCACTCAGTACTTTTCGGACTTCCGGTCGTTCTCCACGTGTGGTCGCTGCCAGAATCTGCTCTTCTTCTTCCAGGTTCGGATAGTCCACTTTCACGTTAAACATGAAGCGGTCGAGCTGGGCTTCGGGGAGTGGATAAGTTCCTTCCTGCTCAATGGGGTTCTGTGTGGCGATGACGAAAAACGGGTCCGGAAGCATGAACGTCTCCTGCCCGGCAGTTACTTCCCGTTCCTGCATGGCCTGCAGCAGGGCGGCCTG
>Ga0182739_1003953_pt1 | contig 12573 bp, 12 predicted proteins | sample eDN5th30CBELigBY_FD_128873 | JGI IMG/M metagenome (GOLD analysis project Ga0182739, IMG submission 128873) | Enriched backyard soil microbial communities from Emeryville, California, USA - eDNA 5th pass 30_C BE-Lig BY (version 2) (version 2) | ecosystem: Environmental > Terrestrial > Soil >... | reverse complement strand
GGGGGCGACCAGTCCGGCGTCGCGCCGCGTACGCGCGCGCCATCCCCACACCATGCCGGCGAACACGATCACGGCGAGCGCGACGATGATCGCGGTGGCCAGTTCACGGGTCATCCGCGCATCTCCTCGGCGGGTACGGGCGCACCGTCGGCCACCGTGGGGGTGCCGCGATGGATCGTCCAGACGACCCGTCCGGGCAGTTCGCGTCCGAGGTAGGGCGAGTTCACGGAGCGTCCGCGCAGATCCGCCGTCGTGAAGGTGCCGCCCGCGGTCGTGTCATACAGCGTGAGCTCGGCGGGTTCGCCCGCCGCGAGCGGTGTTCCGTGGCCCGAGAGTCTGCCGATCCGAGCCGGCGTGCGCGACATGACACGGGCGACGTCGGCCCACGTCAACATCCCGGTGTCCACCATCGTCTGGTGAACGACGCGCAGGGCGCTCTCCAGCCCGACCATGCCGTTCGCGGCCGCGGACCACTCGCACGTCTTGCTTTCGGACGGATGCGGAGCGTGGTCGGTGGCGACGATGTCGATCGTGCCGTCGGCGAGACCCTCGCGCACGGCGCGGACGTCCTCCTCACGGCGCAGCGGCGGATTGACCTTGAAGCGGGCGTCGTAGCCGCGGGCGAGCTCCTCCGTCAGCAGCAGGTGATGCGGTGTGACCTCCGCCGTCACGTTGATGCCGCGACGCTTGGCCCAGCGGATGATGTCGACCGAGCCTGCGGTGGAGAGGTGGCACACGTGCAGTCGCGAACCGACGTGCTCGGCGAGCAGCACATCTCGGGCGATGATCGACTCCTCGGCGACGGCGGGCCAGCCGGCGAGCCCGAGTTCGGCGGAGACCGCGCCCTCGTTCATCTGGGCGCGCTCGGTGAGCCGAGGGTCCTGCGCGTGTTGCGCGATGACGCCGTCGAAGGCCTTCACGTACTCGAGCGCGCGGCGCATGATGAGCGGATCCCACACGCAGAAGCCGTCGTCGCTGAACACGCGCACGCGGGCGCGTGAGTCGGCCATCGCTCCGAGTTCGGCGAGCCGCTCGCCTTTCTGCCCGACTGTGACGGCGCCGATCGGCTGCACGGTCGCATACCCGGCCGCCTCGCCGAGCGCCAGTTCCTGCTCGACGACGCCGGCGGTGTCGGCGACGGGCGACGTGTTGGGCATCGCGAACACCGCGGTGTATCCCCCGGCCGCGGCCGCGCGGGTACCCGTCAGGACCGTCTCGGAGGCCTCGTAGCCGGGTTCGCGCAGGTGCGTGTGCAGGTCGACCAGTCCGGGCAACGCGAGAAGCCCGTCGCCGTCGACGACGCGCGCGTCCGTGCGGCTCAGTCCCGCACCGACCTCGACGATCCGGTCGCCTTCGATGAGGATGTCGGCGGCATCGCCGCCTTCGATCCGCGCTCCGGTGATCAGGAGGGCCCCGGTCATCTTGCCTCCTCAGTTGCGGTCGTCTGCTGTGGTTCCCGCTCGCCCGCCAGCAGCAGGTAGAGCGTGGCCATCCGCACCGAGACACCGTTCGTCACCTGTTCGAGCACGGTCGAACGGGGCGAATCGGCGGCGTCGGCGGAAATCTCGAGGCCTCGGTTCATGGGGCCCGGATGCAGGACAATGCTACCGTCCGGGAGCGCCGCCAGACGCGCCGGGTCCAGACCCCAGCGACGGGAATACTCCCGTTCAGTGGGGAAATACGCGGCATTCATGCGTTCCAGCTGGATCCGCAGCATCATGAGGGCGTCGGGTTCGGCGGCGATCGCCTCGTCGAGGTCGTAGCGGATCGTCACCGGCCACCCCGAGACGTCCTGCGGGATGAGCGTCGGCGGCGCGACGAGAGTCACGTCGGCACCGAGCGTGTGCAGCAGCCAGACGTTCGAGCGGGCGACCCGCGAATGCAGGATGTCGCCGACGATCGCGACACGGAAGCCGTCGAGATCACGTCCGCGGCTGTCGTCGCCGTAGAGGCGCTTGCGCATCGTGAACGCGTCGAGCAGCGCCTGCGTCGGATGCTCGTGCGTGCCGTCCCCCGCGTTGACGACGCCCGCGGTGATCCACCCGCTCGTCGCGAGGGTGCGCGGCGCGCCCGATGCGCCGTGGCGGATGACCACCGCATCCGCCCCCATCGCCTGCAGGGTCTGCGCCGTGTCCTGCAGACTCTCCCCCTTGCTGACGCTGGAACCCTTGGCGGCGAAGTTGATGACGTCGGCGCTGAGCCGCTTTGCGGCAGCCTCGAACGAGATGCGCGTGCGTGTGGAGTCCTCGAAGAACAGGTTGACGACGGTCTTGCCGCGCAGCGTCGGCAGCTTCTTCACCTCGCGGCGCTGGGTGTCTGCCATGTCCTCGGCGACGTCGAGGATCCGCATCGCGTCTGCGCGCGAGAGGGTCCGGGTGTCAAGCAGGTGCCTCATGACTCGATCGTCACTTCGTCGAGGTCGTCGATCTCGGCGAGGCGGACGTTGACACGTTCATCGCGCGCACTGGGAAGGTTCTTGCCGACGAAGTCGGGGCGGATCGGCAACTCGCGGTGGCCGCGATCCACGAGCGTCGCGAGGCGCACCGCGGCGGGCCGTCCGATGTCCTGCAGCGCATCCAGGGCGGCCCGGATGCTGCGCCCCGAGAACAGCACGTCGTCGACGAGCACAACGACCTTGCCGTCGATTCCGCCGGCGGGGATCTCGGTGGGGTGCGGCGTGCGGGTGGGGTTGCGGTGCAGGTCGTCACGGTACATCGTCACGTCGAGCGCCCCGACCGGAACGGTCGTTCCGGCGAACTGCGCGATGAGCGCACCGATGCGCTGCGCGAGCGGGACGCCGCGTGTGGGGATCCCCAGAAGGACGAGGTCGTCGGGGCCGCGGTTGGACTCCAGGATCTCGTGGGAGATCCGAGTCAACGCCCGGGCGATGTCGGCCTCATGCAGCACGGTACGCGCGCTCATCCGCCGCTCCCTTCTCCGCCTCACGGGACGGGGTTAAAGGTTGCTGTGTCGCCAGTCTAGTCGACGCCCCCGGTGCTGCTCGGCCTGGACCACGGGCCAGGCGATGCCGAGTTCGCGCGCACACGCGGCTCAGCGGGGAACGTGGAAGCGCGTGAGCTCGGCGTGCCCGGTCTCGAGCTCGGACCACGCGAGTTTCGTGCGCAGCACCGCGATGCCCGATGTGGGGTAGTGCTGCTCCACCGCGCGGGCGGCCTCGGTCGTGCGATCGCCCGCGAGTTCGAGTGCTGTGGCGGAGACGGAGGGCTCGTGCCCCACGAGCAACAGGGCGGATGCGTCGCCGCCGTGCTCCCGCAGCGCCTCCAGGTAGTCCAGGTGCGAGGCTGCGTAGAGCTCGTCGAGGTAGTGGGTCGGCGCGTCGAGCCCGGTGTGGGCGAGCGTCTGGCGGGTGCGCGTGGCCGTCGAGCACAGCACGAGGTCGATCTTCCCGACGTGCGCGGTGATCCACTCCCCGGCCTCGGCTGCCTGGCGTTCGCCGCGGGCGGCCAGTGGACGCTCATGATCAGGAATGCCGGCGGGGTAGCTCGACTTGCCGTGGCGGAGGATGACGAGGGTTCGATGGCTCATGACAGCGCTTCCTCGACGGCGTGTGCCCGGATGGGATGTCCGTGGGTCGTGAGGCACTTGCCGCTGGCCAGATCCCACTTCCAGTCGTGCAGCGAGCACGTCAGCACGCCGTCCTCGATCTTGCCCGTCTTGGTGAGATCGGCGCGCAGGTGAGGGCAGCGGCGCTGCACGATCCAGTCGCCGAGCTGCGCATCCTCGGTCTGATCGGACTGCTCGGCGTACCAGTTCTCGACGTACTCGATGCGGTCGCGCGAGAGGCACTTGAGAAAGGTCGTCAGGAACTCGTTGAACTTGCCGCTGCGTCCCACCTCGAACTGCATGGAGAGGAAGATCGAGTTCGACCAGTCGATCTCGTGGTCGGCGATGTTGGTGGAGACGAGGTCGGCGGGGATCGTGTACCAGTACACGCACTCCTCCCCCGCGTACGCGCGCACTTTGGCCTTGGGAAAGTCCACGACCATGTCCAGTTCGCCGATGCGGAAACGGACGTTGCCTCCGACGCCGTTGCGGATCGTGCGCGCGCGTCGCAGCAGCGGTTCCCACCACTCCCGGATCGCCGCGAGCATCTCGTCGGGCGGCAGCACAGCGGCGCGGGAGGCCTCTTCGGCGGCGATCTCACTCTGTCGGCTGTCGCGCTGCTCGCCGAGGTACGCCCACTTGTCGTCGAACATGCGGTCGATCTCGGCATCCGTGTACAGCGTCTGGGTCACGGAGATCTGACCGTCGTTCAACTCGACGACCGTGCCCGGCAGGAACTCGTAGCCCTTCTGGTCGGGCCGTTCCTGCTTCATGTGTGCGAGGAACTGCCGCTGATCCGTGAAGATCGAATCGTCCTCCAGACCCCAGCCGTTGTAGCGGAAGAGCTCTTCGCGCAGGAACATCGGGGGTCCCGCCATCGGGAAGACGTGCTCGGCGTCCACCTTCTCGATGTAGTACATCGCGCGCTTGTTCTGCGCGTCTCGCTTGAGCCGGGCGAAGTTCTGCTTGGCGTCAAGCGGCAGGTCGTAGACCATGGGCCACCAGATCGCGCCGGAGGTCTGCGTGAAGTAGGCCTCGGGTTTGGAAAACGACAGCAGCTTCTCGAGGTCGAGGGGGTGCGAGTCGTTCTGGTTCAGGATGCTCGCTGTGCCGTCGTCGACGCTGAGCGACGAGTCTCCGATCGGCCCATCGCTGGGGGCGCGAAGCGGGGTGACCATGATCTTCAGGGCGCCGAACTCCAGCGGCACTCCCGCCTGCGTGTAGACGATGTTGTCGTAGCCCAGTCGGCGCAGATCCTGCTCGAGATCGTCGGTCGGGTATTCGGGCAGAAGGACCCGGATGTCCTTCGGGATGAAGCGCTCCATGAGGGCCGGGTCGAAGTGGTCGCGGTGCCGGTGCGAGACGTAGAGGAAGTCGGCCTTGCCGAAACGCTCCCAGTCCAGCGCGCGGTTGTCGGGGAACGGGAACCAGGAGCCGAAGAACGAGGGACCGATCACGGGATCACAGAGGATGCTGCCGCCCGCGGTCTCGATGAACATGCCGGCGTGGCCGAGCCCGGTGATTCTCATGGTGCTCCCGTGGGTCGTCTCGTGAACGCTCCGATTGTACGGCGACCTCACTCCGGCGGTCGGGTCGACCGGCCGTGGCAAACCTCACTCGTCGAGCAGCCCGCGGATGTCGTCGGCGGAGAGCGCCTGCCCGAAGAGGGCCTCGTCGTCCATGACGGCCGTGAACAGGCGCGCCTTGCGTCGCTGGAGCGCCATGACCTTCTCCTCGATCGTGTCGGCGGCGATCATGCGGTACACCATGACCGTGCGGCGCTGCCCGATGCGGTGCGTCCGGTCGATCGCCTGCGCTTCCGCGGCCGGGTTCCACCAGGGGTCCAGAAGGAACACGTAATCCGCCTCCGTGAGCGTGAGCCCGAACCCGCCCGCCTTGAGGCTGATGAGGAAGACGGGCGCCTCCCCCGCACGGAACTCCTCGATGACGGCCGCGCGCCGACGCGTCGATCCGTCCAGCTGCACGTGCGCGATGCCCGCGCGCGCGAGGCGTTCGGCCACGAGAGCGAGGTACGACGTGAACTGGCTGAACACGAGCACGCGGTGGCCCTCCGCGACGATCTCGGTGAGCTGGTCGGCGAGGGCATCGAGTTTGCTCGAGCCGACGCGCGCGTGGGCGGGATCGACCAGGCCGGGCGCGAGGCTGAGCATGCGCAGCAGCGTGAGCGAGCGGAAGATGATGAACCGCTGCCGATCGAGGTCGTCGAGCAGCCCGAGGATCTTCTGGCGCTCCCGCTGCAGCGTCGCGTCGTAGAGCGCGCGGTGGGCGGGGGCGAGTTCGATCCGCACCTCCTGTTGCTGCGTTTCCGGCAACTCGGGAGCGACGAGATCCTTCGTGCGGCGCAGGACGAGCGGGCGGATGCGGTGGCGCAGACGCGCGAGTCGCGCCGCACGGAACGGTCCGCCCTCCGCGTTCTCCGGCACTTTGCCGTGCTCGATCGGTCCGATGTAGTCCTGACGGAAACGACGCTCGGAGGCGAACAGTCCCGGCGCCGTCAGCGAAAGCAGGGACCACAGGTCGGCGAGGCTGTTCTCCAGCGGTGTCCCCGTGATCGCGAACGTCACATCGGCAGGCACCTCGCGTGCGGCACGATGGACGGCCGTTCGGGGGTTCTTCACGAACTGCGCCTCGTCGAGCAGGAGTGCCGCCCACGGCGTGCTCGCGAACTCACCGGCATCGAGGCGCAGGAGCGCGTACGACGTGATCACGACATCAGCATCCGCCGCGATCTCGGAAACGGATGCGGTGCGCCGACCCCGCGTCGCGCCCACGGTCACCGTCCGCAGGCTCGGAACGAAGCGCGCGGCTTCGTCGGCCCACGTCGTCGTCACGGACGTCGGAGCGACCACGAGGAACGGGCGTGTCTCGCCCTGTTCTCGAGCGTGCGCGATGAGCGCGAGCATCTGCAGCGTCTTGCCGAGCCCCATGTCGTCGGCGAGGATGCCGCCGAGGCGGTGCCGCCACAGGAACGCGAGCCAATCGAGGCCCGCCTGCTGGTAGCCGCGCAGCTCGGCGCGCAGCCCGGTGGGCGGCGGCACGGGCTCGATGCGCTCGACGTCGCGCAACGCGGCGGCGGTCGCGCGCCACGTGACCGCGGGAAGCGTCTCGTCGGCGAGGTCTTCGAAGTCCGCGCACAGTGCCACCTGATAGCGGCTGATCCGTGGGCCGGTCTCCCACTCGGTCAGCTCGCCCGCCTCATCGATGAGATCGCGCAGGCGCTGGAGTGCGGGGTGGCCGAGCGAAAAGTAGCTGCCGTCGGTGAGCAGCAGCTTCTTCCGCCCGAGGCTCAGCGCGGTGAACAGTGGGGTGAACGGGATCGTGCGTCCGTCGATCGTGACGAGCACGCCGAGATCGAACCAGTCGGGGTCGCTGCTCTCGACCGTCGAGAGGGTGATGCGAGGCGACCCGGTGAGTTCGCGGTAGGCGCGCTGGACGCCAGAGGTCTCCACGCGGACCCCGCGCGCCTCGAGTGCCGGGACCACCCGCACCATGAACTCGGCCGCCTCCACGCCGCGCCGTTCGCCGGAGCCCGCCTCGACCAGGGCCGTGACCTCGGGGGCGAGGTCGGCCGTCGCCTCCGGGGTCAGATCCGTCACGGTGTACTCGAGCGCATCCCCGGGGCGAAACACGATGCGCACCAGGGGCCGCGTCGCCGCGACGGGGGGAACGGTCACGTCGACCGCGCGGACGGCGACATGTTGCGCCACGCGGGGTGCGACCTCGCGCAGGAACTCGTCGGCGTCGACGGCCGGCACCGCCATCTCACCGCCCGCCGCCAGCAGTGTGTGCAGGGGGTCGTCCAGCGCGAGCGGTGCAAGAGTGAGCGCGATGCGGTCGCCGGGTGCGTCGTATGCGTAGACGCCCGTTCGCCCGATCGCGCGCACCTGCGCCGCGGGAACGGGGCGCCCGTCGACCGAGATGGCGGCGGTGACGCGCATCCCCCCACCGGACTGGCTGCGTCGGGCGATCTCGACGACGGCGTCAGCGGTGTCGGCGAGGGTCACTGTAAGGAACGGCTGCGTCGCGACGATCGGGATGCCGAGGTCTTCGGCGGTCCGGAGGTGCGGCCAGAGCAAGCCCGAAGTCACGGTGTCGAGCGTCAGCCACTCCGAGCTGTCGGCGAACGCCCCGATCGCGAACACGTCGCGTCCGATGCTGTACAACTCGGCGAACCAGCGCGCCGGATCGTCCGGGTAGGGGTTGTGCGGACGGCGGACGGCGTCCCACGACGCGTCGCCCTTGATCCAGGCGCCGGTGCGCGTGCTGCGCACGAGCGGCCGCACGCCCAGCAGCAGGTCGGTCGCGCGCGCGTGCAGACCGCGCGGCGTGATCGTCTCGGCCCGTCGCGACTCCCATGCCGCCGTGATCGCAAGCTGGCGCAGCTCGACGCCCAGCGCCAGCGCGGCCGACCCGGCCGTCGACCCTGCCGCGCGCGCCGACCCGGGCACGAGGTCGCGCCACGTCGGTGTTCGAGGTGCGGGCACTCCCCCATCCTCCCAGGCACCACCGACGGGCGGTCAGCTGGAGCGGGCGATGCGACCGAGGATGCCGTGCACGAACGCACCGGAATCGTCGGTCGAGTACTCCTTGGCGAGCTCTACGGCCTCGTCGATCGCGACCGCCGGGGGGATCTCGTCGTTGTGCAGCAGCTCCCACACCCCGATACGCAACACGGCGCGGTCGACCGCGGGCATCCGCTCGAGCTTCCAGTCCCGACTGTGCGTGACGATCTGCTCATCGATGTCGTCACGATGGTCGATGACACCGTCGACGATCTCGCGCGCGTACAGCCACGACGCTTCACGCGCCGGTTCGCTCGCGGCGCGTTTGGCCTCCGCCGCCAGCACGATCGCGGGTTCGTCGCCGCGGACGTCGGCCTGGAAGAGGATGTCGAGGGCGCGTTTGCGCGCCTTGGTACGGGCGCTCATCGATACCGCGCGCTCAGTTCACGCGGCCGAGGTAGTCACCCGTGCGCGTGTCGACCTTGACCTTCGTGCCCGTCTCCAGGAACAGCGGCACCTGGATCTCGTATCCCGTCTCGACCGTCGCGGGCTTGGTTCCCGCCGACGAGCGGTCACCCTGCAGTCCCGGCTCCGTGTAGGTCACCTCGAGCACGACGGATGCGGGCAGGTCCAGGTAGAGCGGATTGCCGTTGTGCAACGCGATCGTGACCTGCTGATTCTCGAGCATGAAGTTCTTCGCGTCCCCGACGATCGTGCCGGGCACCGTGAGCTGGTCGTAGTCGTCCATGTCCATGAAGACGAAGCTGTCACCGTCGCTGTACAGGTAGGTGAAGTCGCGGCGGTCGACGTTCTCGATCTCGACCTTGGCGCCCGCGTTGAACGTCTTGTCGTTCGTGCGGCCCGTGACGACGTTCTTGAGCTTCGTGCGGACGAACGCCCCACCCTTGCCCGGCTTGACGTGCTGGAACTCCACGACGCTCCAGAGCTGTCCGTCGATGTTGAGGACGACGCCGTTCTTGATGTCTGCGGTCGATGCCATGAGAGTGGAGGTTCCGTTCGTCGGGGCGCGTCCACGCGGGACGCCGAGTCTGCGGCACTGTCCGTCACAGCACCAGCGTCCGATTCTACGCGACCGGGTGCGCGCTCACCCGTCCGCGGCTCCGGAGAGCACGGCGGCGAGCCGATCGACCGCGGTCGCGTACCCCTGCACGCCCTCCCCGATCACATGTACGGCCGCGACATCGCGGACGTACGAGTGGTGGCGGAACTCCTCGCGCTGGTACACGTCGGAGATGTGCACCTCCGCGACCGGCAGCGCGACGCCGGTCAACGCATCGCGCAGCACGATCGACGTGTGCGTGAGTCCCCCGGGGTTGATCACGATGCCGACGCAGTCCTCGCGAGCGTCGTGGATGGCGTCCAGCAGCACACCCTCGTGGTTGCTCTGCACGGCGCGAACGTCGAGTCCGTGCGTGGCCGCCGCGGCGGTCGTGATCCGCACGACGTCCTCGAGCGTCGACGTGCCGTACACGTCGGGCTCGCGCGTGCCGAGCAGGTTCAGGTTGGGTCCGTTGACGAGCAGGATGCGGCGCGGCGTGGTCACGTCTTCAACCTAGCGGGCTCGGTCGGAGCGGCCGCGACATCTCCAACTCGGGGCCGATCTGCGACGTGAAGCGGATGCCCGTGGGCCGGAACCCGGCGCGGGCGTAGGCGCGCTGCGCCCGCGTGTTGTCTTCGTGCACATCGAGTGTGAGCGCGGGGTCGCCGTGACCCGCGGCCCATGCGGCGGCCGCGTCGAGGAGGGCGTCGATTCCGCCGGTGCCGCGATGCGTGGGTCGGACGTACACGCCCACGACGTCGGCGCGGTCGGCGCCGACGAGGCGACCGAGGTGATCGATCGATCCCGGACGGCGTCGCAGGACGGTCGCGGTGCCGACCCATTCCTCGCCCGACAGCAGCACGAACTGCGCGACGCTGTCGCCGTCCGCGCCCGTGGCGGCACGGTCACTCCAGAACGCGGCGTCGCGGGCTTCTTCCTCCGCGGACGTCGTCAGGAAGGCGATCGCGGCGTCCGGATCGGCGGTGGCCTCGAGCCGCAGGGCGCGCACCTTCTCGCCCTCGTCGGCGCGGATGCGACGCACCCGACCTTTGGTCACCCGGCGACCTCCTGGTACGCGGCGAACAGCAGGGACTCATCGGGCGCCTGGAGAACGGTGGGTCGGGCGATGTCGTCGAGGACGATGAAGCGCAGCATCCCGCCCCGGGATTTCTTGTCGCGCTGCATCGTGGCGAGCAGCTGCTGCCATGCCCCGGGCCGGTAATTCGTGGGCAGGCCGAGCAGCTCCAGGATCTCGCGATGCCGCTGCGCCGCCTCGTCGGAGAGACGCCCGGCGAGGCGCGACAGTTCGGCGGCGTACAGCATCCCCACCGAGATCGCGGCACCGTGACGCCACATGTACCGTTCGGCGTGCTCGATCGCGTGCCCGAGTGTGTGCCCGTAGTTGAGGATCTCGCGCAGGCCGCCCTCGCGGAAGTCCTCACCGACGACACGCGCCTTCATGTCGATCGCGAGTTCGATGCAGCGCCGGAACTCCGGCGTGGTCGGGTCGACGACGCGCTCGGGGCCGGCCTCGATGAGGTCGAGGATCTCCGGCGCCCAGATGAATCCGGCCTTCACGACCTCGGCGAATCCGGCGACGGCTTCGTTGCGCGGCAGGGTGTCCAGCAGCGCGAGGTCGCACACGACCTCCCGGGGTGCCCAGAACGCGCCGACGAGGTTCTTGCCCTCGGCGGTGTTGATGCCGGTCTTGCCGCCGACCGCCGCATCCACCATGCCGAGCACGGTCGTCGGAATCTGAACGACCTGCACGCCGCGCAACCAGGTCGCGGCGACGAATCCCGCGAGATCGGTCACCGCTCCCCCGCCGAATCCGACGACCGCGTCGGTGCGTGTGAAGTCCGACTGACCCATGATCTGCCAGCAGAAGGCCGCCACTTCGACGCGCTTGCCCTGCTCCGCGTCGGGGATCTCGGCAAGGAGGACCTCGCGCGTGCCGTCCGCCATGAGCTGCTCCCGCAGCTCCGCCGCCTTCGCCCCCAGGGTCGGCGGGTGCACGACCAGCACCTTGCGCACGGCGGGATCCAACGCATCCGCGATGCGGTTCAGGATGCCCCGACCGACGACGATGTCGTACCCCGCATCCCCCGTGACGGAGATCGTCGTCGTCATGGCGTCATCCGTGCTCATATCCGATCCTCTCCCGCGGGCGCACGGTCCGTGTGCCCGCCCCGGTACCACTCAGCGATGTCCGCGACGACCGCCGAGAGCGGTCCGGACGACGTGTCGAAGGTCGCATCCGCGACCTCCTCGTACAAAGGCCGACGCTCGGCGAAGATCGCCTGCCAGCGCGCGATCGGGTCCTCCTCGTCCGCCAGCAGCGGTCGGTTCGATCCGCGCAGGCGTGACGCGACCGTCACAGGTGACACGGTCAGGAACGCGACGCGATGCTCACTCAACCGTGCGCGGGTGTCGGCGTCGATGACCGATCCCCCGCCGAGCGAGACCACACCACCGGATGCGAGCGCCGCAGCCACCGTGTCGCGTTCGATCTCCCGGAACCGCCGCTCCCCGTGCGTCGCGAAGATCTCGGGGATGGGCCCGTGGGCCCGCACGATCAGGGCATCCGTGTCGGCGAACCGCAGACCCAGTTCCCGCGCGGCACGGCGGCCGATGCTCGTCTTGCCCGCCCCCATGGGGCCGACCAGCACGAGCGCGGGAGCCGACTCAGGCCGACTCATGCTCGAGCAGCGCCGCCTCGGAGGCGGGTGCCGTGCGCAGCGCGTCCGGAATGTGCGCGAGGTACGACTCGAGGTTCCGGCGGGTCTCACGGACGCTGTCGCCGCCGAACTTCTCCAGCACGGCACCCGCGAGCACGATCGCGACCATCGCCTCCGCGACGACGCCGGCCGCGGGCACGGCGCACACGTCGGAGCGCTGGTGATGTGCGGCCGCCGTCTCGCCCGTCGCGACGTCGACGGTGCGCAGCGCGTGGGGCACGGTCGCGATCGGCTTCATGCCCGCACGCACGCGCAGGACTGTCCCGGTGGACATGCCGCCCTCCGTGCCGCCCGCTCGGTCCGAGCCGCGCGTGATCCCCGCATCCGCTGCGAAGAGTTCGTCATGCGCCGCCGAACCACGGCGTCGCGTCGTCTCAAAGCCGTCACCGATCTCGACGCCCTTGATCGCCTGAATGCTCATGAGCGCCTGCGCGAGCTTGCCGTCCAGGCGGCGATCCCAGTGCACGTGTGAGCCGAGACCCGGGGGCAGACCGTACGCGAGCACCTCGACGATGCCACCGAGCGTGTCGCCGTCCTTGCGGGCCGCGTCGACCTCGGCGACCATCCGCGCGGAGGTCTCCGGGTCGAAGCACCGCAACGGGTCGGCGTCGAGCGCGTCGACGTCATCGGGTGCGGGCAGCGCGGTGTCCTCGGGGACGCGCACGGGTCCGATCGACAGCGTGTGGCT
>Ga0182739_1003952_pt1 | contig 12573 bp, 8 predicted proteins | sample eDN5th30CBELigBY_FD_128873 | JGI IMG/M metagenome (GOLD analysis project Ga0182739, IMG submission 128873) | Enriched backyard soil microbial communities from Emeryville, California, USA - eDNA 5th pass 30_C BE-Lig BY (version 2) (version 2) | ecosystem: Environmental > Terrestrial > Soil >... | reverse complement strand
CGCTCACGAACTTGAGCGGCAACCCCAGCGCCCGCGCTGGCTGTTCGCCCAACGAGAGGGCGTCGAGGGGCCGGGAGAGCAGGCAGAGCCCGAGGAACCCCACACCCACATAGGGCCCCCCGCCGAGGACCGCTGGCCAACCTCGACCGGCAAGACTCCCCATCAACCAGGCGACGATCCGGGCCAGGTCCTGGTCGTGCAGAACCATCAGCAGCCAGACCAGGGCGCCGAGGCAGCTACTCACGGCCGAACCGGCCAGCAAGAGCCCGACCAGCGGCATCTGGCCCCACCAGGCCGTCGAGAAGTAGACGATCGCCGCCGCGCCGATCGCACCGAGGAACCCTCCGAGCGGGACGGCTCCGAAGCCGATCGCCTCGACGTTCCCCGCGGTCACGATCACCAGCGTTGCCCCCAAAGCCGATCCGCTCGACGCCCCGATCACGAACGGATCGGCCAGCGGGTTGCGGAACAGCCCCTGGTAGGCGGCTCCCGACGCGCCGAGGCCCAGGCCGACCATCGCCGCCAGGGCCACTCGAGGCAACCTGAGCTCCCAGAGGATCACTCCTGCGTTGAGACTGTCACCGGTGTCAACGCGGCACAGGCCCCGGAGAACGTCAAGGGTCGAGAGCCGGACCGGCCCGATGGCGAGGCTGGCGAGGCCGACTCCGATCAGGAGCACCAGCAATCCCAGCACTCGAAGGCTCCGACTCTTCATCCGGACCCGCTCTTGCCAGGCCCGTGGCCCCTCTCGTTCCTCGCGTCGATCAGACTGACCCATGACTTTGTCTCTTGAGATGATGTCGATCCGCTTCGACCGACCTCACCTCCCACGAGGAGGCCCGGTTTGTCGCTGTCGGGACACCCCGCGCGGGGACGCCGAAGTCTGCGCCACTGGGGCCAAACGACTGCGGTTGCCCCCGCGCTTCCTCGCTCGAAGGAAACCAAGGGGCTGGACTCCCGGGCGGGAGCTCTCGACCAAGAGGCGTGAGACCCGAGGACTTGCCCAGTTTCCGCGGGTGGACCGCAGGAATGCCGCTCTAGCATACCAGGTTGAGGCCCCAGGACGCAGTCAAGTCCCCGATCCGCTCGTCATCGTCCTCAATAGCTGTCGGCCGAGAGGACCTCGCCGCACTGGCGAGTGACCAGGGCCGCGACGATCCCGATGGGCGTGCGATCCTTCAGGAATCGGACCGAACCGTCCCCCATCAGAACGTTCGCCCCTGCGGTATGGAGGCTGTAGATCTCGTTGTCGTTGGAGCAGTTCACGCCGCAAGGGCCTGGAGTGGCCGACCCGTCGTAGGTGAATCCGTCGATCACGATGCTCTTGAGGTCGCTGGCCCAGGCTCCCCCCGTCACATGATTGCGCGGAGAGTTGGAGAGGGGAGACCCCGGGACGAGCCGGCGGCCTCGCCAGAACTGGGGGCGGTTCGCCACCTCGATCATCAGCAAGGTGTTCGAGAGACCATCGGTCACCTGGGCGATCGAGCAACCATCGTCGATGCGGCTGCGCGTGGCATCGGAACCGTAGGTGATGATGCCGAGCGAACTCTGGAGCCCGAGCGAGGCCTGAAGCGTCGAGGAGAGACTGTAATCGCTCCCATAGTCCCAGGTGCCTCCGCGGTAGGCTTGCCGCGGTGCGCTCGTGCTACCGTAAATGGTGTATTCGAAGCCTTCTCGCCCGGCTTGTGCCGAGGGGCAACCGAAGATCCCGACCTGCACCGCGGTGGTCGTCGTATTCGCGGCGTCGAACCAGTGGACCGAGAAGTTCATGCTGGCGAATAACGCCGATTGCTCCATGTACGACAGCGTGTGCGCCGGCCAGCCGTGCCGGGGCGCCGAGGGAGGGGTATCATAGAACAGCCCCGTGTTCGGGCTGGGAAAGGATCGATTCACCTGCTCGAAGTTGTGCAGCGCCAGCCCGAACTGTTTCATGTTGCTGAGGCAGGACGCCCGGCGAGCCGCCTCGCGGGCCGCCTGCACGGCGGGCAACAGCAGGGCGATCAGGACGGCGATGATCGCGATCACGACCAACAACTCAATGAGGGTAAACCCTCGCGAACGTGACATCGAGGCAGGCTCCGGGATTGCAACGGCCAGGGACTTCAACGTCGTTGAGTCGAAAATGTTACTGTTTCTGGATTGGTAATAACAGGGTGGTTCGGGAGGTCAGGCGGCCTTGGTTTGAGACGGTCCTTTGTCTCGGTCCAAAGGGATTGGGTCTTCTGCGGCCGAGGTCCGCTGGTGCCGCGGGGCAGGGGCCGCGCGAGTTTTGGCCTCCGTCGGGAGTGGCGATTGGCGTCTCCCCCGATTACTCTCGGAAAGAGTTCGGTGGCACGGCCGTCCAGGCGGGGAGCGCCGTCGACGTGGACCGCTCGCCCGCAACTGATTCTCGCGACCGGCGGTCCGGGACGCCAGGTGACTTGGGCCGTTTGGCTCCGACGCGTGGCGACTGTGCCGGTAGAGGTATCCGAATTCAATGTTCAAGTGGCTCACCGACGTCGCACCCCGAGGCGGACGGATTCGCACGCCGATCCGACTGGCCATTTTCGCCCGGTATCTGCGCTATTTGCTCTGGGAGTTTCGCTGGCCGTTGGGTGTCTTCTGGGGACTCGTCCTCGGCGGTGGCGCGTTGCTCTGCGTGAGCTATCACCATCGTGAGCTCACGTACGTCGAGGCGTGTTACAGCGTCTTTCTCCTGATCTTTCTCGAGCCGTATCTGGATTTTCCCGACGAGTGGTACCTCCAGCCGTTCTTCTTCTTTCTCCCGATCGTCGGTCTTGGGGCGGTGGTCGACTCGCTGATCCGTCTCGGCTATCTCACGTTCAGCAAGAAGAGCCAACTCCCGGAGTGGCAGCGGATGATGGCATCGTTGTATCGCAACCACCTGATCGTCGTGGGGGTGGGCAAAGTTGGGTATCAGATCGTCCAGGGGATGCTCGCGCTCCGTGAGCCGGTGGTGGTGATCGAACGCGCGGGAACCGACTCCCCTCTGCTCGACGAGATCGTCGACCTGGGGGTGCCCGTGATCCGGGGCGACGGTCGGAACACGAAGACGCTCGAGCAGGCCGGGGTGAGTCACGCTCGGTCGGTGATCTTTGCCACCAGTGACGACCTGACGAACCTGGACGGGGGATTGAGCGCCAAGGACCTGAACCCCACCGCCACGATCGTGCTCCGGCTCTTCGACGAGTCGCTGGCGGCCAAGATCGCCGGCGCGTTCCTGTTGCCGACGGTCTCAACGGCCCAGGTCTCGGCCTCGGCGTTCATCGCTGCGGCGACTGGCCGGAAGGTCTATCAACGGTTTCAACTGGCTGACAAGCCCTTGCACCTGATCGACCTGACCGTCTGCCCGACCGGCGGCCTGGTGGGCCGGTCGGTCGGCGACGTCCAGAGCGACTCCCAGGTCAACGTGGTGATGCACCACGGCAAGTCCGGCGCGAATGTCAACCCTGGGCACGAAATCGTGTTCGAACCCGATGACATGATCCTGGTCATCGCTCCGATCGAGCGGCTGATCGAGCTGGAAGCCAGCAACCAGCCCCGCTCGCAGCCCGGGGCCGTCGCCAGCCGCGCGAAGACCTGGCCTCAGTAGCTCGGTTCGTTGCCCGGCTTCCACTTGATGTTGCAGCCGATGCTCGGCTTCTGATCCGGCGGGACCGGCTGTCCGGCGAGAACCGCATCCAGGGCGCTGCGCAAATCTTTTCCGGTTACGGGAATATCGTTGCCCGGCCGGCTCGCATCGAGCTGGCCGCGGTAGACCAGCGCGCGGTCGCGGTCGAAGACGAAGAAGTCGGGGGTGCAGGCCGCCTGATAGGCCCGCGCTACGGCCTGGCTCTCGTCGTAGAGGTAGGGGAAGGTATAGCCCACCTCGGCCTTCTCGCGGGCCATCAACTCGGGGCCGTCGTCCGGGTGGGAGACCACATCGTTGGCGCTGATGCCGACGACGGCGACCCCCTTGGCCTGATACTCCCGCCCCAACGCGGCCAGCTCATGGCGCACGTGTTTGACGTACGGGCAGTGGTTACAGAGAAACCAAATTGTTGCGAACCGTCTGCCTTCCAGTGCCCGGTCCAAAGTCCAAGTCTCGCCTGTACTTGGGTCAACAAGAGAGAATTCCGGAGCCTTGGTTCCGAGTTCAAGCATCGTGGACGGAGTCAACGCCATTGGAGGCTCCTTTGGGGGTGAAGAGGTCGAGTCGGTAGTATTATGCGGAGGCTGTTCAAGGGGGGGAGGATTGAGGTTTATGACGATTTGTGGTATGGTTTTGTACAGAGTGTACCTGGTGATTCCTCTTCGTGGAACCTCGTGGATGATCACGCGAAAAGATATCAAACTCGCCTTTGGCCTAGGTTCGTTTGTAGTCGTCGTTGTCCAGTGCTTGAATTCCTTTCGCCAGCCAGTTGTTCGGGTCGAGGGAACAATTAGGTTAGTGACTGAGAACCGGGAGAACTCCAAGCCGTCTTGGTCAACGTACGAGTTTATCGGAGATTCTGGGAAGTTTGAGTATCCTGGGATGGTAGGAGGTTCTGCGGAGGTTGGGAAAAATTCAATCTCGAACATCGAAGTATTTGGTGAAGAGTCGTGGACGTATGACCGAGCCCAGTAAGATTTCGCATGTTGGTAAGTGGACGAAAATTACCTGCTTCGCTAATCTGGTTGCGGGTTGAGATTCTCAACCTCGGTCACTCTGTACACGTTCTTGTCGGCTACGCCGACCGTGTAGTGATCGCCTCTAGTCGAGAACGCCGCACTCAATTCTGTTCCAACCTCTTCACGAGGACCTTCGGAACGGTCGCGGCAATGCGAGGCAGTTGTGTTCGATTTCTTGATGGCATCTCTTCAGGCTGTCGATGCGTTCTTCCAATGTTTCTCGCCTTTGATTCTGGCGATCGCTGCTTGGTGCTCGCCACCCAAGATGACGCATTTTGAAGTGCGGGATTCTGAGGAACGAGGGCATCTGGTTCGATTACAGCAGCGAACGACTTGTGAGATGACCCGACACTGAGGGTCAAGGAAGACCCTCAGTCCTGATTCGCCCAAGCATCGTGGACGGATGATCAAATCCAATAGGATCGGTCTCAGACCTCGCTTGCCCATCGGAAGAAGTCTTCCTTGTTGAGCAAGAATGGCGTGAACGCGGGTAGATCCAACACCTCTTCGATCAGAATGCGACGTGCTATACCAATCCCAGACAAGTTCTCCCAAACGGTAAGCCGTCTCCTCTGGAAACTCTGCGATCCAATCAATCTTGCCAAGTGGCATTTCAGTATCGAAGAGATTGGGCAATTCGACAAAGAGAATGTGTGGATGTATGTATCCTTCGAGGATTGCTGAAAGGAAGGGTAAGGATTCGGGACCGGAATTCGGGCGAAGGTGGATTGTTTAGACGTTCAGCTAGGGGCTGGTCGATCGCCTGTGTTGCTTCTAGGTGTTTGAGAAGTTTTTCAATATTGGATGGAAGAAGTGTGATCTTCGTGTCAGGCTCGTGAAATTTTGCTCCGGGCTCGACCGAATATCCTTTTTGAAATACCGAAAAACAAAGAAACGCCGTCCTGGACCCACTTTCCAGGACGGCGTTTCTTATTGCGATTATGTCTTATCCGAGATGTCGACCACTGTTGCTCCCGCAACTTCCTTTTGAAGAGTTGCGATAGCGTCCTGACATCCCTTCTTTGTGGCGTACCCTTCTCCCGAATCCGCCATGGTCTTCATGTTGCCTGAATAGAACCGCCACCGGTATTCGCTCTTCTTGTCTTTGTAGATGCTAAAGATGTACGCCACCCGCGTCTCTCCTTTCCCTGGTAAACGAAACCCCATGTAGGGGGCAGGGGAATAGTAGAGGGCTGCGATGGTCGCATCAATAGTTGTGATTGTGGCTGTTGCGAAAAATCGTCACTTCGGTACTCGATCTGCCATAAGCTTCTTCACTTCTTCTGTGAACTTCACGTTCAGGAAAATGTTCGCATCATGGTCGGTCATGAACCACCTCGAACTCCCGTCCCGGAACCGAACCAAGACTATCGCCGTAAACTGGACTCGATAGTTACGCCCTCGCTTCTTCGAGATCGAAGGAAACATGGTGATTCGGTCAATCAGATGATCGATCCGCGTTCTGATCTGAACTCTCAGGTCGCGGGCGGCATCCTCGTCTTCGGTATTTTCCAACAATTCCGACAAAGTCCGAATCTCGCCCACAGAGTCGACATCATGATTGTTTGCTTGCGATTTGAGTTCCTCTAGAGTTGCGACCAATCCCTTCCGCTCCAACTCGATCTCGTCCAGCAAGTCCAGATAGTGCCCGATCTCATCCGGTTTCTTGTCCTTGATGCGGGTTCGGATCGTCCGGTTCTTGTGTTCGCTTTCGGCGATCTGTCCTGTGACCTTGGCAATCTCGTCCGCAAGGTCCGGCTTCTTGCCCTTCACGAAATCGGACGGCTTCAGCTCGCGGACATACCGAAGAAAGGCCTTCTCGAAGGTCGCATACTTGATCCGAGACCGATCGGCGTTCGGGATGTGATCCGCGACTCCTCGCGACATCAGGTTGTAGTAGACGTATTTTGTGCCTTTGATGACTTGGGTGTTCGAGTAGCAATAGATCGTATTTCCGTCGAAACCGTTGTACAGTTTTCCTGTGAAAATGTTCACTGCATCGAAGGTGACGGTTCTTCCTCTTCGCTTGGACTTCAGGCTTTCTTGGACGCGGTAAAACTGTTCAGTAGTAATAATAGCCGGGTAAAATCCTTCGACCGGATCGCCATCGAGCACTTTCTTTCCGTCTACTATTCTCTTCGGTTGATACTCGCCCAGGACGGTTCGCCCACGTAAGGTCGCCAGAACCGTAGAAAGGGACCAGTGATGCGCAAGTTTGGGCAAAGGAATGCCCGGAATCGCATTCAGCTTCTTGGTAATGATGGAAACGCCGTGGCCTGCTTCCTTCCAGTCGAAGATTTGTTGAACAACTTTGGCGTTCTCGGGGATTGGTCGTAGGACGCCGCCTTTCAGTTCGACCCACCACGGGAGTCTGCGCCCGAATGGCGTCTTCTTCTCGCGAGCATTCTTTCGCCGTTGGTCCCACACGGCGGACACGCGAGACGACTTCATCTGACTCTCTTCGTTTGCCCTGCTCATGATCAGCAGGGGTTCTATCAGCCCGACGATGTCTTTGATCGTCTCCTTGGTATGCCGTCTTTCGGGCTCCAAGGTAACGATGTCGACCCCCGTCCGGATGATGCGCAGGAAGAGTTCCAACGCCTCGTCCACGGCTGCCCTGGAGAGGCGGTCGAGACTTTCGACAATCAAGACCGAGCCTTTTGGGATTCGACCGGATTCCGCCGCTTCAAGAAAGTAGGCGAGTGCCCCAACCTGTGAATTGCGAGAACGGAACGCACTGACTCCGAGATCAGAGAGCCGAAGGTTCTCGTCTAGGACGAGACCGTAGCGTTCGCAGTAGGCTTGTGATCGGGCAACCTGGCGACGAATTGAGTCCCCGAGTTTCTGCCTCGGAAAGGAGAACCTTATATACGAATAGGCGAGAGCCATGGCGAAAACTCGCACAAGGGTACAGTCTGTACGTGAAGTAAATCACGCGAATTACCCTTGTTTTTGGCTCTTTGCGACAATTTGTCAACCATGGGTGCAGAGAAACACGACGAGCAAGGCGGGAGCGTCCTTGAAGTCGTCCAACGCGACGGTGCCCCCGCGGTATCGGGGAGACGGAAATCGGGGGCTTTCGACCCGAGGGGCACCATGGTGGATGGCGTCAAAGCCATGTCGGGAACACTCCACTAAGCCAAAAAGGAAGGAGGGCGGAGTCGAGACCTCCGCCCGTCGTGTCTCGCTGGCCATTATAAGGAACCGGGGAACCACTCCCTCAGCGGGCGGGATTGGGTTGGCCTGCGCCAAAAAAATTCTTTCGATAGGCACGCCGGCTGCTACATCAAGGAGAGATTGGGCCTCAGCCCGTGTTCGACGGGGAACCGTGAACGTGGTGGCCCGGCGGCCGGGGTCTCGAAGGGGAGATCTCTCCCACCTCCATAGGGCCGTCGAGTCTGGTGCCGCGGCTTCGTTGGAAACACGGTGGGCTCGAGGTGAGCTCCCGGGGCAAATTCGGACGGCAAGAACAAGTTGGCGCAGGCGGAAGGATCATTCGCGAGCTGGAAATGGCGATTCGCGAGTGGTGTTGGTCGAGCGCGGGGGCGTGGCAGTGTTATGAGCAGGACGGTGGCCCCTCGATCTGATGGTGCAGACCTGACCGACTGCGATCGCGAGGCCATCCAGGTTCCCGGAAGTATTCAGCCCTCCGGCGCACTTCTCGTCCTGGATGGTACGGCCTGGACGGTGCTTCAGGCCAGCGAGAATGTCGAACACTTGCTGGGCATGCCTGTGGGAGTTGTTCTCGACAAGCGGCTCGAGGAGGGACTTGGGAACGGTCTCGGGAGCGTGTTGCAGAATCGGCTCCAGGAGACCTCACTGAATCGGGATGCTCGGTACCTCGGGACGATTACGGTCGCCGAGGATACCGAGAGACCAACGTCGGCGCGGGATCTCCATGTCATCGCGCACCGCCTGGATGACGCCTTGATCGTCGAGCTCGAGCCGGCCGTGGTCGGCGGGCCGGTCTCGTTCCGGAACCTCTATCCTCTGGTCCAGGAGTTCCTGACCGGCATGGAGCGCGTGACGACGGTCGAAGAACTCTGCCGGTTTGCGGCGGGCATGGTTCGGACCCTCACCGGATTCGATCGGACGTTGGTCTACCGGTTCGACGACGATGGCGCCGGGACGGTGGTGGCCGAGGATCGTAACGACCGGTTGCCGTCCTATCTGGACCATCGGTTCCCGGCGTCGGACATCCCGGCTCAGGCCCGTGAGCTCTATCGGAGGAACCGACTTCGGCTGATCGCGGATGCCCGGTATACGCCCGTGCCGATCGTTCCGCTGCTCGATCCCAGGACCCAACGCCCGCTCGACCTCAGCGCCGCGGGGTTGCGGAGCGTTTCGCCGATTCACCTCGAATATATGAAGAACATGGGAACGGCGGCGTCGATGTCGATCTCGATCCTCCGCGACGGCCGGCTCTGGGGACTCCTCTCTTGCCACCATGCCACGCCTCGGGGGGTTCCGTTGGAAGTTCGGACCGCGTGCGACCTGCTGGGACAGTCATTCTCGCTTCAGCTCGCCGCCAGGGAACGGCAGACCGAAATGGCGCTCCGGCTCGATCGGTCGTCGTTGCACGTCAGTCTTCTCGCTCATATCGCCCATGAGGATGACCTTGTTGCCGGACTGGTCAAACATCCTGACGAGCTCCTTCGGTTCGCCGACGCCACCGGTGCCGCGGTTGTTCATGATGGCAAATGCCATCGCGTCGGGAAGACACCAGACGAAACCGAGATTCTCGGGCTCGTTGGCTGGTTGTCCGACTCGGTGGCTCAGGACCTGTTTGAGACCGACTCGCTCAGTGCGCACCAGGCCGAGGCCGAGGCGTACAAGAGCGTGGCCTGCGGCCTGCTGGCCCTCTCGGTCTCCAAGCTCTATCGGAGCTACATCCTTTGGTTCCGTCCCGAGATCGTCCAGACGGTGACGTGGGGAGGCGACCCGCGCAAGCCGGTTGACGATAGTGGCCACCGGCTACATCCCAGGAACAGCTTCGAGGCCTGGAAGGAGACGGTTCGACTCCGCGCTCGGCCCTGGCGCGCAAGCGAGCGGGCCGCCGTGGCCGAATTTCGCCACGCGGTGGTCGGCATAGTCTTGCGGAAAACCGAGGAGCTCGCGGCCAGGAGCGCCGAGCTGTCGCGGACCAACGAAGAGCTCGAAGCTTTCTCGTACTCGGTCTCACACGACCTGCGCGCACCGTTTCGGCATATTGTGGGCTATGCCGAGTTGCTCAACGAGCAGCATGAGCTGAGCGAGTCGGGACGCCGTTACGTCAACACGATCATCGAGTCCGCCTGCTTCGCTGGGGTCCTCGTTGACAATCTCCTGGCGTTCTCTCAGATGGCTCGGGCGGGGATCACGCCGGTGATGGTTGACATGGACCAGCTTGTCAGCGAGGTCCGCCGCGAAGTGATGACCGACGCCGTGGGCCGCTCGGTCGAGTGGCGCGTGTCGCCGCTGCCGGATTCCTGGGCGGATCCCGTCATGATGCGGCTCGTACTCCGCAACCTCCTGTCCAACGCGGTGAAGTACACCAGGAAGCGAACCAAGGCCACGATCGAGGTGGGAAGCACGCTCAACGCTTCAGAAGTTGTCTACTTCGTGCGAGACAATGGCACAGGATTTGACATGCAGTATGTGGGCAAGCTGTTCGGTGTCTTCCAGCGGCTGCATCGGATGGAAGAATTCGAGGGAACGGGCATCGGTCTGGCCAATGTGAGGAGAATCATTGCAAGGCACGGCGGTCGCACCTGGGCCGAAGGTGCCTTGGATCGAGGGGCCACGTTCTACTTTTCGCTTCCCAGTGCGGTGAAGCCCAGCGAGGGCAGCGTATGCTGAAGCCGATCCTGCTGGTGGAGAACAAACCTAAAGAATCTGAGTCGGCTCCCCGCGCGCTGGCCAAGACGAATCTCACTCTCAAGCTCCCCAGGGTCGACCGATCCCAGGTGTGGCAGCAGATCGAGACGATCAAGGGCGGCCCCCTCCTGCCACGTGTGCCGGTCGCCATGCTCACTTCCCCGTGCGAGGTGAAAGGCCGGCTGTTGAGCGACGAGCTCGGTGTGAACGTTGATCGGGTCAAACCGCTCGGTTTCAAGGGGGTCCAAGGAAACTCAAGACCAGGGCGTTTTCTGAGGCTGTGCTCAGTGAACTGCCCTCCGGCTGTGCGAGGTTGAACCGCGGATGAGCGAAGGTGCGGATCGCTTGGGCCCTGTTGAAAGAATCGAAAATGCCGAAAACTCGAATTCTTTTGCTTGAAGACAGTCCGCTCGATGACGAGCTTGCCCGGGCATGCCTGACGAGGGGAGGGCTCGACTTCGAGATGCGGCGGGTCGAGAACCGCGCCGAGTTTATCGCGGAGTTGGAGACGGAGTCGTACGACCTGATTCTTGCCGACTACTCGCTTCCGAGTTTCGACGGTTTGGCGGCGCTGGAGATCGCCCGCAAACGCTGGCCGCACCTGCCGTTCCTCTTTGTTTCGGGGGGCCTGGGTGAGGAGGTGGCCATCGATGCGCTGAAGCGCGGGGCGACCGATTATGTGCTCAAGCAGCGGCTCGACCGCCTGGTGCTCGCCGTGACGCGGGCGCTTGCCGAGGCCCGTGAGCGTTCGAATCGACGTCGGGCTGAGCTTGCGCTTCGGGAGAGCGAGGAGCGGCATCGCCTGATCCTCGAGAGTGTCAAAGACTATGCGATCATTACTCTCGACCTCGAAGGAGTCGTCTCGAGCTGGAACAAGGGGGCGGAGCGCGTCCTGGGGTACCAGGAGGTGGAGATTCTCGGCCGCTCCGGCGCTCTGATCTTTACGCCTGAGGATATTCGGAACGGCACACCCGAGCGGGAGCTGAGCCGCGCGGCGCTGCATGGCCGCGCCGAGGACGAGCGCTGGCATGTTCGCAAAGGGGGGGAGCAGTTCTGGGGCAGTGGGGCAGTCCGCCCGCTGCTGGACGAGGCCGGGGAACTCCGTGGGTTCGTCAAGGTCATGAGGGACATGACCGAGCGGAAGCGGGTCGAAGAGGCGCAGAAGGAGGCCGACCGCCGCAAGGACGACTTCCTGGCGATGCTGGCGCACGAGCTCAGGAATCCGCTCTCGGCGGTCAACAACGCGATTCAACTGGCCCGGCGCTCGGGCCGGTCAGAGCACTTTGAATGGGCCAAGGACGTGATCGGCCAGCAGGTCGGCCACCTCTCTCGGCTGATCGACGACCTCCTGGATGTCTCGCGGATCACGCGGGGGAAGATTCAGCTTCGCACCCGGCGGGAGGCCCCCGCTCCGATCCTCCTGAGCGCCATCGAGGCAGTCCGGCCCTTGATCGAAGAACGCCGGCATGAGCTCAAGGTTTCGTTGTCTCCCCACCTCGCCCCGATCATGGCCGATGCCACTCGACTGGAACAGATCGTCCTGAACCTCCTGACCAACGCCGCCAAGTACACGGAGGAGGAGGGGCAGATCCACGTGACGGCCGAGCCGGTCAACGACGACCTGGTGATCACCGTCCGCGACGATGGGGTCGGCATCGACGCCGAGATGCTGTCCCGAGTTTTCGACCCCTTTGTCCAGGCGGCGCAAACGCTCGACCGTGCCCAGGGCGGGCTGGGCATCGGCCTGACCTTGGCTCGAACCCTTGCCGAGATGCATGGTGGCAGCCTGGTCGCCAGCAGCGGCGGGCTCGGACGGGGGAGCGAGTTCGTACTCCGGCTTCCCCTGGCCGAGACCACCGGCGTCGAGGCCGCTCCGTTCTCCACCTCGCCCCGACCGACCCGGAAGCAAGGACCACGCATCCTGGTCGTGGACGACAACGTCGATTCGGCGCGGGGGCTGGAGAGCCTGCTCACCCTGCTCGGCTACGACGTCCGGACCAGCTTTGACGGCTGGTCGGCTCTCGAGGTCGCGCTGAACCACCGGCCTGCGGTGGTGCTCCTGGACAT
>Ga0182739_1003951_pt1 | contig 12573 bp, 10 predicted proteins | sample eDN5th30CBELigBY_FD_128873 | JGI IMG/M metagenome (GOLD analysis project Ga0182739, IMG submission 128873) | Enriched backyard soil microbial communities from Emeryville, California, USA - eDNA 5th pass 30_C BE-Lig BY (version 2) (version 2) | ecosystem: Environmental > Terrestrial > Soil >... | reverse complement strand
GCTCTATCGTTGATGGCTGCCATCCGACGCCGGCTCGCCGAAACGCAGGCGGCGCGCCGCCTCGAACCGGCCCAGCGCCTGCGGCTTGACGAACAGCGCCACGACATCCGGATGCGCCTGCCGCACCCGCGCTTCGATCGCCGCCACGCATGCCTCGATGGCCGCGGTATCGAGGCCGCGGTCGAACTCGATGCTGAGCGCCACCATCGCCTGATCCGGCGCGAGCTGGGCGGTGAGCGCGCTGCTGGCATGGACGACGCCCGGCTCTTCCGCCGCGATCCGGCAGATCGACGCGACGAGCGCCGGGGTGGCGCGTTCGCCGATCAGGAGGCTCTTGCTCTCGATGGCGAGCAGGAGCGCGACGGTGGCAAGGACGAGGCCGATGAGGATCGACGCCACGCCGTCGAGGCGCGGCATGTCGAAGAGATCGGCGCAGAACAGGCCCGCCGCCGCGATCAGGATGCCGACCAGCGCGGCGCTGTCCTCGAACAGCACCATGAAGGACGGCGGGTCCTTGCTCTGCCGGAAGGCCGCCCAGAAGCCGAGCGGGGCCCGCACCGCCTTGAAATTGCGCCAGGCGACGAGCCAGGAACCGCCTTCGAAGAGGAAGGACAGGGCGAGCACGACATAGGCGACACTGACCCGGCCGGCAGGCTCCGGCTCCAGCACATGGCGGATACCCTGGTAGACGGAAACGCCCGCGCCGAGCGCGAAGAGGAGCAGCGCGACGATGAAGCTCCAGAAATAGAGCTCGCGCCCGAAGCCGAGCGGATGGACCACATCCGGTCGCCGCGCCGCCCGCCGGTAGCCATAGAGCAGCAAGCCCTCGTTGCCGCAGTCGACGACGGAATGCACGGCCTCGCTGAACATGGCCGCGCTGCCGGTCACGACGGCGGCGACAAGCTTGGTGACGGCCACCGCCACATTGCCGGCCAGCGCGGCATGGACCGACGAATGGGCGGAGCGCGGCAACGGTGGGCGCGGATCGGAAAGTGCTGCGTTCAAGGTCGGCTCCTCCCCTGCCCAGCCTGCCTTTCCGGCGCCGCGAGGTCGCCGGCAAGGCTGATGGAAGAGGCCTGGGAGATGAAATGGAAGGCGTATTGCGCGCGCGCCGGCGCTACCGGATCGAGCCCATAGAACATTGCCGCTTCCTCCTCTTCCGGCAAGCCTCCGTCCCCGTCCGACAAGCGCCCTGCTATCAATGGGCGTTCAGGCCGCCGGCTATCCGGCGACCACCCGCACCGGGATGGACTTTGCCGCCGGCGTGCCGCTGATCCGGTCGTAGTAATCGAGCGGCAGCAGCGGGTTGAGCTCCGGATAATAGCCGGCGACCGCGCCGCGCGGCATCGGATAGTCGAGCGCCGTCAGGCCATCGACGCGCCGCGCCAGACCGTCCCTGCTGATGGTTTCGAGCGTGATCCGCTCGCCGGAGGCGATGCCGCGGGCGGCAAGGTCCTCGGCATTCATGAACAGCACCATGCGGTCGTTGTAGACGCCGCGATAACGGTCGTTGTTGCTGTAGATCGTCGTGTTGAACTGGTCGTGCGAGCGCACCGTGGCAAGCCGCAGCATGGCGGGATCGTCGACGACGTCGTTCACTTCCAGCCCCGGCATCAGCAGGAAATTCGCCTTGCCGTTCTCCGTCGGCCAGACGCGTCGGCGCGGCGGAATGTCGAGATGAAAGCCCTTCGGGTTCCTGATGCGCTCGGAGAAGCCGGCATAGATCTCCGGATAGACCTCGGCGATCTTGTCGCGGATGCGGTCGTAGTCGTCGACATAGCTTGCCCAGGGCACCTTGCTGTCCGGCAGCGCGGCCATGGCCATGCGGCAGACGATCTCGACTTCCGGCATCACCTGCGGGCTTGCCGGCGTCAGCACGCCGCGCGAGGCCGTGACGTTGGACATGGCGTCCTCGATGGTGACGAACTGCTCGCCGGCCTTCGTCCTGATCCATTCCGAGCGGGCGACGACCGGCAGGATCAGCGCATCGCGCCCATGCACCAGATGGCCGCGATTGAGCTTGGTGGCGATGCCCACCGTCAGCGCCAGCTTGCGCATGGCGGCATAGGAGCGGTCGGTATCCGGGATCGCCCGGACGAAATTGCCGCCCATGCCGATGAAGACCTTCGCCGTGCCGTTCTCCATCGCCTCGACGGATTCGACGGTGTGGTGGCCGTGACCGCGCGGCGGCTCGAAGCCGAAGACGTCGCGCACGCGGTCGAGATAGGCCTGCGAAGGCTTTTCGTCGATGCCGACGGTGCGGTCGCCCTGCACGTTGGAATGGCCGCGGATCGGCGCGATGCCGGCGCCGGGCTTGCCGTAATTACCGCGCAGCAGCAGGAGGTTCGACACCTGCTGGAGGAGGCGCGAGCCCTGCTGGTGCTGGGTAAGGCCCATGCCGTAGCAGATGATAGTGGCCTTCGAGCGGATATAGATCTCCGCACAGCGGCGGATCTGCGCCTCGTCGAGGCCGGAGACGCGCACGATCTCGGCCCAGTCCTGCGCCATCGCGTCGGCGCGGATCGCCTCGACGCCGACCGTGTGCCCTGCGATGAAATCGGCGTCCAGCACCGTCTCGCCCGCCGCCTCGCGCTCGAACATCACCTTCATCATGCCCTTGATGAGGGCAAGGTCCCCACCGATCCTGATATGCACGAATTCGCTGGCTATGGGCGTGGAGCCGAAGGTCGCCATCTGCACGACGTCCTGCGGCTCGGTGAAGCGGATGAGCGCCCGCTCCGGCATGGGATTGACGGCGACGATCGGCGCACCGCGTTTGCGGGCCTCGACCAGGTTAGTCATCATGCGCGGCGAGTTGGTGCCGGTGTTCTGGCCGATGACGAAGATTGCTTCGGCATGCTCGAAATCCTCCAGCACGACCGTGCCCTTGCCGACGCCGATGGCGGGCGGCAGGCCGCGGCTCGTCGGCTCGTGGCACATGTTCGAGCAGTCGGGAAAATTGTTGGTGCCGAATTCGCGGACGAAGATCGAATAGAGGAAGGCCGCTTCGTTCGGTGTGCGCCCGGAGGTGTAGAATTCCGCCTCGTGCGGGCTCGACAGCGCCCGCAGATGCCGGCCGATCATCGCGAAGGCCTCATCCCAGCCGCACGGCACATAGCGGTCGCTCGCCGCCTCGTAGCGCATCGGCTCGGTGAGGCGCCCCTGCATCTCCAGCCAGTAGTCGGATTGCTCCATCAGCTCGGTGACGGTGTATTTCTCGAAGAATTCCGGCGTGACGCGGAACTTCGTCGCCTCATGGGCGAGCGCCTTGGCGCCGTTCTCGCAGAATTCCAGCGTCTTCTTGCAATCGGCATCCGGAAAGGCGCAGCTCGGGCACTTGAAGCCGCCCGGCTGGTTCATCGCCAGCAGCGCGCGCGACCCCTTGGTGATGACGCTCTGCTCCATCAGCACCTTGGCCGTCGCCGCGGCCGCACCCCACCCGCCGGCCGGATGATTGTAGCTCTTGTATTGCGGCTTTCCTTCGGCCATGACGAATACTCCCGGATACGACAGAAGCCAATTAGATCATTTTATCCCATTGAAATCCATGGACAATTTGTCCAGTCTTGTGCGGACATTCTGTCCGCCGTGACGACGGCATCGCCCTCGCGCTGCCCGTCATTTCCCGGAAACCGGTGCAATTTCCCCTACCCGCCCGGGTCCGAGTGTTCTAGAAGACGGTCACCGGAAAGAAGCATCGGAGACGACCATGAACCAGGACAGCAAGACCATCACGACCTGGTATGTCGATCCCGATGCGGAAGACCGGATGTCGGACGGTCATGCGCCGATCTGGCGGCATCTCATCGACCTGATCGTGGAGCGGGACCTCAGCCGGAAGAGCGTGCTCGATTTCGGCTGCAACCAGGGCGGCCTGCTGCGTCATCTCTACGCCATCCGGCCGTTCCGCAAGGCGCTCGGCATCGATATCGCGGCGCAGTCGGTCGCCAAGGCAGAAGCCTTCAAGGGCAATATCCCGGTCCAGCATGCCGTCGGCGGAACGCTCGAAGGCTGGGTCGAGGAATTCGATCTGGCGATCAGCCATGAGGTGATCTACCTCATCGAGGACATCGGTGCCCATGCCGCCGATATCTTCAAGGCGCTGAAGCCGGGCGGCGTCTATTATGCCGTCACGGGCTGCCATACCGACAATCCGCTCTGGCCGAAATGGCGCGACCTCGTCGCCCAGCGCACCAATACGGTCGTGCAGGATCGCTCGATCACCGACTATGCCAGGGCCTTCGCCCGGGCCGGCTTCGAGGTCTCCGGCCGCAAGCTGGACTATGACGGCTTCATTCCGTTCTTCGAGGACGGCTGGACGCCGGACTTCGCCGATGCGCTCGACTATTACACCCAGACGAAGATCGTCTTCCGGCTCGTCAAGAAGCCGGCCGGCGCAGCTTCGTAAGCTCGACGTCGAAATGGGGCGGCTTGCCGGGGGCGACCTCGACGAACGTCCCCCTCACCCGGAAGGTCTTTTCGACAAGGCCGCTTTCGGCAAGCCGCGCGGGCTCGCCGTCGAAGCGCAATTCGCCCTTTTCCAGCAGGGAGATCCGGTCGCTGACGGCGATGGCCTGGTTGATGTCGTGGATCGCCATGAGGATCGTCACGCCGCGCTCGCGGCTGAGGCGATGGACGAGGTCCAGCACCTCCACCTGGTAGCCGATGTCGAGGAAGGAGGTCGGCTCGTCGAGAAGCAGGATCGCCGCCTCCTGCGCCAACGCCGCCGAAATCCATGCCCGCTGGCGCTCGCCGCCGGAAAGCTCCTGCAGCGTTCGGTCGGCAAGGCCCGCAAGGCCGGTGCTTTCGAGCGCCCATTCGATCGCCTCCTCGTCCTTGCGGCCATAGGAGCGGAACAGGCCGACATGGGGAAAGCGGCCCTGGCGCACGAGCTGGGCGACGGTCATCTCCTCCGGGGCGACGGGCTGCTGCGGCAGGAAGGCGAGCTTCTTCGCGATGGCACGCCGCGACATCGCGGCAACCGCCACGCCCTCGATCTCGGCCCTTCCCTGCGATGGCGCGATCAGGCCGGCAAGCGCCTGGAGCGCGGTGCTCTTTCCCGAGCCGTTCGGGCCGATGAGTGCGCGGACCTCGCCCTTCTCCATCGACAGCGAAAAGCCGCTCAGCGCCTTCCGGCGACCATAGAGAACCGACAATTGCGAACAGGTAAGCGGCATGGCGATCTCACGGAACCTTGCGCAGAAGCGCGAGCAGGACAGGAACGCCCATGAGGGCGGTGACGACGCCGATCGGCACTTCTTCCGGACCGCCGGCCACCCGGCCGATCAGGTCTCCCAGCGTGACGATGACGGCGCCGAGGACGATGGTGAGCGGCAGCACAAGCGGGAAATACCGCCCCGCCAGAAAGCGCGCCAGATGCGGGACGATCAGCCCGACGAAGACGACGGGGCCGACCGCGCCGACGGCGCTTGCGGCAAGGCCGCAGGAGACGAGCAGGACGACGGAGAACTGCCATCTGTAGGAAAGCCCGAAGGAGCGGGCGACGGCGGCATCGAACCGCAGCAGGAAAAGCGGCCGGTAGATCAGCGGAAGCATCGCAAGGCCCGCGAGCGTGAACGGCAACAGGAAAAGCGCGTGGTCCCAGGTGCGGGCATAGAGGCTGCCGGAGAGCCATTCGAGAATGATCTCGATGCGCGCCGAGCCCCAGCCCGCGATGAGCCCGATGGCGATGGCATGCAGCACCGCCCCGATGGCGATGCCGCAGAGCGTGATCCGGAGCGGGCTGAGGCCGAGCCGGAAGGCGAGGATATAGATGATACCGCCCGAGACCATGCCGCCGAGCATTCCCATGGGCGGAAGCCAGGCGATCGGCAATTCGTTGACCGAATAGGAATCGGGATGGGCGAGGTAGACCGTGAACAGCAGGAACAGCGTCACCGTCAGCGTGGCGCCCTGCGAGACGCCCATGAGCGAGGGGTCGGCAAGCGGATTTCGCGTGATGGTCTGGAGAAGCAGGCCGGCGAGGGCGAACTGCATCCCGGCCAGAATGCCCGTCACGATGCGCGGCAGGCGGATGTCGAGGACGATGGAGCGCGCCTCCCGGGAGCCGCTGCCCGTCAGCGCCGACAGGACGTCGCGGGCGGGAAGATCGACGATGCCGAGGAAGATCGCGGCCACGAAGGACAGGAGGACGAGTCCTGCGGCCGCGGGCAGGATCCAGCGGCTCGGCAGGCCGATTGCGGGGACGTTCGTGCTCATGCGCCCTGCCCCTTGAAATCGAGCCGGCCGCGCTGGATGAGATAGACGAAGAGCGGCCCGCCGATGAGCGCGGTGACGATGCCGACCGGCAGCTCCTTCGGGATCGCGACGGTCCGCGCGATGAGGTCGGCCGCCGTCACGATCAGCGCCCCGATGGCGGCGGCAAGGCCGATCTCCCAGACCGTGCCGCGCGGCCTGAGCAATCTTGCGATATGCGGCGCGGCAAGGCCGACAAAGGCGACGGGCCCGGCGACCGGGGCGACACCCGCGACCGGGCACACGCCGAGCAGGAGCAGAACGGGCTTCCAGACGGTGAGCTGCACGCCCATCGCCGCGGCGGAGTGATCGTCGAGGGCAAACATCGCGATGACCCGATGGCAGACCAGCGCGCCGAGCACGCCGAGCAGCACCCATGGCAGCATCTGCGACAGGTTCACCCATGTGCGCCCGGCAAAGCCCCCGGCCAGCCAGAACAACAGCGCGGTCGACTGCGGCCCGGCGAACAGCAGGACATAGATCGTGATGGCGCCGAGAAAGAGCGAGACGCTGACGCCGCCGAGCGCCAGATGCAGCGGATGGCTGTTGCCACCCCTCGCCACCCAGAACGTCACCGACGCCGCCGCAAGCCCGCCGGCAAGGCCGACGAGCGGATAGTAAAGCCCGGAAACCCAGGGCAGGAAGACGAAGCAGGTGACGATCGGCGCGATGGCGCCGGCGGTGACGCCCGTGATGCCGGGATCGGCGAGCGGATTTCGCGTCAGGGACTGGAGGAGATAGCCCGACACGGCAAGGCCCGCGCCCGCCGTCGCGGCGGCAAGGCTCCGTGGCAGCCTGAGAGTCCAGACGAGGATCGATTCGATCTTGCCATCCGGGTTGAAGAGCGCCCGCAGGACCGCGTCGAACGACAATGTCCGCGCGCCGGGCATCAGCCCGGCGGCAATGACGAGAAGAGTCGCGGCGACGACAAGGCCGATGGCTATCGAGGATTTTCGTGCGTCCATCGTCGTCGCGGCCAACCGCCTATTTCTGGAGTTCGGCCGGGATGAGCCTGGCCGCTTCCGCCTTCACATCGACCTTGGGGAAGACATCCGGATAGAGATAATGGGCCGCTTCGCGCAGGACGATCTCGCGGGCGATGGGACCGTTGGTCTCCACCCACTGGTCGCCGACATAGAAGACCCGGTCGTTCTTGACCGCCGTGAGTTCCTTCCAGATCGGATTGTTCTCGTGCGGACGGTCCGGGCCGTAGTCGTAGATGAAGAGGACTTCCGGGTCCTTCTCGAGCATGGTTTCGAGGCTGAGATCGACCCCGAATTCGCCGCCCGGCGTCATCGCTCCGGCGATGTTCTCGCCACCGATAGCGTTCACGATGGAGGCGGAGGTGTTTTCGTCGTGGAAGGCGAACGGCACCTCGCCGCCCCACATGATGGCGTAGCGGGGATGCTTGTCCTTCGGTGCCTTGGCCGCGACCTCGGCGAGATGCGCGCGGAAATCCCTGTTCAGCGCGACGCCGCGCTCGGGCTGGCCGAGAATCCTCGCCAGCGCCTCGATTTCCTTGTCGCTGCCGTCGAGCAGTTCCATGTTCCAGGCGACATAGGGGGCGATCTTTTCAAGCTGCGGCGCATTGCCGACGGTGTAGCGGCGGATCGCGACGATGAGGTCCGGCTTCGCTTCCGAGAGGAGTTCGAGGTTCGGCTTCGCCCGCTGGCCGACCTGCACCATGTCGCCGGTGAGACCGAGCAGGAATTCCGGCGGCCGGCCGGCCACCATGTAGGTGCTGGCCACAGGCTTGATGCCGAGCGCCAGCGCCACGTCGTCGGCAAAGAAGGAGATCGAGGCGATGCGCTTCGGATGGGCGGGCATCTCGACCTCGACGCCGCGGTCGTCGGTCACTTTCTGCGTTGCGTCCTCGGCATGCGCCGGGCTCATGCCCGCGACGAGGCAGGCGGCAAGGACACCGGTCAGAAGGACACGCCTGCTCGACACGGCAAAAGTGGACAACATGGTTCTCTCCCTCAAGGTGATCAATGACGACAGCGGCAAACGGCAGGTTGCGCAGAATGCATGCCCCGGCCCGGCAGGAACTCCGGCGCATTTCGACCGCGCCGATCACGAATATCGGTCTTCAAGACGGGGTTCCCGCATCATTCTTGTCGTTTCGATGGAATGTGGATAGATATAGTCAACTTATTTGCAACCGAAAGATTCTCACGCGGGCATGAGAAATCCTCAATCCAGCCGGGCCAAATTGCCGCCGCTTGCGACGCTGCCCGCCTTCTCGATCGCGGCGCGCACCGGCAGCCTGACGCTGGCGGCGCGCGAGCTGCACCTGACGCCGGGGGCAATCAGCCGGCAGGTCAAATCGCTGGAGGATGCGCTCGGCGTCCAGCTCTTCCATCGCGGGCATAACGCAATCGCGCTCACCGATGCCGGCCGGCAATACCTGACCCATGTGAATGCGGCGCTCGCCACGCTCGAAAACGGCACGCGCGCCCTCCTGCCGGATCGGGTGCGGCTCGTGATCCAGGCGCCGATCACGCTGGCGCGGCGGTGGCTCATCCCTAGGCTCGGCACCTATCGCCAGGCAAACCCCGATGTCGACCTTAACATCCAGTCGCTTGCGCTGGGCCCCGGCGACGTTCCCGACGTGACGATCAGCTATAACAGGGGCTCGGAGGAAAGCCGGTTCCCCTCGGCCTTCCTGCTCGACCGGACCATCGCCGTCTGTTCCCCGCTCCTCATCAGCGGCGCGGCGAAGGCATTGAGCCCGGCGGCGCTGCTCGACCTGCCGATCCTGCTCGACACCGCCGACGCATGGTCATGGCGGCGCTGGTGCGGGGCGGCCGACATCCCGTTCCAGCCGCGCGGCGGCAGCATCGCCTTCGACACCGACGAAGCCTCCATCGATGCCTGCATGACCGGCCTCGGCATCGGCCAGGCCAGCCCGGCCTTGATCGAGCGGGAGTTGCGCGAGGGACAGCTCATCCTGCTCTGCCCGGCGATTGATCCCATCGTCGGGGCCTACGAGATCGCCGGCGCGCCGCCGAACGGGCGGGCGGCCGGTTTCACGCAATGGCTGCAGACATGGCGGGCGAGCGGAGATCCTCCATTGCCGTGAACGCCGAACCGGCATCAGCCATCGTCGCGATCGAACTTGTCGTCGTCGGTCTTGCCCTTCCGCCAGTAGGCGACGGCGAAGTGCTCCGTCTTCTTCAATCCGCGTTCCTTGCGCAGATGCGCGCGGATCGCCTTGAAACCGTCGAGCTCGCAGGCAATCCATGCGAAGACGGAGGCCCCATCATCGGGAAAGGCGGTCTCCCGCACCGCGTCGGCGAGGAGCGTGGCCGTGCCCGCCTCGGCGCCGTTGCGATGCAGCCAGCGGATATCGATGCCGGCCTTGGCCTCGATCCTCTGCTCCTCGGCATCGTCCGCAACCTCGATCAGGGCGATACCCCGCGCCTGCGGCGGAAGCGTCTCTATGATGCGGGCGATGGCCGGCAGCGCCGTCTCGTCCCCGATGAACAGATACCAGTCGGCTCTGGGCGGCATGCCGCCGCCGCCGGGACCCAGCAGCCCGACCATGTCGCCGGGCTTCGCGCGCAGCGCAAAGGCCGATCCGGGCCCGGTATCCTCGTGCACGACGAAATCGATATCGAGCGTTCCGGCCGCCGCATCGTATCGCCGGATCGTATAGCGGCGCATCGCGGGACGGCCCGGCCCGGCATGCCACTGAATGAGCCCGTCCTTGCCGACGGTCGGCCAGACGGGGTCGTGGCCTGCCGGCGGGATGACGAGCCCGACATGGATGTTGTCGTCGCCCGCATAGCGCGCCAGGTCGCCGCCGGAAAACGTGACGCGGCGCATATGCGGCGTCACGTCCCGGACCGCGGTGACGCGGGCGAGGCGGAAATTCGGCGGGGTGACGAGGTCGCTGCCGGCCCCGCTCCAGATTATCTCGGGCTCCGCCTCCCCGGCGAATTCCTTGATATGCCCCGCAAGGACCAGTCGCAGGAAATAGAGTTCGTTGATGTCCTTCGCCTCGGCACGAAGCGTCAGCGCATCGGACTGCACCTGCAAGGTCCCGACGCCGAAGTCGAACGTCACCGTATGGGTATCTCCATCCACGGCGATGCGGGCGTCATGTTCCAGAAAATGCTCGCAGACGTCCCGGACGACCGATACGGCATCGGGAAGCTTGGTGCGGGCCTCGGCAATAAGAAGCGTCATGAAATCATTATCCAGTGGGTTGAAGTTTTATCACGTCTCTTCCGACACCGGGCCGCGCACCAATCCGAAGACGGCGATCAGCGCGAGCGCGCCCAGTCCGTAGAACAGGAGCCAGCCGAGATGGGCGATGAACTGCGCGGCCGCGATCATGACGATCGTGCTGGCGAGGCGGCCGATGCCGTAGAAGACGGCATAGTCCGTCGCCGGCTGCCGGCCGACCGCCCATCCGAGTATCCGGGCAGTCAGCGCGACATAGATGCCGCTGACGGCCGCGCCGGCAAGGACCGTCCCGGTGATGGCGGCCGCCGGAGAGACAGTGCGGAAGCCCGCCGCCATGGCGGCAAGGGCGAGCAGGCCGAGCGCCGTGAAGGCGACCAGCGCTCCGGCGAGCCCCATCCGGTGCGTGAGCGGCATCGATACCAGCGCCGTGACGAACATCGCCACCGGCCCCATCGTGCCGACGACCCAGCCGATCGTCCCGACCGGCAGGCCGAGATCGACGAGCATCAGGCGGTTGAGGCCGGACAGCGGAAAGATCACGCAGCATGCGAATGTCAGCAGGATAAGGCGTTTGCGCTGCTGTGGTTCGGCCAGAATCCTTGTCAGGCTGGCCTTGCCGGAGGATGCGGCCCCCTCGTCGCGTGACGGAAGCGCTCTCTCCGCCGGGATCAGCGACAGGACCGGCAGGGCCAGGAGCAGGAGGCCCGCCGCGAGGCAAAGGAAGATCGGCCGCCAGCCCATGCTCTGGAACAGAGCCACGAAGGCGCCGGTCCCGATCATCGCGCCGATGGACAGCGCCGCCAGCTTCGCCGCCGCCGCGTTCGGCCGCCAGGACGGCTCGACCAGATCGACCGCCAGCCCGTCGAGCGCGATATCCATGGTGGCCATGGCACAGGCGACAAGAAAGCCGAGCGCGAAGAGCAAAGCGATGGGCGCGCCTTCCATGAAGGCAACGGCGCCCACGACAAGCGCGGCGAGGATCTGCAGCGGCACGATCCAGCCGATACGCGGCGTGAGCACGGGCGGCTTCCACCGGTCGACGAGGGGCGACCAGAGGAAGGCGACGCCGAACGGCAGGTAGAGCGCGAAGAGCCAGCCCGCCGACCCTATGCTCATGCCCGCGGCGCGCATGACGGTGGGAAAACCGCCCTGGATGACGCCCATCGTCATGCCGAACCCGACATAGAGGGCGCTCAGCCCTGCAAGGGTGAGGACCTGCCCCCTGTCTGCCGTGCCGGGCTGCGGGCGGGCGACCGTGTCGCCGGATGCCGGTTCCGAAGACATGGCCATCACCAGCGGTACTTCAGGCTTCCGTACACCGCACGGCCGTTGCCATAGTTACAGAAGTTGTGGGAAAGGCAGGTGACATAGGTCCTGTCGAACAGGTTGCTGACATTGAGCTGCGCCGTGAGACCCTTCATCTCCGGCGTCTTCGCGCCGAAGTCATAGGTGAGCGCCGCGTCGAAGACCGTATATCCGGGCACATCGAGGCGGGTGGCGCCGGAGGTGAAGGCGTTCGGGGAATATCCGCCGACCGTCTTGCCGACATAGCGGACCCCGCCGCCGATCTTGAGGCCCTCCAGCGCACCGCTGTCGAACGTATAGTCGCCCCACAGGGACGCGGTCATATCGGGGACGCCGATGGGATAGTCGCCGACATCGACGCCCAACCCCTTCACGATCTCGGCCTTGGTATAGGTGAACGCGCCCGTCAGGTTGATGTTGTCGGTGACCGCGACCCTCGCCTCGAATTCGAGGCCGCGCGAGCGCTGCTCGCCGGTCTGGTACCGCGTCATCGGGTTGAGCGCGGTCACGACGTCGTGCTGGGTGATGTCGAAATAGGCGAGCGTGAAGAGGCCGTCGAAGGCCGTCGGCTGATACTTGACCCCGACTTCGAACTGCTCCGCCTTCGATGGATCGAAGGCTTTCCCGCCCGCATCCGTGCCGCTTACAGGCAGGAACGAGGTGGAATAGCTCGCATAGGGCGCGACGCCGTTGTCGAAATTGTAGATCAGGCCCGCCTTTCCGCTGAACGCGCCGTCGTCCTGCGTCTGGCGCAGACCATTCAGATGATTGTCCGTCACCATTCGAATGGCGTCGTAGCGGCCGCCGAGAACCATGGTCCAG
>Ga0182739_1003949_pt1 | contig 12578 bp, 6 predicted proteins | sample eDN5th30CBELigBY_FD_128873 | JGI IMG/M metagenome (GOLD analysis project Ga0182739, IMG submission 128873) | Enriched backyard soil microbial communities from Emeryville, California, USA - eDNA 5th pass 30_C BE-Lig BY (version 2) (version 2) | ecosystem: Environmental > Terrestrial > Soil >... | reverse complement strand
GCCACCGAGGTAGCTGTAAGGCTTGTTGTGATCCCACAGCTGCATGTGGTGCGAGCCGGAAAAACTGCTGGGCGAGGCCAGGCACCAGTCTTCGTTCATGATCAGCGGCCACAGTTCGGCGTAGATGCGAGCCGTACTCACCGGGCTGAGGTTCCAGCCTTTTTTCTTGGTCTCGACGGCTTCATGCAAGGCACTCATGAAGGCGTCGTGGTTGGCCTTGGCGTGCCGCGCCTTGCGTTCCTCGATGCGGCTGCGTTGTTCGGGGGTCATCAAGCGCGAGACTTCGCCGATGATCACGGGAATGCTGGCCTGGGCATCGATTTCCACCACCGTGCCTTGGACGGGCGCGGGAGCGCCGAAAGGCGAAGCCGGACCATTCTCGCGCAGCCCACCGAAGCCTATTGCCATGGTGTCGCGGCTGGCGGTGAGCATTTCCACCGAAGGGCGGCGCAGTGACAGATCGGGCGCGTTGGCTTCCAGACCCAGCACATAGTCGTAATCGGTATCGGCGCCTGGGCCACACAGCGGATGGCGCTGCGGAAAGCCCATCGGCCCCTGATGCGCGCTGGTGGAGGTGCAGGCGCCGATCATCTCCGCCAGCTCCACCGCCGCCTGCACGCCTTCGGGGGTGCGGAACGCACCGGTGTTCAGGCGGGGATTGTTGGCGGCCAGCAGCTTCTGGGCGATGTCGCGCGCGGTGTTGACGTCGATTCCCTCGATCACGGCAGGACGGAAGGGCGGCACCACCATGTCGCGCACTTCCTGTTTCTGCAGTTCCATGTCGATCACCACCATGGTGGGGCCGGTGGGTGGGGTGACAGCCTGGCGATAGGCTTCCTGCAGGGCTTCCAGGCACTCCTCCAGGGTGGTGGGCTGGGCGTCCCATTTGGTGAAGCTGCGGCACATGGCGGCCATGTCATTGGCGGTGTGGGCCTGGATGAAACCGTCGTCGCGGCCGGCGATCAACAGCATCGGGGTGCCGGAATAGTAGGCCTGGTAGATGGCCATGGAGGCATGCTGGATGCCGATGGTGCCGTGCAGCATGGCGCACATGGGCTTGCCTTCGGCCTTGCCGTAGCCGTTGGCCATGTCCACCGAGCTTTCTTCGTGCAGGGCGGTGATGTACTCGGGCATTTTGTTGGGCGGGGTGCCGTAGTTGATGACGGATTCCTGCAGCCCCTCGAAGCTGGACCCGTTGTTGGCGGCGACGAATTCGATGCCCATGTCGCGCAATGCCTGCACCATCAGATCCGATCCCGGGCGCACCACGGCGCGTTCGGGGGCGGGTGGGGTCAGCATGCCGGTATCGCGCTGAATCTGCTGATAGGTGGGCGCCGAATAGGAGGCGGTGAAGGCGGAAGGATCCTGGGCCTTGCCTGCTGGAACCACCGCCAGCGCGGCGGCACCGCCGGCTGCGCCTTTGAGAAAGTGGCGGCGACCCACCTTGGGTGTATCGCCATCCACACCGTGCCTGTTCTTGTCCTCGTTCATGATTGCCCCCTCTGGAAATCGAGTTTGTTGATGGTCATGTAGAACCTGAGCGGTAGCGCTTTCTTTCGTGCACGAGCCTTCCCTGCGTGAATCCATGCCTCCGAAATGCCGAGGAATCGCGGCGTGCGACCTCCTTGCACACGCAGCCATCCACCGGACAGTCAGCCGGGTTTCTCCACTGAAAATTTCGGTGCAGGTCACAAAAAATATGTTGACTTTTGTCTTTTGTCAATATTTGATCGCTATACGAACGTTCGCATAGCGATCAAATGCGCGGTCGTCATACAAACGGCCTGAATTGCCGGCTTCGAAAAAGCTCTGGCCGTTGAACAAAAAAACCAGTGTAGGGAGGGGGAATGAGCTTTAAATCGATATCTAGCAACAGCTTCGTGCTGCAAGGCAGGGAGGTGAGGTTTCGGCGCAACCGTCTCCGCAAGGCCGTGGGGGCTTCCATGATGGGGATGCTTCTGAGCGGTCCTGCGGTGGCACAGGATGTGGTCGAGGAAGTGCAGGTTACCGGTTCCCGCATCGTGCGGCCGGGGCTGACTTCTCCGGTGCCGATCACCGCGATGTCCGCCGATGAACTCAACAACATATCGCCGGGCAACCTGTCCCAGGCGTTGCAGCAGGTGCCGCAGTTTCTGGACAACTCGGTTGCGCAAAACCGCGGCAACTATCTCGGCCCCGGTGGCCAAGCGTTCCTGAACATTCGAGGAATGGGCTTCCCCAGAACCCTGGTGCTGCTCAACGGCCGGCGTGTCGCGCCGTCCGACCGTCAGGGTGCCGTGGACGTCAACCTGTTTCCCGATGCGATGATCAGCCGCGTGGACGTGGTCACCGGCGGTGCGTCCGCCGCCTACGGTGCCGATGCCCTGGCGGGCGCGGCCAACTTTCTGCTCGATACGGGATTCACGGGATTCAAGGCGTCCGTGCAAGGCGGGATGACGGAGTACCACGACGGGGAAGCGTGGGAAGGTTCCGTTGCCGGCGGTATGCCCGTGGGCGATAAGCTGCATGTTATCGCCTCGCTGGAGGCCTACCACAACAACGACATCCGTGGGCAGGTCGCCGGGCTGGATGAGCGTAGCTGGATGAAGCGCTGGGGGTGGGTGAACAATCCGCAATGGCGTGCCAGCGATCCACCCGGCGCCAATCCACAGCGGCTCACGTTGCCATACGTGCATTCGACCAGTTTCACTGCCGGCGGCAAGATCAACCAGCCCGGATTCTCGTACAACAATCACACGTTCATCGGCGATGGAACGCAAACGCGGGTTTTTGTCCCGGGGGAAATTGCTGGAGGCGGCTCTACTTCCGGCGGTCCGGAGTATGGCATTGCCGACTTGGGCCAGCGGGAAAACCTTGAATCGGAAGTGGCGCGCCAGAACCTGTTTTTCAATGCCGACTACCAGCTCAACGACAGTACCGTGGTGAACTTCCAGGTTATCGCTGGGAAGAACCAGGCTTACTCGCACAAGCTCAACGGTGGGCTGGGGCCCAGCATGATGGGCATCTGGGCAGGGACCATTTTCGCGGACAACGCCTTTCTGCCCGACGACATTCGCCAGGCGATGCTCGACGAAGGCCTGGGCTCCTTCAAGATGGAAAAAGGCGGGATGCTGGTGGGGCGTCACAATTTTCAGGACGATCACACCGACGGTACCGAAATGTTCCAGCATATGTTTCTGTTCGGTATCGACAAGGACCTGGACAACGGTTGGAATTTCAACAGCTACTACCAACGCGGCCGCAGCCACAAGCACATGGTGCTGGACAACCAGCTTCGCGTGGATCGCTGGTTCCTCGCCCAGGATGCCGTCAGGCACCCGGATACGGGGGAAATCGTGTGCAGGGTGAAGCTGTTCAATCCCACGCGCGAACAATTGGCGGAATCCGTCAAGGATCACCTTTCCCCCTCACCCCAGGGGCCGGTGCATATCGCGTCCCCGGTGGGCCTGGACAATACCATCGAAGATTGCGTGCCGTTGAACATCTTCGGGTGGGGGAACGTGTCGGAGGAAGCCCAGCGTTATGTCGTCAATGACAAGTGGGGGGATTCCTTCGTCTATCAGGATTTTGCCGAAGCCGTACTCAGCGGCAGCCTGTTTGAAAACCGCCGCGCCGGGGAAATCGGCTTCTCGGTGGGCGCCACGTATAGAAGACAGGATATGCAGCAGACCGCCTATCCGCTGGAGGTCGAGGCGCTGGGACCGCCGCTCAATCGCCCCGAGCTGGGTATACAAGGCATTCCCGCGGGCTTCACCGGTGGCTCGCCCAACCTGAACCAGTTTTCCCACATCACCTCTTTCGACGGCGAGTTCAATGTCAAGGAAGTGTTTGGAGAGGTGCTGGTGCCGCTGTACAGCGCGGGACCGCGGCAGATCGACCTCAGCCTGGCGGCCAGGTACTCGGATTACTCGCTGTCCGGTGGCGTGACCACCTGGAAGACCGGGGTCGATTTCCAGGTAACCGACGATTTGCGGTTGCGGGCCACGTTGTCGAAGGACGTGCGGGAAGCCACGTTTGCGGAACGCTTCGACAAGAATGGGGGCGGAACGTCGATTTTTGACCCGCAGTTCAATGGGGAGCAATTTTCGATTTCCATCGCCTCCGGCGGCAATCCCAACGTAAGACCTGAAGAAGCGGACACTTACGTGGTAGGTTTCGTTTACCAACCTTCGTGGCTTGGCGGTTTTGCGTTGTCGGCGGACTACTATGACATCGACCTCACCGGCGCTATAGGCACACTCGGCTACCAGCGAATCGTGGATGACTGCTATGCCGGAAATGCGGAGCTGTGTGCGCAGGTCGACAGGAACCCGGTCACCAATCAGATAACGCGCGTGGAAGACTATTTCACCAACATCGATTCCGCCGCATCGCGGGGGGTGGATCTGGAAATGTCCTATCGTCCTGACGTGAACTTCTTCAGCAACACCGATGAGAGCCTGTCGCTGCGCTTTCTTGCCAGTTATTTGGCGGAGAATTCAAATACGCCCTCGCAAGGCAGGAAGACCGACTTCGCCGGTTCGAACAACCTGCCCGAGTACAGCACCACGGCCACGCTCAACTACGGCCTGGGGCCCTGGGAGCTGTTCCTGCAGCATCGTTTCATCGACAGCGTCAAGCGCAATCCCAACTGGGTGGAAGGGGTCGATGTCGATAGCAACAAGCTGGAAGCGGTGCGGTGGGTGAACATGCGCCTGGGTTATACGCACACGGACAATGGCGGCACGGCGTATGAGTTCTTCGGCAACATCACCAATCTGCTCGGCGACGACCCGCCGCCTTATCCCACCGCGATAGGGCGTGGTATTCCCGGCGGCATCTCGCCGATGCACCAGGTGTTGGGCGTAGGCCGCCGGTTTACCGTTGGTGTGAATGTAACGTTCTAAGAAGGGAGGTCTTCCCGCCGGTCATCGGCGGGAAGACGTTTTACCAAGAAGATGGTTGTAGGTTTCAAATGAAATTCATGCAATACCTTTGGCTGAGCCTGGGTGCCTGTCTGGTACAGGTAGTGCAGGCGCAGCCTGAGCGTTTCGAGGTCAGTGAATTGGCCGGTGGCGTCTATCTGGTTTCGGGGCCGCAGGGAAACACCCTGGCGGCGCGCGATGGCGAGGGTGTCGTGCTCGTCAACGGCGTCGCCGCGGCTTATGCGGACCCGTTCGTGAACGAGGTCCTGGCGCAAACGGGCGCCACCCGGATCGACAGCCTGGTGCTCAGCAACTGGCATCCTGAATTCACCGGCCTGAACGAGCGTCTCGGCCGTCAGGCGATACCGATAATCGCCCATGAAAATACCCGGCAATGGCTCGGGGCCACGATATGGGAAGACGGCGACCATGTGGTGCATGCGCCGGTAGTGGCGCAAGCGCTGCCGTCCGTGGTCTTCGACGACCAGCTGGCGCTTCCCTGGAGTAGCGGCACGCTGCTTCTGAAGTCGGCATCGGGCGCCTATACCGACGGCGACCTCATCGCCTACTTCAAAGAGGCGAACGTCCTCTATGCGGGGCCGGTAGTGAGGGCGGACAGATGGACCGTCATCGATCGCGTCAGCAACGGTTTCGTCGGCGCGCAGATAGAGGCGTATGACGCGATCATGGAGCTGGCGGATGACGATACCAGGATCGTTCCCTATACCGGGAAGGTGTTGTCCAAGGCGGAATTCGCCGCGATGCGTGATGCGTACCGGGAATTGTTCGAGCAACTGGTCATCTTGTTGCGCCAGAGCAAGGGCGCGCAGGAAGTCATCGCGGCGAATCCGGGGGATCATTTCCCGCAATGGAGCAACAAGGCCGAATACCTGAAGACCAGTTTCCAGAGCTTTTACGGACATTTGCGCGAGACCGAATATGTAGGAGTCATGCCATGATGGGATTCCATAAGTACAGCCTGCTGGCCGCTGCGATGCTGTTCCAAGGGGCATTGGCAGCAGAACAGGGATCGATGGCTTTTCTCGATAAGTATTGTGTCGGTTGCCACAATGCGGAGGACTGGGCGGGTAGCCTGGCATTCGATCTGCTGGACCAGAATCAATTGACGGATCACCTGGATGTCTGGGAAGAGGTGGTCAAGAAACTGCGAGGCGATCTGATGCCTCCCGTAGGCCAGGCGGAGCGGCCTCCGGCCGATGAGAAACGCTCGTTCATCGTGTCGCTGGAAGACCGCCTCGATGCGTTGCTGGTGCAGGAGCCCTTCGTCGGCAAGGTGCCGGCGCTACGGCGGCTCAATCGTAAGGAGTATGCCAACGCGATCCGCGACATGTTTGGCATCAGCATCGACCCCGCGCTGTACCTCCCTCCCGACCCCACGGTGGAAGGGTTCGACAACGTTGGGGAAGCATTGCGGATTTCCCCGGTGTTTCTCGAACAATCCATCAACAGCGCACGCAATATCGTGGCGAGGGCAGTCGGCAACCGCGTGCCGCGGGCCGGCGGCACGGTGTATCGCGCGGAACCCGGTAGCCAGTACGCGCATGTGCACGGCGCACCGCTGGGCACGCGCGGCGGCGTCGTGGCGGACCACAACTTCCCCGCGGATGGGGAATACGTGCTCAATATCGGCGATATGGCACGTGCGGTATGGGTGTTCAATCAGGAATTCACCCATACCTTGATCGCCACCTATGATGGCGAACGGTTCTTCGAGTTGGACATCGCCGGCGGCGACGATCTCAAGGCCATCGATCAATTGGGCGACGTGGCGGTCGATGCGATAAATGCCCGCCTGAAGAGTATCCCGTTTCACGCCGAGGCCGGCATGCACCGCCTTGCGGTGACATTCGTCCATCGGTCATTCGCCGAGTATGAAGGCGACCTGCAGCCCATGATTCCGGGAGAAGCGCAAACGGTGCTCCCCCTGGGATTGTTCGAGGTACAGGGCCCGTTCGAGGGCACCGGCGCCAGTGATACGCCGGCGCGACAGATGATCTTCAGCTGCTATCCGGAACGGGCAGATCAACAGGCCGCCTGTGCGGCCGAGATCATTGGCCGCTTTGCCAGAAAAGCCTATCGCGGTGAGGTTGCCGAAGCGGATATCGCACTGCTCATGCAGGATTTCCAGGCCGGCAGCGCTGGCGGCGATTTCGAGGAAGGCGTGCGCCGGGCGCTGACCGCGCTCATTGCAAGTCCCAAGTTTCTGTTCCGGCAGGAAAGCGTGCCGGCCGATGCCGCGCCGGGCACCGTCCATGCCCTGAAGCCATTGGAACTTGCCTCCCGGCTGTCTTTCTTTCTTTGGAGCAGTATTCCCGACGAACGCCTGCTGGAACTGGCGGAATCGGGGCAGTTGCTCGAGCCCGCCGTGCTCGAGGATGAACTGCGCCGCATGCTTGCGGATCCACGGGCGGAGAATCTGGCGCAGAACTTCGCCTATCAATGGCTGAACCTGGGCGCCATGGATGACATCGTGCCGGACCCGGTGTTGTTTGCCGACGTCGATCCAGGAATCCGCGAACTTTTCAAACGCGAGGCGTTGTTGTTCATCGCCGATATCTTCCTGAGCGATAGCGGCGTCGCCGATCTGCTGGATTCGCCGGATACGTTCTTAAATGAACGGTTGGCTTTGCACTATGGGCTGAACAACGTCAAGGGCGATGCCTTCAGGCGGGTCAGGCTGGATGACAGCGCACGCTGGGGCCTGCTTGGCAAGGGCGGCGTGTTGCTGGTGTCGTCCTATCCGGACCGTACGTCGCCGGTACTGCGGGGCGCCTATATCCTGTCCCACCTCAAAGGCACGCCGCCGGCGCCGCCGCCACCCAGCGTGGAAGCCCTGCTGGAAAATTCGCCGGGGAGGGTGCAGCTCACCGTCAGAGAGAGACTCGAACTGCATAGAAGCAACCCCAGCTGCAACACCTGCCACGGTCTCATGGATCCCCTGGGTTTTGCACTGGAAGGTTTCGATGCGGTGGGCAGGGAACGTGCAATGGAGCGCTTCGCCGGTTCGCCCATCGATACGTCGGGCATGCTGCCAAGCGGCGAACGGATTGCAGGGGTGGATGACCTGCGCGTCAACCTCGCCGGCGATAGCGAACAGTTCGCCATGAACCTGACCGAAAAGCTGTACCTGTTCGCCTTGGGCCGTCAGCTCGATCCGCGCGACATGCCGGCGATCCGGAAAATCACGCACGCGACCCAGCCTGGCGATTACCGCTTTTTTGACATCGTGAGCGGCATCGTACACAGCGATGCCTTCACGCACAGACGCGTTCCTGCGGCCGGTGATGCCGGAGAAACGCCAACTGACGTCGTACAACTCAAGTAAGTCTTTCATACTCGGGAGGAGCCTATGTTCATCACGAAAAAACATTTGTCCCGCCGCCATCTGCTCAGAGGCGCCGGTGCCGGTATCGCCTTGCCTTTACTGGATGCCATGGTGCCGGCGGCAACGGCGCAAGCGGCTACGGCCGCGGCTCCGCGTTTGCGCATGGGCTTCATTTACGTTCCCCATGGCGCGGTCATGTCGCGATGGACGCCCGCGCAAGAGGGGCCGGATTTCGAGATGTCGCCGATCCTGGCGCCGCTCGCGGAGTTTCGCGAACACATGACGATCGTCAGCGGATTGCGCAACCGGCCGGCGGAAAGCCCGGACCCCCATGGAATCACCGCGGGAACCTGGTTGCGCTGCGTGGCCCCCGAAGGCACCAGCAACCCCGGCGACGGCGTGAGTACGGACCAGGTCGCCGCGGCGGCGATCGGCAAGGACACCCCGTTGCAGTCGCTGGAATTGAGCACCGCCATCGGGGGAAGCAACAACGGCAGCTATTCCTCCACCATTGCGTTTCGTACGCCAAACCAGCCGCTGCCCATGGAGTCGGATCCGCGCAAGCTCTATTTCAGGCTGTTCGGCGAAGGCGACACGTCCGAGGAAAGGGAGCGTATCAGTGCGGAAAATTCCAGCCTGCTCGACCGTGTGCTGGGGCAGGCCGGTTCCTTGTCGAAAACCCTGGGTGCCGGCGATCGCTTGTTGATGGATGAATACCTGGAATCGGTACGCCAGGTGGAGCGGCAACTGCAAAAGATGCAGGAGCAGGATTTGTCGCTCCTGAGCGTGCCGGATGCCCCGGTGGGAATGCCGGACAGTTTCCCCGTTCACATGGAGCTCATGTACCAGTTGATGGCCCTGGCGTTCCAGGCCGACATCACCCGCGTGGCCACCTTCATGTCGGACCGCGAAGCGAGCATGAGAACCTTCAACAACATCGGCATCGCCGACGCCTTTCACCCGCTTTCCCACCATCAGAACCAGACCGACAAGCTCGACAGGCTGGCGCAGGTGCAAACCTGGTTCTGTTCCGCCTTCAGTACCTTCGTCAAATCGCTCGCCGCCATGCCGGAGGGCGATGGGTCGGTGCTGGACCATGCCATGATTCTTTATGGCAGCTGCATGAGCGACAGCAACATCCACAACCATGACCCGGTGCCGTCCATCATCATGGGGCGCGGCAACGGCCGTATTCGCGGGGGGCAGCATCTGGCGTACCCACAGAACACGCCCTTGGCCAATCTCATGCTGACGATGCTCGACCGAGCCGATGTGCAGGTGGGCCATCATGGCGACAGCACCGGCCTGTTGTCCGATCTATAAGCGGGAGCACAGGGCATGAAAATATTGTCATTGTTCGCACCTCTGCTTTTGGCCAGCGGCCTGTGCTGCGCCAGCGAGGAGCTGGTGCGGGCCCTCGAAAGCGAGGATGTCGAGAGAGCGGTGTCCCTCATCGATGCCGGCGTGGACGTCAATGCCGCCGCCTCGGATGGCACCACGGCGCTGCACTGGGCGGCGTACTACGGCAAGGCCGATCTGGTGGGTCTGTTGATCAGCCGCGAGGCCAAGGTGAACGTTCGCAATGACTACGGTTCCTCCCCCATGACGGAAGCCGCCGTACGCGGCGATCACGACATTCTGCAGTTGTTGCTGGAGGCCGGCGCCGATGTGGAGTCTCCCAATCTGGAGGGACAGACGGCGCTGATGGCCGTGAGCCGCACCGGTAACCTGGAAGCGGCGAAACTGCTGCTCGACCACGGTGCCGACGTCAACGCGGCGGAGGGTTGGGGGGGGCAGACCGCGCTGATGTGGGCGGCGGCCCGGCACCACCCCGCCATGATGCGTCTGCTGATCGGCGCCGGCGCGGAGGTGGAACAACGGGCGATCGTGCGGGATTGGGAACGATTGGTAACCGCGGAGCCGCGCGTCAAGGAGATGCAGCGTGGCGGCTACACGGCAATGCTCTATGCGGCGCGGGAAGCCTGCCTGGCGTGCGTCGAGGTCCTGCTGGAAGCGGGGGCGGACATCAACCGGCCCACGCCTGACAATGTATCGCCGTTGGTGCTGGCCCTGCTCAACATGCATTACGATCTGGCGCGCTACCTGCTCGAACACGGCGCGGATCCCGGCCAATGGGACTACTGGGGGCGCACGCCATTATTCGCCGCCGTGGACCTCAGTATCCTGCCACTGAGCGCGCGGGGAGATCTTCCTCCCATGCAGGATACTTCGGCCGTCGATGTTGCACGCATGCTGCTGGAGGCGGGCGTCGATCCCGATTTCCGCCTGAAACTTGCGCCGCCGCCGCGCAACACGCCCTACGACCGCGCCTACGACAAACCGTTCCTGACCACAGGGACGACGCCGCTGTTGCGCGCCGCCTATGGCGCGGACCTGGACATGATGGAATTGCTGCTGTCCCACGGCGCGGATGCCGCCCTTGCCAACAAGTACGGCTTCACGCCGATGCTGAGCCTGTTGACCACCGGCAACACGCGGGGACGCGATAAAACGCAGGGCAATGTCATCAAAGGGATCGATCTGCTGCTGGCCGCCGGCGCATCGCTGGACGACGTTGGCGTTGTGTACGATTTCACCAATTCCGCGGGTTTCAACGAGATAGGCGGCTACGAGGGTGAATCACTGGCGCATATCGCCACGCGTCTGGAGTGGGCGGACGTGCTCAGCCATCTGGTGGAACGTGGCGCCGACCTGCAAGCGAAGGACGCAATGGGCTATACACCGCTCGATTACGCCACCGGCGAGGCGCCCATTCTGTCCGCGGGCAACTTCGGGCGGCTGGGCGAGCTGCCCGCGATGGAGGCGCTGATTCAACGCCTCTCGAGTGCGCAGGAATAGGCAATCGGTAGAGGAAAGACGAGCATGCAATCGGCGCGCGCCGGGCCTTTCGACCCACGTCCGCCCGGGTAAAGGCGTCATCAAAATACATGGCATAATCCGCTTCCCTTGATCCTTGAACGGTGGGAAGTGCAGATGTTGTCGACCAAGAAAAGCAAGCCGAGCCGTGAATACATATCTTCCTTGGAAAGGAGCCTGCAGGTACTCAAATGCTTTACCAGTGAAACCCCCGAACTGACGATCAGCGAGATAGCGGTTGTCACCGAGCTCAATAAAGCCGTGGTACGGCGTTGTCTGCATACCTTTTTGCATCTTGGTTATGTGAAGAAGGTCGGCAAGCTGTTCGTGCTGGGGGTAAAGGTGATGGATATTGGATCATCCTTTCTGGAATCGATGCGCGTGGAGGAGGCTTTCCGCCCGGCGCTGCAGAAGCTGAGCGATGCAACCGGCGACACCTCCTCGCTGGCCGTGCTGCAGGGCGAGAACATCGTGTTTCTGGTGTACGTATCGACGGCCCCCACGATCCAGAAGTATGTCGGGGTGGGCATCAAGTTTCCTGCCTATGTCGCGGCCATGGGGCGCACCATGCTGGCGCACAAGAAGGAAGAAGAGCTCGATGCCTATCTCGAAAACCTGCAACTGGAGAAGTTCACGAAAACGACGGTGCCGACGACGGCACAGCTGCGCAGGATACTGAGGCAGGTCAAGGTGCAGGGCTACGCCATCGTGGATGGCGAATTGGACGAGAATATCGTCTCGCTGGCCGTGCCGATCAAGGCCAGGAGCGGAGCGGTCATTGCGTCCATCAACTGCTCCACCACCCGTTCGAAGGTGGGCATGGCGGCGGATGAAATGGTCAAGACCCGGCTGCCGGCCCTGCGGGTGGCGGCGGAAGAGATTGAAGAAGAATTGAAACATTATCCCCAGATAGTCCATTCGCTGCTGGGGGGGTGAAGCGTACGACATCGCCAAAGGGAGGCATATGCGTCATACACATTCTCGCAGGAGGTTTTTAAGGTATCTGGGAGCCAGTCCGTTGTATGGCGCATCAATGGCGCCGCTTCTACCTTTCTTGTCCAACGCCACGCTGGCGGCCGAACTGTTCGATGAAGCCAACTACCTGGCCGAAACGGCGGACCGGGCAGTGAATGTGTTCGACATGCAGCGCGTTGCGCTCAGCCGCTGGAACCAGGGGCATGCCACTTACATTGAACAAGGCGTGGAGGACGAACTGACGCTGCGGGCGAATCGCGAGGGGTTTTCCCGGCTCCACCTGCGCGCCAAGCGTCTGGTGGACGTCAGCCAGATAGACAAGCGGGTGAATTTGTTCGGGCAGCAATTGCATTCTCCCATCCTGATGGCCCCGGTGGGCGGGTTGGGCATGGCGCATGGCCTGGGAGAGGTCGAGGCGGCGCACGGCGCCAGCCGGACCGGGCACAAGATGATCCTGTCCACCATGGCCACCTATG
>Ga0182739_1003946_pt1 | contig 12582 bp, 11 predicted proteins | sample eDN5th30CBELigBY_FD_128873 | JGI IMG/M metagenome (GOLD analysis project Ga0182739, IMG submission 128873) | Enriched backyard soil microbial communities from Emeryville, California, USA - eDNA 5th pass 30_C BE-Lig BY (version 2) (version 2) | ecosystem: Environmental > Terrestrial > Soil >... | reverse complement strand
TTGCGTTCTGACAAGGAAGCCGAAGCAGGCGAATCCCAAAGATTCGTCGATGCAGGCTGACGAAGTTCAGAACGCAAAAGAGCCGATCGCAGCACAAATTGACCTTTCGGGACAGACTCTAAGGCAGAAATCGTTCACGTTCGCCCGGCTGGGGCATTCGGCAGGCATCAAGCTTACCAAACAGGCGATACCGGAATCTGGCCAATAGCTGATACCCCAGATCTCGCAGGGGGACCGGAATGAGCCACAAAAATGTTCCCAGAACGCGCCAGCCTCCCCCAAGTTGCCATAAGATGCGGACCACTGCTGCTGACCGCCGGTAAACCTGACCTTTAAAGCTGACAATGAGGGTATTCAAAGCTTTGACGTCTGTCTGGGGGAGAAATCGCTGGGCGGTCTCGCCTTGCAATGGTGCATAAACCAACCTTTCAGCTGTATCAAGTTTCATCAGGAAATTGACGGCAGCGTTGCAGAACCCGCAAATTCCATCGAAATAGACAATCAGGGCAGATTCTTTCTCCGCGACAGGAAGAGTCTCCGGTCTGAATGGGTTTGGCTTGTCTGGTTGTTCTGATTGTGTCGGTTGTTCTGATTGTGTCGTCATGGGAGCCTCGCGAGGCTGATGGAAACGATGATCACCCGCAGGGAATATCGAGCCTGACAAGACATCAACCGACAATGGATGCCCTCGACAACTGCCGAAAATAAAACAAAGACCGGATCATCCTTACATTTGTGAAAGGAAAATTTCCAACAACGGGGCGAATCTTGTTCGAGGTATTAAAAACGTTTACACAGACTCGATTCTGTTTGCAATCGGAGAATCAGGGGGATAACGTATTTGTTGACGAGTCTCACTCGGAAAATTGCCGATGAAGTTGAAAGCGACTGTCAGGATTGATGGCAGGTAAACCTGGGAATCGTCCAGAAGGTTTGTTCTTTCATGTCTTCCTCTCCCGAAATGTCTGAAGAGGCACACACTCCGAATGTCGGCATGTGGATGCTTTCCCTTTCACTGGGAGGCTCCTTCATCTTGCATTTGTCAGCACTCGGGCTATTGGCAGCCTTATTGCTTCCCACAGGGGCTCCTTCGACAGCATCCACCATTACGGGGGAATTTATTGACACAGTGGTGGGTGGTGAGGGGGGATCATTCGGCGACGACCTCATGTTTCTGGAAGGAGGAACCGTTTCTCTGCAGTCTGATTCTCTGCAGTCTGAATCCGAATCTGAATCAGCAGAATTGATTTCTCCCGCCATCGATCTGGCGATGAATTCAACATCTCTTCTGCCACCCGTCCCGCAGACGGAAATGGGCCTGCTGCAGATTCCCAACGAAACCGCTACGGACCTGCAGAGGACCGGAACACTGGCCGATTCATTGCCGGTCGGAAAGAGTCACGGAGGAAAATCGACCGGGACAGGAAGCGGTCGCGGAAAAGGGACCGGCAAGGGAAATGGAAATGGTTCCGGGACCGGCTCTGGGACGGGGAATGGGGATGGAAAAGGAAAATCTGGATTCTTCGGACTGAAAGTCAAAGAGAAGAGTACCGTCTTTGTGGTCGATGCTTCCCGCAGCATGAACCTGCCACATCCCGGACCGTCTCATACACGGTTTAACCGGGTGAAGTTGGAACTGGTCCGGGCGATCAGTTCAATGACGGAAAACGAAAAATTCTTCATCATCTTCTTTGGTGACGTCACCTTTCCGATGCCGGCGGACTACATGATGGAAGCCACTCCACAGGTCCGCAGGCGTTACCTGGCTTGGATGGCAAGCGCCATGGCCGTGGGCAATGCCACCATCCCGGATCAAGCACTGCAACTGGCACTACAACTCGGCCCGGACCAGATTTACTTTTTGACCGATGGTGAATTCCGTCCGATGGTCGTCCCGGCGGTGACTGCTGCCAATCAAAAAGGGATTCCGATCCACTCCATCGGTTTCAGTGATAATCGTGGTGAAAATGTCCTGCTGGAAATCGCCCGTCTCAATAACGGCACATATACTTATATTCCGCCTGATGTTGATGACGATGACGAGACCGCCGAAGAGCCGGGAGAAACCGCACTTTCCATTATTGCACCGTTGGGAAACCGATGATTCCGGACCGCTTTCACTGCTTTGTTGTTCGCCGGGACCTCAGTGGAAATATCACTTCGAAGATTGAAGAACACAGACGTGCTGCGCTGCCTCCCGGTGAAGTCCTCCTGCGAGTTCGCTATTCATCCCTGAACTACAAAGACGCCCTGGCCGCGACAGGCCATCCGGGGATTGCCAAAACATTTCCGCATGTCCCGGGAATTGACGCTGCGGGTACTGTCCTGGAAAGTCTTGACCCACGTTTCCAGGCTGGCGATGAAGTGCTGGCCACGGGACATGAATGGGGTGTGGAGCGCTGGGGAGGCTGGTCGGAATATCTCTCCTGTCCGGCGGACTGGCTCGTTCGCTTGCCAGCTGGGCTCTCTCTGCTGGATGCCATGACATTGGGAACTGCTGGATTCACCGCAGCACAATGTGTGCAGGCATTACTTCATCACCAGATCAATCCAGACAGAGGAAATCTTGTTGTCACGGGAGCAACCGGCGGAGTCGGCAGCCTGGCGGTCATGCTGCTGCACAAACTCGGGTTTCGAGTCATTGCGGTCAGTGGAAAACCAAACCAGACTGACTGGCTCAGGTCTATTGGAGCTGCGGAAGTGGCCGGCCGGGACCTGTTACATGAAGTCAAATCGAAACCACTGCAATCCGCCCAGTTTGCAGGAGGGATCGACACCGTGGGAGGCTCCATGCTGGCGACATTGTGCAAGATGATTATGCACCGGGGATGTGTCGCTTGTTGCGGAATGGCGGGGGGAAGTGAACTCAATCTGACTGTGTTCCCATTCATCCTGCGTGGATTGACCCTGTCCGGAATTGATTCAGCCTGGTGTCCTCAAGAAGAAAGAATGCATCTCTGGAATCTTCTGGCGACCCAATGGAGACTCCCCCAACTGGAAGCCACACGGACGTTGATCGAGCTTTCTGCACTCCCTGAGTTGATCCGGCGGATGCAACAGAGCGAAAACGTCGGCCGGGTGGTCGTCGACCTGGGCGCGAACGTTTGAATTAGACCAGTTTGGTCTATCGCGTGCCCGCGTCGAAAAGGTTTCACCTGATGAAAGACTGAATGCCGCGAGGCAAGTCCGCCGCCAGATTTACAAAAATGCTCCAACGGCGGTCTGCGCCATCAAACATGTCAGCCGCTCCCACAAAATCTCAGACTCCTGCTCCACAATCCACGGCATTTCCAATGCCCTCTTCTCCATGTTCAATTCCACGGTGCACAAGCAGAACGAAGTCAACCATCCTGTGCCCGCACAATTGTATGGAAGTTGAATGTATGGAAGTTGAAACAGTTCCGGGATCAATCCCAGTTCAGCGTGGAAGCACTCTGGTATTCTGTAACGCGGGTTTCGAAGAAGTTCTTTTCCTTCGAGAGATCAATCGTTTCGCTCATCCATGGGAACGGGTTCGAAGACCCGTATTGTGTCGGCAATCCGATGCGTTCCAGCCTGCGATCCGCAATGAACTGCACGTAGTCACGAAACAGGTCGGCATTCAGGCCCAGGATTCCACGCGGCAGAACGTCTCTGGCATATTCAATTTCCAGTTCGACAGCATGCCGCACCCGATCGATCATGGCTTGTTGAAAATCTGGCGTCCATAACTCCGGATTTTCATTATGAATGCCGTTGATCAGATCGATACCGAAGTTCAGATGGATCGTCTCATCGCGGAGGATGTACTGAAACTGCTCGCCAATGCCCGTCATCAGATTGCGACGATGGAACGAGAGCACCATCACGAACCCTGTGTAAAAGAAGATTCCCTCCATGATCAGGTAATAACCGATCAGATTCTTCAAGAACATCTGGGCTCCCTCGAAGGTCTCGGTCGAGAAATTCGGGTCCAGAATTTCCGCCGTCAGTTCCATTTCCAACTCGTCCTTGCGGGCGATGGCAGGAACTTCATGATACATATTAAAAACTTCCCCTTCATTGAGTCCCAGGCTCTCCACCACGTAAAGGAAAGTATGTGAGTGGACCGCTTCCTCGAACGCCTGGCGTAACAGATACTGGCGGCATTCAGCATTCGTGACATGCCGGAAAATCGCCAGCACGAGATTGTTGCCGACAAGGCTTTCGGCGGTAGCAAAGAAGCCGAGATTTCTAAGAATCACGCGGCGTTCATCATCCGTTAACTTATTCGACCTCCATGTTTCGATATCCTTATGCATCGGAACCTCGGTCGGCATCCAGTGATTTGCACAACCATTCAGATAATGTTCCCAGGCCCATTGATATTTGAGCGGCATAAGCTGATTGACATCGACCTGATGGCAATTAATCAGGCGTTTATCATCGACACTTACACGGTCCAGCACATGGTTCGGTGAGGAATCCAGGGTATTAATCTGCATCATTAAAAAATCCTTGGTCTGAGTATTTGGTCTGAGTATTTGTCCGGGGCGAGGGTTTTATCAATCTCAGCTCGCCACTCTTTTTTTCTTTTTCCGTTTTTCTCTCTCTCTTCCTCCGCGAACTCCGCATGAGGAGAAGGCGATGTTTTTGTTGATTCGCACCGGAGGCGCGGAGATGCGGCGGAAGCGAGGCTGTAATTATTGACGATACAACGGAGCCCTTGTCCCGTGTCTGCGCATGAGCAAATGCTCTTTGTTCAGGGAAAATGAACCCTTACTGGCAGGATTCACAGGTTGGATCGTCTAGTCGGCAGGCTTGCGGAACGAGTTCCGGTTCACCATCGCGGCGGATTTCGACATCGCTGGAGGCGCTCCGATTCTTCATCCATTTCGGCTGTACGCCAAAGCGGTTCACATCGAGTGTCGATTTTTCAACTTGAGTCGCTGCCAGCGTGCGCAGGTAATACGTGGTTTTAAGCCCCTTCTGCCAGGCGAGGAGATACATGTCATGCATCTTCCGCCCGCTGGGTTCGGCCAAATAAAGATTTAACGATTGCCCTTGATCGATCCATTTCTGACGACGGGCCGCGCATTCGATCAACCATTTTGGTTCAATCTCGAAGGCTGTTAAAAATCGTTGTCTTAAATCGAGAGGAATCCGCCCGATATTCTGCACGGAGCCGTCATAGTATTTCATCTCATCCAGCATCTGGGCGTCCCAGAGCCCTTGCCGTTTGAGTTCAGTGACCAGTGTCTCGCTGACCTGAGTAAATTCTCCGGATAGATTACTTTTCGCATAAAGATACTTATAGGCCGGTTCGATCGACTGTGAGACGCCGATGATCGTGGAAATAGTGGCAGTCGGGGCGATCGCTAAGACGTTACTATGCCGCATTCCAGACGTGGAAATTGCATCTCGCACTTTGTCCCAGTCCAGCGTCGCGGATCGATCGATCGGCACGGCCTCGCCCCGTTCTTCTTCCAGCATCTGCAGCGTGTCGATCGGCAGCAGTCCCCGGTCCCATTTCGATCCAGGATAGCTGCCATATGTACCACGTTCCTTTGCCAGTTCTGCCGATGCAAGAATCGCGAAATACGAGATTGCTTCCATGCTGCGATCGGCGAATTCCACTGCCTCGTGGCTGGCATAGCTCATGCCGAGCAGACACAGGGCGTCATGGAATCCCATTAACCCCATTCCAATGGGGCGATGCTGCCGGTTGGAATGGGCTGCTTCGGCTGTTGGGTAGTAGTTAATATCGATCACGTTATCGAGCATCCGCAGGGCGGTACGAATCGTTGATTGCAGTTGTTCCAGGTTCAGTCCATCGTCGGTGAGATGCTTGGCCAGATTGATCGAGCCCAGGTTGCAGACAGCCGTCTCTTCTTTAGAGGTGTTCAACAGGATTTCCGTGCAGAGATTGCTACTATGAACCACTCCGACATGGTCTTGCGGTGAACGGATGTTCGAGGGGTCTTTGAACGTCACCCAGGGATGTCCGGTTTCGAAAAGACGCGTCAGCATCTTCCGCCAGAGTTCGGCAGCAGAAACTTTTCGAAACTGTTCGATCTCGCCTTCTTCCGCCAGCCGTTCATAATATTCATAACGGACTTCGAACTGGCGGCCATACAGATCGTGCAAGTCGCTGACTTCATTCGGGCTGAAGAGTGTCCATTGTCCGTTCTGTCGCACTCGTTTCATAAACAAGTCGGGAATCCAGTTGGCGGTATGCATGTCATGTGTCCGCCGCCGATCGTCTCCAGTATTCTTTCGCAGGTCGAGAAATTCTTCGATATCGAGATGCCACGTTTCGAGGTAGCTGCAGACCGCCCCTTTGCGTTTGCCGCCTTGATTCACAGCAACGGCCGCATCGTTGACGACCTTGAGAAACGGAATGACTCCCTGGCTTTTTCCATTTGTTCCATGAATATGGGAATTCGTCGCGCGAATATTCGTCCAGTCATTTCCCAGTCCGCCCGCCCATTTGGAAAGCACGGCATTATCGGCGATGACCTTGAAAATATGACTGAGATCATCGTTGACGGTACTCAGATAACACGAACTCAATTGCGGATGCGGCGTTCCCGAGTTGAACAGTGTGGGAGTGGCAGAGGTAAATCGAAAACTGGAAAGCACCTCGTAGAATTCGATGGCCCGTTCTTCCCGTTGCGTTTCATTCAGGGCCAGGCCCATTGCAACCCGCATCCAGAAGTATTGCGGCGTTTCGATACGTCTCCCATTGACATGCAGCAAATAGCGATCATAAATCGCCTGTACACCCAGATAGCGGAACTGATGGTCCCGCTCCGGCCGCATGGCAGCAGATAATTTAGCAAGATCGAAGTTCTTAAGATCTAATGATAAGCGTCCGGCACGGATGCCGTCGATAATATAATGTTCGAACTGATCCTGATGCAGACGGGAAAGTGACTTTGCATCTGGAGTTTCGCCCAGTGCTTCCTGATAAATCACGTTAAGCATTAAACGTGAAGCAACGATATCGAAGGCAGGGTCCCGTTCGATACGGGAACGGGCGGCCAGAATCTGGGCACGATAAATTTCTTCAATGGAAATACCGTCGAAGACCGAACGCAGCACTTCATCGGTCAGTTCTTCGACATCAACAAATTCTTCAATCCCCTGTGCTGCTTCGGCAATACGTTTACGAGCGCGGCGCGGATCAAACGGAACGCGTGTGCCATCGCTGAGCACGACCTGTAAGGCGGCTGGTTCGGCGACGACGGCAGCCTCGCCACGCAAAGCCCGCATTTTCGCATGTTCGGCACGATAGATAATATATCGCCGTGCTGCCCGATAATGGCCTCGGGCCATCAATTCCATTTCGACAAGATCCTGAATCCGCTCCACATCCACACCATGCGACTGGCTGGCCAGGGGGGCAATCTCGCCTGCTACAGATTGTACGATGCCGGCGATCTCCTGAAGAAGATCAGATTCAAGCGGCTGGCCTTCCGCGAGATTCAATTCTGCTCGAAAAGCATTTGCAATCGCATTTTGAATGCGGATCAATTCAAACGGAACGCTGCGACCATCGCGTTTACGGACGACCCATTCGTGCGAAGCGAGTAACATCAACCGGAACTCCTTTCCACATCTCACCGATGCGGATCTGGCGACATGCCTCACGCAACAGGGGAGCAGAGAATCGAGGAGCCCATTTCCGCGCGGAAATCGAAGAACATGGTCCAGAGGACCATCCGGACCAGCAGCCCGAAGCTATAAACAGCGCAGCATGAAGCCAGCAACATCCCCGACCAACCTTTCCCGAGAAGGTTCGACAGACAAGCAAACCGGCCCGACAGCATCCGACCGACGGTTTCCTGGAAATCCGATTTGCTCAGTCGCTGGCAGGTCTTCGGACTTGCGGACTTGCGGACTTGCCGATGAACCCTGAAGTTCAACCAGCACCTACTAGCCACCGCTTCCCAGCCAGACTGAAGGATGTCTCTCATGGACATGCCTTCAGTCAGCCAGTGCTTGATGACGGCGTTCGTTTCCACTTACCGCTGCCGGGCAGTTCCGGAATTCCACCGGATTCCCTCTTGTCGTGACCACAATTTATTGTGGCCAACCAGCAACGCTGCACAACATACCGACGTGTTTAGGGAATGTCAACCAGCGAAAATTCCGGAAATTTGTATTGTTTCCGAAGTCATACAATGAAGATCGAAAGCTGCATCGTCGCTTGGAATTCTGGACTGGTTTCCTGCTATTCTACTTTGTTGTTGTCTCCACCACATTGGAGTTGGAAGCAGGGAATGACTCCTCCCGGGATTCAATCTGTCATGCCACATTGCCCTTTCTCCGTAGATTTTGGTCCGACTGATGACTGCCAACGTCCGTGATATCCAAGCCATTCGTGAGTTCCGCGTGAAGCTGTTGCATTTCGCGGAAGAGCTGGAAGGGGCTCTACAAAGCATGCATCTGGAATTGCAGCGTGCCTTTGAATGGATTGAAGAAGATCGTCCGCGCTACTGGTCGAATCAGGCCCGTCGGGCGTATGACACGGTGGCTTCCACCCGCACAGCGTATCAGAACTGCCGAATGAGGACTGTGGCGGGGCATCGGTCGGCCTGTATCGAAGAGAAAGTAGCCTACGAGAAAGCACAACGGCGATTGGAGTATTGCCAGGAACAGGTGGCTCAAGTCCGCCGGTGGTCGATCAAGATCCGTCACGACGCCGATGAATTTCGAGGTCGGATGGCGAGCCTTCGACGCTTGTTGGACGCAGAGATTCCGCAAGCTTTGGCTCAATTGGCAAACACGATTACTATCCTGGAAAATTACGCCGAAATTGCTCGGCCACAAAGCGAGCATGAGGAATAGGATTCAGAAAATCGCCTGCAAATGATATTTTCATCCTGGGGCCGTGCCACGGCTTGGTTTTTCGGGTCCATGTTGGTCTTTCGGGCCATGATTGTGAAGCGTCCTCAGTTGTCGGGCTTCGCATGAATAGCCTGTTGAAAAACGCACAGACAAAAATGTCTGTGCCACCAGAAGCTTCTGGATCATTAGAAAAAAGTGGGCCGGACAGTTCTGTCTGGCTGAAAGTTCATATTTTCCCACAGGCTATTAAGTTCAATCCCTAATTTTTTAGAATCGACACGGCATTCACATCTCAATGTGACGTTCATGAAGGAAAGTCCATGCACGTTGGAAATCTACAGGCGGCCGGTGGACGTATTCAGGAAGCTCTGGAAGAATTGCATCTCGCCTGGCAGCTCACCCGGGAGCATTGGCAGGATCAGCAGGCAGTGCTGTTTGAAGAGAAAGTTCTCCGCAAAATTGATGAGGATCTGGCAGTTGCTTTTCCCGCTCTCAGCCAGATGACTCAAACCATGAATACCGCCAGTCGTGACTGTGATGAATAACTCGCTGAATAATCCCTTATCGAAGCCCACGAGGCCCCGGCGGTTGACTTTTCCCCGTCATCGACGCTTGCGCAGCGGGCTCGATTTTGAGAGAATCTATGGATTGAAACAAAAAATCGCAGACGGCAAACTTGTGATCTTTGCAGCCAGAAATGAGTGTGGATTAACACGAATCGGTTTGAGTGTTTCACGCCGGCATGGAAACTCCGTGCTCCGGCATCGCCTGCGACGCCTGCTGCGGGAAGCCTATCGATTGGAACAACATCGAATTCCCGAAGGACTGGATCTGATTCTGATCCCCGGACGAGGTTCGAATCTTGCCACGCAACAGGATTACCGTGATTCGATCGTGCGGCTGACCGGTCGGCTGGTACGCAAGTTTTTTCAGGGCCTGTGAAAGCTGAATGAAAGAATGCCTGCCATGTCAACCGGCTGGATGCGATGCCTGGTCTGTTGCGTGATGTTGAACACGAGTGTTGTGTGTGCTGAAGAACCTGTGAATGCTTTTCTCTCCGGCCTTCAGCAGCGCGGCTATTTCGATATGGCACTGGTCTATCTGGAGACGTTTGATCCGCAATTCAACCTCTCTTCACAGGTCCGCGAGATTCTTCCATATCATCATGCGGTCATCCTGATGCAGAGTGCGGAACGAACGCTTCTTCCTCAAGAAAAACAGAAATTCGAAGAGAAATCCGCAGCCCTGTTCGCACAGTTCATCAGAAACCATCCCCAGCATGCTTTGGCCCCCCAGGCTCAGATATGCCTGGTCGAACTCCAACTGCAGCAGACCCAGTCTCGCATTCAAGGCAGTGAACGGCATGACGGCCCATCAGCTCAACCAGACAACTGGCCAGACATCCGGCAGCAGATTGCAGAAATTCAAACCGTCTTTCAGCAACAAAGAGACCGTTATCAGGTTTATAATGACCATTATCCCGCGTTTATTCCGGCGGATGAACCAGAGTTGAGACGTGCGCGTGATCATGTTCAGGAAATGCTGATCCGTGCACGGCTGGATCTCGCGCAATGCGAGTACTGGAATGCACATACCTATCCGGCAGACAGCTCGATGCGTCAGCAACTGCTCAAAGCAGCTGGCAATTCGTACGAATCAATTCATCAGCGCTACCGTAGCCAGGTCGGTGGACTCTTCGCGAGACTTTGGCAGGGAAAATGCTATGAAGAACTGCGGGATGAACAAGGGATACGCCTGGCGCTGGGAATTTATGGCGAAATTCTGGAGCACGATGGTACCTCTTCGGCCCTGGTGTCTTTGAAAGACCGGGCGCTTTTATACCGTCTGATGTGCCTGAATTCCGAATTTCGTAATGATTTCCAACTCGTGGAAATGGAGTCGGAAAGCTGGCTGGAAAATGCCGGGCTTCGCAGTCATTCCGAAACCGGACTGGCCATCCAATGGGAGCTGTGCCAGGCCCTGGATGCCCTGGCACAAGACGCCCAGTGGCCCCCCGATACCCAGCACGATTTCCTCGTCCGGGCTCATGAGCACATCCTGCGACTCCAGGCACTCACAGGCGGACAGACCAGGGAATTCAACGAATTTCAGCTGAAGATTGAAAGCAGACTTTAAAGCGAATGCTTCGGCTACTGCCCTGTCAGGGCTTGGATTTAGGGTCCGTGATCGCGAAACGTCCTCCGTTGTCGGACTTTGCGTGAAGGCTTACTCTAGAGCGTTTTTGTAAATCTTGTGGTGGGCTTGCCTCGCGGCATTCAGTCTTTCATCAAGTGAAACCTCTTCGACGCGGGCACATGAGAGACCAAACTGGTCTAAAGTTTTAGAATGGACGAAGCACTACTCTAAAATCTGGTGCCCTGTCAGGGCACGAACTACCAGGGGGTCTCCATCAGGCCGACGATTTGCCGGGCCATCTGGTTGACGGCAGTTTGTGTGGCGGTGGCCAGAGATTGCCCGGATTCCGGTGCAAAGCTGGTGTTGACGATCGCCTGGGCCATTTGGACATTCATGGGGACTGTTTGTTGAGCAAGGATTGCTCCGCTGCGCAGATCTTCCCAGATGACCTCCACTCCCAGGTTGAGTTCGAGTTCTCGAGGATCGTCATAGCGGTTTTGATTTGTAACGTTCTTGTGAACGCTGACGACTCGGCCCGTCAGGCGAGTATCGGCGGTTGAGCTTTTACTCAACCGGAACGGTGTCCGAGTCTGAATCTGATTCTGGACCGCTTCTGTCAGTTGTAATTCGAAGCCGCGACGGAAGCCGTCATCGCCATAGCTGGCCTGGTAGGCGTCGTTCGTGAATGTCGGCACATGGATGGTTCGAATTTCCGTCCGATAAGGGCTACCGACCAGATATCCACAGCCACACAGACCGACACTCAGCCCCAGCACCAGGCAGGCTTGAACAAAGAACAGAGAATATTGCTGGGTCGTCTTCATCACGATGGGGGTTGTGGATTCAGGCAGCAAAATGATGATCGTGTGCTGAATTTTGGTTTCCAAAGGGCCTGCAGATTTTCCCACTCTTTTTTTGGGGGGGGGCAGCTAATGGCCGTGCCGAACGTCATGTCTCCTGCTTTTCATAAGACGCCCGCAATGGAGGTTCATTGGGAACGGCGTCTGATGGCACTGCATCCAAGGGTTTGGGATCTGATGATCTGGGATCACGTTCGATCGGTTGCAAATTGGGGGGGACATCGGGACGCCGCAACGGGTTCAAACGCTGCAACGGTCCCAGCTTTTTGGGTGGTTCCGAAAATGGTGGCGGTTCCTGTAACGGAGAAGATTCCGGCAAGGCGACCCGAGCGGGTTTGTTCTCTTCGGCAGGGGCAGGCGTCGGAGAGACCTGAGGGACCGGGGGAGATTTCCGATTGAAGTTCCAGATTGAGTTTTCCCAGGCCTGTTCGCGCTCATCAACCCGCAGGAGTTCTTCGCGGGCCAGTTCCGCATATTTCGAATCAGCGTGGCGATTGATGATCAGGTAGCAATGCAGTTTGACTGCGGGGTTCATCCGTTTGACTTTGTAGAACTCCACCAGATTCCAGAGTCGGGCCACTTCGGCCTCCCGCAGGCGATCGACTTCCGCCTCCAGTTGCTTTCGCTGTTCCTGGGTCAGATCGGGAAACAGGGCCAGCATCTGCTCTTTCAATTCTCGTGACGTTTCCAGCGTCTTGCCGTCGTATGCTGGGCCCATATAAGATGCCAGGGTGACATGTGAACCCAATAGATACGCGTCTTTGAGGTGCTTACT
>Ga0182739_1003945_pt1 | contig 12583 bp, 14 predicted proteins | sample eDN5th30CBELigBY_FD_128873 | JGI IMG/M metagenome (GOLD analysis project Ga0182739, IMG submission 128873) | Enriched backyard soil microbial communities from Emeryville, California, USA - eDNA 5th pass 30_C BE-Lig BY (version 2) (version 2) | ecosystem: Environmental > Terrestrial > Soil >... | reverse complement strand
TGACAAAATGGATGGAATCATTAAATAATCATATGGATGAAGTATTAGATACATTAGATGCAGAGAAAATGTACGTTGAAACCATTTTTCGCGAAACAGTAAATGGTGAAGAATACTTATATTGGTATTCAATCCAAGGTGAAGGAGGGATAAATGTAGAAGAATCAAGCCATGAGATTGATAAATTGCATGTAGCCTTTTGGGAAGAATGCATAGATCCTAATTATCCTCCGGTTCAGATTGTTCCACAGGTATTAATGATTCCCAATAGAATAAGGGAGAGAATGAAGTAAAAGGAATGCTAGATTTTTTCTTTTGTTTATTGTAATTGGAGTATAAAGAATGGATAAGCGAAGCATTGTATAGATAAAAATGAAAACGGCCTTAACTTCCTAAATAGGTGAAGGCCATTTTTTTATTAATAGACCATAATGATTAATATGTTCGGTGTATGTAATTTATTTTAAGAGATAAATGTACTTTACCTTTATTTTTTGAATTTATTGCTTAGTTAAAACTTCTGGGCCATTTGCAGTTATTGCTATTGTATGTTCGTATTGTGCAGATAAGCTACCATCCACTGTTCTTGCAGTCCAACCATCTAGGTCTACTTTTGCATGATAACTTCCGATATTTAGCATTGGCTCTATTGTAATTACCATTCCTTCTTTTAAGACTGTTCCCACATTCGGTGGTCCATAATGAGGAATATGTGGTAGTTCGTGCATCTCTTTACCGATTGCATGCCCAACAAAATCTCTTACTACAGAATATCCCTTTGATTCTGCATATTTTTGTATAGCGTGAGAAATATCTCCTACACGGTTGCCAATCAAAGCCTTACTGATGCCTACATACAATGCTTCTTCAGTTGTTTTTAATAAATTTTCTGCATCAGGAGAAATATCTCCAACTGCATAAGACCAAGCTGAATCTGCTAACCAACCATTTAAATTAACGACCATATCAATGGTTACTATATCCCCTTTTTGTAAAGGTGTATTAGATGGAAACCCATGACAGATAACATCATTAACAGATGCACAAGTTGCATATGGATACCCATGGTACCCTTTTTGTTCAGGGATTGCTCCTCTTTCTAAAATGAAATTCTCTGCAAAAGTATTAATATCATTTGTAGTAATACCCGGCTTGATTAGTTTTGCAATTTGTTTATGGCAATCAGCAAGAATCGCTCCAGCTTCTTTCATTTTTTTTATTTCTTCCGGTGTTTTCAAATAAATCAAAATAGACCCTCCTTTCATTCATATAAAATATTATATCACAATAAAAATCACTACTATCTTCTTATGAAGTAGAGTGATTTTTTTTATTTTTCACTACTCTATTGTTGATTTTAATTTTCAAGATAAATATTTTTAATAAACTGTATAAATTTAGCTATTTTGGAAAAAATGTTGCCTATATAGAATGGAGGGTCAATAGATGAAACGCATCATATCAATGTTAATCATTACTTGCTTTTTTACTTCGATTTTAACACCAGGTGCATTAGCAGCTGAAAAAAAGGAATTAGTAGATAATGTTCGTTCTGCTATTTTGATTGATCGAGATACAGGAACTGTCATGTATGAGCAAAACAGTGATGAACAACTTCCCCCTGCAAGTATGACAAAAGTAATGACGATGCTTCTTATTATGGAAGCAATTGATCAAGGAAAATTAAAATGGAATGAAAAAATTCGTACTAGTGAGCACGCGGCATCAATGGGTGGATCACAAATCTTTCTTGAACCAGGAGAAGAAATGACAACGGAACAAATGCTAAAAGGAATAGCTATTGGATCAGGAAATGATGCGGCTGTAGCAGTTGCTGAGAGACTAGCTGGCTCAGAGGATGAATTTGTTAACAAAATGAATGAAAAGGCTAAGGATCTAGGGCTGAAAAATACAAAGTTTCAAAATGTAACTGGTCTTCCTACTGGAGATCATTATAGTTCAGCTAGGGATATGGCCATAATGGCAAAGGAATTACTTAAATATCAAGACATAACTAAATTCACAGGTACTTATGAGGCTTATTTAAGAGAAGATACGGACAAAAAGTTTTGGCTTGTAAATACGAATCGCCTAGTGAAATTTTACCCAGGAGTGGACGGCCTAAAAACTGGATTTACTGCTGACGCAAAATATTGCTTAACTGCAACTGCTATGAAAGATGGAATGCGTGTAATTGCGGTTGTTTTCGGTGCGCCAACTTCTAAAGAAAGAAATGCTCAAGTTACGAAAATGCTTAACTATGCATTCAGTCAATATGAAACACATCCTTTACACAAAAAAGAAGAGGCTATTGGAAAAATTAAAGTTAGTAAAGGAGATCAAAAAGAGGTAACAGCAGTAACGAGTGAACCCATTTCTATCCTTACAAAAAAAGGAGAGGCAGTGGATAAATTAGAAAAAGTTATCACCATGAATAAAAAGTTAAAGGCACCGATCGAAAAAGGGCAAGAAATTGGTCAGATTGAATATGTAAAAGATGGTAAAGTATTAGTTTCGAGCCCTCTTGTTTCTCAAAAAGAGGTAAAAGAAGCGAAGTGGTGGACATTATTCAAGCGATCTGCAGGTATGTTTACGAAAACTGAATAGAAGTTATTTGTCGAATCTATTTTTATTCCTTCTATTTTTAGCGAATAGACACTAGTTTTGTCTATGAAGAAGGAGATACAAAAAAGAATATAGAATAGTTTCTTAAACCAAATAAGGAGGCTATTCTTGTGAGTCTTAATATTGATTTGGAAGTAAAATTCAATGTACTTTGTATTCGCTTAACAGGGGAATTGGATCATCATTATGCAGAAGAGTTGCGAACAAAGGTCACTACTGCAATAGAAAGCTATAATGTTCGTCATATCGTGTTAAATTTAGAAAACTTAACATTTATGGACAGTTCAGGTTTAGGGGTTATTTTAGGCAGATATAAACAAATAAAACAGCTTGATGGTGAAATGGTTATTTGTGCTATTTCTCCAAGTGTTCAAAGATTATTTGATATGTCAGGAATGTTTAAAATAATGAAGCTGGAATTAAATGAAGAGTTTGCTCTACAACGATTGGGGGTTGCTTAATATGAGAAATGAAATGCATCTTCAATTCAGTGCTCTCAGTCAAAATGAGTCTTTTGCACGTGTAACAGTAGCGGCATTTATAACACAGCTCGATCCAACAATGGATGAATTAACTGAAATTAAAACAGTTGTGTCTGAAGCAGTAACGAACTGCATTATTCATGGGTATGAAAATGATCCAAGTGGGGTTGTATATATTTCTGTGATATTAGAAGATTCATTCGTCGACTTAACGATTAGAGATGAAGGAAAAGGGATTTTCGATGTGGAGGAAGCACGACAACCATTATTTACGACAAAACCCGAATTAGAACGATCTGGAATGGGATTTACCATTATGGAAAACTTTATGGATGAAATCGAAATTCAGTCGAGTCCTGATAGCGGAACAGAGATTCGTTTGCGTAAGCATTTAATGAAAAGCAAGATGCTAAGCAATTAAGAGGAGAATCGTCTATGGATGTGGAGGTAAAGAAAGATAAGAAAGAAACGTATCTTAAAGACCATGAAGTCAAAGAATTAATAAAAAGAAGCCAAGATGGAGATCAATCAGCTAGGGATACAATCGTTCAAAAAAATATGCGTCTTGTATGGTCTGTTGTTCAAAGATTTTTAAATAGGGGCTATGATCCAGATGATTTATTTCAAATTGGATGTATTGGTCTTTTAAAATCAGTGGATAAGTTTGATTTAAGTTATGATGTGAAATTTTCAACCTATGCTGTACCAATGATTATTGGTGAAATTCAACGCTTTATTCGGGATGATGGGACAGTAAAAGTAAGCAGGTCCTTAAAAGAATTAAGTAATAAAATCCGTAAAGCTAAAGACGAATTATCCAAACAATATGGCAGAACACCTACGGTCGGGGAACTTTCTGAATTTCTAGAGATACCTCCAGAGGATATCGTTTTAGCGCAGGAGGCAGCTAGAACTCCTTCCTCCATACATGAAACGGTTTATGAAAATGATGGAGATCCTATTACCTTATTAGATCAAATTGATGATGGTAATGAAGGGAAATGGTTTGATAAAATTGCCTTGCAAGAAGCGATAAGAGAACTAGATGAACGAGAACGACTAATTGTGTTTCTTCGATATTATAAGGATCAAACACAATCAGAAGTAGCTACAAGACTAGGGATATCTCAAGTACAAGTTTCGAGGCTAGAGAAAAAAATACTTCAGCAAATGAAAGAGCAAATGGATCTTTAGATCCATTTGCTCTTTTTCTTGTATAAGAAAATCATTGTCCTAAATTTACCAAATAGGAGAGTTTCATAATTAGATACATATAACCCAATACTAATTGATAAGGCAGATACTTTTATGAATAATCCAAAGTTATGAAAACCAGGTTGTTAGGAAGTGTGAAATTTATGGCAGAGACTATTTATATTCGAATGAGACATCGGATTCAAAAGAAGTCAAATGACGTAATTTATTTGAGGGATCTTGCGCAGGTAATCGCTTCAGATACCTATATGTCAAAGTTAAATAATTTATGTCTTTACCATATTACGGAACAAGATAAGAATATCATCATTATTGATAGCACAAGGGTAATACGTATTATAACGAGTGAGTTTAAAGAAGTAGAAGTGCAATTAATTGGACCAGCTCAAACAATAATTGAGGTTGTTTTTAAAAAGAAGAAATTATCTCTTCCCTTGTTTATTTTAGTATGGTTTTTACTTTTTATTGGTTCCGGACTAACTATTATGAACTTTCATGAGGACGTCAGTATGCAAGCTGTACACCAAAGATTGTATACGATGATAACTGGTAAAGAAGTAGAAAAACCACTAATGTTTCAAATTCCTTACTCTATTGGGTTAGGGCTAGGGATGGTTATTTTCTTTAATCATGTGTTTAAAAAGCGATTAAATGAAGAGCCAAGTCCTTTGGAAGTAGAAGTTTTTAATTATCAGCAGTCATTAGATCAATATGTGATTATGCATGAAAATAAAGAAAGCATGAAAAATTTAGATGATCATTAATATTTTATTCATAATTTTTGTGGGTATGGCTTGGGGAATTACCGTTGGAGCAGGATATGTAGCATTTTTAACTGTCTTTGGAATTATTCCTCGCCTTACACAACTAACCAAAACGGTAAGTAAAATTCATGCATATGAATGGGCTGCGGTTTTTGGAGCAATAACAGGAACTCTAGCTTTTTTGCAACAACCAACTTTTGCTTTGCCCTCTTTTCTTTTAACAGTACTAGGACTTGCTGATGGAATTTACGTAGGTATGTTGGCAGCAGCGTTAACAGAAGTATTAGATGTTTTTCCTTTATTAGCTAAAAGAATAGGTATTGATGATCGTTTGCTAATTCTTATGATGGCACTTGTTTTTGGGAAAATTATTGGCTCCTTGTTTCATTGGATATATTTCATTCCATAAAAAGCGAATGTACTTCAATTTAGAAAGGGAGTATGAAAGTGGAAAAAAGGAGAAAAGTAATATTAATTACAGATGGAGATGAATATGCAAAAAAGGCAGTAGAAGTTGTTGCGAAAGAAATTGGAGGAAGGTGTATTTCTAGCTCCTTTGGAAACCCTAGTAAGCATAGTGGTGCTGAAATTATTCAGTTAATTAAAATGGCAAAGTGTGATCCTGTACTAGTTATGGTAGATGACAGTGGATTTGTAGGGGAAGGGTCTGGAGAAAGAGTGTTGAAATACATAGCGAAACATCCAGACATAGAAGTGCTAGGAGTAATTGCTGTTGCAAGTAGAACTAGAAGAGAAGAATGGACTAAAATCGATATTGCAATTGATCAAGATGGAGAACTAACACCATATGGAGTAGACAAATATGGTATTCCAGAAATAGAAATAGGAAGAATGAATGGAGATACAGTTTATAGCTTAGATGAATTGAATTTACCTATCGTAGTTGGAATCGGGGATATTGGGAAAATGGGAAAGAAGGATTCCTATGAAAAAGGTGCTCCTATAACGAGGAAAGCCGTTGAATATATTCTAGAAAGAAGTGGTTACAATGTCGAGCAGCAAAAAGGATCAGATGGTACCAATCTCTGAGGATTTACAAGTAATTGAAAAATACATGAAAGATCGGGTTGGATTAGGATAAAGCTTTGATTTAGGTGTTCGAAAAATCAAAGTGTTAGGAAAAGAAATCAATTTATATTATGTAAATGGATTATGTGACAGTGTTTTGATTGCAGAGATTTTAGAACAACTACTTTTTTTAAATGATACAGATAGAAAGTCGCAAGCCGAAAATATTTACGATATTGTTCAAAACCAGCTTGTGCATCAAAGCGTTCAGCCAATTGAAAAAATGGATGAACTAGTTGATCAAGTGTTATCTGGATTAATAGTAGTTTGTGTGGAAGGCTACAATCATGCATTTGCAGTAGATGTAAGAAGTTATCCTGGAAGAATGCCACAAGAACCGGACACAGAAAAAGTCGTAAGAGGATCGAGAGATGGATTTGTAGAAAATATTATTGTAAATACAGCTATTACTAGAAGAAGAATTAGAGATGAACGTCTTCGTTTTGAGATGATGAAAGTTGGGGAGCGTTCAAAGACGGATGTTTCAATAGCTTATATTGAAGGCATAGCTGATCCAGATTTAATTGATATAATCAGAAAAGAACTGAATAATATTAAAACGGATGGATTGACAATGGCTGATAAAACGGTTGAAGAATTTCTATTAAAACAAGGCTACAATCCTTATCCTTTAATTAGATATACAGAAAGAGCTGATGTTGCAGCAACACACCTTTTAGAGGGGCATGTAGTTATTTATATTGATACTTCGCCTAGTGTAATTATTACACCTGCAACTTTCTTCCATCATTTACAACATGCGGAGGAATATAGACAATCTCCAATGGTTGGAACTTTTATTAGATGGGTAAGATTCATAGGTGTCATTGCCTCTATATTTTTCTTGCCTTTTTGGTTCTTAGTAGTATTAGAGCCGTCCTTATTGCCAGATAGAATAGCGTTTATTGGACCTAATGAGACAACCAATATCCCTATTGTGGTACAAATCTTTATTGCTGATTTAGGGCTGGAATTTTTGAGGATTGCCGCAATTCATACCCCTACACCATTATCAACAGCCATGGGTTTAATTGCAGCTGTATTAATAGGACAGATTGCTATTGATGTTGGCTTATTTGTTCCAGAAGTTATATTATATGTATCTGTTGCAGCAATCGGGAATTTTGCAACACCAAGTTATGAATTAGGTATCGCTAATAAATTAGCCCGTTTTTTCTTGTTAATTTTAGTAGCAATTTTCCAACTACCAGGATTTGTAATTGGGATAACAGTATATATTTTATTCTTATGTCAAATTAAGACATTGAATGTACCTTATCTCTGGCCATTAATTCCATTTTACCCTAAGGCGCTTTTACAGCTAATCATAAGAAGGACTGTTCCAGGTAGCAAAATTAGACCTAGCCATCTTCATCCAGGAGATCGTTATAGACAACCTTAATTAATTCGATCAACTATTGAGTATTATTTCATTTTATGGTACATTTGGATAATTAAAGTGAGCTGTTAGTTCATAATTATCTTAAACAGACAGTTCTAATTAATGACTGTCTGTTTCTTTTTCGTTTGTGATAATTTTATAAAGAATAGAGGGGAATCTGGTGCACTGTTACGGTACTTCAAAGGTAAATGATGCGGGTCATCTAGAAATTGGTGGAGTAGATACATTAGAAATAGTCGAAAAATTTGGAACTCCTGTCTATGTATATGATTTAGCATTAATAAGAGAACGAGCTAGAGGGTTTAAGTCCACTTTTGAAAAATTAGGGATTAAAGCACAAGTAGCATATGCAAGTAAGGCTTTCTCAACTGTTGCAATGGTGCAACTTGCTGAAGAGGAAGGATTATCCCTTGATGTTGTATCAGGGGGAGAATTATTTACTGCATTAAAAGCAGAGTTTCCAGTGGAAAGAATTCATTTTCATGGTAATAATAAAAGTAGAGAAGAGCTTGAAATGGCTATTCAATATAAAATAGGCTGTATCGTGGTAGATAATTTTTATGAACTACAAATGCTTCAGAATTTATGTGAGGAAAGAAAAACGAAGATGTCTATACTACTTCGAGTAACTCCAGGTATTGAAGCCCATACCCATGACTATATTTTGACAGGTCAGGAAGATTCTAAGTTTGGTTTTGACCTTCAAAATGGACAAGCTGAAGAAGCGCTTTTGAAATCAATAGAATCAAGTTATTTAGAAGTATTGGGGCTCCATTGTCATATAGGTTCACAAATCTTTGACACAACTGGTTTTGTACTTGCTGCCCAAAAAATTCTAAGTCATCTCTCTGAATGGAAAACGAAATATTCATATGAATCTAAAGTATTAAATTTAGGTGGAGGTTTTGGCATTCGATATACAAATGAAGATGAGCCAATTCAACCATCTGAGTATGTAGACGTTATTATAAATGAAGTGAAAGAACAAGTATCAAAATTAAATATGCAGATGCCAGAAATTTGGATTGAGCCTGGTCGATCATTAGTAGGAGATGCAGGTACAACTTTATATAAAGTTGGGTCTCGTAAAGAAGTTCCTAATGTTCGCCAATATCTTGCTATAGATGGTGGAATGAGTGATAATATTCGTCCAGCACTGTACCAAGCCAAATATGAAGCAGTGCTAGCAAATAAACCTCTTCAAAAGGCTGATGAAGTAGTATCCATAGCAGGGAAATGTTGTGAATCAGGAGATATGCTTATTTGGGATTTACCTTTACCAAAAGCAACTGATTCAGATGTACTTGCAGTATTTTGCACAGGTGCATATGGTTATTCTATGGCTAATAATTATAATAGAATCCCAAGACCTCCTGTTGTCTTTGTTGAAAATGGGGTAGCACGATTAGTAGTAAAACGAGAAACTTATGAAGATTTATTGAGATTAGATTTGCCTCTTAAAGAAACTGCTACAATAAAGAACTAATAAAAAAAGAGTCTCCTTTCGTAATGGAGACTCTTTTTTATTTAAGAAAAGAAAGATTTAATAGCATCCACGATACTTGCAAAAAATTCTTTGATTTTCGCTAAGAAGCCTTGACCTTCCTCACTATCCAGATAGCCTGTCAGTTTATCCTTTGCTTCATTTAATTGATCTCCAACTTGATTCCAGTCAATATCCAGTTCTTTAAGTTTGTTGAAAAAGTCAAGTAAACTTTGTAATTGTGCATCACTTAATGTAATATTTAAGTCATTTGCACTGTTTTCGATTATTTTTTGCAATTCAGCTGTTGTTTCTGGTTTTTGTTCGGCAATTTCTTCTTTAATTTTTGCCATTAACGCAGTAGCTTCTTCTTTACCAATATCTTCGCCTAAATTTGCTGTTTCTACCATTTCTTCATTTGCAGCTTGTTTTATATCCTCAGGTATAGCAGAATCAGTTGATACCTCATAAGCTTTTATTATGCCTGTTAAAGCAGCAGTACCTGATACGACAATAGGAGCCGTTATATAAATTTTAGCATCTTTTACACCGGCTGTAATTAAAGCATTCGTATACATATCATCTGTAACCCAATTTATGTTTTTAGTAGTTACTTGTAAACCAGTTCCTTCTTCGCCAATAGTAATTGCAGAAGAAGAAATAGCTCTTGTACCAATTAATGATTTAGATATATAACTACCTAAATACTTATGTTCTTCTGCATTAGAAACAGTAATTATTTGTGCATCTTCTTTAGCTTTCATTTCTGTTAATAATAACTGCTTTTGTTCTTCTGTTAAATTTTCGCCTAATGTAATAATCATATCACCAACTACTACATCGGCATTAGCAGTAATTGGTAAGATGAATAGCAGTAATAATGTTAGTAGGACTATTTTCTTGTTTTTCATTTTATCCTCCTTGAACCATTTCGTAAGATGATTTTAGTCTTGAGTCAAAAGTAATGTTTCTTTTAAATAAGATAGCAGATTTTTGGATGAAGTAAAGCACTATTATAGTAGACGGTAGGTATATTGAAAAAGTTTCGATATAATCAATTTTGCATTGGAAAATAATAATAAATTTCCAGTTAAAGAGAAAAAAGGTGTACCTTTTCTTTTTATTTTGCATAATTTATATGGTAAATATTTATCTAATGATATATATTATTTCTTACACTATTATTACTTTTTTATCATCTGGTCTTTTAGTCATAATTAGGTATAAATCCTTTTCCTTAGAAGATTTTCATTGAAGAATAACGGTATTTTATGTATGATAGAACCATTAACAAAAGTGTATTTTATTTATAGAACTTGTTAAACCATGAATTAAAGATGAAAATTCACTTTCATTCTAGAAACGGTTGATTGAAGAGTCTTTTAGATGGGAAAACTGTTAGATGAATATGTGTTAATTATAATGAGGGATAGAAATGATAATTCGATATAAAAAAGCATTCGAAAAAATTGCTATGGGCTTACTTTCTTTCATGCCTGCGGAAAAGGATTTAAAAGTTTTGCAGCAGACCATAAAACAATATGAGGCTAACGAAGATTGGCAGTTGTTTTTATGGAAGGAGGAAGAAGATATTATTGGGTTAATCGGAGTAATTTTTGAAAAAACGGATTCTATTACAATACAACACATCTCTGTTAACCCTTCGCATCGCAAACAAGGTGTTGGAAAAGCGATGGTACAGGCAGTACAATCTTTATATCCAACGAAAGAATTAAAGTCTAATGAGTTGATTCTTGCCTTTTTATCAAAATGCAAGGAAGAAATTGGATGAAAATAAAAACTGACTATTCAAGTGTATGTTTCAAACAAGGATATACACTTGAAGGTCAGTTTTTTTATTTTTTCCTCTTACGTATAGCTTCTTCTCTTTCTTTTAAAACGATACTTCTATCTCTTGTTAAATGTCTATTAATAACTTCTGGAGGGACATCAAGAGAACATTTCCATTCGATATTTATTTTCTTACACAATTCCATACACTCAATCTCGAGTTTACGATCATTTAGAGGAATGTCATAAGGAAGAAAGATAGCATTTTTTTGAAGGTGTTCCATTTCGTTTTCCAAAACTTGAAAAAATTGTTCTGCATGTATTCCAAGTTCTCTTAATGAAGAAGAATGTTCCTGTAATATTTCCATCCCTTTTTTTAATGTTTTCTTTGCTCCATTTAGGTTTTGTCTTCGATGATGGTAAGCTGACACTGCAATTAATATAAGCCCGACCCAAACGGACCTTTTGTTCCTTTTATCTACTTCTTTCCAATATTCTTCAAGTATTTCATGACACTCAAAAAAATCCCTATCACCATGAAAATGAGCTAAATAGTGGATATATGCTTTTGGATACATAGTCTGCTCCTTTACATCTAGTGGTTTGTGTATCTTATCTTTACGATAGTAGATATTATACCGATTTTCTATATAAAAAGTAATTATTTAGGTCATTAGAAGGAATTAGAATTATTTTTCTGTTGGATAAGTATTGAGTTTCATCTATACTAATAATATCATTATAATTTTAAGGGTAATTTAGTAGGATATTGGTGAGAAGAATGCAGTATAATGTGAAAATTGATAGTTTTGAAGGTCCATTGGACTTATTGCTTCATTTAATAAATAAATTAGAAATCGATATTTATGATATTAATGTTGCGGAAATAACGGAGCAGTATTTAGAATATATTCACGCGATGAAAGTATTGCAATTAGATGTAGCAAGTGAATTCTTGGTAATGGCTGCAACTTTGCTTGCGATTAAAAGTAAAATGCTACTTCCAAAACACGAAGATGAATTATTTGATGAAGAATTGATGTTTGAACCGGAAGAAGATACGAGAGAAGAATTAATTGAAAAATTAGTAGAGTATCGTAAATTTAAAGAAGCAGCTGACGATTTAAAAGAACTCGAATTAGAAAGAGGTTTAATTTTCACTCGACCTCCAAGTGATTTATCTAACTACACAATAGAGCAGGAAGAGAACGTAAAACAAGAATTAGATGTTTCTTTATATGATATGCTTGCTGCTTTTCAAAAGTTGTTAAAGCGAAAAAAGTTACAAGCTCCACTTTCGACTAAAATAACTAGGCAAGAAATACCAATTGAAAATAGAATGAATGAAATTCTAATTTTCTTGAAAGAGAGAAAAAAGAGAACATCGTTTGAAGAACTTTTTCCTATAGCAACCAAGTCACATATTGTGGTCACTTTTTTAGCTATACTAGAACTTTTAAAGCGTTGTGAAATATTTGTGGAACAGGAAGGAAACTTCGCAGATATTTTTGTAATTGGAAAGGAAGTTGAATAAGGGTTTGAAAGTGAATGATTGGAAAGCGATTTTGGAAAGCTTGTTATTTGCAGCTGGAGATGAAGGCTTAACTATTAAACAGCTTATCCATGTTTTAGGACTAGAACAGTTAGAAGTTGAACAGCTAATGGATGAATTAGTAAAGAACTATCAAAAAGATAAAACAAGAGGAATTGCTATTATTGAACTTGCAGGTAC
>Ga0182739_1003944_pt1 | contig 12585 bp, 12 predicted proteins | sample eDN5th30CBELigBY_FD_128873 | JGI IMG/M metagenome (GOLD analysis project Ga0182739, IMG submission 128873) | Enriched backyard soil microbial communities from Emeryville, California, USA - eDNA 5th pass 30_C BE-Lig BY (version 2) (version 2) | ecosystem: Environmental > Terrestrial > Soil >... | reverse complement strand
CTATCGAGACTAGAAATCATTACTTGAAAATAGCAGCACAAGAGCTAGATCAAGCAATCAACATTATTGATGATTATTTGACCTTTGCAAACCCAGCCCCCAAGAATAGGGATAAGATTTCGATTGTTGAATCCATTCAACATGTGATAAAAGTACTTACCCCTGCAGTAGAGGGAAATAATGTTAAAATTAATACATCTTTCGTAGACTATAACGATTGTTTTGTCCTTGGAGAGCGTAAAAAATTCGAGCAATGTCTAATCTATCTACTAACAAATAGGATTGAATCTATGCCAAGTGGTGGAGAAATAAATATTAAGCTAGATTGCGATAGTAACTCCAATATAAATATCACCATTCAAGATGAGGGCATCGGTATGACTCAACGGCAAATCGATCAATTAGGTGAACCTTTTTTTACTACAAAGGAAAATGGGACTGGTTTGGGAATGATGGTTACATTTAGTATTATAAAAGGAATTGGCGGGAGAATTGATGTGGAAAGTGTAACGGGTAAAGGGAATTCTTTCTATATACATCTTCCTAAACATGGCCAAAGAGCTTTATCTGTAGGGTAAATAGATTTTGTACACATGGTATATACTCTTTATTTTTGAATAGTACTAGAAAAAGTATATTAATATTTTGTTTATATCTGGAGGAAAACGATGCAAGGAGAAAAATTATCAGAGGATAAAATAAAACAGTTATTTAATGCTATCCTTTCCTTGCAAACGAAAGAAGAGTGTATAGCTTTTTTTGATGATCTGTGCACCATCAAGGAACTTAATTCTTTTGTTCAAAGATTCGTAGTTGCTAGAATGCTAAGGGAAGGGGCAACATACATGGATATTCAGATTGAAACGGATGCCAATTCAACGACTATAGCAAGAGTAAAGAACCAATTGGACAATGGTCATGATGGCTTTTCGATAGTACTGGACCGTTTAGCAACCTATCAAAAGTAAGAAAGATTGAAGTAAACAACAAACATGGAAGAATCCACTTTGATAGAGGTTAATAGTTCTCCCATCTTTTTTGGGGGAACTATTTCTTTTTTTTAAAAGGAAAATAGCTGTGAATAAGAGAATATATAAATATAATTATTTTTCCACTATTAAAAAAGTAATAAAGATAATGTGTATTCAAAAATGGTAGGAGGAGCAAAATGGAAGAATTCAACCTAGAAGATTTACGAAATAATATTGATAAAGTTGATCGTGAATTAATAAAATTACTAGCGGCACGTTTTGAGTTAACTGAACAAGTCGGGATTTACAAAGCAAAAAATAATCTTAATCCCCAAGATAAAAGTCGTGAAACTGAACAATTTAATAAACTCATTAAACTGTCCCAAGAAAGCGGGCTCAATCCCGATTATGCACTAAAAATTTTCAGATGCATTATGGATATCGCCATATCTCGTCATCAAGAAATCGGGAAATAAAACGGATATAGATTGAATAAAGACAGCAGACAGGGGGCAGATTCTTAATTTAATCTCACGCAGATCTGCCCTCCCCTTTTGACTTTTAGTCCTCTTCCTTATAAAATCTTTTACCGGTTTCTGGATGATAATAGACAACGAGTCTTTTCTTTGTAGTAGGATCAATGGAGACCTCGCTGGTCCGAATAAAACCTTCAGGTACGTCTTTCCCGTGTTTCGTCTTAAAGCGTCGGTCCCAAAAAAACCAAGAGCCGAAAATGAGAACAGCTAGAATGAGAACTTGCAAGCCGAAGTAGCCTAGGATCCATTCCACTTTTTTACTCCTGCTCTGCGATTACAGCTGTTCCATATGCCACGATTTCACTCATGTTCTGCCCGATTTCACCCGAATCAAACCGCATCATGATAATAGCGTTTGCCCCCATAGCTTTAGCATTTTGCACCATCCGGTCCATGGCCTGCTTTCTTGCATCCTCAAGCATTTCTGTATACTGATTAATTTCTCCACCCACGAGTCCTTTGAAGGAAGCCATAATATCCTTACCAATCCCCCGAGCTCTTACCGTTAAACCAAAAACAGGTCCCTTCACTTCCACTACTTTATAGTTTGGTATTCGTTCTGTCGTTACGATCAACATCGTGATCTCACTCCATTCCTGATTTTTTCGGTATTCACAAGCTGTCCAAAACATTAAATAAAATATATGTATAACCTATTCTAATCATACCATATAGCTGGAAATTAAGAGTTCTTGATCGCTGAAGAATAGGGGGTATTTTACAAAAAATGCGAGGCTAGGCTAAAGGACAAAATTGAAATTCCTGACGAAGGAATGTCTTATAGAGTCTTTCTAAAGGATAAAAATGAAGTGAAGGCAAGATGCACTGTCCCATAGAGCCCCTCTAAAGGACAACAAGGAAGCAGAAGCTAGAGAAAAAGTCTCATAGAGCTCCACTAAAGGACAACAAGGAAGCCGCAGCTAAAGAAAAAGTTCATAGAGCCCTTCTAAAGAACAAACTTGAATACCCCAAATGTATAGCTGTCCTATAGCTCAGCTAGAATAAACTTAGTTTTATAGTAAAAGTCTTCCCAATCTAAAAAAGAGATCCCAAAATGAGATCTCCTTTCATCTTGCCTGTAACCGTCAACATTTATCGAGAATAAAATTGCCAATTCCCTCGTCCTGCTTCCTTGGCTTTATACAAAGCATGATCCGCTTTTTTCAAAAGAGTATGGCCCTCTACGCCGTCATGAGGAAAGAAGCTAATTCCAATGCTGGTTGTTGTCTTTACGATTTCCATATCAAGATTGAATGGCTCCTCCATTGCCATAATAATGCTGTCAGCAATACGGGTGATTTCCTCCAATACTGCAAATTGTTTGATGCAAATAGCAAATTCATCTCCGCCTAATCGTGCCAGAAACGAATGCTCTCCTAATACATGGTTCAGTCGATTGGCCACCTCAATTAGCAGCTTGTCACCATATTCATGGCCAAGCGTATCATTTATCAGCTTAAACCGGTCTAAATCCAAGTAAAAGACAGCGAACTTTTCCATGCTTTTCAACGAGTTATTTAGTGTTTCTGCCAATTCTTTTTCAAAATAACGCCGATTCGGGAGTTTAGTTAAATGATCATGATTTGCATTAAACGAAAGGGTTTCTTTATGCTCTTTATCCTCTGTGATATCTGCCATAATGCCATCTAGTCGAATGACTGTTCCGTCCGGATTCTTGTACGGCAGGATTTGGTGGTGAAGCCATTTTTCATTTCCCTTCGCATCAATGATGCGGTGCTCAAACGTCATTTCTTCTCCATGCATCGAGCGCTTAAAGTATGAAAGGACGAAAAATAAATCCTCCGGATGAATATACATAAACCAGGTTGGATTTCTTTCCAAAAACTTCCTTTGATCCACGCCATAAATTTCTTCTACTCCCTTTGAACAAAGGGTATAACGTTTTTGCCTAACATCATAGGACCAAATACCAACCCGAAGACGATCCGTGACGGACTTCATCTGTTCTTCATTTTCGATTATTTTCAGTTCCATATGCTTTTGCTCGGTAATATCTTGAACAGTCCCAATAAGCCGAACTGTTTTTCCTGTTTCATCTTTAACAGCTTCGCCGCGTTGAAAAGCAATACGTACGTCAGCATGGTCTCTAATAATTCGGTGTTCAAGCTCGTAGCCATGACCATCATGAATCGCCTTTTGAATCGTTTCTTCGTATAATTCCCGGTCATTTGGATGAATAAGTTCGACAATCGTTTTCCAAGTCGGGACAAACTCGTAATCATCGACACCAAATATCTCATACGTTTGGTTTGACCAAAATGACTTATCTAGCGCAACATCATAATCAAAGCTGCCAATATTTGTGATTTTTTGAATGTAAAGTAGATTATCATAAAGGGTTGAGATTCGATCCTTATAATCCCTGATGGTTCGTAAGTCTTTACAAACACAATAAATGAAATCGTTTCCATTTGGAATCAACGTTAAATGGATTACAACTTCATGTCCCTTTTCGTGTAAAAATACAGCGTCAAATGATATAGGTTCCCCAGTTTGTGTCAACTTAATATTGGATTTCGTTATTTCATACGAATCGTTTGACATCCAATCGGATAGTAGCGGCTTTCTGCCATCAATGGTGTACCCCAACAGTGCCCTTGCTTGATGGTTCATAGATAAAACTTGGTAAGCAGCATTTAAGACAAATACAGCATCTGGAAGATGGATAAATAATGGGTTATTACCAATCTCTAGCTGCTTAGATGTATTGTATTTAGATTTAATTAGATTTGATAATCTATTAAAAAAACCCATCCTTGTTCCTCCAACTATACTATACATCCTTTATAACATGATAATGTTACTTTGGCTACTTGTTTGAAAAGTCAAATTGATGGTAATTCACTTTTCTACAAAAGGATAAATCATTTTCCTTATCTGGGTATACTACCATTTTTATAAACGAAAAATATCTTTATGTTATATTTATATAAGGTTTATTTTAGAGAGGGGATTGTCTTGTGGTTTTACCTGATTCAGCTGTAAAAGCAAAATCGCTATACATAAATTTATTTATTGTCGGTATTGTGCTAGTATCCTTCAATTTACGTCCAGCCATTACGTCAGTCGGGCCTTTGGTCGGCATGATACAGGAAGACTTGGGTCTTGCGCATTGGAGTGCAGGGCTGCTAACCAGCCTTCCGCTTATCTGTTTTGCCTTTATGTCGCCGCTCGTCCCGAAGATTGCTAACCGTCTTCACAATGAGCTGACGCTGCAAATAGGGCTTATCGCTATCCTAATTGGAGTGATTGTTCGCACGATATCAACCGTGTTTTTTCTATTTGCCGGAACATTTTTGATTGGCATCGGGATTGCGATATGCAATGTACTATTGCCGGTTGTGATAAAGGATAAATTTCCTTCGAAGTTCGGATTAATGACAAGCGTCTATTCAACATCAATGGGTCTTGTTGCGTCATTGGCATCAGGTTTCAGTGTTCCGCTTGCCGTCGGATTTGAGTTAGGATGGCAGCGCGCATTACTGGTATGGTGTGTTCCTGCTGTAATCGCCATTATTCTTTGGGTGTATCTCATTAAAAACAGCAAAGGAAATAAGGGGGATATGAAAAGGTCCACTAATGGAGGCAATAGAATCTGGAGGTCGCCTTTAGCGTGGTACGTAGCTTTGTTCATGGGCTTTCAGTCGTTTTTATTTTACGTTACGATCGCGTGGCTGCCTGAAATCCTTCAAGATTTAGGTGTCAGTACTGCAACAGCAGGCTGGCTGCTATCCTTTACACAATTTATGGGACTGCCAGCAAGCTTCTTTGTTCCCATGATTGCAGGAAAACTTCGCAGTCAGGCCTGGCTGGCCGGTATACTCGGTGCCTGTTCAATTCTTGGCTATGCCGGAATTATGTATACGTCATCGTTTGTTATGATGATTTTTAGCATTGTTCTGTTAGGCTTAGGATTGGGAGGAACCTTTCCATTAGGGCTTGCTTATATAGGAATCAGAAGCAGGGATGCCAGACAGGCTGCGGAATTATCCGGGATGGCCCAGTCAGTAGGATACATTCTTGCAGCAGTTGGTCCAATCGCCATCGGATCGCTTTACGATGTAGCACACACCTGGACGGTTCCATTAATCACCCTAATAGCAGTCAGCGTACTCGTATGCCTCTTTGGCGCCAGCGCCGGCCGCGATCAATACGTATAAAGAAGGAAGCAGAAGAGGAAGCGGAGGGACGGTTCTCCTGCTTCCTTTTTTTATGCTTTGGAAGCACAAGAACCGTCCCTCTGCTTCCCGGAGTAGGGGAATCTGCTTCTTATTTATAGACGTTTATTGAACAATGTGGTTTTTGGCAGGGATGTGTGGATGTTTGTCGAATGGTGTTAGGATAGTGAGTGATTATTTTTATTTATCAGTTTATTGGCGGGATTAGTTCAAGCTGTGACTTTGTAATACATCAGAACGAATTGTGAGGGATGTTTTATGAATCATGAGGAATATGAAAATGTTCTTTCCATTCACCGTGTACCTATTTCAAAGCTCCGAACAGAGTTTGATCAGGATAGCTTTTCCTTTGAAACAACGAATGACTTGGAAGAACTGCCGAATGAAATGATTGGTCAGCAGCGAGCAGAGCAGGCGATGGAGTTTGGCTTGTCGGTCGAACAGACTGGCTATAACTTGTTTGTTGTTGGACCCGCTGGAACCGGGAGGATGACCTATACCCAGGACAGCGTCGCGAAAATGGCAGCCAAGCACGTGACACCAAATGATTGGTGTTATGTTTACAACTTTGAAAATCCTGACAGGCCGCTTGTGATTTCTTTTCCAACCGGTAAAGGCCAGCAATTTCAACGAGAGATAGAAATATTATTAATTGATATTCAGCGTGAGATCCGCTCTGTGTTCTCTAGTGAAATGTTTGAGAAAAAGAAACGATCCATTTTAGAGGATTTTCGAACAAAGATAGATGAGCTTTGGGAAACAGCGGATGCCTTTGCACTCGAGCATTCTGTCAAAATTGAACGGAGCCATACCGGAATCAATACAATACCGCTGCTGTTTGGCCGGCCGATTCAGATTCAGGAATTTGATAAAATGCCGGATGAAACGAAGGAAATGATTAAGGAAAATGAAAAAATAGTGGAGGAAAAAATTCAAGAATCGGTATATCAAATCCGAAAAATGGATGAACAGCTTAGAAAAACTGTGCAGCAATTTATGCGGCAGACGACGGCAAATGCTGTGGAAGGTCTGTTCCTTCCTATCCGTGAAACCTATAAGGAGCATCCAAAGGTATTGTCCTATTTAGATGCGTATTTGCGTGATATAGTGGAGCACTATTCCTTTTTTACAGAAAAAGAAGAGGAAAATCAATTCATGAGCGCTCTTACCGGTTCGAAGGAGAAGCAGCTTCATCGCTATACCGTTAATCTTTTTGTAAACAATCGGCAATGCAAAGGGGCCCCCGTTATTTACGAGACAAACCCAGCCTACCATAATCTGTTTGGAAAAGTGGAATACAGAGGCGCCCTTGGCAGCTGGATAACAGACTTCACATTTATCAAACCTGGCGTCCTGCATTTGGCAAACGGTGGCTATTTAATTCTTCAAGCAACAGAGCTTCTACAGCAGCCTAATGCCTGGGTTCAGTTAAAAAGGTCGCTTCAAACCGGGTATATCCAAATTGAAAATCCGTATGAAGACAGAAGTGTTTTTCCAACAAGCGGCATCAAGCCAGAGCCGATTCCCTTAACTATTAAAGTGATTATCATTGGTTCCTACTATTTATATGACCTGCTCTCCACCTATGACGAAGATTTTCATAAGCTTTTTAAGGTAAAAGTGGAATTTGATACGGTCATGAAAAAGGATTATGAAAACAGCGTAAAGATGGCCCGGTTTATTAAAAATTATGGGTCTAGGAACGGGCTGCTGCCATTTCACCGCAGAGCCGTTGCGAAAATTATTGATTACAGCTCCCGATTAGTTTCAGAACAATCCAAGCTCACAACTCGTTTTCAAGAAATAACAAAGGTGCTGGTCGAATCAAGCTATTGGGCAAAAAAAGACCAGCATGATTTTGTGGATGAACAACATATCCACAAGGCTCTTACTGAAAAAATAAATCGGTCCAATCATGTGTCAGAGCAGTTTCGTGAAATGATCCATAACGGAACCATAATGGTTGATACGGATGGATTTCGTGTTGGGCAAATCAATGGTCTAGCGGTTATGGGGACGAGGGATTCCATCTTCGGGATTCCAACAAAGATTACAGCGCAAACCTATGTCGGCAAAAGCGGCATTATGAATATTGAGAGAGAGGCAGCGCTAAGCGGACAGATTCACAATAAAGGGATGATGATCCTGACTGGTTTTCTTTCCGGCGAATTTGCGAAAAACCGCCCGATTCCGTTATCGGCAAGTATTACCTTTGAACAAACCTACTCACAGATTGACGGTGACAGTGCCTCAAGCACTGAACTGTATGTGCTGCTTTCATCACTTTCGGAAGTTCCGATTAACCAGGGAATAGCGGTTACAGGCTCTGTCAACCAATGGGGAGAAATCCAGCCAATTGGCGGTGTGAATGAAAAAATTGAAGGCTTTTATCATATTTGCAAGGAAAAGGGTCTAACCGGTAAGCAGGGTGTATTGATTCCAGTTCAAAATGTGAAAAATCTGATGCTTGAGGATGAAGTCCTCGAAGCAGTTAAAAAGGGGAAATTTCATATCTGGTCTGTCGGTCATATAGCTGAAGGAATTGAAATTTTAACCGGTATAAGTGCCGGAAATGTCCGTGATGCAAACGGGCAATTCCCGGCAGATACTATTTTTGCTAAGGTAGAGGACCGGTTTAACAAAATGTATGATGCAGCAGAGGCAAAAAAATTAGAGTAAAAGGATGGTAGCTTAATGGATATTGCAGCAATGTCTATGGCATTAAGCCAAGGGCAGCTTGGTCAGCAGGTTTCACTTTCTTTGATGAAACAGGTGATGGATCAGGCAGAGGGGAATGCTGATTTTATTAATAAGATGATGAATCCCAGTGCAGTGAAGGCCCTTGAGCTAAAGGCACAGCCGCATCTTGGCGCGAATATTGATATCAGAGGATAGCTTGTATAGGAAAACCTGAGTTGGTGATGACTCGGGTTTTTTTATGGTTTGTTAACACAAAACAATCTATAAAGAATCCGATTTCTCTCTATTAAAGACTTCGCCAACCTTGCCGATATAAATGGTAGCAAGTGAATAGTATAGGAGTGGAGTTCTATGAATATTGAACGGATGCCGAATCTAACTAGTTCAAATGCAGCAAGAGTAACACCGATAGAAAGAGCACAGCCTACCCAACCAGTTGAAGAGCTTTTGAAAAAGCCTGAACAAAAACAGGAACAGAAGCCGTCAATGGTTGAGATAGATAAGGAAAAGATGGAAGAGGTTGTAAAAGGATTAAATGAATTTATTCAGCCCGTCAGCACCTCGATCCGGTTTGTCCTTCATGAAAAATTAAATGATTACTATGTAACGATTGTTGATGATAAAACAAAAGAAGTGATTCGGGAAATTCCATCTAAAAAAGTGTTGGATACCTATGCCAACATGATGGAGTTCGTCGGTTTGCTTGTAGATAAGAAGATTTAACTTCATTCAGCATAAGTCCTCCACTTTAAAAGTGAAGGAATGAATGCGAATTGTTTTCCCGATTCAGTGAGGGTTAAACCCTTGCTGAATGAAGTTAAACCTCCGGCGGATGTCTCGGATTTTTTAAAGGTAATTTATCGAGCGAGCTCGATAAAAATCCGGACGCAAATTCGGCGGGCGAATTTGATGTGAGGTGAATGAAAATGGCAAACATGCGAATCAGTGGTTTGGCCAGCGGTATGGATATTGATTCCATTGTTTCCGACATGATGAAAGTCAAACGAATGCCGCTCGACAAGCTCAAGCAGCAGAAACAGACAATGGAATGGCAGCGCGATGATTATCGTGAGATGAACACTTTGCTCCTAAACTTCCGTTCGGAATTGACGCAAATGAAGCTGTCGAGTAAATATAGAACGCGTACGACAACGACTACGGATGATTCGAAGGTGACGGCGACTGCAACGAGTGCCGCGGCGCTTTCTTCGTATTCGATATCAAGTGTTAAACAATTAGCTAGTGCAGAAACAATAGTTAACACAGGAAAGATATATACTAATAGTTCCTTTGATGCAACTAAAAGTATGTATTCACAAAAAGATACTGCCATAAATATTGATTCCACTTCTTGGGATACGGGAGGTGTTTCTAGCAAAAACCTTCCAGCTAAAAAGGGTGAAAAATCAGTTCAATTTGGTGACATGTCAAATATCGATACGAATACTATCATTAATTGGAGCGTAAAAGTAAATGGAATCGGTTATAAAGTTATAACTGGTACTCCGACTAATGATAATGAAGTACAAATTCAAAACAATGGAACCATAACTTTCAACAAGTCTTTTGCTGAGGATAGTGACGTAAAAATTGATTACATTGCAAAATCAAGAACAGACAGCATTAGTATTTCAACAGACACATCGACAGCGATATTAAATAAAGGTGCAATTCAAAATGTAAATAATATCACTTTAAAAGTAACTACAAATGGTGTTACAACAGAAACATCCTATACTATGGAAAATGTTAATAATGATCATATTATTGATATTATGAAAGGCACTAATCTAGTTGGAACATTAAACAAGAATACAGGCGAGTTAACCTTTGCAAATAATATGGAAAGGCCTGCAAAAGATTCAAAGACAACTATGTCTCTTGAAGTAACATATAATCATCTCTATTCTAATTTTTCAATTGGAACTCATACATCAACAGGTGTGAAACATGATAATTACCTTGTTTCAGCAAGTGATTCCCTTAATTCTATTATTAATCAGGTTAACTCATCAAGCGTAGGAGTTAATATGTTCTATGATTCTGCTTCTGGACAAATGACTATGACTCGAAACGAGACAGGTGATTTTAACACTGCCGGAAAAGAAATTAGTTTTTCAGGGAAATTTATTAATGGTGTGTTGAAATTCAATGATACAGATGAAAATACGGTGAAGGTTGCCGGGAAAAATGCCGAATTCACGATTAATGGATTAGAAACAAACCGTTCATCCAATACATTTGCAATTAACGGAGTAACATTTACTTTAAAACAAACTTTCTCAGATACAGTTGGATCACCTGATTATGCAACACCCGTAACCATAGCAATCAACAACGACAACAACACAATTTTCGAAAACATCAAAGGCTTCATCGATAAATACAACGAACTAATTGGGAAAATTCAAGAGAAAACCCAGCAGGAGCGTTACAAAGGCTATACGCCGCTTACTGATGAGCAGCGGGAGCAGCTGTCGGACAAGCAACAGGAGCAGTGGGAAGAGAAGGCGAAGAGCGGCCTATTACGACGGGATCAGACCTTAACGAGCCTGCTTTCTTCCATGCGGATGGATTTTTACGGAAAAGTGGAATCGGAGAAAATCAATCCAGTCTATAGCCAGCTTGCCAGCATCGGTATCAAGACGACTGCTAACTATTTAGAAGGCGGAAAGCTTGAAATAAATGAAGCACAGCTGAAAAAGGCTATTGAAGAAGATCCTGAATCCATTGAAGCTTTATTCAATGCATCAGGGACGACAAATGGTCAAAAAGGGATTGCCCAGCGGCTTTACGATACAGTCGGCAGGACCATGGATGTTTTATATGAGAAAGCAGGGAAAAGCTATTCAACAAATAACCAATTTACAATCGGAAAACAGCTGAACAATATTAATGATCAAATTGATAGTCTAGAGGATCGATTGACAGCTATAGAAGATCGATACTATAGACAATTTACCGCAATGGAAAAAGCGATTCAAAATGCCAATCAGCAATCAGCTTATATTACGCAAAACTTTTTTAGTTAATGAACGAATAGAAAGGAAGTACACAAAATGGCAGTTCAAGATCCATATCAATCCTATAAGCAAAATTCCGTTACAACCGCTTCTCCGGGTGAGTTAACGTTGATGCTCTATAACGGCTGTATTAAATTTATCCGCTTCGCAAAAAAGGCAATGGCTGAAAATAAAATTGAAGAAAAAAACACGAACCTTATTAAGGCTCAAAAAATTATTCAAGAACTGATGGTGACATTAAATATGGACATTCCTGTTTCCAAAAACATGATGTCCTTATACGATTATCTACATCGTCGTCTAATTGAAGCGAACACGAAAAATGATCCAGCGATCTTAGATGAAGTGGAAGGCTTTGTTTCGGAGTTTCGTGATACGTGGAAAGAAGTGATTCAACTAAACCGTCAGAAGCAGTTTTCACAAGGTGGGCAAATCTAGTGAGCGAAGTAAAAGATTATTACCAGGTCACGGTTGAATTAATAAAACTGCTCGAAAATGAGCAGTCTAATGACCGTGATGTGAAAATAGCACAGATGGAAGAGCTATTAGAAAAGCGTGAGGGCTTCATAGATAAAATGAAGCCCCCTTTTTCACAGGAGGACCAGCAGACAGGCAGGAAGCTGGTTGAGCTGGAAAAAAAATTAGCAAAGCTTCTCGCAATTGAAAAAGAGGCTATTAAAAGGGATATACAAACCTTGCATAAAAAAAAGCAATCGCAAACCAAATACCATAATCCGTATGAATCCCTTTCAGCAACTGACGGTGTATTTTATGACAAACGAAAATAATCAACATGGTGCCTGACACCGAAGATGGACATTTGTGTCGCTTTGTCTTTCTGAAATGTACTCTATATTGGATTCCTACTGGTTTCCTGCTTTTCTACAAGATTGTCACTAATTCGACATATTTTTAAAAATTTAGATGATTTAGCAGGAGAATGGAAGGGCAACATAGAAATATAATCCTATAGAAATTTAAAGATATACACATCGGCAGTTTCTAAGGTTATAATACTGATTAAAGTAAGAATTAAACGCTTACTTTAATAAAATCTTAGGCACCGCCGTTAGTGAATAAGAAAAGGAGGAGTTCACTTATGAACTACAACATTCGTGGTGAAAACATTGAGGTAACTCCAGCAATTAGAGAGTAT
>Ga0182739_1003942_pt1 | contig 12590 bp, 12 predicted proteins | sample eDN5th30CBELigBY_FD_128873 | JGI IMG/M metagenome (GOLD analysis project Ga0182739, IMG submission 128873) | Enriched backyard soil microbial communities from Emeryville, California, USA - eDNA 5th pass 30_C BE-Lig BY (version 2) (version 2) | ecosystem: Environmental > Terrestrial > Soil >... | reverse complement strand
GGCCGAGCAGGAGATCAACCCGGAGGCGATCAAGTACATCAACCGGCTGTCGGATCACCTGTTCGTGCTGGCCCGCCGGCTCAACGACAATGGCGCAGCAGATGTGTTGTGGGTGCCGGGCGGGGCGCGCTAGCCGGCAACCTGTTGAAAAGCCGGGAAAAAAGCTTCCACCCTGCGGTCTTGTGCAGTGCGCCATAGCCTTGACATGATCGGCTCAACACCCCTACACGAAAACCCCTTCGCCGGACGGGTCGGTCCGGCCTCAACTCACCGATAGGCGCAACGCGATGAAAGTGCTGGTCGCGGTCAAGCGGGTCATCGACTACAACGTCAAGATCCGCGTCAAGGCCGATAACACGGGTGTCGAGACGGCTAACGTCAAGATGTCGATGAACCCCTTCGATGAGATCGCCGTTGAAGAGGCGATCCGCATGAAAGAGAAGGGCGCCGCGACTGAAGTCATCGCCTTTTCCGCCGGCCCGGCACAGTGCCAGGAGACGATCCGCACGGCGCTCGCCATGGGCGCGGACCGCGGCGTGCTGGTGCAGACCGATACCGAACTGCAGCCGCTGGCCGTCGCCAAGCTGCTGAAGGCCGTGGTCGACAAGGAACAGCCCGGCCTCGTCATCGTCGGCAAGCAGGCGATCGACGACGACTCCAACCAGACCGGCCAGATGCTGGCCGCGCTGCTGGGGTGGTCGCAGGGCACCTTCGCCAACAAGCTGAACGTCGCCGACGGCTCGGTCGAGGTGAAGCGCGAGGTCGATGGCGGCCTCGAGAACATCAAGATCAAGATGCCGGCCGTGATCACGACCGACCTGCGCCTCAACGAGCCGCGCTACGCGTCGCTGCCGAACATCATGAAGGCGAAGAAGAAGCCGATCGAGACGCTGGCGCCGGACGCGCTGGGCGTCGATATCGCGCCGCGCCTCAAGACCCTGAAGGTCGAGGAGCCGCCGAAGCGCAAGTCCGGCATCAAGGTGAAGACCGTCGCCGAACTCGTCGACAAGCTGAAGAACGAAGCGGGAGTGATCTGATCATGGGCGTTCTCGTCGTCGCCGCGCATGACGGCAAAGCTGTCCGGGCCAACGTCGCCAACGCCGTCGCCGCGGCGGGCCAGATGGATCCGGACGTCACGGTCCTCGTGGCCGGCAGCAACTGCGACGAGGCGGCCAAGTCGGCTGCGTCGATCGCCGGCGTCACCAAGGTGCTTCAGGCCGACGATGCGGCCTATGCCAACTGGCTGGCCGAGGACATCGCGCCGCTGGTCGTGAAGCTCGCGCCGAACTACAGCCACGTCGTGATGGCCGCCGATTCGGTCGGCAAGAACATCGCGCCGCGCGTTGCCGCGCTGCTCGACGTCGCGCAGGTCTCCGAGGCGATCCAGGTCGTGTCGCCCGACACGTTCGTGCGGCCGATCTACGCTGGCAACGCGATGGCCACTGTCCAGACGGCCGACAAGATCAAGATCGTCACCGTGCGCCCGACCAACTTCAAGGCGGCAGCGGGCGGCGGTTCGGCGGCGATCGAGAAGATCGGCGGCGAGGGCGCCAAGGGCCTGTCTTCCTACGTCGGTGCCGAACTCTCCAAGAGCGAGCGCCCCGAACTGACCAGCGCCAAGATCGTCGTCAGCGGCGGTCGCGGCCTGCAGAGCGGCGAGAACTTCAAGATGCTCGAGACCCTGGCCGACAAGCTCGGCGCCGGCCTCGGCGCCAGCCGCGCGGCGGTCGATGCGGGCTACGTGCCGAACGATTATCAGGTCGGCCAGACCGGCAAGGTGGTCGCGCCCGACCTCTACATCGCCATCGGCATCTCCGGCGCCATCCAGCATCTCGCCGGCATGAAGGACAGCAAGACGATCGTGGCGATCAACAAGGACGAGGAAGCCCCGATCTTCCAGGTGGCCGACTACGGTCTCGTGGGCGATCTCTTCCAGATCGTTCCCGAGCTCACCGCCGCGATCGAGAAAAAGTAAAGTAACCCGAGGGTACCCATCATGATCAAGCGCATCGGAGTCATCGGTGCCGGCCAGATGGGCAGCGGCATCGCCCATGTCTGCGCGTTGAAGGGCTTCGACATCCGTCTCGCGGATGTCGACCAGGCCCATCTCGACAAGGGCCTCGATGCAATCGGACGCAACATGGACCGGCAGATCGGCCGTGGCATGATCCGTCCGGAAGACAAGGATTCGGCGCTCAACCGCATCTCGACCGCCACCGACTACAAGGCGTTCGCCGATTGCGACCTGATCGTCGAGGCGGCGACCGAAAACGAGGCGGTGAAGCGGGAGATCTTCAAGAAGGTCTGCGAGGGCCTGCCGGCCAACGTCCTGCTCGCCACCAACACCTCGTCGATCTCGGTGACGAGGCTCGCCGCCGTCACCGACCGGCCCGGCAAGTTCATGGGCATGCACTTCATGAACCCGGTCCCCCTGATGGGGCTGGTCGAGCTGATCCGCGGCATCGCCACGGAGGAGGAGACCTTCCGCACGGTGCGCGAGGTCGTGGTCAAGCTCGACAAGAAGCCGGTCAATGCCGAGGATTTCCCGGCCTTCATCGTGAACCGCATCCTGCTGCCGATGATCAATGAGGCGGTCTATGCGCTCTACGAGGGCGTCGGCAACGTCGAGGCGATCGACACCGGCATGAAGCTGGGTGCCAACCATCCGATGGGCCCGCTCGAGCTGGCCGACTTCATCGGCCTCGATACCTGCCTCTCGGTCATGCAGGTGCTGCACGAGGGTCTGGCCGATTCCAAGTACCGGCCGTGCCCGCTGCTCGTGAAGTATGTCGAGGCTGGCTGGATCGGCCGCAAGGTCAAGCGCGGCTTTTACGACTATTCCGGCGAGCGCCCGGTCCCGACGCGCTGACGGGGCGGGCGGCGCGATGCGTATCGCCGTCCTGCAGTTCGCCCACGAGACGGTGACGTTCCTCCCGAACGACACCACGCTCGCCGATTTCACCTATCCCGGCTCGCCGGCCAGCGGCGAAGCGCTGCTGGCGCACGATCCCAGGTCCTACATGGGCGGGTTCGTGAAGGTGGCGCGCGAGTATGACGGTGTCGAACTGGTCGGCATCGAATCGCCGCTGTGGCCGCGCACCGGCACCGGCTCGGGCTGGATCACGGAAGAAGCCTACGAGACCTTTGTCGGCCGGATGGTCGCCGGTCTGAAGGAGCAGGGGCCGTTCGACGGCGTCTATCTCAGCCTGCACGGGGCGATGGGCGTGCGCGGCGTCGCGCGACCGGAGGCCGACATCGCGCGGCGCGTGCGCGAGGTGGTCGGGCGCAAGGCCTTCATCGTCGGCACCTTCGATCCGCACGGCAACGAGGATGCAGCGTTCCTGGCCGAGGCCGACATGGCCTTCACGGTCAAATACTTCCCGCACTACGACAGCCACCTGCAGGGCGAGCGCGCGGCGCGCATGCTGGTGCGCGCGATCCGCGGCGACTACGTGCCCGCCACGGTAACGGTGAAGGTGCCGATCATCACGCCGACCGTGCTGCAATGGACCGGCGCCTCGCCGTGGATGGACCTGGTGCAGCGCGCCCTCGTCTGGGAAGCCCGCGAGCCCGACGTTTACGTGAATGTCTTCTTCGGCTTCCCCTTCGCCGACGTGCCGGACGTCGGCCTTTGCTTCCAGGTCATGACCAACGGCAATGCGGCGCTGGCCCAGAGGGTGGCCGACGACATGTCGTCCTGGGCCTGGCGCCGTCGTGACGCGCTGCTGAACACCGCGAAGGTCCATCCGATTCCCGAGGGCGTCCGGCTCGCCAAGGAAGCCATGGCGCGTGGCGAGACGCCGGTGGTGCTGGCGGACCATAGCGACCGGTCGGGCTACGCGACCTGGATCCTGAAGGAAGTGATCGATCAGGATCTGTCGGACGTGCTGATCGCCACGATCGCGGATGCGAAGGTCATCGATGCGCTGAAGGTCGAGGGCGTGAAGGTGGGCGACCCGTTTGATCGTGAGATCGGCGGCCTTGTCGACGAATCGGCCGGCCAGCCGGTGCGCGTCACCGGCAAGGTCGTAGGCGCGGTGGAAGCGTATGGCTCACTCTGGGTGAGCGTCGGCTTCGGCCGCGGCAATGTCGTGCTGATCAGCCGCTATCTCACGCAGATCATGGAACCGTCGGATCTCGTCTGGTTCGATCTCGCGCAGTTCAAGGCGATCGCCATCAAGTCGCGGGTGCACTTCCGGCGTGGCTTCGACGATAGCGGCTTCGCCCGGACCATCCTTCTCGTCGAGCCTGTGGAGCCGTTCCTCGGCACCGTGCGGCTCGACGGATTGCCCTATCGCAACGTCGACCTGAAGAAATTCTATCCCTACGGCGACGTAGATTTCCCGCAAGCGAGACATCCATGACCAGCCCGCTCTTCCGACCCTTCGCGACCAAGTCGCTGTCGCTGCCCAACCGTCTGGTGATGGCGCCGATGACGCGCTCCAAGAGTCCCGACAGTATCCCTGGCGCCGACGTCGCGGCCTATTATCGCCGCCGCGCCGAAGGCGGCGTCGGTCTCATCATTACCGAAGGCACCACGGTCGACCGGCCGGCTGCCTCCAACGACACCAACGTGCCGGACTTTCATTCCCCGGCAAGCCTTGCCGGCTGGCGGCGGGTGGTCGAGGAAGTGCATGCCGCCGGCGGCAAGATCGCGCCGCAGCTCTGGCACCAGGGCATGATGCGCAAGACCGGCACCGGCCATCATCCCGAGGCACCGTCGGACGGTCCGTCCGGCCTGTCCGCGTCCGGCAAGCCGGTCGGTCCGGCAATGAGCGAGGCCGACATCGCCGACACGATCGATGCCTTCGCGCGGGCCGCCGGTGCCGCCCAGGAGATCGGTTTCGATGCCGTCGAGATCCACGGCGCGCATGGCTACCTGATCGACCAGTTCTTCTGGGAGGGCGCGAACAAGCGCGACGACGTCTGGGGCGGGGACTTCGTCCAGCGCACGCGCTTCGCCGCCGAGATCGTGAGGGCGATCCGGGCGCGGGTCGGTGCCGACTATCCGATCATCTTCCGCTTCTCGCAGTGGAAGCAGCAGGACTTCACGGCGCGGCTGGCGCTGACGCCCGACGAGCTGGCGCGTTTCCTCGAGCCGCTGACCGAGGCGGGCACCGACATCTATCACTGCTCGACGCGCCGCTTCTGGGAGCCCGAGTTCGAGGGATCGACCCTCAACCTCGCGGGCTGGACCAAGAAGCTCACCGGCAAGCCCACGATCACCGTGGGCTCGGTCGGCCTCAAGGGCGCGGATTTCGTGCAGACGTTCCGGACGCGCGAGGATTCCGAGATTGGCGATCTCGGCGAACTGGAGGCCCGGCTGGAGCAGGGCGAGTTCGATCTCGTGGCGGTCGGTCGCGCCTTGCTGGCCGATCCGCAGTGGGCGGCCAAGGTGCGTGCGGGCCGCTTCTCCGAACTGGCGCCGTTCTCGGCGTCGTCGCTGGCGACGCTCGCTTAAGATACCGCGCCAATCAGGGAGACGTCGCATGCCTCCGTTTTTCAAGCCTCTCCTCGCGACCGCCATGCTCGCCAGCCTGGCGCTGCCGTTTGCGCCGGCCGAGGCGCAATGGGTGTTCGTCGCCCGCAAGGCGCTGGGCCGCATCCACCAGATGACCGAAGGTGGCCAGCCGGACGGCCGGCCCGGCTACGATTTCGCGACGGTCCTGCTCGATGCCCACGCCGACAAGATCTTCTCGACCGCGCTCGACCTCGCGCGGAAGAATCCCTCGGTTCGCATCCTGATGCAGGACCCGGGGGCACGCCGCCTCCAGATCGCCGAGGGCGACCGCACCGCCACGCTGAACGTCGTCCCGTTCAACGACGACGTCTCCCAGCTCATGATCGCGGGCCATGCCGGCGCGGGCGAAGGCTCGACCGCGTCGCTGGTCGTCCAGGCGGTGCTGCGGGTCTGCAAGGAAATGGGCAAGCACTGCGAAGTGAGTAACTGACGTCACGCGGCCCAGTCGAGGCCGATGTCGAGCACGCTGGCGCTGTGGGTGAGCCAGCCGGCTGATATCAGGTCGACGCCGCTGGCCGCGATGGCGGGTGCGGTCTGCGGCGTGATGCGGCCGGACGCCTCGGCGATGGCGCGGCCGTCGATCATCTGGACCGCTGTGGCGAGCTGGTCGGGGGTCATGTTGTCGAGCAGGACGGCGTCGACGCCGGTCGCCAGCGCTTCTTCGAGCTGACCCAGCGTATCGACCTCTACCTCGATCTTCACGAGATGACCGACGCCACGGCGGGCCGCGAGGATCGCCGGCCGGATGCCGCCGGCCACGGCGACATGGTTGTCCTTGATGAGGACGCCATCGTCGAGGCCGAAGCGGTGGTTCATGCCGCCGCCCACGCGAACGGCGTACTTCTGCAGGGCGCGCAGTCCCGGCATCGTCTTGCGGGTGCAGCAGATGCGTGCCTTGTGACCGCTCACCGCCTCGACCAGCGTGGCGGCGCCACTGGCCACGCCGCTCAGATGTCCGAGGAAGTTCAGCGCGACCCGCTCGGCGGTCAGCATGCCGCGCGCCGGACCGGCAATGGTGGCGATGCGGTCGCCCGGCGCGAGCGGCGTGCCGTCGGGCCGTTCGATGGCGATCTCGATCGACGGGTCGACCAGCCGGAAGGCCGTGACCGCTGCGCCGAGCCCTGCCACGACGCCCCGCTGGCGCGCGACCAGGGCCGTCTTCGCCCGTGCCGTCGCCGGCACGATCGCGTCGGTGGTGAGGTCGCCGGCGCGGCCGAGATCCTCGAGGAGGGCAGCGCGCACCACCGGTTCGACCATGAGATGCGGAAGGGAGGGGATCATGGTCATGGCCTCAGATTTCCAGCATGCGTTCGACGGCCCGCCGCGCCGGCGCGGCGACGCTGGGGTCGATCGTTACTTCGTGTTGCATCGTTTCGAGCGTCCGGCGGATTTTCGGCAGGGTGATCTGCTTCATGTGCGGGCAGAGATTGCACGGCCGGATGAACTCGACCTTGGGATGCTGCACGGCGACGTTGTCGCTCATCGAGCATTCCGTCACGAGGACGACCCGCGCCGGTTGCTTCGCATCGACATATTCGATCATCGCCGCGGTCGAGCCGGTGAAGTCCGATTCGCCCACCACCTCGGGCGGGCACTCCGGATGGGCGAGCACGACGATGCCGGGGTGGCCAGCGCGCAGCTGACGGATATCCTGCGCCGTGAACCGTTCGTGCACCTCGCAGTGGCCGGCCCAGGTGACGATCTCGACGCCGGTTTCGGCGGCAATGTTCTGCGCCAGATACTCGTCGGGCAGCATGATGACCTTCGGGACGCCGAGGCTCTCGACGATCTTGCGGGCATTGCCAGAGGTGCAGCAGACGTCGCTCTCGGCCTTCACCGCGGCCGACGTATTCACATAGGTCACGACGGGCACGCCGGGATAGCGCTGGCGCAGCAGCCGGACGTCGGCGGCGGTGATCGAGGCGGCGAGCGAGCAGCCGGCGTCGAGGTCGGGTATCAGCACCCGCTTGGCCGGATTGAGGAGCTTGGCGGTCTCGGCCATGAAATGGACGCCGGCCAGGACGATCGTCCCGGCATCCACCTTCATGGCCTCGCGGGCCAGCGCCAGGCTGTCGCCCACGATGTCGGCCACGCAGTGGAAGATCTCGGGCGTCTGGTAGTTGTGCGCGAGGATCACGGCGTCCCGTTCCCGCTTCAGGGCCAGAATGGCATCGATGTCCTCGGCGAAGGCCGGCCATTCGATCGAGGGGATCACCGATTTCACGCGGTCATAGAGCGGTGCGGTGCGGGCCATCAGGTCCGGCGAAAAGGCTAACGACATCTGACACCTCATTATGCTCAATAGGAGCATTAATTATTTATACTAAGAATGAGCATTAATGGCGTCAAGTTTCAGATCGGGCGGGAGAGGGGGAGCTTGCTGCCGAGGACAGCGCGTTCGAGGACGACCTCGCCGCGGAAGCGGAACAGCTTGGCCGGGCGGCCACGCGCCTCCGCGGTCGACGCGCCCGTCGGTTCGACCAGCCCCTGCGCGTCGATGAGCCGGCGGAAATTCTGCTTGTGCATCGGCCGTCCCGCCAGCGCCTCGACGGCACGCTGGAGCTGCAGCAGGGTGAATTCGGGCGGCATCAGCTCGAAGAACACCGGCCGGTATTTGATCTTGGCCCGCAGCCGCGCGATGCCGGTGGCGAGGATCCGGCGATGGTCGTGGCGCATCGGCATGCCCGGCACGGGATCGGTTTCGGAGTGTCTCGCTTCCGGCACCAGACCGGCCTCGTAGAGCAGCTCGTAGCGCTGCAGGACCATGTCCTCGTTCCAGGTCTCGGCGCTGTCGCCAAAGCTCACGTCGACCCGCTGCTGCCGCTCCCGTCGGCTCGCCGCGACGCCCCCGGCCTCAACCCACGTCGCGAGCTTCGGCAGGATGGTTTCCGCGATCAGCGGCGAGGGGCCCGCTCGCCAATCCTCCCAGGGAAAATAGCGATACCAGCTGCGCCATTCCGGATCGCGCGCGCCGGCCGACAGGCGCTCGCGGGTGAGGCCGAGATAGCTGATCGACACGACGCGCCGGCGCCCGTCCGAGGCCGGCCGGTCGCGGTCGGCGAAGGTGTAGAGCTGCTCGACATAGCCCAGCGGATGGTTGGTCTGCCGTTCGACCCAGGCGCGCACGCCGCTCTGCAATGTGGGATGCTCGGTCGCAAAGGGGCCGGACGGCAGGAGCGTGCCGTCCTCCAGGGTGAGCACCAGCGGCTGGTTCGCCGTCAGGGCGACCAGCACGGCATTGAGTTCGATGGCAACGGCGTCGGAAGGCGCGGGAGGCGGCGTCATGTCCGCCGCATTATGCACGAACCCGGCGCGACCGGGCGTTCCGTCAGCCCTTGTCCTTGGCCTTGCCCATCGCCGCCTTCATCAGGGCGATCGATTCGGGCATGTCCCAGTCGGCGTCGCCCTCGATGCGGCCGAGTTCGCGGCCCTGGGCATCGACCAGGATCGAGGTCGGCAGCAGGGTGACGTCGAGACCCTGCATGGTCTTGCGGCCTTTGTCGAAATAGATGCCGAGATTGGCGAGCTTCTGGTCCTTGTAGAAAGGCGCGACCTTGGGCTTGGACGGGCCGTCGATCGACAGCGGCACGATCAGGAACTTGTCCTTCGGGAAAGCCGCCTGCAGGCGGTCGAGGCTGGGCATTTCCTTCACGCAGGGCGCGCACCAGGTCGCCCAGAAGTTCAGAAGCACGACCTTGCCTTTGAAGTCGCCGAGCTTCATCGGCTTGTCGTCGGCGTTCTGGATCTCGAGGTCGGGCAGGGGCTTCGGCGTCCTGGCGATCTTGAAGCGCTCCATGGCGCCCTTGGCCATGTCCGGCTTTACGCCGGCGAATGCTTGTCCCGCGAAGACGGGCAAAGCGAGGGCGGCCAGGCCGCCTGCCAGGACCGACCGTCTGCCGGGGAGGAAATCTCGCTGGGGATGTGCCATAAGCCGCGTTCCTAAAAGGATATATGGCTGAATTCATGGCACGGAAGAACACGACTGCGCGAGCGGCCAAGGGTGGCTCCAATCGTCGCTCCAACACGATGTGGGGCGGCCGCTACAAGCTCGGGCCCGCGGAAATCATGGAGAAGATCAACGCCTCCATCGGTTTCGACCGGCGGCTCTACGCGCAGGATATCGCGGGCTCCGTGGCGCACTGTGACATGCTGGTGGCCCAGGGGATCCTGACGGCCAAGGACGGGCGCGAGATCAAGCGCGGCCTCGCCCAGGTCAAGGCCGAGATCGAGAGCGGCAAGTTCAAGTTCTCGACCAAGCTCGAGGACATTCATTTCAACGTCGAGCAGCGGCTGACCGACATCATCGGGCCGACCGGCGGGCGGTTGCACACCGCGCGCTCGCGCAACGACCAGATCGCGCTCGACGTGCGCCTCTGGGTGCGCGACACGATCGACAAGTTCGAGGAGATGCTGCGCGACCTGCAGTCCGCCCTGATCGACCGCGCCGACGAGTATTCGGCCACCATCATGCCGGGCTTCACCCACCTGCAGACGGCCCAGCCGATCACCTTCGGCCATCACCTGATGGCCTATGTCGAGATGATCGGCCGCGACCGCAGCCGGTTCGCCGATTGCCGCGCGCGTCTCAACGAATCGCCGCTGGGCGCCGCAGCCCTGGCGGGCTCGCCGCATCCGATCGATCCGCGCAAGACCGCGAAGGCGCTGGGCTTCGACCGGCCGATGGCCAACTCGCTCGATGCGGTGTCCGACCGCGACTATGTCGTCGAGTTCATCGCCGCCGCCTCGACGACCGCCGTGCACCTGTCGCGCCTCTCCGAGGAGATCGTGATCTGGTGCTCGGCGCCGTTCCGCTTCATCTCCCTGTCGGATGCCTTCACCACCGGCAGCTCGATCATGCCGCAGAAGCGCAATCCCGATGCCGCCGAGCTGACCCGAGCCAAGGTCGGCCGCATCGTCGGCAGCTTCGTCGCTCTCTGCACCATCCTGAAGGGCCTGCCGCTGACCTATGGCAAGGACATGCAGGAGGACAAGGAACCGCTGTTCGACGCCGCCGATTCGCTGGAACTGGGCATCGCGGCGATGACCGGCATGATCCGCGATCTCAAGGCCAATCCGGAACGCATGCGTGCCGTCGCCTCGGCCGACTATTCCGTTGCGACGGACCTCGCGGACTGGCTGGTGCGCAAGGTTGGCCTGCCGTTCCGCCAGGCCCATCACGTGACCGGCCGTCTGGTCGGCATCGCCGCTGACAAGGGAATCGACCTCGACAAGCTGTCGCTTGAGGAAATGCAGGCGGTCGAGCCCAAGATCGACCGCAGCGTCTATCGCGTGCTGACCGTCGAGGCCTCGGTCAATGCCCGCAAGAGCCTGGGCGGCACTGCGCCCGCCAACGTCGAGCGCGCCGTCGCCGACGCGCGGCGTCGCTTTCTGGGCAAGGCCGGGGGACGCGCACGATGAGCTTCTTCGCTTACAAGGAGGGCGAGATGCACGCCGAGGGCGTCGCGCTCGCCGCCATCGCGGCCCAGGTCGGCACGCCCTTCTACTGCTATTCCGCCAGCGCCCTGCGCGCCGCGTGGAAGGAGTTCGCCGACGGCATCAAGGGCATGAACGCAAGCGTCGCCTACGCGATGAAGGCCAACAGCAACCTGGCCGTCATCCGCCTGTTCGGCGAGATGGGCGCCGGCGCCGACATCGTCTCCGTGGGCGAGATGAAGCGGGCGTTGGCGGCCGGCATTCCTGCGCATCGCATCATCTATTCCGGCGTCGGCAAGAAGGCGTCGGAACTGATGGCGGCACTCGAAGCCGGCGTTGGCCAGATCAATGTCGAGAGTTCGGCCGAACTGGAGACGCTGAATGCGGTGGCGGGCCAGCTCGGGTTCAAGGCCGACATCACCATCCGCGTGAATCCCGACGTCGACGCCAAGACGCACGCCAAGATCACGACGGGCCGCAAGGAGAACAAGTTCGGCATCGACATCGACCTGGCGCGCGAGGCTTTCGCGCTGGCCGGCCGGCTGCCCAACCTCAATGTCGTGGGCGTGGCCATGCATATCGGCTCGCAGCTCACGTCGCTCACGCCCTACCGGGATGCCATCGTGCGGGTGCGCGAGCTGATCGGGCAACTGCGCGCGGACGGCCACACGATCGACCGTTTCGACATCGGCGGCGGGCTGGGGATCGTCTATGCCGACGAGAAGCCGCCCTCGATTGCCGAGCTCATGGCCGTCGTGGCGCGCGAGACCGAGGGGCTGGGCTGCGAACTGGCCTTCGAGCCGGGGCGCCGGCTGGTCGGCGAGGCGGGCGTGCTGGTGGGGGAGGTCATCCTCGTGAAGCCCGGCTCCGCCAAGACTTTCGTCATCGTGGATGCGGCGATGAACGACCTCATCCGTCCGACCCTGTACGAAGCGTGGCACGATATTCTGCCGGTGCGCGAGCCGCGCCGCGATGCCGCCACGATCCGTTGCGACATTGTGGGTCCCATCTGTGAATCCGGTGACTTCCTGGCGCAGAATCGTGATCTGCCGCCGCTGGCGGCGGGCGACCTCGTGATGGTACGGTCAGCGGGCGCATATGGGGCGGTCATGGCTTCCAGCTACAACAGCCGTCCGCTGGCGCCCGAGGTGATGGTGGATGGCACGAGGTTTGCGGTTACGCGACCGAGGCCCACCGTCGAAGAGATGATCTCCGCCGAGCGGTTCCCGCCCTGGATGGAGCCGAAAAAGGCTTAACGAAAGGACGTCGATGGACGCCAGCCAGACCACCCCGACGATCCAGGCCCCCGGGCTGGGACGCAAGATCGGTTTGGCGCGGGCGGCTCTGGCATGGGAAGGCCTGTGGCCCCGGTTCGTGCCGCTGCTTTCGTTCGTGGCGCTCTTTGTTGCCGCCGCCCATCTCGACCTTTTCGCCGGTCTGGATCCCTGGGTGCATACCGGCATCCTCGCCGCCCTCGCGATCGCCTTCGCCGGCCTCGCCTGGTGGCACCTGCGTGATTTTGCCTGGCCGACGCGGGAAGCCTCGATCCGGCGGCTCGAGCGCGACAGCAACATTCCGCACCGCCCGCTGGTGGCTGTGCAGGATCATCTGGCTGCCGGCACGGCCGACCCGATGG
>Ga0182739_1003941_pt1 | contig 12591 bp, 9 predicted proteins | sample eDN5th30CBELigBY_FD_128873 | JGI IMG/M metagenome (GOLD analysis project Ga0182739, IMG submission 128873) | Enriched backyard soil microbial communities from Emeryville, California, USA - eDNA 5th pass 30_C BE-Lig BY (version 2) (version 2) | ecosystem: Environmental > Terrestrial > Soil >... | reverse complement strand
TAACGTTAAAGATGGCTACACAGAACCACCCGATCTGGCCGTATAACAAAAACTGGGCAGGGTATAAGTATGTGGAGGATCAGACCAAGATCCATCTGGATGTGCAGACGCCTCCCGGCAATGATTATGAAGCAGCCGTTAATTTGATTGTATCGTCGGGGGAAATGCCTGACTTTATGCTGGTACCGAACGTGGCGGCGGCGAACCGTTATGGACAGAAGGGAGCCTTCGAGGATATTTCGAAATACTTCGATAAGCTGCCGAACTTTAAAAAGTACCTGCAAGCCCGGCCCGAGCTGCAAGCGGCTATCGTTTCCGCCGACGGCAAATATTACTTCTTTCCGAATTCCGGTCTGGAGAAGCAGTTAAGGCAGTCCTGGCTGTACCGCGAGGATATTTTTAAAAAGCACGGGTTGGCGGTCCCGAAGAACTATGAGGAATTGGGCGGCGTGCTCAAGAAGCTGAAGGAGCTGTATCCGGACAGCTACCCGCTTACCTTCTTCAATAAACTGGATGCGATCGGCCGGATCGCTGCCAATTTCAATACTTCCGCAGCCCAATACTACGACTATGACAAGAAGGAATGGAGATACGGCCCGATTGAAGACAATTATAAAACCTTGGTCGAGTATATGAACAAGTTTTATAAAGCGGGCTATATCCCGCCGGATTTCATGGCGCACCAGCGGAAGCAGCATCAGGATTTGTTTGCACAGAACAAATCGTTCATTACAGCCGATGCGATCGGTCTCATTGACGAATATACGGAACCGCTCGGCAAGGCGGTTCCCGGTTTTCAGCTTTCCTATATGCCGCCGCCGGCCGGAGGGCCGAACGGGGTTCAAAAAATGCCTTATGAAGGCTTGGAAACCCGCGGTTTCGCCGTTGCTTCTACAACGAAAAACATGGATGCCGTTCTGAGGTATTTCGACTTCATGTATTCGGATGAGGGGATCCGCACCGCCAGCTGGGGGAAAGAAGGCGAGACTTACACGGTGGAGAACGGCAAAAATAAATTTAAGCCCGAATTTACCAGCTTTGCGGATTTGAGAATCAAGACCGGAATTATCACTCCAGGCTCGTATGCGGCGATGGATTTCGATGCTTATGTCGATCTGTCCTCCGCTCCGCTCAAAAGCGCATTTCAAACAGTCGAAAGCTATGAGACCAAGCCTCAGCCCCGCCCGGCTCTAAATGAAAGCGAGATTGAAATCTTATCGACGGTCGGAGAGGCGGTAACGAAGCATAGGGATGAAAATATCGCCAAATTTATTATCGGACAAAGAAATTTAAGCGAATGGGATCAATACGTCGAAGAAGCCAAAAAGCTGGGTGTTCAGAAAGTGCTTGATGTGTATAAAACAGCCTACGAAAGAACGCTGAAAAATATCGGAAACAACTAAAGGAGGTACCTACGCCATTGGAACGAGTGCCTACTGCACCGCTGAAGAAACGAAATCTGCCTGCGACCAAGGAATTGCCGTCAGGCAGTTCCTTTCTTCAAAAGGTTCGGCGCGATAAATATTTGTTGCTGCTCGTGCTTCCCTGCATGCTCTATTACCTTATCTTTAAATATTTGCCTTTGTTCGGCATTGTGATTTCTTTTCAAAACTATAATCAATTTAAGGGGATTTTGTCGAGTGAATGGGTAGGGCTCAAATATTTTCGCATGTTTGTAGAAAGTCCCGATTTCTATAAAATTTTGCGAAATACGTTCTTGCTGGGCTTTTACAAGCTGTTCTTCGGATTTCCGGTACCGATCCTACTTGCTTTATTAATCAATGAAATGAGAAAAGAGCTGCTTAAACGGTTCGTCCAGACCGTTAGTTACCTGCCTCATTTTATTTCCAATGTGGTTGTTGCAGGGATGGTCGTTATGTTCTTGTCGCCTACCGGGGGCGTAGTCAATCAGGTCTTGAAGCTGATCGGGCTTCAGCCGGTCAATTTCATGATGGAGCCGGGATTTTTCCGTCCGATCTATGTTATCTCCGAGATCTGGCAGCATGCAGGCTGGGGAACGATCATTTATTTGGCTGCCCTAACCTCCATTGATCCGGGCTTATATGAAGCCGCCAAAATTGATGGCGCGAATCGCTGGAAGCAGACGCTGCATGTCACGATTCCGGGGATTTCATCGGCCATTGTCGTCCTGCTCTTGCTGGATATTGGAAGAGTGCTGGAAATCGGCTTTGAAAAGGTGTACTTACTGTACACTCCCGTTACCTACGAAACGGCGGATATTATAAGCACTTATGTGTACAGGGTCGGTTTGGTGCAGGGAAATTACAGCTACGCCACGGCTATTGATTTGTTCACCGGGGTAATCAGTTTCTTATTCGTCGTCTCCGCCAATTATATAAGCCGCAGAGTCAGCGACAATAGCCTATGGTAGGAAAGGGGAGGAACCGCTTGAGAAAGCTGAATTACTTTGCTCTGGTGCATGCTTTGCTGATGCTGTTCGTCGTGCTGGTGACCTTGTATCCCTTTTATTACATGCTTGTGATTTCGCTTAGCGGCCAGGCTTTCGTGTTGAGAGGGGATGTATTCCTTTGGCCCAAAGGTTTTAATCTGGGAATGTATGAGTATGTCGTCAAAGACGGGCGTATTTTTACCGGCTACAAAAACACGCTGATATTCGTTACGCTTGGAACCGCGATTTCACTTCTGCTGACCTCGATGGGGGCCTATGCACTGTCGAAAAAAACGATGGTGCTATCCAAAACGTTCATGATTCTGATCGTAATTACGATATTTTTCCAGGGCGGGATGATACCTACCTTTCTGGTCGTAAAACAACTTGGCTTGGTTAACACGATATGGTCCATGGTGCTGCCCGGAGCCGTGGCCACGTGGAATTTAATCATTATGCGGACCTTTTTCGCGAACATTCCCAAGGAACTGGAGGAATCGGGCAAGCTTGACGGTCTCAGCGATATCGGGATTTTTGCTCAAATCGTCATTCCCTTATCGAAGCCGGTGTTTGCCACTATTGGGTTATTTTATTCCGTCCAAATTTGGAACAACTACATGGGGCCTTTAATTTATTTACGGGACGCCGGATTGTTCCCGCTGCAAGTGATGCTGCGTGAGATTGTGCTGGCCGGACAGCTGACAGGGAGCGAAGGCGCGGTATCGGACGACTACATTATGGCGATTGATTCTTTGAAATATGCCACTGTCATGATGTCGACGATTCCGATTCTGCTGATCTATCCGTTCCTGCAAAAGTATTTTGTTAAAGGGGCCTTAATTGGCTCAATCAAAGGATAGAGGGAGCCGTATACGATGAAAATGAAGCAGCCCAATATTTTGTTTATTATGGCGGATCAGCACCGGTTTGACTGCCTCGGCGCATATGGCAACCGGGATATTCAAACGCCGCACCTCGACCGGCTGGCGCAGGACGGTGTAACGTACGACAATCATTTTTGCAATGCGCCGGTTTGCACGCCGTCTCGCTATTCCAGCCTGACCGGACTATATCCGCATCAGCACTTGGGCTGGTCCAATCGCTGCACCGTTCAGCCGGGACTGGACACGTACCCGAAAATACTTCAGCGCGCCGGTTATTCGACGCAAGCGATCGGCAAAATGCATCTGACGCCGACATACCAGGACGTTGGATACGAGCAGATGGTATTAGCCGAGCAAAACGGCGACGGAAGATACGAGGACGACTATCACCGTTACCTGCGGGAGAGAGGGCTGATTGATTACGTCGATCTGCTCGACCAGGTGGATGAATATCGGGTGCAGGCGCCTGCACCCTATTGGGAGAGCCGCGGGGCTATGGTATCGGATCTCCCGGAGGAGCATCACTCGACAGCGTGGATCGGCAGAAAGGGACTTGAGGCTGTTGATGCGTGGGGAGAGGGAGGCAGCCTGCTCTTTCTGAGCTTCATTAAACCTCATCATCCTTTCGATCCTCCGAAGCCATGGAGTGAAATGTACGATGCAGGCAGTCTTTCTCTGCTTCCGGGATGGTCGGAGCAGTGTATATCGCGCGATCTGCAGATGCATCCGGGCTTCTTCCCGCATGAGCAGCTTACCGAGCAGCAGCTGAGACAATGTATGGCTTATTATTATGCGTCCATTTCACATATCGACCATTATATCGGGCAGATCGTTTCACTGCTGCAAAGAAAAGGGCTGTATGACAATACGCTGATTGTTTACACCAGCGACCATGGCGAATATTTAGGCTTTCATCATTTGCTGTTAAAGCAGAATTATATGTACGACCCGCTCGTTAAGGTTCCGCTTATCGTCAAATATCCCGAAAATCGCATGGCGGGAGAGCGTCATACGGAACTGAGCAGCAGCATCGACATTGCGGTCACGTTAACTCAAGCGGCCGGCCAACGCCCGGGGAAGGATATGCCGGGCCGCGATCTTGCCGTTCCGGGAGGCGGGCAGCCGTATGTTTTTGCCGAGAATGCAAGGGGCAATCAGTATATGGTCCGCTCCCAGGATTTCAAGCTGATTATGTGCAGGGAAGAAGCGAGATCGTTATTTTTCGATTTGAGAAACGACCCGCTGGAATGGAACAATCTTTACGCCGACCCACAGTATCAAGAGGAGATTAGCCGCCATAAAGCCGCGCTTTATCACATGATTTTGTTTGACGCGCCGGCGCCGGTTTTCTTGTATGAGTCTGCCGAGCAGCTGAGGACGTCCCATATCCCGGCGCAGGAGGAGGATAAAGTATCATTTGCGAATTGGGTGAGAGAAATGATGATTAAGCACCGCAGCTGAATGGGACGGCTGAACGGTCGGGTGAAGCTGGAAATATAAGGTGGAGGTACACGGGATGTCTCAAATGACGGAAACGCCGCAGTCGATTCATGCTTTAATAGATCAGGTCGGCCGGAAGCTAGGCCATCGCCCCAATGTCGTTCGCATGTTCGAGACCTGCATTAAAAATACGCTTCATACCACGATCCGCCGATGGCCGGATGGGACCACTTACGTCATAACCGGAGATATACCCGCGATGTGGCTGCGGGATTCGGCGGCGCAGGTGCGTCCGTATTTGGCCGCCGCAGCGGATGACAATGACATTGCCGATTGCATTCAAGGCTTGGTAGAAAGGCAGTTTCAGTTCATTCTCCATGATCCGTATGCCAATGCGTTTAACGATTCTCCCAGCGGAAAAGGGCATCAAACGGATATCACCAGCATGACTCCGTGGATTTGGGAGCGCAAATACGAGGTCGATTCATTATGCTATCCGATACAGCTTAGCTATTTGCTCTGGAAGAACACCGGACGGAGCTCTCAATTTAATGCTTCGTTTGTTCAAGCCGCTCGAGCCATCATCGCCTTGTGGAAACAAGAACAGCATCATGAGACCGGTTCCCCTTACAGCTTTCAACGGTTGGCCAAGGGTGGGGAGCAGCTGCCGCGCAACGGCAAAGGTACCTTGACGGCTTATACAGGGATGACCTGGTCCGGGTTCCGTCCAAGCGACGATCCATGCCAATACGGTTATTTGATTCCTTCCAATATGTTCGCTGTGGTCGTCCTGCGTTACATTGCGGAAATTTCGCAAATGGTGTTAAAGGACGAGGCTTTAGCTGAAGAGGCGAAGGAGCTGAGCCGCGGCATCGATCAAGGAATCCAAGCCTACGGTATTGTGGAGCACCCCCAATACGGCCGTATATACGCTTATGAAACGGATGGGCTCGGAAGGTATAACTTGATGGATGATGCGAATGTCCCCAGCCTGCTCTCCATCCCGTATTTAGGGTATGCCCCTGCGGATGATCCTATCTATCAAAACACGAGACGATTTATATTAAGTGAGAACAATCCGTATTTTTTCAAAGGCGAAGCGGCCGAGGGGATAGGGAGTCCCCATACGCCGCATCGGTTTATATGGCATATAGCGCTTGCTGTGCAGGGGCTAACGGCGGTTCACCCGGAAGAAAAAGAGCATATGCTTACTTTGCTGGAGCATACCGATGCCGGTACGGGCATGATGCATGAAGGCTTTGATGCTGATGACCCGGGCCAATTTACAAGAAAGTGGTTTTCCTGGGCGAACATGATGTTTTGTGAGCTGGTGCTTGATTTGTGCGGTATTCGCGTGAAGGAGCGGTAATGTTACATGTGACTGGACTGGAAGACAGGCTGCGGCAGGAGCCGCGCGTCTCCGGTCTTTTTTTTGTTTAGAATCCGGTTGGGGAAGTGCTACAATGGAAATAAATAGAGGTTTATAGCAGAGGAGCATTTGACATGGATGAGGAAGCAGCGGCAAGAGCAGCTTTAAGGAGCCGATTAATCGAAGCGGAAGTGGCATTACAGGAAGCGGAGGAAGAGTATGAGATGTTTTGCAGACAGCTAAGCACTTATAAAAAGGCGATTGACGATCAAAAGGCGGTCATTTTAGATATAAAATCGAAAATGGGGCTATGGGCTCAGTAAAATCCATACATCATTTTCTTTTAGACCCGCTTGCACCTTACGTAACGTCATGTTTTATACTAAAGTCACCGGTAAGCAGCTAGCGCCAAAGAAAGGAGTGGATTATGCAGCAGCATTGGAAAGTGGGGGATCTTGCAAAGCTGACGGGACTCACGGTCCGCACCCTGCGGTTCTACGATCAGATTGGTTTATTCTCGCCTTCAGCGCATTCCGATTCCGGTCACCGGCTGTATGACGAATCCGATATCAGAAGGCTGCAGCAGATCTTGTCTCTCAAAGACTTAGGCCTGTCGCTTGAAGAAATTCAAACGGTGCTCCAAGGGGGAACGCATACCCCCGCTGACATCGTGGCGATTCAGATGGAGCGGGTCCGAAGCAACATAAAGACCCAGCAGAAGCTTCTGGCGGAGCTCGAGCGTCTGGCTGAACGGATGAACCAGCAGGAGGCTCTGTCCACTGACGCCTTTATTTCGCTGCTGGAGACGATGAAGAAGAGCCATGAAAAGTATATCATGGAACACCGGTTGAACTGGGAACGCCGCTTTGATCTGCTTGGCGATCTGGTAAACGATAAATGGACATGATTTCTCTTAAGGAGGGTTTTACGAATGAAACAACGGTTTACGACTCACTCTACGTTTCGAATTGAGCGCATGTATCGCACGTCCCCGGAGCGCGTATTTAAAGCTTGGTCGAACCAGGCTGCCAAAGCGCGCTGGTACCAGCCTGCCGAGGTATTCGACTTCCGCGTCGGCGGGCGGGAGGTGGGCCGGGGCGGTCCTCCAGGCGGGCCGGTCTTTACATTTGAAGCTTACTACCAGGAAATCGTGCCTAACGAACGCCTGGTTTACACCTACAGTCTGGACATGGGGGAAGCCCGGATGTCGGTTTCCATCGCAACGATCGAATTAACGCCGGACGGCGAGGGCACCAAGCTCGTTTTCACGGAGCAGGGAGCTTTCTTCGACGGCCTCGATACGCCGGAGCAGCGCGAGCACGGAACGAAGGAGCTGCTGAACCTTCTCGGCAAATCCCTTGGGGAAGCCAACGCGGATGCCTTCGAGCTGGTGTCCCGCCGGCGGTTCAACTTCCCTCGCCATACGGTCTACCGGGCATGGACCGAGCCGGAGCTGCTTGCCCAGTGGTGGGGACCTGACGGCTTTACGAATACGTTCCACGCCTTCGAACTAAGGCCCGGAGGAACTTGGGAATTTACAATGCATGGGCCGGACGGGACGGACTATCCGAATCGGAATGTCTTTCATGAAATCGATCCCGATCGCATTGTGCTGAGGCACGAATCCAATCCTCATTTTATGCTGACCGCGACTTTCGAGGAGGTTGACGGAGGGACGGAGCTGACGTTCCGCCAAGCGTTCGAAACCAGAGAGTTATACGAACAGCTCAAACCGATGTGCGAAGAAGCCAATGAGCAGAATTTGGACAGGCTGGGATCGCTCCTAAACCGGATAGCCGAATAAGCTTTTACGCCGTATCAGCCCTCTGGGATGGATGCGGCTTTTTCTTGGGATAACGGATATGAACGTGAATACGGCCTGATATTTATGGGAAAAATAACCATAGGGGATGGAGCTCTGCTTACCAGCCCGCTAATAACGAATGTGGAATTATTCTGAATAGGAATAAAACGAGGCTACCGAGAAATTGACCGGCAGCCTTATTACATTTTGGGAGCATTCAATAAAAAAAATGAATATGAAAATATATACCTGATTTTCTATTCCTGTGGTATCCTATTACAAACAACTTTTTGAGGTGAAATTTATGCAATCTGCTGTAGTGCCGACAACGTATTCGAGAACCAATCCATTTCATGCGAAGGTTCTCAAAAATGTAAATTTAAACGGGGCGGGGTCCAGTAAAGAAACGCGGCATATCGAGTTTTCTCTGGAAGGATCGAACCTCTCCTATGTCCCTGGTGACTGCCTTGGCATCATTCCTGAAAATGACCCGGAGCTGGTGGCTTCCCTTCTTGAGGAAATGAAGTGGAACCCGGAGCTGGCTGTTGCGATAAATAAGCAAGGGGAGACGCTTCCGTTGAAGGAAGCCTTGGCTGTACATTTTGAAATTACGCTGTTGACGAAGAAAATTTTGCAGCAAGCAGCGGAATTGACGGACAACGAAGCGTTGAAAAGCCTTGTTTCCGCTGAAAATGCGGCTCAATTGAAAGAATATATCGAGGGGCGCGATTTGCTGGACCTGCTGCGCGACTTCGGTCCTTGGAAAGCTTCCGCTCAAGAGATCGTGTCCTTATTGAGAAAAATGCCTCCTCGGCTCTACTCCATTGCGAGCAGCCTGGCCGCGAATCCGGAGGAAGTGCATTTAACGATCGGCGCTGTGCGCTACACGGCTCATGGACGCGAACGCAAAGGGGTTTGCTCCGTGCTGTGCGCTGAGCGTCTTCAAGACGGCGATACGCTTCCGATCTTCTTTCAGCCGAATAAACATTTTAATTTGCCGGAGTCCCCGGACAAAGATATTATTATGGTCGGCCCGGGCACAGGCATTGCGCCTTTCCGTTCCTTTATTCAGGAGCGCGCGGTGAGCAAAGCGCCCGGCAGAGCATGGTTATTCTTCGGAGACCAGCGCTCCGCAACGGATTTCCTGTATCAAAGCGAACTGGAACAATATAGGCAGGAGGGGGCATTGACTCGATTAGATGCTGCCTTCTCCCGCGATACGGTACAAAAGGTGTATGTTCAGCATAAAATGCTTGAAAACAGCAAGGAATTGTTCGGATGGCTTGAAGGCGGAGCTTACTTCTACATTTGCGGAGATAAGCAGTATATGGCCAAAGACGTTCACAATACGCTGATCAGCATTATCGAAACCGAAGGCGCGATGACCCGCGAAGCGGCCGAAGCGTATTTGAGCGCAATGCAGGAGCAAGGGCGCTACCAGCGCGATGTGTACTAAACTGTATTGAATTGAAGCAGGAATCTGCTTCGGAGAGTGACTTTATGCCGCAAGAAGCGGTGATAAAGTCACTCTTTTTTTGGGCGAAACGAAGAAATTAGGAAAAAGATAAGGTGGAGAAAAGTATTATACCTGAGTAAACAGCTCGGAGAAAAGTGTTATTGCTAGAATGCCGGATATCATGTATGGTTTAGATATTCAGCTGAATTGGTTTAATGGAAGGAAGGCCTATCCGTACATGAAATGGTTTGCTCGAATAAATAAAATAAAGTCGTTATGGCCAAACGGGCGATTCTACCGTACAAGTCTCGTCTGGGTTCTTTTTATTGCTTGTATTCCGACTATTACTATAGGTTTTGGTGCAGATTTAATTGGAACTCGTCAAATTGAAAGAACGGTGGTCGCGTCGCGGCAAAATGAAGTCGAATTATCGGCGAAGCGCATCGACGATTATTTATCCCATTTGGAGAAGTCCGTCATCCAATATGCGTCCAATCCCGAATATGGCATCAAGCTGCGGACGCTCGAGGCATCCTACGACTACGAATATATTCGCGATATATTCAATTCTCTGCTTGCTCTGAAGGACTCCAATCCGCTCATCGATCAGGTAGATTTGTACCTTAATGAATCGCAAACGATCTATTCGGGGGAGAGCGGAGTGAATGCGGTCCGCTTGCAAGAGGACAACGAACGGTTCCATGCTCTGCTGGAGCAGCCGCGCACAGCCTATTGGCTGCCCTCCTTCCGTACGATAGGGACCAAAGAGGGAGAAGAAGGTAGGCCTGCGCTCATATATAAGCTGCCCGTAGGCTCCGGCCACCCCTTTGCCGCGCTCATCGTCTATTTGAACAAAGCGCGCATGGCCCAAATGATAGGCGAGTCAGAGGCGGACGGCCAGAACGGTTCTTTTCTTATACAAAATCAAGGGGAGTGGATCGTTACAGCCGAAGGCCGAACGGTGCCTTCTGCGCTGGAGGAGGAATGGCGCCAGTCTGTGCCCGCCAGCGGACCGGTTACGGATACGTTCGTTCATGCCTGGGGACATGAGACGTATTCCGTATCTTACAGCCGAATGAGCAGGCTGGGCAGCTCATGGGTTTATGTCACGGGGACGTCGCTGTCGCGCTTATCGGCGCCGGTTACGCTGGCCTCGCGCATTATTTACGGCTTCAGCTTGATTGTCCTCGTCACCGGCATTGGCGTCTCGATGATCGCGTCCAACCGGCTGTACAGGCCCATCCGCACATTGACGCATACGTTCCGCAGTCCAAGACATCCCGATACCCCTATGGAATCGGTGGATGAGATTGAGTTTATTACGAATCAGTGGAGGCTTCTCACAGAGCAAAGCAGCCTGCTGGACGATCAGCTTCGGGAGCAGCTTCCTTACTTGAGGGAGGGCTATCTCCTTCAATTGATGCATAACCGGCTTCACACATCGGATGAAGAAGCGCTGTTGAACCGAATGGAGCAGTTGGGCTGGACGGTGCGGAATACGTTGTTTACGGTTCTTGTGATTCAATGGCTCGGCTTCGACAAAGCCAAGGCGCTGCCATCCCAGGACAGCCATGAAATTATGGCTTCCGCCGTGTTCCATACGGTTACGCAGCTTGTGAAGGAGCGGCATGACCGATTGGAAATGATGAAGCTGCAGGGAGGAACCGCGGGCGTGCTGCTTATGTTCCCGGATACGGACACCGTTAAGCAGATCAAGGAGCAGCTGTACCGGCTGGCGGATGAAGTAAGCTGCTCGCTCAGCTCCGGCTTTCATCTGGAAGTGACGGTATCCTTAGGACGGGTGACACCGAGCGTTGCGCAGCTGCCGCAGGTGCTGGAGGAAGCCGCAGGCGTGCTGAAGTTCCGAGACATGCACGAAATGAATCAAATCTTGGATGCCGATCATTATACGCGCCAGGAAAGCGTTCCGATCCGTTATCCGTTTACGCTGGAATCGGAGCTGATCGATGCGGTACGCGCCGCGAATGAGTCCAAGGCCAGCGGGCTGCTGGAGAGCTTCTGCGAGGAGCTTGCACGGCATGCGGGGAAGCAGTTTTTGTTCCAGCAGGGGATGCTGCAGCTGTTCGGGAACCTGCAATTCGCGTTTCTGAAAGCGGGTTTCTCCCCGCCGTTCCAGGAATCCACTGCAGAGCTGTACGGCGAGCTGATGCGAATGAAGGAGCCGCATGAGGTCATGGACTGGTTCAAAGAGCGCGTCATCCGGCCCTATATCCGTGAAATTAATGAGGCGTCCCAATTGCAAAGCAAGAAGCTGAAGGAAGCCGTAGAGCAAATTATTGCGCTCATCCATGAGAAGTATGACACGGAAATTTCGCTGGAGATGTGCGCCGAATTGCTTGGCATCCATGCGCTGACGCTGAGCAAATGGTTCAAGAAGGCGACAGGCACGACCTTCGTTGACTATCTGACGGCCATTCGGTTAGAAGAATCGAAACGGCTGCTGGCGAACACGAGTTACAAAATTAACGATATCGCCCATCTGGTCGGTTACCAGCCGACTTATTTCAACCGGATCTTCAAACGCCATGAGGGATTGACGCCGAGCCAGTACAGGGATAAATGCAAGGAGGCCTAATTCGATGCAAGGGAGTGTAAGTCCAACATGATTCGCATGCTGCGTAAAGATAAATATTTGTACCTGCTGGCGCTGCCCGGCATCTTGTATTTCCTTCTGTTTAAATATGTGCCGATGTGGGGAGTCATCATTTCATTTCAAAACTACTCTCCTTATCAAGGGGTCATGCATAGCAGTTGGGTGGGGTTCGAGCATTTTGACCGTTTTTTCGCCAATCCGGATTTTTGGAAGCTGTTCCGCAACACGATGGCGATGAACGTGCTGAGCCTCATTTTTTTCTTCCCGCTGCCGATCCTTCTGGCACTTCTGATGAACGAGCTGAAAGGCGAAGCGTACAAAAGAATCGTCCAGTCCATCGTATACTTGCCCCACTTCTTGTCCTGGGTCATTATTGTCGGGATCAGCTTCCTGCTCTTGTCGCAGTCCGAAGGGGTTATTAATAAGCTGCTGGCTGCGCTGGGTTATGCCAAGATTGATTTTCTGACGGATCCGAAGAAGTTCTGGGTGCTGCTTACGCTGCAAAATATTTGGAAGGACGCCGGCTGGGGAACGATCATGTTTCTTGCCGCCATAGCCGGAATCAGTCCGCAGCAGTACGAAGCGGCCAGGATCGACGGGGCGAGCCGGATGCG
>Ga0182739_1003938_pt1 | contig 12601 bp, 16 predicted proteins | sample eDN5th30CBELigBY_FD_128873 | JGI IMG/M metagenome (GOLD analysis project Ga0182739, IMG submission 128873) | Enriched backyard soil microbial communities from Emeryville, California, USA - eDNA 5th pass 30_C BE-Lig BY (version 2) (version 2) | ecosystem: Environmental > Terrestrial > Soil >... | reverse complement strand
GCGCTCAAAAAGCGAGGTGTTTTTATCCATTCCCCAACGGAAAGAAATCTTAACACAAGAGTGGAAGCAGCTTTTCGGTCGGGCAAAGATCGTATCTACTTCTGAAATACCATTTCCCATGGTAGTTATCGATCAAAAGGTAGTTTGGTTTGGCTTTCCATCAGAATTGGTGAATAAAAGCAAGCCACCTTCCCTTGCAGTCCGTATTCATTCTCCATATCTAGCTAGTTATCTATTAAAATCTTTAACGTAATCACAAAGAATTACCCAATAAATATAGGGTAATTCTTTTTTAACTTTCTTTATTAAAGGTTATTTATTGTGCAGAAAAGAAGATTTCGCTAAAATAGGGAGGAATCTAAGCATAGGAGGAAAAGTCATGGTGTGTAGAAAACGGACTGGTTGGATGATGCTATTCTTTAGTTTATCCATCCTTTTATTATTACTCTCAGGATGTGGAACGAAGAACACGGAACCACTAAATGAAGGAGAAAAATCACAAGGAAAAGCGATTTCCTCAGACGAATACCCTATCGTTACTATTATTATGGAGGATGATTCGAAAATTAAAGTAGAACTTTATCCAGATAAAGCGCCAAATACAGTGAATAATTTTATTTCATTAGTAAATCAAGGCTTTTATGATGGGCTGATTTTTCATCGCGTCATTCCCGATTTTATGATTCAAGGTGGCGATCCAAAGGGAAATGGAACAGGTGGACCAGGATATTCTATTAAAGGAGAGTTTTCGGAGAATGGTTTTGAAAACGACTTAAAGCATGAAAGAGGCGTTATCAGTATGGCAAGATCTCAAATGCCAGATTCAGCCGGATCTCAATTCTTTATTATGGTCGCAGATGCACCTCATTTGGATGGCGAATACGCACCGTTCGGTAAGGTAATAGAAGGAATGGATGTCGTCGATAAAATTGTCTCTACAGATAGAGATGAGAATAACGATAAGCCATTAAAAGAAATGAAGATGAAACAAGTTACTGTAGATACAAAAGGAATTGATTATGAGGAACCAGTAAAAGAATAATCGATAATAGGGACGTAATATTTTCTTTCTCTAGCAAAAGATGATATGATAAAAGTTGATTTTGAAATAAGGAGATGTTGAACATGGCAACAAAAGGATACATACTAATGCAAAATGGTGAAAAAATTGAATTTGAATTATATCCAAATGAAGCTCCTGGAACAGTAGCTAATTTTGTAGAACTTATTAAAAAAGGGTTCTATAATGGTCTAACTTTCCACCGTGTTATTCCTGGGTTCGTAAGCCAAGGCGGAGACCCGAATGGTAATGGAACAGGTGGTCCTGGATACACAATCAAATGTGAAACAGAAGGAAATCCTCATAAACATGTTGAAGGCGCTTTTTCTATGGCACATGCTGGTCGTGACACAGGTGGCAGCCAATTCTTTATCGTTCATGACCCACAACCACATTTAAATGGTGTTCATACTGTATTTGGACAAGTTACATCTGGAATCTCTACTGTTAAGGCGATGAGAAATGGCGATGTAATGGAAAAAGTAGAAATCACTGAAGAATAAATATAAAGAGGCAGGCTGAGAAATTAGCTTGCTTTTTTTTATATGGATGGAGGGCGAATAGGATGTTCAAAGATAAAGTTGTAATTGTTACTGGTGCTAGTAATGGAATCGGTAAAGCAATTGCAAAAGCTTATTTGCAGGAAGAAGCATATGTTGTGCTGGCAGATATAGATGAAAGCCAAGGGAAGCAACTTCTTGATTCTATTGAACAAAAGGAAAAAGCATTATTTATCAAAACAGATGTACGAAGCGAAACGGAAATCATTCATCTTGTTCATACAACAAAAGCGAAGTTTGGAAAGATTGATATTCTGATAAACAATGTGGGCAAAGGAGTTTTTAAATCGTTTTACGATTTAACGATTGAAGAATGGGATGATGTAATAAATACAAATCTCCGCAGCGTGTTTCTTTGTTCAAGAGAAGTCGCAAAAATCATGCGAGATCAGGACTCTAAAGGCTCGATTATCAATATGTCATCTAGTAGAGCATATATGTCTGAGCCTAATACGGAAAGCTATAGTGCTAGCAAAGGTGGTATTATGGCCATTACACATGCATTAGCAAATAGTCTTGCAGACGCACATATAACAGTAAATAGTATTTCACCAGGATGGATTGAAACAAAAGACTATGAAAATCTTCGCGAAATCGATCATGAACAGCATTTGTCAAAAAGAGTAGGTAAACCAGAAGATATTGCGAGGGCTTGTCTATTTTTAACTAATCCGCAAAATAATTTTATTACAGGGACAAACCTCATGGTAGATGGTGGTATGACCGTAAAGATGATTTATGAAGAATAATGGGAATATCTTAAATAAAGTTGCTATCTGAAAATGATAGGAGTATAATAGCTTCCATATCATTACATATATATAATGGAGGCTTTTTAAGTGGACGTTTTACATCAAATATTATCAACCTATGCTTCATTTTTTGATTGGGAGATGTGGGAAGAAGTATTAACAGATCCAGTTTCATGGGGATTAATTGGATCGTTAGTCATTTTAGAAGGCTTATTATCAGCGGATAACGCACTCGTTTTAGCGGTGATGGTTAAACATTTACCGCCTGACAAACAAAAAAAAGCATTAACGTATGGTTTATTTGGAGCCTATTTTTTCCGGTTTTTCTTTATTGGAATAGGCGTTTATTTAATCCACTTTACATGGATTAAAGTAGTTGGAGCAGCATACTTAGCTTGGATTGTAATTAAGCATTTCTGGCTTGGTGATGGTGACGAGGATGCTTCAGCGATGAAAAAAGATAGTTGGACGATAAGACTTTTCGGGGTATTCTGGGCTACCGTTATTTCTGTAGAATTAATGGATTTAGCTTTTTCCGTTGATAGCATATTAGCCTCACTTGCTGTATCAAATGAAATTTGGATCCTCTTAATTGGTGGAATGCTTGGGATTTTAATGATGAGAACGGTCGCTAAATTATTCTTAGTTTTAATTGAAAAAGTACCAGAATTAGAGAATACTGCTTTTGTTTTAATTGGTATAATCGCGGCGAAAATGTTCGCAAGTATCTTTGGTTTTGAATTAGATCATTATGTATTTTTTGCGATTCTAATTGCTGCGTTTATCATCACCTTTATCATTCATTTTATTAATAAGAACAAAAATGTTTCCGAAGAGATTGCTGCAACAAAAGAAGATTAATTGTTTAGACCTGTTCTGCTTTAGGACAGGTTATTTTAATGCAAGAAGAGACTACTTTGTGTATTTATTGGCATAACTGGAAGCAACAAATGAATCTGGTTTTATTTTTGGTTCAATCCCAATTGATTCAATTCTTGCTACCATTTCATTTACAAAATCTCGTGTTTTATTTCTCTGACCTGCTCCAATATCAATATGTCCTTCAATAGAGAAAGTTGCTCCTTGATAAACAAAAGGAAGCACAACATCTATTAACTGGTTTTTCTTATTTTCGGTAAAAAGACTAACAATTTCTTCGGTTAACGTCGTCTCATAGGAAATTTTCTCATGAAGTCTTAATACTTTTCTCGGTAAAACAACTTTTCTGATACATGCCCATGCACCCTTCCCTTTATTCATAATCACAATTCCTGTAATAAAGGTGGTATGCTTCGCATGCACTTGGGAATCTGTACCAATCATCAATTGATAATTTCCAGCCGGATTTCTAGACATAAAGGAAAGGATACGTTGAAAAACAATATCAAACGTCATATTTTTTTCTTGCAAGTTTTGAAAGGTTATTTCCTTGTGCCTGTCTAACTCCACAAAAATCCCTCCATCTAAGCATATTTCCAACTCATTTTATACCATTGTATGTTCATCAAAAGTAATTATCACCGAAAGTAAACTTGTATTATCATATACACAGAATAGAGAATTGGTGTTAGCGTATATCCAGTTGATTGTAAAATTTTTGTTTTCTTTAAGAAAGAAAACTTTACGAAGCAGCTTTGTAATAAATATGTAATAATATTGAAACTTATTATTTTAATATCCGTCTAATGAGTAACTAAACTTAGGAGGTATGAAGGATGAAAAAGTATAGAACTTCCTTTATTGGCATTCTATTTTTTCTACTTTTAATGGCAGGATGTAGCAGCCAAGAATCAGAAAATAAAAGCGCAGATAGTACGGAGAAAGCTGCAAATAATGAAATAGCACAAATGGATTCTCATGAAGGAGAAGTGACGGAAGACCAATTAGCATCCGCTGATAAAGAGATTAAGAATACTAGTGGAACAGAAATAACAGAAAATGACCGCATGATGATTTACAATGCTAATTTATCCTTACAAGTTAAGGACTATCATCAAGTAGAAGAAGAAATTCAGAAAAAAGCAACCGAACTTGACGGTTATGTAGTACAATCATCTATTTACAATAGTGGCACTGATTATATTAATGGATCGATTATTGTGAAAGTTCCACAAGCGAATTTCCAATCCTATATAAATGAAGTGGAAAAAAATAGTATAAAAGTAATCGAAAAAAATATAAGCAGTAATGATGTCACAGAGGAATTTGTTGATCTTGAGTCTCGGTTAAAAGCCAAAGAAGCAGTAGAAAAACGACTATTAACGTTAATGGACCAGGCAGAGAAAACAGAAGATCTTCTGAAAATATCAAACGACTTAGCCACTGTACAAGAGCAAAAAGAGCAAATCTTAGGGAGAATGAAATACTTAAAAAATAATGTCGACTATTCCACTGTTACCATTCAATTAGAAGAAGAGTTAGTAAAGGTCGGAAACATCAAAAATAGCGACTCCTTAAATACTTGGCAAAAAGCGAAAAGCCAGTTTGTCAGTACAATAAACGGGGTTATCTCCTTCTTATCAAGTGTAGTAGTACTCGTTATTGGATTATCTCCGATTCTAATTCCAGTTGCAGTTATTGTAATTGTTTGGATTATTTTTAGAAAAAAAAGAAAACAGCAAGAGTAATTTGAATATTCCTTATGCTATAATGTTATTAACTTCCTTGCACAGACGTTCGTTCCATGATTTTCATTACAATATAACTTATGAGGAGATTTACTAAGAATAATGAAAACAGATAAACAATGTCTTATACGGTGTGGAAAACTGGAAGATTCGGAAGGTATTTTGAACATACAGAATGCTGTGATATCTGAGAGTGATTATTTAATTACTACTGCTGAAGAATTTAATCAAACACTAGAAGACCAGCAAGCTTGGATAGTTAAAATATTGAATGATGATAGAGAAACGATACTAGTTGCTGAACTTGACAGTGAACTTATTGCCTTTATCGTGTTTCAAACTAATAATAGAAAAAGAATGAATCATACTGGTTCATTCGGAATGATGATAAGTAAAAAATACAGAAACAAAGGAATTGGATCATTACTTTTAGAAGCACTGCTAGCTTGGGCAAAAAAGAATCCAATGATTGAAAAAGTTAGTTTAGGGGTTTTCTCAACAAATTATCGAGCGATATCTTTCTATAAACGTATGGGATTTATAGAAGAAGGTCGCAAAATAAAGGAGTTTAAAATAGCTGAAAATGAATATGTAGACGATATTCTAATGTATAAACTGGTGAACTGATAATGATAGTATAGGAAAGAGGGAAGGAATATCTACATGAATGCAGAGTTTAATAAAGAACTAAAGTCATGGATAATTGCGCTTATTAGTGCATTAGTATTCGTTTTTATATGCCGGAACTTTATCTTTACCCCTGTAAAAGTAGTAGGGCAATCCATGCAACCGACATACGAGAATCAAGATCGAATTATCGTTTCTAAAGTGGGGCAAATAAAGCACTTTGATACAATCGTTTTTCATTCACCGATTGAGAAGGAGGACTATATAAAAAGAGTAATCGGCTTACCAGACGATACCATCGAGATTCAGGATGACGCTCTTTATATAAACGGTCATAAATATGATGAGCCTTACTTACAGGAAAAAAAGAAACATTTACTTCCTAATCAAAAATTAACGGAAAATCTTAAGATAAAAGTACCAAAGGGACATATTTTTGTACTAGGTGATAATCGGCAAAAAAGTACGGATAGTCGACAACTTGGTTGTATCTCTGAAGAAGCAGTTATTGGAAAAGCAATCCTTCGTTTTTATCCAGTCATAGAGAATTACTAGAATATTTGAGTATAAAAAACAGCCTTGGCCGTGAACTTCACGAGCAAACAAGGCTGTTTTTATTTTATCCCACTCTTACTGTCCGTAAAGGTCCGATTGGTTCAACTAACCATCAGTGGGGGATGAAAGAAAACCCCCACTGATGGAAGTTTCACTTTATATAGAACGAGTAGTAAATTCTACTACCATTGCTTTAGTAACCTTTTTTCTTGATGGAACAACACCAAGTCTAGCTAATTCATTCATTTGCTCGGTTACATCATTTATTTTATCAACCGAAAAATTCTCCCCAGCTTTACAAAGCAGTATCGCTTCTTCAATATAGGATTCACGTAGCTGATCTAATTGCTTAAAATGATTGACACGAGAATTGACTTGTTCTACATGTTTGGTAATTTCTTTATGTACACTCATAATCCTAACTCCTAACTGTTTGTATAATATTATTTTAATGGTTATTCTAGTAAAAAGAAAGGAGGACTTTAAATTACATAATAAAATTATTGTAAACTAAATATTCGTCATCCAAACAATATGCAAAACCATAACGGAAGAATATAATGCTAATGGAATAAATAGGAGAAAAATCCAGGTACGAGTATTTTTACTATAAAAATAGATTGCTAGGTAAAAGAGAAATAAAGATAAACAAATTTTTAACAAAAGGAATAAGAAAGGAGAAATTTCCCATAAGTGATTCATAATCGGATTTGATTCAGATATATGATTAAATTGGATTCCAAGAAAAGTGAATATTCCATCGAGAAAATTTAATAGGCTTAGCAAAAGAAATAAAATCTTCAAACTACCACCCCTTAATATTATTCCTAATTATCCCAATTTAAACGAAAAAACACTATAGGTAATTGCATTCAAAGTCATTAGTAATTCTTTTGTAGGAGTTTTATCATCATTACCGCGCATAATATCTCTTATGTGCGGTTTTTATAGAAATATAGTATACTAAACTTACTATTTTACAGATTAGGTGGCCATATATATGATTACAAAAGAAACGCTGTCTTCTTGGTATGAAGAGGAATTGACCCTTTTTCGGACGGAGATGGATAATAAGGACTATAGTGGATTTACTATTGAAAATTATTTGCGCGATATTTATTTCTTTTTAGAATTTATTACGCGAAAAAAAGAAGAATACATCGATTTAAATTTAGTAAAGAAATTACAAATAACGTTATTTATGAATGAGTTAAAAACAAAGCGGGCAAATTCATCTACTTCAAGAAATAGAAGATTAACAGCGATTCGTTCCTTTTATAAATGTCTAGTAGATTATGAACTTGTGCAAAAAAATCCAGCAATCGATTTGGAGAGTGCAAAAGAACAGAAGGGAAAACTACCAAGCTACCTAGAAAAGGATGAATTAAAATCATTTTTTGATATGGTTGAAAAAGTATCGCAAAAACAGCATCAACGACGCAATAAAGTGATCCTCGGATTAATGGCATTTGCAGGCTTACGAGTAATGGAAATACATTCTCTTAATTTGTCTTCTATTCATCAAAATAGAGCGATCCATGTGCTAGGAAAAGGGAATAAGTCACGATATATACCGTTACCGAAAAAGTTAATGGAAGAATTATATGTATATATAGAAGAAAATAGGATTTTTCCCATGAAAGGGCAGGAGGATGCACTCTTTATCTCGCGGAGAGGAAAGCGAATTTCCAGAAGGCGGATTCAGGAAATTACAGAGCGAATTATTGATGAGATGTCAAAGGAATATCCGGAATTAAAATGGAAGGAAAAAGGAATCTCCAGCCATAAATTAAGACATAGTTTTGCTACACATTTAGTTCGAGATGGTCGAGACATCAGGACTGTACAGGAACTGCTTGGTCACACGAATTTAAATACGACTCAAAAGTATACCCATGTCTCTGATTCCCAAAAAGAGAAAGCGATGGATTTAGAAATATCCGATTACTTATAAGGTTACTATAAATATATTATGTTAACTTATTTTATACTCATATTCGGACATTTGGCAGAATATATATAGTTTTGATGGGTGATAAAAATGCAATCCCTATTTTTTACGGCAAAGCTAGTTTTAATGAGCTTGTAAATGGGAGAAGGGATTCGTCTGTCAATGAAAGATAAGGGAAGTGTTTTCATGCCAAGTAAGAAACATTCAATTATCGTCCGTGCAAATGCGAAAAAAGTATGGGATTTTGTTCGCTCCATGAATAACTGGGCTCCATTAGTGCCTGGGTATATTAATCATCACATTATCAACGAAAAGGTTTCAACTTGGGAGTTTAAAATTGATATGGGACTCTTTAAGAAAAAAGTAGAGATGAAAGTAACCATAATAGAATGGAAAGAACCTTCCCAAGTTACCTTTCAGCTGCAAGGGATCAATGATCATTTTGATGGGAATGGCTATTTTATGGTTGAAGAAAAAGATGCGAATCATACAAGAATGACTGGTTTTTTAGAGATTAACTCTACAGGTACTTTTCCAACTGTCACCAATAACCTCATGCAACCTAAATTAGAGGAAATAGCAGAAGAATTAACAATAGCAGTAAGTAAAGCAATAGAGGGTTTATGATAATAATATTATGTAAACTTAAAGCTAATGACGATTTGATACACTGTTGAAATTGTCATTAGCTTTTTTTATCCTACTCTTAACGGATAGTAAGACTCCCTGCTCATGCTTAGGAAAATACGAGGAAGATAGTGGGAGATGAAGGAAAACCCACACTGATGAAAGTTTCACTTTATAAATTTTTTGTAAAGTTTCTATTGCTTAACTTGGTCAAATATCTTTCATCCTATATGATAAAGATACTAATTGTTATTGGAGGCTTATCATTGGAGAAAGCAAAACAGTCGAAGAAAAGTAAAACTTTTTTAGAAATTTTACTTATTTCCACAAAGTTAGGGTTTACCTCATTTGGCGGTCCCATAGCTCATTTAGGTTATTTTCATGATGAATATGTCCGTCGTAGGAAATGGTTAGATGAAAAAAGCTATGCCGATTTAGTAGCTCTTTGCCAATTTCTCCCTGGTCCTGCCAGCAGTCAAGTAGGAATAGGGATAGGAATTATTCGGGGAGGACTGATTGGCGGAATTATCTCCTTTTTAGGATTTACACTTCCATCCGTGATTGGATTAATAATATTTGTAAGTTTGATAGAAGGTTTAGATATAGAAAATGCTGGTTGGATTCATGGCCTTAAAATGGTCGCAGTTGCTATTGTTGCCCATGCAATACTCGGTATGGCGAAGAATTTAACACCCGACTTGCAAAGAAAGACGATAGCACTCTTCGCATTAGTAATCACATTATTATGGCAAAGTGTCTTTTCGCAAATAGGGGTTATTATACTAGCATCTGTAATCGGTCATTTCCTATATAAGCAACAATCGATCGAACAAAGTCATGAATATATTTCCTTTCCCATTTCAAAAAAATTTGCTAGTTTTTGTTTAGGATTATTTTTTGTTCTTTTATTCCTATTACCAGTTATTCGTGAGATATTTGCTTACCCGTGGATCGCAATGTTTGATAGTTTTTACCGATCTGGCTCTCTTGTTTTTGGAGGAGGACATGTAGTATTACCTCTATTAGAGCGTGAATTTGTTCCAAGTGAATGGCTAAGTGAAGAAGCGTTTCTTGCAGGATACGGTGCAACCCAAGCTGTTCCAGGTCCATTATTTACATTCGCCGCATATATCGGAACAGTCATTAATGGATGGGGTGGGGGAATCTTTGCGACATTTGCGATATTTTTGCCCGCTTTTCTATTAATTATTGGGGTGCTTCCATTTTGGAACACTTTACGCAAGAATGCTAAGATTCAAAGTGCTTTATTGGGAGTAAACGCTGCTGTTGTTGGGATTTTGATTTCTGCATTTTATCATCCCATATGGACTAGTAGTATTTTAAATGCAACAGATTTTGCCTTTGCTGCTGTTTTGTTTTCGATGCTAGTCTATTGGAAATCGCCACCATGGATAATCGTTATTACGGGAGCCATTGGAGGAATGTTGATTTCTTATTTCCAACTTTAATAACAATGATAAAACCTATGAACAAAATCAATTAGATTTTGTTCATAGGTTTTATTCTTTCATTTAAGCTTTTGTTAGCTGATTATATAAATTGCCCATTTCAATGGCGTTAACGGCAGCCTCATAGCCTTTATTTCCTGCTTTCGTACCAGCTCTTTCAATCGCTTGCTCAATATTTTCAGTAGTAAGGACTCCGAAGATAATAGGGACCTCTGTACTTAAAGAAACATTAGCCACTCCTTTTGCTACTTCATTACTTACATAGTCAAAATGTGGTGTTGCTCCGCGAATAACAGTTCCTATTGTGATGATTGCATCATATTTACTAGAAGCAGCCAATTTTTTTGCTGCTAAAGGTATTTCATATACACCAGGTACCCACATAACTGAAATATCGTCTTCATTCACACCATGACGGCTAAGAGCATCTTCCGCTCCAGATAAAAGTCTTGTCGTGATAAATTCATTAAAACGAGATACAACAATTCCGATTTTTAAGCCAGTTCCAATTAAATTTCCTTCAAATACTTGTTTCATTTTTTACTCCACCTCTTGTAATAAACTTTTTTTATATTGAATTAAATCTTGAATCGTAATCATTTTTAGAGCCCATTTTTTAGCCAATAGATGCAGATCGTTTACTCTTGCCATTGTTCCATCTTCTTTTAAAATTTCACAAATAATGCCAATAGGTGTTGCTCCAGCAAGGATCGCTAAATCAACAGCAGCTTCCGTATGTCCGTTCCGCTTTAGGACACCACCATCCTTTGCTACCAGAGGGAAGATATGACCAGGTCTAGTAAAATCATCAGTGTTTGCGCTTGAATCAACCATTTTGCTTATGGTAAAGGCGCGTTCATGTGCGCTTATTCCCGTTGATGTCTCCTTATGATCTATACTTATAGTAAAAGCAGTCTTTCGCGGATCACTGCTGCTTGTTACCATTGGAGGGAGATCAAGTTTAGTGGCAAGATTTTGCTGAATTGGTACACAGATTAACCCACGACCTTCTTTTGCCATAAAATTAATCATTTCTGGGCTGACATGATCCGCCAACCCAATGAAATCACCTTCGTTTTCCCGGTCCTCATCATCACAAACAATAACCACTTTGCCTTTTGTTAAATCTGATAAAGCATCTTCAATGGAATCAAACATTGCTTTCTTCCTTTCATTGTAAATTATTATTAATAAAAGCCATTTTCTTTTAAAAATGAGGCGCTCAGTTTTGACTCTGTTTTGCTGAGTGGTTCTTTGGATCTCGCCATAAGCGAATGAAAATATTTGGCCAAAAGGTCAAACTCAATATTTACAAGATCACCTTTTCGCTTATGCCCAATAACGCTAACGATAGAAGTATGCGGAATTAGCGAGACAAAGATGGAGTTAGCTGTCGTTTTAAAGATGGTTAAACTAGTTCCATCAATTGTGATTGAACCTTTCTCCATTGTCAGATGAACCTTGTCTTCCGGGATGCGAATTTCTACTAATGTGCTATTTTCTATATTTTCTGTAGACAAAATGGTTCCTGTGCAATCAACATGACCTGAAACAAAATGTCCACCAAATCTACCATTAGCTAGCATAGCACGTTCAAGGTTGACGGATTGACCATTTTTAAGATGCTGCAATGTCGTGTCATAGAAAGTATTTGGCATCACATCCACTGTAAACCATCCTTTGTTAAAGGTAGTAACCGTTAAACAAGCACCATTTACTGCAATACTGTCACCAATTTTTATATCTTCCATAATTCGGTCAGCTTGAATCGAAAGAGAAATTGTATGTCCCGTTTTTTTACTATGCTTCACAATACCTAATTCTTCTACTAGCCCTGTAAACAAAGGTAATTCCTCCTTTCTAGAAAAATTGAAACTCTTAAATAGTGTATTGGGGTCAAAAAATATTTACATGTATCAATTAAAGTTTAATAAGGGTAATCGAGCATAGATTTATGCCATACCAACTTAGATAACTACCCCTTAAATAAAATACCAAATAAAAAACCCCGTATAAAAAAATTATACGGGGTCATTGCACACTTAAATAAACGTATTGCATTATAGAAAGGCTGAATTGTTTTACGTTATATTTCTACCAGTCACTGCCGATTACCGCTACTCCCCATATTGCAAGTATAAATATGCGGTAATTTGGTTGAACAAATCGTAAAAATATAACAAAACAAACCTATAGTAGACAAGAAAAAACTTCCTTGGCGAATTCTATAAAGCATATACTTTGGTCATAAATTTTGCCTTCTCCCATCCAGACTATACTGTCGGCTTTGGTTTCTCACCAAATCCACCGTTTTATGTATTGACCATATGTAAACTGATTCACTGCTAAAAACATCATTAACAAATGAATAGT
>Ga0182739_1003936_pt1 | contig 12604 bp, 10 predicted proteins | sample eDN5th30CBELigBY_FD_128873 | JGI IMG/M metagenome (GOLD analysis project Ga0182739, IMG submission 128873) | Enriched backyard soil microbial communities from Emeryville, California, USA - eDNA 5th pass 30_C BE-Lig BY (version 2) (version 2) | ecosystem: Environmental > Terrestrial > Soil >... | reverse complement strand
GGGCCGCGTGACAACGACAAGTTCCTGTACGACTTCAAGGCGGGCAACATCGATCGCCAGGTGCGTCGCCGGGTGCGCAACGCGCAGGGGCGGCTCGACGAGTTGCTCGACGCCCGGGTGGGCGAGCCGGCGCCGGTGCTCAGCTTCGCCGGGATCCCGAGGGGATCGCACGTGCTCGACGACGACGAGCCGCTGCTCACCGTCGACGGGGCGAGAGTCGGCGACCGGCTGGCGCCGATGTCGCTGGAGCTGGCCCCGGACGCACGGTTGCTGGTGACCGGGCCGAACGGGGCGGGCAAGTCGACGCTGCTCGGCCTGCTGGCCGGGCGGCTGTCGCCCGACAGCGGACGGGTGTCGCGTCGCAAGGGTCTGCGGGTCGCGCTACTGGAACAGGATGTGCGGTGGGCCGATGCCGCGGCGACACCGCGCGTCCTCTACGAGCGTGCGCTGGGTGAGCGCCGGGCAGAAGCCTTCCCGCTGTCGCACCTGGGGCTGCTCGCCGAGCGCGACCTCGACCGGCCGGTCGGCCGGCTCTCGATCGGGCAGCAGAGGCGCACGGCGCTCGCGCTGATCATCGCGAAGCCGCCACATGTGTTCCTGCTCGACGAGCCGACCAACCACCTGTCGCTGGCGCTGGCGACCGAGCTCGAGGAGGCGCTGGGGACGTATCCGGGCGCGGTGGTGGTAGCGAGCCACGACCGGTGGTTGCGCCGGCGCTGGTCGCAGCCGACGCTGCGGCTGGCCGGGGGCATCGCGGCTTGACCCGGCATCGAACGTATGTTCGAATGTGTGGGTGAGGTGGGCCGGGCAGCAGGTGGACGCGGAAGCCGTCGACGCGCTGCCCGGCCTCGCCTCACGCCATGACCTGGTCCGGTCGGTGCAGACCCCCGAGTTCGCCGGCATCACCTTCCACGAGGTGTTGGCGAAGTCGGCCCTGAACCACGTGCCGGGCTCGTCGAACGCCCTGCCCTTCGGCTGGACGATCAACCCGTACCGGGGGTGCACTCATGCGTGTGTCATGTGCTTCGCCCGCAAGACGCACGAGTACCTCGACCTCGACAGCGGCCGGGACTTCGACACCCAGATCGTGGTGAAGACGAACGTGGCCGAGGTGCTGGAACGCGAACTGGCGCGGCCGAGCTGGGGGCGGCATCCGGTCGCCTTGGGTACCAACACCGACCCGTACCAGCGCGCCGAGGGCCGCTACCGGCTCATGCCGGGCATCATCGCGGCGCTGGCCGCCGCCGACACGCCTTTCAGCATCCTGACGAAGGGCACGCTGCTGCGCCGCGACATCCCGTTGCTGCAGACCGCCGCCGAACGCGTGCCGGTCGATGTGGCGATGACGGTCGACATCTTCGATCCGGCGCTGCGCGAGTCGATCGAGCCGGGGGCTCCGACCACCGAGGCGCGGCTGGCCACGGTCACCGCGGTCAAAGAGGCCGGGCTGAACGTCTCGGTGTTCATGATGCCGGTGTTCCCCTACCTCACCGACAGCATCGCCCACCTCGACCGCGCCCTCGGCCAGATCGCGGATGCCGGGGCCGACTCGGTCGCGTACAGCGCCCTCCACCTGCGGCCGGGTGCGCGCGAATGGTTCTGGGCCTGGCTCGAGCGCGAGCACCCCGAGCTGATGCAGAGCTATCACCGGGTGTACGGCGGCGGCAGTTACGCGGCGAAGGACTACCGGGGCTGGCTGGCGGCGCGCATGCGTCCGTTGCTGCGCAAGCACGGGCTCGAGCGCCCGCCGCGCATCGACCCGGCGACGGGTGTGGTGCGGGCGACCGAGTTGCCCGCGCACCCGGCGGCGGGCATCCAGCCGACGCTCTTCTGAGCATGTCGCCGCTCGAAGGGCACCTCAGCGGCGTGGCTCTCGATAGGCTGTCGCCATGAGGCCGGGGTCGCGAGGATGAGCGGAGGAGCGCTCCCACCCGCGAACGAAGCCCGAAGCGGTGCGGTGCGGTTGGCGATTCTCGACGACCACGAGGTGCTCCTCGACAGCCTCGGCAGCTGGATCACCAGCCACGCGCCCGACTTCGAGGTCGTGCTGATGGCGGCCACCTGGCTGCAGCTCGTGCACAGTCCCGCCTTCCCCACCGACCTGGTGTTCATCGACTTCCAGCTCAAGGAACCGGTCTCGATCGAGGCGCGCGTGCGCACCTGTCGCGCCGCCGGAGCCCGCGTCATGGTGCTGTCGAGCATCGACACCCGTGAGGCGCGGGATCGCGCGCTCGCCGCGGGCGCCGCCGATTTCGTCTCGAAGGCGCTCCCCATGGCATCCGTGATGGATGCGGCCCGCCGCATCATGGGGATGGAAGCGGATACCGGCGCCCACCGCGCATGGCGCCCCCTGCCGTCCGGCGCGTCCGCCCAGGCGAAGCCGCGGCTGAGCCCCGGCGAGGAGGAGGCGTTGCGGCTGTATGCCGCCGGATTCAGCACCTCCGAGGTAGCCGACCGCATGAACGTGCAGTACGAGACGGCGAAGACCTACCTGCGTCGCGTGCGCGAGAAGTACGCCAAGGTGGGGCGGCCCGCCAGCAAGAAGGCCGAACTCATCCGCCGCGCAGCGGAAGATGGTTATCTGGAGTAATGGCGAAGCTCTACTTCCGCTACGGGGCGATGAACTCGGGCAAGAGCACGGCCCTGCTGCAGGCGGCGTTCAACTACGAGGAGCGCGAGCAGCAGGTGCTGCTGGCGAAGCCGGCGATCGACTCCAAGGGCGACAACGCCATCGTCTCGCGGCTCGGCATCACGCGCAGCGTCGACTTCACCGTCGGGCCCGACGAGGACATCTACGCGGCGTTCACCCGGGAACGCGAGCGCGTCATCCGCGAGACCGGCAAAGACGTCAGCTGCCTGCTCGTCGATGAGTCGCAGTTCCTGGGTGAGGCGCAGGTCGACGACCTGCTGCGCATCGCGATCATCGAAGACGTGCCGGTGCTGGCCTACGGGATCCGCACCGACTTCCAGACCGTCGCCTTCCCCGGCAGCCGCCGTCTGCTCGAGGTCGCCCACTCGCTCGAAGAGCTGAAGACGATCTGCCGCTGCGGGCGCAAGGCGGTGTTCAACACCCGCAAGGTCGACGGGCGGTACGTGTTCGACGGCGATCAGGTGGCGATCGACGGAGCGGCCCAGGTCTCGTACGACTCGCTGTGCGGCGCCTGCTACCTCGAGGAGTCCGGCGGCGTGCTCAACCGGGGGTGGCGGCCGAAGCTCGACTTCAGTTACAACAGCGGACCGGACGCGGACTTCACCTGACCCCATCAGGGAAACTGCCTCTTGCTCGACTCCGGACCACGGGACTACGGTGAGCCAACTTCGAGAAAGGCAGCTCCATGGCCGACACCAGCCCCCGCAAACGGTATGTCGTCGTCTCCGCGGTGCTCGTCGCAGCCGGCGCCGTCGCCGGTCCGATCATCCGCGGCGAGTCGGATGTCACCTTCACGCTCCCGGACGGGGTCACGGCGTTCGCGGTGCTGTTCGTGCTCGCGACGGCGCTCGAACGTCTGAACGTGATCCTGGTTCCGCTGTTCGACTGGGTGCTGGGTGCCCTCGGTGGTGGCGACGGGAGTGCCGGCACCGTGAAGACCGCGGCCCTGTCGAACATCCGCCAGGCCCGCCTTGCGGCGATGAACCTGGCGCCGGCGGTCGAGGGTTTCGCCGCGACGGCCGCGAGCCTCGATGACGACGCCGAGAAGGTGACCCGTTCCAACACCGAGAAGGCGCTGCTCACCACGGCCCTCGCGTTCACGGTGGGTATCCTCGGCATCTCGCTGCTGAAGTTCTCGCTGATGAACTCCATCGGCTACTTCGGGGTTCCTGCCGGGATCGACGTCCTCGTGACGGCGGCGGCGATCTCGGGGGGCGCGGCGGGACTCGGCGACCTGATCAGCAAGATCCAGAAGTCGAAGACGACCCAGGAGACCGGGGGAGTCGCGTAGTCCGCGCCCGTTTCCGAGCAGCCGGACCATGTCTGGTCGGGGTAACAGGATTTGAACCTGCGGCCTCGTCGTCCCGAACGACGCGCGCTACCAAGCTGCGCCATACCCCGTTGCCGCGCCGGCGAACCGACCGCAACCTGTCAAGGATAGCCGAAAAACGGGCCGTGCTTGTCCGTCGCCCTATCGGGCGATCAAGGTGAGCACCACGGCCTCGGGCGGGCAGGCGAACCGGAACGGCGCGTAGATCGAGGTGCCGATGCCCGCCGAGACGTTCAGGTATCCCTCGTGCGCGCCGCTGCGCCAGTGGCTGAGCCCCTGGGCCTGGTCCGCCGGGATGTCGCAGTTGGTGACCAGCGCGCCGGACATGCCGGGAACCCGCACCTGGCCGCCGTGCGTGTGACCGGCCAGGACGAGCTCGGCGCCCTGGTTGACGAAATCGTCGAGAACGCGGCGGTACGGGGCGTGCGTCACGCCGATGGCGAGGACCTCTTCGTCGCTCTCCGTCGACCACTCAACGTTCTCGCGGACCGCTTCGATGGCCCCCGGCAGCAGATCGAGCCGGTCCCAGTCGCGGTGGGCGTCGTTGGTGCCGAACAGCTCGATGCGCGCGCCGCGTACCTCGATGGCGCGGGCCGTGTTGTTCAGAGAGAGCCAGCCGAGACCGTCCTGGAAGAACTGCTCGAGACCCGCGGTGTCGAGGTCGGGACGCCGGCTCTTGCGGGTGTCTTCGAGGGTGATGAAGTAGCGCAGCGGGTTCTTGAACACCGGCCCGAAGTAGTCGTTCGACCCGTGGACGAACACGCCGGGAACGCCGGCGAACGGCTCGAGCGCGTACTCGACGCCGCGGTTGCCGTCGACGTGCCCGAGGTTGTCGCCGGTGTCGACGATCAGGTCGGGTTCGTAGCGCGCGAGCGAACGGATGAACTCCTGCTTCGCGGTCTGCCATGGCGCCATGTGCAGGTCGCTCAGGTGCAGCACGGTCAGGGGACGTGATCCCGGCTCGAGCAGCGGAAGCGTCTCGTGGCGCACGGTGAACCGGTTGCGCTCGACGACGACGCCCCACGCGAACGCCGCAGCGCCGGCGACCGCGACACCCGTGAGGGTCGCCGCGGTCGCGCGGCCGCTAGGGCTCATGGAATGCACTTATTGGGCGCGCCCAAGCCGTAATACGTCAGCGTGATGATCGCCGACTTGTTGACGACCGATCCGCCTGCGGGGTTCATCGCCACGACGATCGTGCTCGTCGGTTGCACGGGATCGGGGTTCGGCTTGCAGTCCGCGATCACGTTCGACCACCCGAGGTTGATCAGGTCGTTCTTCGCTGCCGAGACGTCCTGTCCGACGACGTCGGGCAGTGCCGCGGCCTGACCGTTACTGAGATAGGCGACCACCTCGGTACCGCGTGGCACGGAGTCGCCGGCCGCAGGCCGGGTGTAGACGACGGTTCCGGCGGGCAGATCCGAGTCGACCGTCTTGCCCTTCTTGTAGTTCAGCTCGGCGAGCTGGATCTGGGCCTTGGCCTGCTCGGCGGTCTTGCCGGTCACGTTCGGGACGAAGACCGGGTTGCCCTTGAGCAGCGACGGGTCCGGCGGCGGGAAGGCTCCACCGGGGTAGTAGCTGTCGATCGCCTGGGCGACGGGGCGGAAGATCACGTGGCGCAGCAACGCGGCCTGGACGCCGTTGACGGCGATCTGACGCAGAGACTGCTTGCCCTTGATGTTGCCGACCCATACCGCCGTCGAGACCTTCGTCGACGATCCGACCAGCCAGACGTGGACCGCGTTGTCGGTGGTACCCGTCTTGCCGATGTAGGTGGTGCCGTCGTGCGGGTTCGACGCGTTCGCCGTACCGCCGGTGAACACGCCGGCCATCGCGTAGGCAGCGGTGTTGGCCACGGCGGGCGACACGGCCGACTGGCCGCAGTTCGCGTTCTGACCCGGCTTCACGTTGCCGTCACGGTCGATGACCTTGTCGACGATGATCGGCGAGCAGAAGACGCCCTTGTTGGCGATGGCGGCGTAGGCCGCGGCCGCGGTGACCGGCGCGATGTTGTTCGCACAACCACCGATCGCGCACGACGGACGCGTCTCCAGTGCGGCGCCCGAGGCGTTGTGCACGCCGATCGAGGCGGCGAGCTTCTTGATCTGACACTGGTCGACCTTGCTCGCCATCTGCACGAACACCGAGTTCACCGAGCCCGCCGTGCCGCGCATGACGGTGTACGAGCCCTTCTCGCCGGAGTCGTTCTTGAACTTGAAGGGCCCGCCCCAGGGTCCGCCGCAGCTGTCCGCGAACTTGGCCTGGTTGACCTGAAGCGTGGATGCGTTGAACGACTCCTGCAGGCCACCCCCGGCATCGAGGAAGGCCAGCAGCACGTACGGCTTGTACGTCGAACCCGGCTGGAAGCCGACCGAGCCGCCGTGTGCGATGTCGGCCGAGAAGTTGACGGCCGTGGTGGTCTTGCCGCCGCCTGCCTCGGTGTTGTTGTAGTCCTTGTTCTGTGTCATCACCAGGATGCGACCGGTGTTGACCTGAACCGAGGTCACCGCGGCACCGAGCTGGAACCGGGTCTCGTTCTTCGGTGCGGCGCTCTGCACGACCTTGGTGGTCGCGACCTGCAGCGCCGGGTTGATCGAGGTGACGATGGTGTAGCCGCCGCGCTTGAACGCCAGCTTGCGCTCTTCGGGGCTGCCGCCGAGCGACTCGAGTTCGAAGATGCTGTTCACCACGTAGTCGCAGGGGAAGGCGAAGTACTTGGTGGCACCCAGGCAGCCGTTGTTGGTCGGTGTGGGCTTGACGAAGTCGGCGTCGACCGGGGTGGCGAGGGCCTCGTCGCGCTCGGCGGCGGTGATGTAGCCCTCGTTGTACATCGAGTTGATGATGACGTCGCGCCGGGCCTGGTTCGCCGGGTAGTGCGATTCGTCTTGCAGGTCGCGCTTGGTCGGGTACTGCACGATGGCCAGCAGCGAGGCCGACTCGGCGAGCGTCAGCTCGGAGGCGTTCTTCGAGAAGTACTGCAGAGCCGCCGCCTGCACCCCGTAGGTGTTGCCGCCGAACCCGGCGATGTTGAGGTACGCCTGCAGGATCTCGTCTTTGGAGTACCGCTTCTCGAGCCCGATCGCGAGCTTCATCTCTTTGAGCTTGCGGTCGAGGGTGGGCTCCATCGCCGACTCGATGTCGGCGTCGATCTTCTCTTGGCTGACGGCCGTGCCGTCGTCGTTGGTCTGGTTGAGCGCCTGCTGCACGAGGATGTTGCGCACCGTCTGCATGGTCAGGGTCGAGGCGCCCCCGGACTGGCCGGCGCCGACCGCTGCGCGGACCACGGAGGAGATGTCGACGCCGCCGTGCTCTTTGAACCGGCGGTCCTCTCCGGCGATGGCCGCCCACTTGAGGTAGTCGCTCATCTGGTCGAGGTCGACCTCTTCGCGGTTCTGGTCGAAGATCGTGGCGATGTGGAAGTACTCGCCGTTCTTGTCGACGGCGACGATCTCGTTCTGGAGGTGGCCCTCGTTGAGCTTGATGTAGTCGGGCAGACTCTCGAAGATGCCGATGGTGTTGTTCGCCGTGATGCCGGTGACGGCGATGGCGGGGGCGACCATGACGGTGGCCAGGACACCGGCCAGCGCACTGAAACCGAGTGTTCCGAGCAGCGCGCCGAACAGACTGGTGACCGAGGATTTTGGACCGGGCATAGGCTAAAGGGTAGACGATGGCTCGTGTTGACTACCTGAACGGACGCCCTTAACGATGAAGAAGTGGGAATATCTCACCACTCCGCTCATGATCCACAACACCGCGGCGATCCTGAACAACTGGGGCGAGCAGGGCTGGGAGCTGGTCCAGGTGGTGACCGGCCCCGAGGGCGGGCTCGTCGCCTATCTGAAGCGCGAGAAAGAGGACGCATGAACATCGAGAAGCGCCTGAGCGAACTGGGGCTGACCCTTCCGGTGCCGTCGAAGCCGGTCGCCGCCTACGTGCCCGCCATCGTCACCGGCAACCTGGTCTACACCTCCGGGCAGCTGCCGTTCATCGACGGCGCGCTGCCGGCCACCGGCAAGGTGGGTGCAGAGGTCTCGGCGGATGCCGCAGCCGGGTACGCGCGGACGTGCGCCTTGAACGCGCTCGCGGCCGCCGCATCCGTCATCGGTTCGCTGGATCGCGTGACCCGCGTCGTCAAGGTCGTCGGGTTCGTGGCCTCGGCGCCCGACTTCACCGGGCAGCCCGGCGTCATGAACGGCGCCTCCGAACTGCTCGCCGAGGTGTTCGGCGAGCCCGGGCAGCACGCGCGCAGCGCGGTCGGCGTCGCGGTGCTGCCCCTGGATTCGCCGGTCGAGGTCGAGCTCGTCCTCGAGTTCGCTTAGTCCTTCGGGGCTCCGCCGGTCAGCTTGTCGGCGATCAGCTGCATCACCGTCGTGTCGGCGAGCGTCGTGGTGTCGCCGACCTCGCGGCCCTCGGCGACGTCGCGCAGCAGCCGGCGCATGATCTTGCCGGAGCGCGTCTTGGGTAACTCGGTGACGATGAACACCTGACGCGGCCGGGCGATGGCGCCGATCGTCTCGGAGACGTGCCCGCGCAGGATGACGCTCGCCTCGTCGACGGACTGCGCCTCGGCGAACTCCGAGCGCAGGATCACGAACGCCACGACCGCCTGCCCTGTGGTCTCGTCGTTGGCGCCCACGACCGCGGACTCGGCGACGATCGGATGCGACACCAGCGCGGACTCGATCTCGGCGGTCGAGAGGCGGTGGCCCGACACGTTCATCACGTCGTCGACGCGGCCGAGAAGCCAGAGGTCGCCGTCCTCGTCGAGCCGGGCGCCGTCGCCGGCGAAGTACCGGTCGCCGAACTTGTCCCAGTAGGTCTCTTTGTAGCGCTCGGGGTCGCCCCAGATGCCGCGCAGCATCGACGGCCACGGCTCGGTGATCACCAGCAGCCCGCCGCTGCCGGCGCCGACCGGCTCGCCCTCGTCGGTGACCACGTCGATGACGATGCCGGGCAACGGCACCTGCGCGCTGCCGGGCTTGGTGCTGGTGATGCCGGGCAGCGGGCTCACCATGATCGCGCCGGTCTCGGTCTGCCACCAGGTGTCGACGATCGGGGCGGTGCCGGAACCGATGGTGTCGCGGTACCAGATCCACGCCTCGGGGTTGATCGGTTCGCCGACGGTGCCCAGCACGCGGATGCTCGACAGGTCGAACCGGTCGGGGACCTCGTGGCCGATCTTCATGAACGACCGGATCGCCGTGGGTGCCGTGTAGAAGATCGACACCTTGTACTTCTCGATGATCTCCCACCACCGGCCGGGGTGCGGGGTGTCGGGGGTGCCCTCGTACATGACCTGGGTGGCGCCGTTGGCCAGCGGTCCGTAGACCACGTAGCTGTGTCCGGTGATCCAGCCGACGTCGGCGGTGCACCAGTAGACGTCGGTCTCCGGGTGCAGGTCGAAGACGTTGCGGTGGGTGAACGCCGCCTGGGTGAGGTACCCGCCGCTGGTGTGCAGGATGCCCTTCGGCTTACCCGTGGTGCCGCTGGTGTAGAGGATGAACAGCGGGTTCTCGGACTCGAACCCCTCGGCAACGTGCTCGGCGGGTGCCGCCGCCAGAGCGTCGTGCCACCAGATGTCGCGCTCGTTCCAGGTGATCTCGTTCTCGCCGCGCTTCACGACGAGAACGTGCTGAACGCTGTCGGCACCGTCGACGGCGGTGTCGACGGTGTCCTTGAGGGGGAAGACGCGGCCCTTGCGCCAGCCGCCGTCGGCCGTGATGACGACCTTGGCTTCGGCGTCGTCGATGCGGGCGCGCAGGGAGTCGGCGCTGAATCCGCCGAAGACGACCGAGTGGATCGCGCCGAGCCGGGCGACCGCGAGCAGGGCGACCACGGCCTCCGGGATCATCGGCAGGTAAATGGCGACCCGGTCGCCCTGCCCGACCCCGAGCGCGGCGAGGGCGTTCGCCGCCCGCTTAACCTCGGCGGTGAGCTCGGCGTAGGTGATCGAGCGGGAGTCGCCGGGCTCGCCCTCCCAGTGGATGGCCACGCGGTCGCCGAGTCCGGCTTCGACGTGGCGGTCGAGGCAGTTGTAGGCGACGTTGATCCTGCCGTCGGCGAACCAGCCCGCGAACGGCGGGTTCGACCAGTCGAGGGTCTCGGTGAAGGGCTCGTGCCAGTGCAGTGCGCGCGCCTGGTCGGCCCAGAAACCGAGGCGGTCGGCCTTCGCCGCCTCGTAGAGTTCGGGCTTCGCGATGGCGTTCGCCGCGAACTCCGGAGTCGGAGGGAAGCGGCGGTCTTCGTGCAGCAGGCTGTCAATCGAGGTCATGGACGTCAGCATCCTTGGTGTCGATCCGCGGCCGAGCCTGGGTGGCCGCGTGATGTGTGATGGTGTGGAACCGATCCTATCGATCAGGCGGCGCGTGTTTCGGACCGGGTTAAAGCAGCGGGTGGAACCGCGGATAGACCGTTGCACGGTCCCCCATTTGGAGTACACTGCTGACAACCGAGCGCAAGCTCGGGCTATGCAGCGCCCGCGATTCCCCCCAATCCAGCGTTGCTGTGGCGGCGCCCGTTCCCCCCAATGGGCGCCGCCCCTCTTTCTTTAACGACGGGTTCCGGTTGTCGCCCGGGTCGATTGAGCAGGCTCGGGATTCGGCAGCGGGGCTGCCGGACGGCGATGCCGCCTGCTCCTTCTGGTTGCGTGCAGTGTGAGTGAACTCCGTTATGCAAGCGTTATCTGGATATGTTTGGGGGATCGACATATTGAGTAAGGATGGGGCTTGCCACCGCCAATGTCGACGGCGGCACCCCAGAGGGGTCAGCCTCTGCAATCACAGAAGGGCAGATCTGTGAAGTCACCTTCATTGGTCTCCGCTGTCGCTGTCGCCGGATTCTCGGCGCTGCTTCTGGCGGGCTGTTCGGGCACGGGAGACGGCGGCGACGCCGGATCGACTCGTGCATGCGTCATCCTCCCCGACGCGAGCTCCTCGCCGCGCTGGGAGAACCTCGACCGCAAGTATCTGGAGGAGGGACTCGACGCCGCCGGCTTCGAGACCGACATCCAGAACGCGCAGGGCGACACCAACAAGTACGCCACCATCGCCGACCAGCAGCTCAGCAAGGGCTGCGGCGTCATGCTCCTCGTCGACTACAACGGCGCGGGCGCGGCGGTCGCCGAGAAGGCCAAGGCCGAGGGGATCCCCGTGATCGCCTACGACCGCCCGATCAGCGGCGCCGACTACTACGTGTCGTTCGACAACTTCCAGGTCGGTGCGCTCGAGGGCCAGTCGATCCTCGACGGGCTCGCCGCCGCCGGCAAGGACCCGGCCACGGCCGTCGTCGTCTACATGGGCGGTGACCCGGCCGACGGCAACGCCGCCATGTTCCACGACGGCGCCGTGTCGGTCATGGAGGCCGCCGGCATCAAGCCGGCCGCCGAGCCGCCGGGCATCTGGGACGGCGACAAGTCCGCGACCAACTTCGAGCAGGCGCTGACCTCGCTCGGTGGCAAGGTCGACGCGGTCTGGTCCGCCAACGACACCAACGCCGCCGGCGTCATCACGATCCTCGACAAGAACGGCCTGACCGTTCCCGTCTCGGGTCAGGACGCCTCGGTCGCCGGCCTGCAGAACGTGCTCCTCGGCAAGCAGACCGCCACGGTCTACAAGCCGGTGAAGCTCGAGGCCGATGCCGCGATCGAGACCGCCGTCGCACTGCTGAGCGGGGAGACCCCGGAGGCCGACCAGGAGCTCGAGGACGGAACGCCGTACATCGCGGTCGTGCCGGTCCTCGTCGGCCCTGACGACGTCCAGAGCGTCGTGGACGCCGGCGACGCCGACGCGGCCGAGCTGTGCCAGGGCGAAGTCGCTGCCGCGTGCGAGGCACACGGAGTCGGCTGACCCCCACCGACAGAGGCCCCGGGCCGCGCCGATCAGGCTCGGCCCGGGGCCTCCCTCATCTGTACGGCGGCCCGCGGCAGTGCCACTCTGAATGCACGCGCGGCCGAGCGCGACACAGCGTCGTGGAAAGGAAACGGCATGGACAGGCCCATCATCGAGCTGACCGACGTCGTCAAGAGCTTCGGCCCGGTCAGCGTGCTCAAGGGCGTGGCCCTGAAGGCGTACCCCGGCAAGGTCACCGCTCTCGTCGGCGACAACGGTGCCGGCAAGTCGACCCTCATCAAGGGTCTCGCGGGGGTGCAGCCCTACGATTCGGGCAGCGTGCGATTCGATGGCGAGGAGGTCGTCCTGCATTCGCCGCGTGACGCATCCCGCCTGGGTGTCGAGGTCGTGTATCAGGACCTCGCGCTCAGCGACAACCTCGACATCGTGCAGAACATGTTCCTCGGGCGAGAGGAGACCCGCTGGGGCACCTTCGACGAGGGACGCATGGAGCGCGAGGCATCCGACACCCTGCGCTCGCTCTCGGTGCGCACTGTGAAGTCGGTGCGCCAGAAGGTGTCGTCCCTCTCGGGCGGTCAGCGCCAGACGGTGGCGATCGCGCGGGCCGTGCTCAAGAGGGCGCGCGTCGTCATCCTCGATGAGCCCACCGCGGCGCTGGGGGTGGCGCAGACCGAGCAGGTGCTCGCGCTGGTGCGGCGGCTGGCCGACCAGGGCGTCGCGGTCATCATCATCAGCCACAACCTCGCCGACGTGTTCGCCGTCGCCGACTACATC
>Ga0182739_1003933_pt1 | contig 12613 bp, 9 predicted proteins | sample eDN5th30CBELigBY_FD_128873 | JGI IMG/M metagenome (GOLD analysis project Ga0182739, IMG submission 128873) | Enriched backyard soil microbial communities from Emeryville, California, USA - eDNA 5th pass 30_C BE-Lig BY (version 2) (version 2) | ecosystem: Environmental > Terrestrial > Soil >... | reverse complement strand
CGCCCCAGATCCATGCGGAGTCGGTCTGGGGACCGTATTGGGGTTCGGGCGTGCATACCTCGACCAATGGCAACGTCTACCCCCCGCCGCCGCTCATCACGGTGGTCGCCCCCAAGATCGGTCTGGGCCCGGAGTGGCGTGACTACACCACGACCTTGCCGAACGCCTTTCCCAACAGCACTCAGTGCGGCGGCCCGTGCGGCAACAAGAAGCTTCCCTACGCCAATATCATGGGGAGCAAGCATCCCGGAGGCCTGAACATGCTCTTCGGCGATGGCAGCGTCCACTTCATCAAGAACAGTATCAGCGGTCAGACCTGGTGGGCGCTCAACACCATCCACGGTGGCGAAATCCTCAGCGCAGACTCCTACTGAGCTCGAATCTGGTTCCGAACCTTGCCGGGTGGGGGAAGGGCCAGGGCCGCCTGCTTGCGGGCCTGGCGACTTCCTTTCCTTTTGCGGATGAAAGACGCCTCGACGTGAGGAGATCCTGTACCATGGTCCGCCCAGTCTCATGCATCGCTCTGGTGAGCCTTCTCCTGGCCGGGTGCGGCAGCGGCGACGAGACCGACTCGTACACACTCGTCCCGGTCCGTGGGACCGTGACCCTGGACGGCAAGCCGCTCGCCGGGGCCAAGGTGCTCTTCACCCCCAACGAAGGGAATGACCCAAGCACCCCGGGCGTCGATACGACGGGACAAGAAGGGAATTTCAAGCTGATGTACCGAGGACGATCGGGCGTCTCTCCCGGAAAATACTCGGTGCTCATCGCCAAGACGATCGAACCCGCTTCGGTGAAGGTCTCCGAGACTTTCAAGGACAACCCGATGCTGGCGGGAATGGAACGTCAGGGCGCGCTGATCAGCCAGGCCGCGAAGGGCCGAAAGCAGGCGGCGGTGGTGCATATCACCGACTCGTACGATCGTGAGGTGTCTGCGTCAGGAGAGGTTTTCGACTTCGACGTCAAGGCACCGGCCAAATGAACCGATCGGATCGACCGGGCGTTCGTCGTCTTATCCTCATGATCGACCAGAGTCGGTCTCGGACGCGTCCGTTTGGCGGTCCTCGGCCACACGGAGGCCATTGACGGCTCGACAGAGGCTTTCGAGGCCGACGCTCTGTCCCAATCCGAGTCGGGTCAGCCGCACGACCCGACAACGATCGGGACTCGTTATTTCTGATGGTAGAATAAAAGCCCGGCATCGAGTTCCATGAGACGCGGAGGACGCATGCAGCCTGCTGAGACCGATCTCGACACGCGACTGAACTGGATTCGGACGTCCCTCCACGTGGCGGCCGTTTGCGATATTCTGGACGACCTCGGCTATCGTCGACAGGCCATGCATCAACGGCTTCGACCGCTCGACCCGGACAACGCCGCCATCGTCGGACGCGCCCGCACCTTCCGCTGGATGGAGACCGACTACGTGGTCGAGGACGACCCGTACGGGCTCGAGATCGACGCGATGGACTCGCTCAGGCCAGGGGACGTCGTTGTCCACTCGACCGACCCCGCCGGGACCAACGCCCCCTGGGGCGAGTTGATGAGCACCCTGGCCAAGCGCAAAGGGGTCGCGGGCTGCGTTTGCGATAGCCTGATCCGCGACTGCCGCCAGATCATCGCCATGAAGTTCCCGGTCTTCCACGCTGGGATCCGTCCCGTCGATAGCAAGGGACGCGGCCGGGTGATGGCTTACGACGTCCCGGTGCGGTGTGGCGACGTGCTCGTCAACCCCGGCGAGCTCGTCCTCGCCGACTTCGACGGGGTCGTCGTCATCCCGCGTCCGATCGAGGACGAAGTGATCCGGCTGGCGGCCGAGAAGATCGGCAAGGAAAACGACTCGCGCCGGGAGTTGCTCGAAGGACGCAGCCTCCGCGAAGTGTTCGACAAGTATGGGGTGCTCTGAGGGCGGGACGCTTTCCCTTGCCGTCGGCTCAAAGGACGCAGGGGCCATGTCCCTTGCCCATCGTCCGGGCCGTCCGAGCCATCACCTTCCGAGAATGCTGAGTCGGATGTTGGTGACTCGCCGATCCTTGCGGACGGCAGCGGCCAGGGAGAGTTGCCTCTTCCGTCGACAAATGATTGGGTGAGCGAGGACATTGAGGCGCTGGGGCGACGACGACTCGGCTTCGTTTGGCGGGCGAGGTCTGGCGTCGTCCGAGCCCGGTCTGGTAGGTTACCAGGGAAGACGATCGCCATTGACCCCGTGAGAATTTGGGGCGGTTGGCTGGTGCGGGTCGTTTCCACCCTCCGCTTTTCCTACCCAATCACTCTTCCGGCTTCGACCTCGGCCCGGCGAGGTTTGGCATGCCGCCGGAACGAGATGACGGAGCCATCTCCATGCGACGTGTCCCCAACCGCACGGAACGCCGGCGAACGGCACTGATCCTTCTGCTTGTCGCGTGCGCGGGCGGGGCGGGTCCGGGACCCAAGGTGGACTTCAACCGTGATGTTCGTCCGATACTTTCGGACAAGTGCTTCGCCTGTCACGGCCCCGACGAGCCGAAGCGGAAGGCCAAGCTTCGGCTCGACACGCCGGAAGGTATGCAAGCCGAGGCGGCGTCGGGAAGCGTCGCGGTGGTCCCGGGCAAGCCGGATGAGAGCGAGCTCTACGTTCGGATTGCCTCCGACGACCCCGAAGAACGGATGCCGCCGGCCAAGTCGGGCAAGTCGCTGACCGAGGCGGAAGCGCAAACCCTCAAGGCCTGGATCGAGCAAGGGGCACCGTTCCAGCGGCACTGGGCGTTCGTACCTCCGAAGCGCCCCGCGCTGCCGGACGTTCGCAACAAGGCATGGTGTCGGAATCCGATCGATGCGTTCATCCTGGCCCGGCTCGAGAAGGAAGGACTCGCGCCTTCGCCCGAGGCGGAGCCCTTGACGCGATTCCGCCGGTTGAGCCTCGACCTGGTCGGGCTGCCGCCGACGTTGGCCGAGCTCGACGCGGCCCTCAGGGATTCGGGGCCGGATGCCGAGGCGAAGCTGATCACCCGCCTTCTCGATGCGCCGGCCTATGGTGAGCGGTGGGGCCGCCTTTGGCTTGACGCGGCGCGGTATGCCGACTCCGACGGCTACGAGAAAGACAAGCTTCGCCAGGTCTGGGCGTATCGCGACTGGGTTATTCAGGCTTTGAACCGTGACCTCCCCTACGACCAGTTCCTCATCGAGCAGATCGCCGGCGACCTGCTGCCCAACGCCACCCAGGACCAGATCGTCGCGACCGGCTTCCTCCGCAACTCGATGATCAACGAGGAAGGGGGCGTCGACCCGGAACAGTTCCGCATGGAGGCGATGTTCGACCGCATGGAGGCGATCGGCAAGGGCGTTCTGGGGCTGACCATCCAGTGCGCCCAGTGCCATAGCCACAAGTTCGACCCGTTGACTCATGAAGAATATTATAAAATGTTCGCCTACGTGAACGAAACGCACGAGGCGAACGTCTCCGTCTATTCCCCTCGGGAACAGGCGAAGCGGGCCGACTTGTTCCGGCAAATCCGGGAGATCGAGGCCGAGCTCCAGGGCCGAGACCCCGAGTGGGCACGGAAGATGGCCGACTGGGAGGCCCGGGTCCGCGGCGATCAGCCGGAGTGGACGGTCGTCGAGGCGGGGGTCGACGACATCAGCACGGGGGGGCAGAAGCACCAGCGGATGGATGACGGCTCCCTCCTGGCCGGGGGCTATGCGCCCACGAAGTTCCAGACGAAGTTCACGGTGCGGACCAACCTTCAAGGGATCACGGCCTTCCGACTTGAATTGCTCAATGACCCGAACCTGCCGTTGGGGGGACCGGGCCGCTCGATCAAGGGGACAGGCGCCCTGACGGAGTTCCTCGTCGACGCCGCCCCGGCCGACGGTTCCGCCAAGCCTGAACGGATCAAGATCGTCGCGGCGACCGCCGACGTGAATCCGCCCGAGGCCCCCCTGGAGGCGATCTTCGACGATCGGAGCAAGGCGCGTCGGGTGACCGGGCCGATCGAGTACGCCATCGATGGCAAGCCGCTCACAGCCTGGACCTTCGACATCGGACCCGGCCGTCGCAACCTCCCGCGCAAGGCTGTGTTCGTCGCTGAGAAGCCGATCTCCCACTCGGGGGGAAGTCTGATCACCTTTTATTTGAATCAGAGCCACGGTGGCTGGAACAGCGACGATAACCAGAACAACAACCTGGGCCGGTTCCGGTTCTCGATCACCACGGCCCCGACCGACCGGGCCAAGGCCGACCCGCTCCCCAAGGGGGTCCGGGAGATCCTCTCGGTCGCGCCCGAGCGGCGGACCCCCGCCCAGGTTGCAACCGTCTTCAGCTACTGGCGGACCACGGTCCCAGAATGGAGCGAAGCGAACGCCCGGATCGAATCGCTCTGGCGGGAACACCCCGAGGGCGCCTCGCAGTTGGTGCTGAAGGCTCGTGAGACTCCGCGGATGACGCACCTGTTGGAACGCGGTGATTTTCTCAAGCCGGGGAAGATCGTGGCGGCGGGGGTGCCCGGGTTCCTCCACGAACTGCCGCCGGGGGCCCCGGCCACTCGGCTGACGTTCGCCCGCTGGCTCGCCGATCGGAATTCGCCGACGACTGCGCGCTCGATCGTCAACCGGGTGTGGCAAGCTTATTTCGGGACCGGACTTGTCAGCACCAGCGAGGACCTCGGCACTCAGAGCGAGCCGCCCTCCCATCCGGAACTGCTCGACTGGCTGGCCGTCGAGTTCATGGAGCAGGGGTGGAGCCTCAAGAAGCTCCATCGGCTGATCGTGAGCTCGGCGACGTACCGGCAGTCGTCCAAGGTGGCTCCCGAAGCGCTGGCCCGCGACCCTTACAATCGATTGCTGGCGCGCGGTCCCCGGTTCCGGGTCGACGCTGAGGTGGTCCGTGACATCGCGCTGGCCTCCAGCGGCCTGCTCAGTACGAAGGTCGGAGGCCCGAGCGTGTTTCCGCCGGCCCCCGAGTTCCTGTTTCAGCCGCCGACCAGCTACGGCCCGAAGGTCTGGCCGGTCGCCACTGGCGATGATCGCTATCGGCGGGCGCTTTATACGTTCCGCTATCGGTCGGTGCCATTCCCCATGCTCCAGACCTTCGACTCGCCCAATGGAGACGTGGCCTGCGTCCGCCGGGTCCGGTCGAACACGCCGTTGCAGGCCCTGACGGCCTTGAACGAGCCGACCTTCCTCGAGTGCGCCCGCGCCTTGGCGTTGCGCACCTTGGAGGAGGGGGGAGAGACCGACTCGGCCCAGTTGGCCTATGCCTTCCGACGCTGCGTGGCCCGTCCGCCGACCGAGCGGGAGGCGACGCTTCTGCTCGATCTCCTGCACCGGCAAGAATCGCGGTTCGCGCAGGCCGATGCCAAGCCGTGGGAGCTGGCCGCGGCCGACCCCAACCACCCCCCGGCGCTGCCCAAGGGGGCGACGCCCGGCCAGTTGGCCGCCTGGACCGCGGTCTCTCGCGTCTTGCTGAACCTCGACGAAACGATCACCAAAGAATGATGTGGGAATCTGGCTGTCGTTTCGGCCCGACGAGACAATGGGTAAGGCGGACGTTCCACCTGGGGCTCGGCCGGCCTGGATACACCACTAAATCTCACTGTTGCCTTCGCCAAGTCCTTTGAAATGTCCCGATTTTACGTAGCGTAGGCTTTAGCCTGCCGGGGTTGGCCCAGAAGACAGACAGGCTAAAGCCGACCCTACGAAGAGATGGTCAAGGACTTGGCGGATACGCCACCAATGCGAGGGGCGAGCCATGAATTGTCAGGATCACCTGTATCGCAACGCGAATCCGACGCTGGTCGCGCGCCGTTGGTTCCTGCAACAGTGCGGCGTCGGCCTGGGTTCGCTCGCTCTCGGCCAGCTCTTGAACGAAGGGGGCTACGCCAGGGCGTCCGGCGCGACCGCAACGGGGACCAATCCGTTGGCGCCCCGTGCGCCTCACCACGCTCCCAAGGCGAAGCGGGTCATCTTCCTCTTCATGGCGGGGGCGCCAAGCCACCTCGAGCTGTTCGATAACAAGCCGCAGCTTGCCAAGTTCGACGGGACGTTGCCCCCGCCCGACCTGTTGAAGGGGTACCGTGCGGCGTTCATCAATCCGAACTCGAAGCTGCTCGGACCGAAGTTCAAGTTCGCCCGGCATGGTCAGTGCGGCGCGGAGCTGTCGGAGCTCCTGCCGGAGCTGGCGAAGGTGGTCGACGATATCGCGATCGTCCGCTCGATGACCACCGACGCCTTCAACCATGCGCCCGGCCAGATCCTGATGAGCACCGGCTCCCAGATCTTCGGCCGGCCCAGCGTCGGCGCCTGGACGACCTACGGCCTTGGCTGCGAGACCCAGGACCTCCCCGGCTTCATCGTCTTCAGCACGGGGAAGAAGGGACCGAGCGGCGGCAACTCGAACTGGGGGAGCGGCTTCCTGCCGACGGTCTATCAAGGGGTCCAGTTTCGCACCAGTGGCGACCCGGTCCTCTACCTCTCGAACCCTACTGGTGTCGATGCTTCACTCCAGCGTGAGAGCCTCGACACCGTGACCGCCCTGAACCGGCTCAGGCTTGACGAGGTGGGGGATCCCGAGATCGCCACCCGGATCAACTCCTATGAGATGGCCTACCGGATGCAGTCGGTGGCCCCCGAGGTCATGGATATCGGGAACGAGCCGAAGCACGTCCTCGAGATGTACGGCGCCGAGCCGGGCAAGCCGTCATTCGCCAACACCTGCCTGCTCGCCCGCCGGCTGGTCGAGCGCGGTGTGCGCTTCGTCGAGATCTTCCACGAGGCGTGGGATCAGCACGGCAACCTCGTCGGAGACCTCAAGAAGAACTGCCACGAGACCGACCAACCCTGCGCCGCCCTGATCAAGGACCTCAAGCAGCGGGGGATGCTCGACGATACTCTGGTGATCTGGGGAGGCGAGTTCGGCCGGACGCCGATGGTGCAGGGGGGGAGCGACGGTCGCGACCACCATCCCAACGCCTTCACCATGTGGCTGGCCGGTGGCGGCATCAAGCCCGGTATCACCCTGGGCGAGAGCGACGAGCTCGGCTTCCAGGCAATCAAGGACAAGGTGCATGTCCACGACCTGCACGCCACGCTGCTGCATCTCCTTGGCTTCGACCACACCCGATTGACATACCGGTTCCAGGGGCGGGACTTCCGCCTGACCGATGTCGCGGGACGGGTCGTCGACGAGTTGATCGCCTGAGCCGTTGGCGGTCAAGCCCCCGGGGTGCCGGCATCGCCGGCCCGTTGCTTGAGGAGGTCGCGGATCTCGCTCAGCAGCTCCTGGTCCTTGGTCAGGGGCGGAGCGGCCTTCGCTTCATTCTGGTGCCGGATGATCCAGCCCAAGAATTTGACGATGAAGAGGAACAGGGCCGCGGCGACGATCAAAAAATTGACAACGTCGGTGAAAAATAAGCCGTAGCGGATCTCCTGGCCGCGGTACGTCGCCTTCCAGTTCTCGTAACTTCGCTGGGCCGGCAAGATCAGCCCGATCACCGGCATGATGATGTTCGCGACGAGCGACGTGACGATCTTGCCGAACGCAGCGCCGATGATCACGCCGACGGCCAGGTCGATGACGCTCCCCTTGAAGGCGAACGCCTTGAACTCGTCGAGGAGCGTTCGTGCCTGTTGTCTGGGGTCGATCTGTCGAATGTCCATGGCATCCCCCTTTTGATTTGAGGTTCGCGCAGGGGGAGGACATTCTTCGGGCGGGGTCGTCACGGCCGGAGCCACCGGCGATTTTGATGGCGGAAGTCGCTCGGTTCAACCGGGATGGAGAACGTAATCGCCTGTCCCCTCACGGGTTGGCGATGGTCTCCAGGCCCTGTCGGATCTCCTCACGATGAGGCCGAACCGCCTCCTTGAGGATATGGCCATCCCGCAGGAAGACGAGGGTGGGCCACAGCGAGACTCCGAACGATCGCCCCAGCCGCCTCTCTGATGCGTCATCGATCTTGATATGGCGGATCTCGGGGAACGGGTCCAGTTCCTCGGCCAACTGGGGTTCCAGGGCCCGGCAATGGCCGCACCAAGAGGCGCCGAACTCGAGGAGGACGGGCCCCTTGGTTTGATCGATCTCCTCCCGGGTCGGCTCGTCGCGGCCCGTCGACTTCGACATCAAAGGTCTTCCCCCCATCAGTCCGAGTGTTGGGTCTGAGGAGAATCTACCTGTGCAAAATCTATGCCCGGGCTCCGTGTGACTCGGAACAACTTGCACCAAAAATGCGCGGGTATGGCGGTCCGTTGTCCCGCTCACTCGTGGCGACGGATGTGAGGGCCAGGCGTGGGATAAGGAGCTCGGCCGAGAGGAAGGAGTCAGGCGCGGCGTGGTTTAGCTTTCGATCAGCACGTCGCGCACCACGTCGGGATGATTGGGATCGTGGGGAACCGTGTTGAAGGCGATGATGATCATGGGGCCGGGGCCTGGGTTCTGGAACGCATGCGAGACGCCGGCGGGGATCTCGATCCGGTAGGCCTGGCCGGGCGAGACGTTGAGGTCTTTGATCTCCCCGTCGTCGCGGTAGCGGAAGAGGGCCGGTCCCATGACCACCAAGGTCTCGTGGCCCCGCTTGTGGTAGTGGTTGGCGCGGATGTGGCCCGGTTCTGTGAGGGCGAGATGGACGTTCTGCTGGAGCGGGATGGCGTCCGGGCCCAGCGGTTCCAGAACGAACCCGCGCTGGTCGGTTGGGAAGGTCATCGGTTCGATCGTCACTCGATTGGCCATGCCGGAGGCTCCCTGGGTGCGGACTGCGAAATCGCGGAGGACCGTCAAACAAAATGGCGAGGGCGTCGCTCCCCTTTCTGCTGCGGGACGCTTATGATACTGGCTTCGAGTTGATCACGCATCCGGTCCTTTGAAGTTGGGAAGTCGAGTCCTCCATGATTCACGTCATTGCCACGATCGAGCTGCACGAGGGCCGGCGCGAGGCGTTCCTGGACGAGTTTCGCAAGGTTGTGCCCCCGGTTTTGACCGAGGCCGGGTGCATTGAGTATGGGCCTACGGTCGACGTGGCGACCGGACTCGCGGCTCAGCTCCCCCTGCGCCCGAATGTGGTGACGGTTGTCGAGAAGTGGGAGAGCCTCGCCCACCTCGAGCAGCATCTTGTGGCTCCGCACATGGACGAGTACCGGTACCGGGTCAAGGACATGGTCGTCAAGACGACGCTGGTGATCCTGGAACCGGCCTGAGGGACGCGGGGCGGCGTGGGACCAAACGGGCCGCCTCGGTTCGGTTCCGACCCTGACGCGTGAGGAACCCCCTCTCGAGGGGGACTCCATCATCAAGCATAATGGCGCCGCCGTGACTGGGCGGCGGCCACTGGTCGGCGCTGCGCAAACCGGCCGCTTGGCCGGATTGGTTCATTGCGGCGTCGTGTGGGACGCGACATACTGGGGCGCGCGTCAAGGACTGTCGAGTCGTGTGGAACGCGTCACGTCGGGCCGAGCCGGCTTCACCAGCCGGCTCGCCGGCCCGGGGCGAGGGGATCGCCTCGCGCTGTTCGGGGCGTGGAGGCCGCACGACGCAGGGAGAACCACGAAGATGATTCGCCGCTCAACACGTCGAGACTTCCTTCGCCACACCGCGGTGGCCGGAGCGGCTGGCCCGCTGCTGGCGGGGCAGACGGTGGCCCGTGCCCAGGACGAGAAGCCGAAGTCGCCCAACGAACGGGTCCAGTTCGCCTGCATCGGCGTCGGCGGCAAGGGGAACAGTGACACGAGGGACGCCGGCACCTACGGCGATGTGGTCGCACTCTGCGACATCGACGAAAAAACCCTCGACAAGATGGGCGAGCAGTTCCCCAAGGCCAAGAAGTACATCGACTATCGCACCATGCTCGAGGAGCTGGGCGATAAGATCGACGCCGTGACCGTCAGCACCCCCGACCACAGCCACGCCCCGGCGAGCGTCCGGGCGATGCGGATGGGCAAGCACTGCTTCTGCCAGAAGCCGCTCACCTGGTCGGTCGAAGAGGCCCGCCTGATGCGGTCCCTGGCCGCTGAAAAGAAGCTGGTCACCCAGATGGGCAACCAGGGGACCTCGCACGACGGCTTCCGCTCGGGGGTTGAGCTCCTGCGGTCCGGCGTGCTCGGCTCGATCAAGGAGATCCACGTCTGGACCAACCGGCCGATCTGGCCCCAGGGGGTCTCGCGGCCGACCGCCACGCCCGGCGTGCCCAACCACGTCCACTGGTACGAGTTCCTTGGCCCCGCCCATGACCGTCCCTACAGCCCCAAGTACCACCCGTTCAACTGGCGGGGCTGGCTCGACTTCGGCACCGGCGCCCTGGGCGACATGGCCTGCCACACGATCAACGTCGCGGCCTTTGCGCTCAACCTCTTCGACCCCGAATCGGTCGAGGTCGTCGACACCTCCGGGATCGTCGATCGCGAGTCCTACCCCGTCTGGTCGATCATCAAGACCAACTTCGGCGCACGCGACGGGCGGGCCCCCTTGTCGTTGACCTGGTACGACGGCGGCAACAAACTCCCCGAGGAGAAGCGACACTACAAGGCCCTGCTCGAAGGGCAGAAGGTTGGCGGTAGCGGATTGCTCCTGGTCGGCGAGAAGGGTTCGTTCTACTCGATCAACGACTACGGCGCCGAGCACGTCCTGCTCCCCAAGGACAAGTTCGAGCACGTCGAACGCCCCGCCCCAACCCTCCCGCGCACCAAGAACCACTTCGGCGAATGGGTCGAGGGGATCAAGGACAACGACCCCAAGAAGCCGATGTCGAACTTCGACTACGCCGGCCGGCTCACCGAGACCGTCCTCCTCGGCGTCGTCGCCCTTCGGGCCGGCGGCAAGATCGAATGGGACCCGGCGGCCATGCGGGTCAAGAACAACTCCGATGCGGACCAGTATCTCCGCCGCGACTATCGCAAGGGCTTCTCGATCCACGCCTGATTCGACCAGGCCCTGGTCAGCAAGCGGGTCGACCTTCGCCTCGACCGGCGTTCCGTCTCAGGACGGACCGCCGGCTCGAGGCGGTTTCGTTTCTCGGCGGCGGCCCAAGCCCGAAACACGCCGCAAGGTTCGTCTGCGTTGACGCGAGGACAAGGACCGTTGGAGAGTTGTTCGGCCCACGATGACGCCTTACCCTGAATGAATCGCTCAATTCCTCATGCGCTGGAGACCTGCGAATGAGCCCGTGCGTCCGCGTCGTCCGCTTGTCGCGCTTTGTCGTCGGTGTGTCGGTCTTGTGGATCGCCCATGCGACCGCGGGATACGGTCAGGGGACCAAGGAAGACTACGCCCGCGCCGAGGAGCTCCGCAACCGAACGCGAGGTCGAGTCACGAACGCTCGCGTCGAACCCACCTGGTTCGAGGGGGGCAAGCGCTTCTGGTATCGCAACGAGTTGGCGGACGGGGCTCGGGAGTTCGTCGTGGTCGACCCGGCCGAAGGGACGCGTCGTGCTGCGTTCGATCACGTCAAGCTGGCCGATGCGCTCACTCGGGCGACCGGAGAACCGAGGACGCCGACCCGCCTCCCTTTCGATCGGATCGCGTTTCCCACGGTCGGTTCGATCGCCTTCGAGCTCAACGACAAGACCTGGCGCTACGATCTCGAGAGCCATCAACTCGAACCGACGGGACCTCTCGATGAGCTACGACGGTCCTCACGTTCGGCAAACCGCAACGGAGACGGCTGGCGCGGGGCCAGAAACCTGCGGGGCCAGGATTCGCCGGACGGACGGTGGACCATTGTGCGGAAGGAGTCCAACCTCCGGCTTCGGAACAAGGAGACCGGCGATGAGTTCCCCTTGACCGAGGGGGGGACCGAGGACGACGCGTATGAGGCGGGCGTTTACTGGTCGCCCGACTCGTCGCGATTGGTGGCTCTGAGACGCGCCAAGGGGGACGAACGTACGGTCCACCTTATCGAGTCGTCGCCGAGCGACCAGCTCCAACCCAGGCTGCATTCGCTGGACTATCTCAAGCCCGGCGATCAGCCTTCGATGGCCAGGCCCCATCTGTTCGAGGTCGCCACCCGGAAGGAGATTCCCCTCTCCGACGACCTGTTCAAGAACCCCTGGAGCCTGGACCATTTCCGATGGAGTCGCGACGCATCGCGATTCACTTTCCTCTACAACCAACGGGGCCACCAGGTCGTACGCCTGATCTCGATCGACGCTACGACCGGCGCCGCCCGGGCGATTATCGAAGAGACCAGCCCGACATTCGTCGATTATTCCCAGAAGACCTTCCTTCGCATCATCGACGAGTCGAATGAGATTCTCTGGATGTCCGAGCGGGATGGTTGGAACCATCTTTATCGGATCGACGCCGGGACGGGCGAGGTGAAGAGTCAGGTTACCAGGGGGGAGTGGGTCGTTCGTGGGGTCGAGCGGGTCGACGAAGAGGCGCGGCAGGTCTGGTTCCGCGCGGGGGGGATCCGCCCCGGCCAGGATCCTTACTACGTTCATTACGCTCGGGTCAATTTCGACGGCAGCGGGCTGGTCGTCCTCACGGAGGGGGACGGTACCCACGACGTTGAGTTCTCGCCCGATCGGCGATGGCTCGTCGATACCTACTCGCGAGTCGATCTGCCCCCCGTGACCGAACTCCGGTCCGCCAACGACGGCAAGCTGGTTCGGGAGCTGGAACGCGGGGACTGGTCGGCCCTGCTCGCCACGGGCT
>Ga0182739_1003932_pt1 | contig 12613 bp, 13 predicted proteins | sample eDN5th30CBELigBY_FD_128873 | JGI IMG/M metagenome (GOLD analysis project Ga0182739, IMG submission 128873) | Enriched backyard soil microbial communities from Emeryville, California, USA - eDNA 5th pass 30_C BE-Lig BY (version 2) (version 2) | ecosystem: Environmental > Terrestrial > Soil >... | reverse complement strand
CCGCCGCCGTGGATGTAGAGGAGCTCGCCGCGGGGATGGGGTGTCGGCTCCAGGACGACATGCCGGGGGACGATCCCGGTGCCGGAGATCTGGGCTTCGGAGTGCATGCGCGGACCGTGCCCGTAACGGCTCCGCAGGGTCCGCTCCTCCGCCCGGAGCGCGCGCGGATCGAGCGCGGTCCCGCGGGACATCGCGCTGTCTCGGCGTCGCAGCTCCAGGTAGGCGGCTGCGTCCGCATCCAGCGAAGGGGGCATGGCTCTGATGGCAGTTCCTCGTGCTCGGCGTTGAAAACGAGTGGGTGACGGCGTCGTGCGAATTCAATGGTCACCTTAGCGTATCTTTGGAGAAGTGCACATCGAGCTCGCATCCCCGAATTTCGGGAGCGTGCGATCTCAATGGTCATTCAAACCGATCTTTGTGTGCGCGCCCTTCGCGCGCCCCGACCATGCAATGGAGCAGTCGTGAGCAGCTACACGGTGATCAACCCGGCCGACGAGACCGTCGTGGAGACGATCGAGCACATAGGAATCGAGGAGACCGATGCGGCCATCGCGCGGGCCGTGTCCGCGCAGCGTGAATGGGCGCGACGGGCGCCCCGAGATCGGGCGATGCTGCTGCGTCGGTTCGCCGACGCCGTGGACGGCGACATCGAGCACCTGGCTCGGCTGGAGAGCGTCAACGCGGGCCACCCGATCACGCAGGCACGCGGCGAGGCGGCCGCGGTCCGGGATGTCCTCGAGTACTACGCGGGGTCACCTGAGCGCCTGATCGGGCAGCAGATCCCGGTCGCCGGCGGCGTCGACATCACCTTCCACCAGCCCTACGGCGTGGTCGGCGTCATCACCCCGTGGAACTTCCCGATGCCGATCGCATCGTGGGGGTTCGCGCCCGCGCTCGCCGCGGGCAACGCCGTCGTCCTCAAACCGGCGGAGTGGACGCCGCTGACGAGCATCCGGCTCGGGGAGCTCGCGCGTGAGGCGGGGCTCCCGGAGGGCCTGTTCCAGGTGCTCGCGGGACGAGGCTCCGTCGTCGGAGCCCGGTTCGTGTCGCATCCGGATGTCGGGAAGGTCGTCTTCACCGGGTCGACGGCGGTGGGAAAGCAGCTCATGGCCGACGCGGCGCAGCTGGTGAAGCCGGTCACGCTCGAGCTCGGGGGCAAGTCGGCCAACATCGTCTTCGCGGACGCCGATATCGAGCGTGCCGCCGCGGCGGCGCCCTATGCGGTGTTCGACAACGCCGGCCAGGACTGCTGCGCGCGCAGTCGACTGCTCGTCCAGAAGAGCGTCTACGAGCGGTTCATGCAGGAGTTCGAGCGCGCTGTCGGCAACGTGATCGTCGGTGATCCGCTGGACGAGCGGACGGAGGTCGGGCCTCTCGTGACCCTCGCCCACCGCGAGAGCGTCGCGTCATTCCTGGATGGTGATGTCCCCGTCGCATTCCGAGGCTCTGCCCCCGACGGCCCGGGGGCATGGTTCGCCCCGACCGTCGTGACGCCCGCGCCTGACCACCGCATTGCGAGGGAGGAGGTGTTCGGTCCGATCGTCTCGGTCATTCCGTTCGAAGACGAGGCGGACGCCATCCGGCTCGCGAATGACTCCATCTACGGGCTGAGCGGCTCGGTGTGGACGGGGGACCTCGGTCGCGCGCTTCGCGTCGCGCAGGCGGTGGAGAGTGGAGCCCTGTCGGTGAACTCGAACTCCTCCGTCCGCTACTCCACTCCGTTCGGAGGCTTCAAGCAGTCGGGGCTCGGCCGGGAGCTCGGTCCGGATGCCCCGCTGAACTTCACGGAGACGAAGAATGTCTTCTTCGCCACCGACTAGCGGGTGGATGGACGCGGCTCCCGCGCGAGGCGGGCGCCGCCGCTACAGTCGGAATGCATTCCCTGGTGCCGGGCTGATGTGAAGGTGGAGATGGACTCATCGAGGACTACCGCCGCGTTCCTCTCCCGCGGGAGACGACCGACGAACACGTATGAGGAGACGGTCGAACGTCTGCTGCAGGCGATCCGTCTCGGCGTGATCGCGCCGGCGGAGCGCCTGCCGAGCGAGCGCGAACTCGTCGAGATGCTCAAGGTCAGTCGCGCCACGGTGCGCGACGCGCTCGCCACCCTCATCGAGCACGGCTACGTCATCTCCAAGCGGGGACGCTACGGGGGCAGTTTCGTGGTCGAGAACCTCCCGGAGCGAGACGCGTCGATCGGAACGCCCGCCAAGCTCGAGGAGTCCGAGCTGGAGAACATCTCCGTGCTCAGGCGGGTGCTCGACGTCGGCGCGGCGCGCGTCGCGGCGGGGCGCGACCTCAGCGCGGCGGAGCGCGCGACTCTGCAGGACGTCCTCGACGAGTCGCTGCGGGCGAGCACGGCCGACTACCGACGTCTGGACTCGAAGCTCCATCTCGCGATCGCGGAGGCGACGGGCTCTCAAGACCTCGTGCGCCTCATGGCGGATCTGCGCACCCGCCTCAACAACGCGCTCGGCGCCCTTCCTCTTCTCGCACGCAACCTCTCCCACTCGAACGAGCAGCACACGGCCATCGTGCACGCGATCCTCGCGGGCCAGCCCGACGTCGCCGCGCAGGCGATGATCGAGCACGTCGAGGGCTCTGATGCGCTCCTGCGCGGCTTCCTCTCCGACGGGCGGGCGTGACTTGGCGGCGTGGATTTCTTCCGCGGGCGTGATCGGCACCCCCTAGGGTGAAGGCATGACGATCGCCGACGCCCCGGTGCAGACCGGGACCGCCGACGTCGCCGAGCCGGGCATCCGCGCCCGAGGCGTGCGCCGCTCGTTCGGCGCCGTGCACGCCGTGCGCGACGTCACCTTCGACGCGGCGCGCGGGCGCGTGACCGGTCTTGTGGGGCCCAACGGCTCCGGCAAGACGACGCTCCTGCTCATGCTCGCCTCCCTCCTGCAGCCGGATGCCGGTGAGCTGCGGGTGAACGGCATCGACCCCATGGCCGAGCCGCAGGCTGCGCGGGCGATCATCGGATGGATGCCGGACGCCCTCGGCGCCTGGCCCTCGCTCACGGCCCGCGAGACGCTGCAGTTCACGGGACGCCTGTACGGGCTGTCGAAGGCGGACGCCGCCGCGCGGGCGGCGGTGCTCCTGGACGTCGTCATGCTCGCCGACCTCGCGGATGCCCCGGCGCGCGTCCTCTCGCGCGGGCAGAAGCAGAAGCTCGGACTCGCCCGGGCGCTCGTCCACGACCCGCAGGTCCTGCTCCTCGACGAGCCCGCGTCCGGCCTCGACCCGCAGGCCCGCGTGCACCTGCGCGAGCTGCTGCGCGGCCTCGCCGCCGAGGGGCGCACGATCCTGCTGTCCAGCCACGTCCTCTCCGAGCTGGAGGAGGTCGTCGACGACGCGGTGTTCCTCGTCGCCGGGCAGACCGTTGATGCTGCACCCGACCGCACCGCGACGGACTGGCGCGTCCGCGTCCTCGGCGGCGCGGCCTCCGGGGCCGCCGTCGCGGCCGCTCTCGGCCTGGACGCGGGGCTGCTGCGCGTCGACCGCGGTGACCTCATCGTGCCGTTCCCCGACGACGCCGCCGCGGCGGCGGGCCTGCGCGCCCTCGTCCAGGCCGACATCCCGGTCCTCGCGTTCTCGCCCGCCGTGGGCTCGCTCGAGCGGGCCTTCTTCGACCTGCCCGGCACCCCGTCGCCCGGCACCCCGCCGCCCGGCGCCCCGACGCCCGCTCCCGCGCCTCAGGACGGGGGTGCGGCATGAGCCTCTCGCGCATCGGGGCCCTCATCCGGCTCGACCTCACGCAGCGGGTCCGCAGCGTCGCCTGGTACGTGCTGCTGGGCGTGTTCGCATTCCTCCTCCTCATCGTCACGGTGCTGTCGTTCTTCGCGTTCGGCAGCACCGCCGATCGCGGCGCGAGCGTGTACTCGATCGTCGTGTTCTTCGTGCTGCTGCTCGTCGTGCTCGTCTCTCCGACGCTCAGCGGCAACGCGATCAACGGCGACCGCGACCACGCGACCCTCGCCCCCGTGCAGGTGACGCTCGCCACGACCGGCGAGATCGTCCTCGCGAAGTTCCTCGCCGCATGGACCACGGGCCTCGCGTTCCTCGTCGTCGCCGTGCCGTTCATGGCGGTCTCGCTCGTGGGCGGCGGAGCATCGGGCCTCACGATGCTCGTGTCGCTGATCGTCCTCATCGTCGAGACCGGCGTCGTCGCCGCGATCGGCGTCGGCCTGAGCGGCACCCTGGGGCGCTCGCTCTTCTCCGTCGCCACGACGTATCTCGTGGTCGCCGCGTTCGTGTTCGGCACGCTCATCGCCTTCGGTCTCGGCGGTCTCGCCGTGCAGTCGGAGACGACGTACAGCTACCGCTCGTACGTCTACACGGACGACGGCGATATCCCCGACCCGCCGGTGTGCGGCGAGTGGGAGACGTACGAGGGGACGACCCCGCGGTTCGACCACGTGTGGTGGGCGCTCGCGGCCAATCCGTTCGTCGTGCTCGCCGATGCCACGCCGGTCACGCTCAACCGGGAGGGCTATCCCGTCGACATGTTCGGCTGGATCTCCGTCGGGGTCCGCTCCGCGCAGCTGGCACCGCGACTCGAGACGGTGTGGGACGAGTGCGACCGCTCGATGCAGCAGGACGATTCCCTGACCTCGCGCGAGATCCTCGAGCGCACGGCTCCGAGCTGGTTCGTCGGTCTCGGCATCCATATCGTCGTCGCCGGCGGCCTCCTCGTCTGGGGCTGGGCGCGCACGCGCACTCCGGCCCGCACCCTTCCTCCCGGAACGCGGATCGCCTAGAGGAGCATCGCCATGCGGATCGTCGTCATCGGGGGCACAGGTCTCATCGGAGCCAAGACGGTCGCGCTGCTGGCCGGCCGCGGGCACGACGTCGTCGCCGCGGCATCCCGCACCGGCGTGGACACCCTCACCGGGGCGGGGCTCGCGCAGGCGCTCGAGGGAGCGGATGTCGTCATCGACACGACCCGGCCGCCGGCATCGTCGACGTCCGACGAGGTGCACGCGTTCTTCACCCGGTCGACCGAGAACATCCTTGCGGCGGCGCGGCACGCCGGTGTCGCGCATCACGTCGCGCTGACGATCGTCGGCACGGGCGGCGACCTGACGGTGCCCTACTATCTCGCGAAGCGCGCGCAGGAGGAGCTCGTCCGCGCGGGTGGCATCCCGTTCTCGCTCGTGCACGCGACGCAGTTCTTCGAGTTCGCCCGCGGCATCGCCGCCGTCTCGACGGTGGGCGACGAGGTGCGGCTGCCCGGCGTACTGGTCCAGCCGATCGCGGGGGACGACGTCGCCGAGGCGATGGCCGCAGTCGCGGTCGAGAACCCCGTCGGCGACACCGAGATCGCCGGGCCGGAGGCGTTCGCGCTCGACGACTTCGTGCGGCGCGGACTCGTCAACGACGACGACCCGCGCACCGTCGTACAGGACCCCGAGGCGACCTACTTCGGCGGTGTCGTCGAGGAGACCACCCTCCTGCCGGGACGGGGAGCGACCCTGTTCCCGACGCGGTACGGGGCGTGGCTGCTGCACCAGCGGGCGGCCGGATGACGGTCGTCCTCGTCGAGGGCGAGAGCGATCGCGTCGCCCTCATGACGCTGGCGGCACGATGCGGCCTTCCGGAGCCGGACGTGCGCAGCGTCGGCGGGTCCAAAGGTGCACGCGGTGCCGTCGCGGAGCTCGCCGGCACCGAGGTGGTCGGCCTCGTGGACGCCGCCGAGCGGCGGGACTTCGAGCGGGTCCTCGATCGCGTCTTCGTGTGCCACCCCGACCTGGAGGGGGAATTCGTGCGGGCGCTGGGCGTGGCCGGCGTCGAAGCCGTCATCGCGGCGGAGGGCGAGCTGGAGTCGTTCCGCCGGCTGCAGAACCAGCCCGCGCAGCGCACCCGGACCGCCGAGGAGCAGCTCGAGCGGTTCTTCGGCGGCCGCAGCGGCAACAAGCCGCGATACGCGCGGCTGCTCGCGGCCGCGGTGCCGCTGGACCGGATCCCGCCGCCGATCGCCGCCGTGCTGGACGCGGTCGCGCGGACATGACCTCCGGGGCGTCCACGAGGTCCCTGTCGCCCCGCCTCCCGCAGGACTAGCGTCGGCCGCAGAGGGAGGGAGGACCCGAAGGGATGTGATGACCGTGTTCGAAGATGCGCGCGGAGTGGCCGTCGTGGCGGCCTCGGACCTCGAGCGGGCTCGAGAGTTCTACGAGGGCGTTCTGGGGCTCGAGCCGGTGGAGTTCGTCGGCGAGGAGGAGTCGGTGACGTACGAGGCGGGCGGGGTGCCGCTGCTGGTGTACCGATCCGGATTCGCGGGGACGGCGAAGAACACCGTCTTCGCGATCGAGACCCCTCACCTGGACGACGACATGTCGACACTGCGGGAGAGAGGCGTGGTCTTCGAGGACTACGACTTCCCGGGTCTGCGGACGGTGGACGGCGTCGCGACGCTCGCGACCGAGCGCTCCGCGTGGTTCCCCGACAGCGAGGGGAACCTCATCGCCCTCACCCAGCGGCACTGACGGACGCCGCGGTGCCTCCGCACCGGATCACTCGACCGACGCGGCGGCGGCGCGGATCGCCTCCAGCACGACGCCGGGGCGGGACACCATCGACACGTGGGACGCGTCCACCTCGGTGATGGTCGCGCTCGCGCGCTGCGCCATGCGCCGCTGCGTCTCGATCGGGATCACCCGGTCATCCGTGCCCAGCACCGCCCAGCTCGGGATCGTCCGCCACGCCGGTGCGCCGGACGGAGTGACGTTCGCCACGAAGGATGCCGGACGCTGCGTCGCGACGATGAGCCACCGGTCGGCCTCGGGGAGGTCCTGCGCGAAGGCGGTGTGGACCGTCTCCGGCCTGAGGAAGGCCTCGGCGGCGCCTTCGGGCGCGCCCGGATAGCCCGCGACATCCAGGACGGTGGTCGGGTCGGCGACCGCGAGGGCCGACCCGGACCCCTCCAGGATCCCGACGATCGTCTCGCCCTCGTCGGGGATGAAGGCGTCGACATAGACGAGCGCACGCACATCGCCGCCGTTCGCGCCGGCGTTCGTGATCACCGCCCCGCCGTAGGAGTGGCCGACGAGGACGACGGGGCCGGAGGTGCGCTGTGCGAGGAAGGACGCGATGTACGCGGCGTCGCCCTCCAGGCCGCGCAGCTCGTTCGGGGGAGCGAGGACGGTGTACCCCTCGGCCTGGAGCGCGGGGATCACCGCGTTCCAGCTCGAGGCGTCGGCCCAGGCGCCGTGGACGAGCACGATCGTGGGGAGGTTCTGAGACATGACGGCATCCGTTCGAAAGGGAGCCTGTGGCGCGCACGGAGGCGCGCCACGGTTCAGGGGAGGTGGATCGCGTCCTGTGCTGTCTCAGACGCTTGCGCACAAACTAGACCCGGCACAACCGCCCCACAAGAGGGGATGCCGCGGCGTCGCCGCACCGCCCCGCACGCGCTCAGCGCAGGACGTCGTCTCCGCCCGACTGTTCGAGCTCGGCGAGGGTGGGCAGGCCCTCCCAGTCGCCGTCGACCGTCACCGCGTAGGCGCCGCAGCGCGCCCCCGTGTCGAGGCGTGCGGAGAGGTCGCCGCCGGCGAGGTAGGCGTGCAGGTAGCCGGCGCAGAACGCGTCGCCGGCGCCGACCGGGTCGAGCTCCTCGACGACGTGCACGGGCGCGGCGCGCAGGGTGTCGTCCGCGAGACCGAGGGCGCCGCCCGCGCCGAGCTTGATGACGACCTCGCGCGGTCCGAGCGCCGCGATCCCGCGCGCCAGGTCCCTGTTGGTCTCGCCGTCGACCACGATGCGCGCCTCGTCGTCCGATGCGAAGACGATGTCGGCGCGGCGGGCGAGGTCGCGGAGCACGGGCGCGGCCTCCGCCTCGCTCCAGAGCTTGCGGCGCATGTTGAAGTCGAACGAGACGGTGACTCCGGCGGCCGTGGCGGTCTCGACGGCGGCGAAGCACGCCTCGCGCGCGGTGCCGCTCAGCGCCGGGGTGATGCCGGTGAGGTGCAGCACGCGGGCGCGGGCGATCGCGTCGTGGTCGAGGTCGGAGGCGGCCAGGCGCGATCCCGCGCTGTGCGCGCGGTAGTAGGCGACCTCGGTGTTCGAGCGGGTGCGCTTGTTCTTGATGAGCAGGCCGGTCGGCGCCTCGTCGTCGACGATGCCGTGCGCCTGCACCCCCTCGGCCCGCAGGATGCCGGCGATGAGGCGTCCGAACTCGTCGTCGCCCACGCGGCCGGTCCAGGCGACGTCGTCGCCGAGCCGCGCCATCCCGATGGCGAAGTTCGACTCCGCCCCAGCGATCCCCATCGACAGGTGGCCGGAGAAGCGCAGCGGACCGACGTTCACGCCGGTCAGGCGCGCCATGGTCTCGCCGAAGGTGAAGACGTCAGCCACGCGTCGCCTCCGCGAGGGCGGTCCGCGCGCGCTCGGCGAGCTCGTCGATCGAGCCGCCGCGCAGGGCGTCGCCGAGCAGCGGCGAGCCGAGGCCCACGGCGATCGCGCCGGCCGCGCGGTACGCGGCGATGTCGCCGAGCGCGACCCCGCCGGTCGGCATGAGCGGGATGTGGGGGAGCGGGGCGCGCACGTCGGCGAGGAAGCCGGGGCCGCCGGCCGATCGCGCCGGGAACACCTTGACGGCGGTCGCGCCGAGCTCCCACGCATGCACGATCTCGGTGGGCGTGAGGGCGCCCGGGTACCAGTCGATGCCGGCCTCGGCGGCGGCCGCGGCGACCTCCTCGGAGGTGTTGGGGGCGACGACGAACGTGCCGCCCGCGGCGACCGTGCGCGCGACGTGGTCGGCGGTGAGGACGGTGCCCGCGCCGATGACGGCGCCCTCGCGCGCGCTCAGGGTGCGGACCGCGTCCTCCCACCCCTCGGTGTTCGTCGTGATCTCCAGGTGCACGATGCCGGCGTCCAGCAGCGCCTCGCACGTCGGCAGGAGCGCCGCGGGGTCGCCGCCGCGCACGATGGCGACGACGGGGCTGGTCGCGAAGCTCGCGGGGACGGGACGGCGGGCGGTCATGAGGCCATCTCCGCGATGCGGGTGATGCCGGTCGCGATGGCGTCGTCGTCTGCGGCCAGCGACAGGCGGATCCATCCCTCGCCACCGGGTCCGAACGCCGTGCCGGGGGCGATCGCGACGGCCTTCTCCTCGAGGAGGTGCAGCGCCCAGTCGTCGACCGGGCGGTCGGCGATGCCGCGCACGTCCACCCAGATGTAGAACGCGCCGTGGGGCTCGAGGAACGGGATGCCGTGCTCGGTGAGCAGGCGCATCGCCAGGACACGGCGGCGCGCGTAGGCCTCGCGCATCTCGTCGAGCTTGTCCTGGCTGCCGGTGAGCGCGGCGATCGCGGCGGCCTGTGCCGGCGCGTTGACGCACGAGATCATGGCCTCCTGCAGCTTCGCCGCGTTCTCCGCGATGCCGGGAGGGCACACGAGGTAGCCGACGCGGACGCCGGTCATGGCGTACGACTTCGAGAACGAGAACGCCGAGAGCACGACGCCCTTCGTGTCGAAGCGGGCCGGGCTCACGTGCTCGACGCCGTAGGTGAGCGCGTCGTAGCACTCGTCGGAGAGCAGCCACAGGTCGTGCTTCTCGGCGAAGCGCACGAGCGACTCGACGAGTTCGCCGGGCATGACGGTGCCGAGCGGGTTCGACGGGGTGTTCACGAGGATCATGCGGGTGCGCGGCGTGACGAGGCGCTCGATCTCCTCGAGGTCGGGGAGGAACCCGTTCTCGGGGCTGAGCCGGTACGGCACCGGGGTGGCCTGCAGCAGCTGCACGGCCATCGCGAAGTTCGGCCAGCCCGGGTCGGGGATGAGGACCTCGTCGCCCTCGGAGATGGTGAGGGTGAACGCGACGTGCAGCGCCTGCGCGCCGCCGGCGGTCACGATGATCTGGTCGGGCCCCGCGTCGATGCCGTTCTTCTCGCGGACCTTCGTGGCGATGGCCTCGCGCAGCGCGGGGACGCCGGCGTTGGCCACGTAGTGGGTGTCGCCCTCTTCGTAGGCGCGCTCCGCCGCCTCCAGCACGTGCGCCGGGGGCACGAAGCTGGGCTCGCCGACGTGCATCCCGATGAAGTCGCGGCCGGACGCCCAGGCGGCGTCCATGACACGGCGGATGCCCGAGCGCGGCATGGCGAGCGCGTGCGGGGAGATCTGAGGCATGTGGGTTTCCCTGTTGTTTCGTGTTGCGGTGTTGCGGTGTTGCGGGCAGGCGGGTGGCCGAGCGGATCAGCCGCGGATGTCGAGCAGTCGCGCGATGGTCCCGCCGGTGACCAGGGCGCGCTCGTCGGCGGACAGGTCGCCGAGCGTGTCGTCCACGAGTCCGAAGACGGCCTCGTATCCGGGGACGGTGTCGATCCAGGGATAGTCGGATCCCCAGATCGAGCGCTCCGGTCCGTACGCGTCGAACAGGCGCCGCGTGACGTCGGCGATGTCGGCGTACGGCGGGGTGCCGTGCGACAGCGCGTACTGGCCGGAGTACATGAGGTGCATCGTCGGGTGCGCCGCGAGGCGCTCCACCCGCTCGACCGCCTCGGGCGTGAGGCCCTCGGCGAACCATGGGCGGGCGTCGGCATCCACCTGCATGTCGTGCGGGGTGAAGCCGAAGTGGTTGAGCACGACGCGCAGGTCGGGCACGAGGCGCGGGAGCTCCTCGAGGAACGGCGCCTGGTCGGGCGTCAGGTAGCTCCACAGCACGAGCCCGGCCTCCGCCGCGTGGCGCAGCAGGGGCAGTGCGGGGGAGTCGGCGAGCGACGAGCCCGGCTCGCCGAGCCACATCGTGCGCACGGCGCTCGCCGGGTAGCGCTCGAGGCGACGCTGCAGCGCGGCGACGGGGTCGGCATCCGTCTGTCCGAGCTCGTCGGGTCCGCACACGAGCACGCCGCGGTAGCGGTCGGGCTCGGCGATCACGCAGGCCGCGACGTAGTCGTCGTGCGCGTCCAGCGGGACGAGCACCGCGTGGGTCGCGTCGATCGCGTCCAGGCGCGAGCGGTAGTGCGCGATCGTCGCGGTCCGGTCGGCCGGCACCAGGTCGCCGACGTCGCGGGGCGACCGGTCAGCAGTGTCGAAGACGTGCGCGTGCGCGTCGATGCGGAGCGTCATCGTCGCCTCTTCGCCACGAAGATCGCCGCCGCCGCGATGATGACGATGCCGCGGATGAGGTCGGTCACCGTCGAGGGGAACTGCAGCAGCGTGATCGAGTTGGTGATGAGCGACAGGAGCGCGACACCGCCCATCGTGCCGAGGATGGTGCCCTTGCCGCCGAGCAGCGACGTGCCGCCGAGGACGACCACCGTGATCGCCGACAGCTCGAAGCCGTCGCCGGCGGTCGGGTTGCCGATGATCGAGCGTGACGCGAGGAGGACACCCGCGATGCCCGCGAGGAGCCCCGCGAACGTGTACGCCCACAGGGTCGTGCGCTCGACCCGGATGCCGGCCAGGCGCGCGGCGTCGGGGTCGCCGCCCGACGCGAACAGGTGGCGTCCCCACGCCGTCCGCTGCGTCAGGAACCAGACGATCGCGATGAGCGCGAGCAGCACCAGGAACATGTACGGGATCGGGCCGATGCGGCCGATCGCGAAGTCGCTCATGATCGTGGTGACCTGGCCGGTCGGGACCGAGCTGATCCACAGGGCGAGGCCGCCGTAGATGTACAGGGTCGCGAGGGTCACGATGAACGGCGGCAGCTGGAGGCGCGCGACCGCGAAGCCGTTGAGCGCGCCGAGGACGCCGCCGAGGAGGACGACCCCGACGATGACGGGGAATGTCCGCATCGGGTAGCCGTCGATGAGCATGGCCGTCAGCAGGGTCGTGACGCTGACGTTGGCGCCGATCGACAGGTCGATGCCGCCGGAGATGACGACCAGGTACTGGCCGAGCGCGACGATGCCGAGCACGACGGCGCTCGTCAGCAGCGCCGCGAGGTTGCCCGTCGACCACAGCTGGCCGCCCCGCGTGATCGAGAGGATCACGAGGAAGATGGCGACGACGATCCAGATGGCGGCGCCGCGGCGCACGAGGTTCGCGAGCACGGATGCCGGCGTGGCGGCGGGACGGGAGGTCAGGGTGGTGGTGGTCATGAGGCCGCTCCGACGGCGAGGTGCATGATCTGTTCCGGGCTGTCGTCGGACTGGGCGACCTCGCCGACGACGCTGCCGCCGCGGCACACGAGGACGCGGTGCGAGATGCCGATGACCTCGGGCAGCTCGCTGGAGGCGACGATGATGCTCATCCCCTCCGCCGCGAGGCCGGCGATGATCTCGTAGATCTCGGTCTTGGCGCCGACGTCGACGCCGCGCGTGGGCTCGTCCAGCAGCAGCACGGTGGGTGCGGTGCGCAGCCACTTGCCGAGGACGATCTTCTGCTGGTTTCCGCCGGAGAGCTGGCGGGCCAGCTGCGTGGGTCCGGAGGCGCGGATGCCGAGACGCTCGCGCTCGGCCTGGAACGCGGCGCGCTCGCGGCGGCGCGACAGCCAGCCGAAGCGGGAGACGCCGCGCAGGGCCGGGAGGGTCGTGTTGGCGGCGACGTCCAGGTCGAGGACGAGGCCGTCGCGCTTGCGCTCCTCGGGGACGAGGACGACGCCGGCGCGGATGCGGGAGCGCAGCGACGCGGGGATCGCGCGGCCGCGGAGCTTGACGCTGCCGGCGTG
>Ga0182739_1003931_pt1 | contig 12615 bp, 13 predicted proteins | sample eDN5th30CBELigBY_FD_128873 | JGI IMG/M metagenome (GOLD analysis project Ga0182739, IMG submission 128873) | Enriched backyard soil microbial communities from Emeryville, California, USA - eDNA 5th pass 30_C BE-Lig BY (version 2) (version 2) | ecosystem: Environmental > Terrestrial > Soil >... | reverse complement strand
TATCCGAGGGATTAAGATACGGCATTGTTGTCGGCCGGTTCAACGAATTTATTACGAGCAAGCTGCTCGGAGGGGCTCTGGACGCGCTGAAGCGTCACGGCGTTAAGGACGACGAGGTGGAAGTGGCTTGGGTGCCGGGCGCATTCGAAATCTCGCTGATCGCACAGAAAATGGCCGAAAGCGGCAAATACGATGCTGTCATTACACTCGGCGCCGTAATCCGCGGCTCCACACCGCACTTCGATTATGTTTGCAGCGAAGTGGCTAAAGGGGTGGCGGCGATTAATTTGAAAACCGGCGTGCCGACGATTTTCGGTGTATTGACTACCGATTCGATCGAGCAAGCGGTTGAGCGTGCGGGGACGAAAGCAGGAAATAAAGGCTGGGAGGCCGCTGCTACCGCGATTGAAATGGCGAACCTGACTAGACAATTGTCTTAATTCAATGATATCTTAGCATAAGCTAGGTTTTGTTCCGGCAGAACCTAGCTTATGATTTAATGATGTTATAAAGCCGGCTTTGCTCATTACATGTAAAGTCTTTAGGGGGAAGTACTGGTTGGATAAAGTAACTTACAAGCTGGATACGTTCGAAGGCCCCCTTGATTTGCTGCTCCATCTGATTGATAAAGCGGAAGTGGATATTTACAATATTCCAATCAAAGAAATCACGGATCAATATATGGAATACCTCGATGCGATGCAGGAGCTGGAGCTGGAGGTGACGAGCGAGTTTCTCGTCATGGCTGCGACGCTGCTCTCCATCAAAAGCAAGATGCTGCTGCCGAAGCCTCCCGTTATCGAGATTGAGTATGACGATTATATGATGGACGAGGATTATGATCCTCGTGCGGAGCTGGTAGCGAAGCTGATTGAATACCGTAAGTATAAAGCGATAGCGGATCATTTGCGGGACAAGGAACTGGAGCGAAGCCTGATTTATACCCGTGAGCCGGAGGATTTAACTCCTTATATTCCGGCAACGATCGAGAATCCGGTCAAAGGGCTTCATATCGCGGACCTGGTTTACGCCTTTCAGCGGGCGCTGCGCCGGATGACCAACCGCAACATGGTAGCCAAAATCCGCAAGGATGAGATTTCCGTGAAGGACCGGATGTCGGAAGTGGTTCAACTGCTGGAGCATGCGGGGGGCAAGCTGCTTTTTTCCAAGCTCATTGATCATGACGCATCGCGTGAAGGCATCGTAACAACGTTTTTGGCCATGCTGGAGCTGATGAAGGTGAAGGTCATCGTATGCTACCAGCATCGTTTATTTGAGGATATTGTGATACAGGCAAGAGAGGACGGAACGGCAGATGGATTTTCAACAGATGAAATCAGTTATTGAAGGCTTGCTTTTTGTGGCAGGGGACGAGGGTCTGGATGCCAAGCAGCTGGCTGAAATACTGGAGCAGGACGCTAATTTCATCCGTGATCTGGTGAAGGATCTGCAGAGCGATTTCCGTTCGGGTCATCGCGGCTTGCAGATCGTTGAGCTTGCCGGAACGTACCAGCTCACTACTTTGCCTGCCCACGCGCCTTATTTTGAACGGCTGGCCCATTCTCCGTCACGTTCTTCGCTTTCCCAGGCGGCGCTGGAGACGCTGGCCATTGTAGCCTACAAGCAGCCGATCACGCGGGTGGAAATTGAAGAAATCCGCGGTGTAAAAGCAGAACGAGCTTTGCAGACGCTGGTCGCCAAAGACTTGATCCAGGAAGTGGACCGGGCTGATGCCCCGGGACGTCCTATTCTGTATGGCACGACCAAAGCGTTTCTGGATTACTTTGCTCTCAGTCATATCAGCGAGCTGCCCGAAACCTCCTTGTTTCAAGTGGACGAAGGGCTTGAGGAAGAAACCCGGCTGCTGTTCAATAAGCTGGAAGCGGAGCAGATCACGTTCGAGGACGTATCGGATACGGAATGACGCGCATGTTTTACCAGCCTAGGGCTATACTAACTCCTAAATGAAGCGAAGCCGCCAAGCTTCCTTTCATCAACGGGGTTATTTTTGCATGCCAAGAAAACGCGTTATTTCATGAAAGCGGGAGGGAAATTATGAAATGGGCCTGGGTGGCCGGGATCGTGGCCGTCTGCTTCGTGATTGTGCTTTCCAGCAGCATCAAATGCAGATTGACCTTAATGCGAAGGAACACTGATGATGAAATCGTCGTGGATGTCCATGCGATGAGCGGACTCGTCAAGCAGCGTTTGTCTATTCCGGTGTTAAAGTTATCCGAATTGCAAAATGCCGTTGAAGTTAAAGCTGAGGTTGTCAATAAATCCAACAACAATCTGGAGCAGGGCTCCCATGGGAAGATCACGATGGAGCGGATCAAGCAGGCCTATGACAATGTTCAGGTATTGCTTGAGCACTGCTTTCAATTTCATAAGTGGATGCTTGAAACATTGAAGCATGTCCGCTGTACGAAGCTGTATTGGAAAACGAACGTAGGCTTGGGCGATGCCGCCGAAACGGCTATGGCAACCGGTCTGGTCTGGAGCTTGAAGTCTTCGCTGCTCGGCTTCCTGTTTCAATTCATTCAATTGGAAACCCGGCCTCGGCTGCTGGTGGTGCCGCAATATAACGAATACGCGTTCGCAACCGAAATCATTTGCATCGCAAAAATCCGTTTATTTTATATTTTGCTTGCAGGAATCCGGCTCCTATTCCGCATACTCCGAGTGAAGGACGGATTAAAAACGTGGCAGCGCGTTATTTTCAAGCCTTCCGAGCAGAACTGAGCGGCAGAGAACTGCTGAAGGCCAGTTAACTTTTGCTAACGCCGCGCCGGAATATCGTGCCGAAGGCCAGGGAACTCTAACAAATGCTTAACAGAACCTTATTTCAAATCAGGAATATAAGGAGGACTCATGATGGCAGAGCATCCGATTCAAGGCTTAATGAAAACCGCCATGGAAAACATCAAAGAGATGGTGGACGTCAATACGATTGTGGGTGATCCGGTTGAAACTCCGGATGGCAGCGTCATTATGCCGATATCCAAAGTCGGCTTTGGATTCGCGGCAGGCGGCAGCGAATTCGGCGCAGAGGAAGGCACGGCAGGTACGCGTCACGACGGAATGAATGCCAATGTGGCGCTTCCCTTCGGCGGCGGCAGCGGCGGCGGGGTTTCCATTACGCCGATTGCTTTTCTGGTGGTGGGCAAGCACGGAGTCAAGATTGTGCCGCTCGACAACCAGACCCATCTGCTGGAGCGTCTGATCGATTCGGCACCGCACGTGGTGGACCGCATCCAGAGCATGATGAAAAGCAAAACAGCGGGCGTGTCGGAGCACGGAGCGCAGGTTACGAACAATATAGAAAATCAGAACTTTATCGTCTAATTTTGCCGGTAAATCATTTTGATTCGAGGCTGCCCGTTCATCGGGCGGCTTTTTTTGCGATCCGGGATGTCCGGGCGCTCTGCTTCTGCGGCGTCATCCTGCAAGCAAGCCTGACATGCATAATGAAATGGATATTGCCGATTCTGAATATTTCTTGCTATATTTAAGCTAATGCTATGATGAAAGAGGTTTTTCTGTGAGATTAATTCCTACGAGCTCCTGCGTTCCCGGCATGCGTTTAGGAAAATGTATTTTTAATGAAGAGGGCCTTATTTTACTGAATGAGCGCGCAGAACTCTCACAGTCATTGATCCGGCGGCTTCAGCAGCTTGGCATCGATTATGTATACATAAAAGATCCGGACACGGAGGACATTGTCGTAGAAGATCCGATTTCAGATGAAACGCGGATCAAGGCTTTGGGCGAGGTTCGCACCCATTTTCGCGCGCTCATGGAAGGAAACAGCAAAGCCAAGTTTTCCAAGCAGCATGTGATGGGAAAAGCGTTCGGCAATGTAATCAAGATGATCATAGACGATTTGGATGGCCGCGAAGGCTCTATGATGATGCTGATGAATATGAATGTGCTGAACAATTATTTATTCCAGCATTCCTTGAACGTCTGTATTTACGCAACGATGCTCGGCATGGTCAACGGCTTCAGCCGGGACGAGCTGACGACGCTGGGACTCGGAGCCCTGCTTCACGATATCGGCAAGACGAAGATTAACCAGGAAATGATAAAAAAACCGGGTCCGCTGACTCCGGAGGAATGGAACGAAGTGAAGAAGCATCCCGTCTACGGCTTCAAGCTGCTTAAGGACGAGCCTAACATGCCGCTGCTGGCGGCACACTGCGCTTTTCAGCATCATGAACGCGAGGATGGCAGCGGTTATCCGCGAGGCATCAAGGGCGATGAGATGATTGAATTTGCCAAATGGGTAGCGGTGGCGGACAGCTACGATGCCATCACGACGCACCGGCCTCATCGGCAGGCGATGCTGCCTCATCAAGCGATGGAGGTGCTTTTTGCCGGTGTCGGCACGCTTTATGAGCATAAAAAAGTGGCGTTATTTCGCGACAATGTGGCGATCTACCCGCTCGGCCTGACGGTTATGCTGAGCACAGGGGAGAAGGGCGTGGTGGTCCGCATCAATCCGAACGTGCCTCAGAGGCCTATCGTTAGAGTATTGGAGGACGCTGACAGGCAGCGGGTGTCGCAGCCTTATGAAGTCGACTTATCCGAGCGGCTTACTGTGTTCGTGAGCGGCGTCGATGATTGGAGTGGTGCGTAAATGTGCGGCAGATATACGATTACTATTTCGCTGGAGGAGCTGCTTTTCCGGTTTATGGTGGAAACGCCGCCGGGAATCGGCAGCTATGTTCCGCGCTACAATGTGGCGCCGGGGCAGTGGATTCCCGCGCTGATCGGCGGGAATGCTGCGGCGGAGGAGGACCAGGACAGTCAGCCGGGGCCTTATCGGCTCGGCCAGCTGAGGTGGGGGCTTGTCCCCAGCTGGTCTCAGGAGGAGAACAGCGGCCCCAAACCGATGAATTTGCGCGCGGAGACAGTCGGACAAAAGCCCGGCTTCCGCAAAATGCTGGAGAGGAAGCGCTGCATCGTCCCGGCAGACGGCTTCTTCGAATGGAAGGCGGCCGGCAAACGGAAGCAGCCCGTCCGCTTTATGCTGAAGGACGGGGTGTTGTTCGGCATGGCCGCGATCTACGATACCTGGCTTATGGCGGACGGCACGAAGCTGCATACGTGCGCCATTCTTACCACTGAGCCCAATGAGCTCGTGGCCGAGGTGCACAATCGGATGCCGGTTATTTTGCGGCCGGAGGATGAAGCCGTTTGGCTGGACCGCCGCATCACGGATGTGGAGGCGCTGCTGTCGCTTTGCAAGCCTTACCCCTTGCAGGAGATGACCTCGTACGAAGTCGATCCGCTGGTCGGCAATGTCAAGCATGACGGCCCGGAGTGTGTGGAGCCGCTGCAAGCTTTGTGGTAAAGAAGAAGTCAGCAATGAGTCTGCGGCGGCAGGCGGTGTGGCGGAGATAAGGCTCCATCCTCGCAAGCAAACTAACTTTTTCAGTGGTCTCGTTTCGTTTAATGAAATTCAGGGACAACAGCGGTCAGAAGAATGTTCCGTACTCGCAGCGATAACTTTTCAGCAGCCTCGTTTCGTTCGGGGCTTTTTTGCGCTGCGCAGATTAGGCGCTTCCGGCGAAAGCATTTCAATCGGGATCGGGCCCTACTTGGACATAACCGGGCAGGACGGGCATATATATGTACAAGGTATCCTTGGACGGGCAGCAAAGCCGTTTGCCAAGGAGAAGAGCCGTTTAAGTTCTATTGTTCAGGAGGATCTCATGAAAAGAATGATTTTATTCGCGCTTGCCCTCTTGCTGCTCATCCCGGTATGGAGCACGCCTTTGTCCGTCGAGGCCGCGCCCTCCGTCTCCACCCATGCGGAATCCGCCGCTCTGATCGATGTCAGCTCGGGCCGCATCCTGTACAGCTCCCAGGGAGACAAGTCCATGCGCATCGCCAGCTTGACCAAAATTATGACGGCGATTGTCGCCATTGAGCACGGCAAGCTTTCCGATCAGGTGACGATCAGCCGCAACGCTGCAGGCAAGGAAGGCTCGTCCATTTATTTGAAGCTGGGCGAAGAAATGAGCCTTCAGCACCTGCTGTACGGTATGATGCTTCGTTCGGGCAACGATGCGGCGACGGCTATCGCTGAGCATGTCGGGGGCTCGGTCGAGGGCTTCGCCTATATGATGAACGAGAAGGCCAGACTGATCGGAATGGAACACTCCAGCTTTAAAAATCCGTCAGGCCTTGATGAGGAAGGCCATTACTCTACGGCCAATGACATGGCGAAGCTGACGGCTTACGCGCTGCGCAATCCGGTCTTCCGCGAGATTGTAAAAACCAAGGTGAAAAAAGCTCCCAACCCTAATGAGACATGGGATTACACGTGGATGAATAAAAACAAAATGCTGAATCTGTATGACGGTGCGGATGGCGTTAAGACAGGCTACACGAAGATTGCGAAGCGCTGCCTTGTTTCTTCCGCAACCCGCAACGGACAGCAGCTGGCAGTCGTGACGCTGAACGATCCGGACGATTGGGCCGATCACACGAAGCTGCTGGATTACGGGTTCAAAAATTTCCCGCTGCACCCGCTGGTCAATAAAGGGGATGTAATTGATGGAACCTCCTATGTTGCGGGCATTTCCTTCGGTTATCCGGCATTGGAATCGGAGAAGAACCAATTTACCTCGCAAATTCAAATGAATGATCCCGCCTCGGCCAATTACAGGCTCGGCGAGGTTGGCGCGGTTCATTATATGCTGAGCGGCAAGCCGATCGGCAGCGTGCCATTGTTTATGAAAGGCAGTCCGAGACTCAAGCTCGACGACCACGGGGCGTTCTCTTTCTCCGGCTCACTCGGAGGGACGTCCGGCGGAGCGGATAAGTGGCTGTTTATCGTCCAGCACTTGTTCCGGATCGTGTTCACGGGCCGAAGCGCTTGATTAAGGGCTGTATTCGCTTAAATTACCGTTCGGCGGATTCCATATTTTGGAGAGGGGGACCTTCCCGCTATGGTCAATTTCATTTGGTTGTTCTTTATCGTCGCCGGTTTCGTTGTCGCAGCGGTACAAGGAAAGATCGAGCTGGTTACGCAGGCGGCCTTTGATGGAGCCAAAAGCGGGGTTACAGTCTGCTTCGGTCTTATCAGCATCATGGTCTTCTGGCTCGGGATGATGCGGATTGCCGAGGACGCAGGTTTGCTGCAGGTGATGTCCAAGCTGCTGCGCCCGTTCATCCGCTTTTTGTTTCCGTCCGTGCCGAAGGATCATCCCGCGCTAGGGTACATCATGTCCAACATGAGCGCCAATATCCTCGGTCTCGGCAATGCCGCTACTCCGATGGGAATTAAAGCTATGCAGGAGCTGCAGCTGCTGAATCCGAACAAGGACATCGCCAGTCCCGCCATGTGTACGCTGCTGGCGCTCAATACGGCAAGCATTACGCTGATTCCGACAACGCTCATTGCCATTCGCATGAATTACAACTCGCTCAATCCAGCCGAGATCGTGGGGACTACCTTGCTTGCGACATTCGTCTCGACGCTTGCAGCCATTCTGGTCGATAAGTGGTACCGCCGCAAGCATTTGCTGCTGAATACACCGCCTCATAATCCGAAAGCGAAAGGATGATCGTGCTTGTACTCCTGGGTGAATCTGATCTCCGCATGGGCCATTCCCGTCATTATCGTATTCATTCCGCTCTATGCGGCTTACCGCAAAATAGCTGTGTATGAGTCCTTTGTGGACGGGGCCAAGGAAGGCTTTGATACCGCCATCCGCATCATCCCGCACCTGGTGGGCATGATGGTGGCGATCAGCGTGTTCCGCGCTTCCGGAGCGATGGAGCTGATGATCGGATGGGTTCGCCCGTTCTGCGCGATGCTCGGCATTCCGAGCGAAATTCTTCCTTTGGCCATTCTGCGGCCGATTACGGGAGCAGGCTCGCTCGCCTTTACGACCGATCTGCTGCAGCAGTTCGGTCCGGATTCGATGGTGGGCCGCATCGCGTCCACGATTCAGGGCAGCACGGATACGACGCTGTACGTGATCACGGTTTATTTCGGCGCCATCGGCATCCGCAAAGCGAGCTATGCGCTGAAGGTCGGCCTCATTTCGGATGCGGTCGGCTTCGTCGCCTCCATCGTCATCTGCTACCTGGTGTTCGCCTAGAACCGACGGATTCTCCGCACATATACTGTACCAGCTAACGAAAGAGGTGAGCTGCGTGCAGTATTATGGTGTTGTGATTCATCATTCCGTCTGTCCCTCGATTAACGGCAAAGGCTTCGATTTTTACATTACCCGCAACGGCTCCATCATCCCCTCACCGGATCAAACCGATCCCCTTTATGTTCATATCTGCCTTGAAGGCGACTTTTCCGAGCCGCGTCACCATTACACGCCGGAGGAAAAAGAGCAGTTTTTTTTGCTTCACAAGCTCATTCTTAGGCTTGCAGGAACGTTCCGGTTTCAGACGGACGATATTTATCCCCATACGATTTCGTGCCCGGGGTTCTTTTTTCCATGGTCTCAGCTTGTGATTTCACCGGAGGATAGGTATCATTAGGTTTGAGGTGAATGGAGACTAATGGAACGATTACAGAAAGTATTGGCTGAAGCGGGAGTGGCCTCCCGGCGCAAATGTGAGGAATTAATTACCGCAGGACGCGTGAAAGTAAATGATGAAGTGATTACGACTCTGGGGGTCAAGGTGGACGCGTCCAAGGATATGATTGAAGTGGACGGACGCAAAATCCAGCAGGAGAAAAAGATTTATGTGCTGCTGAATAAGCCGAAAGGGGTTATTACAAGCGCTTCGGACCCGGGCGGCCGCAAAATTGTAACGGATTTTCTCAAACCGATAAAGGAACGAATCTATCCGATCGGAAGGTTGGATTACGATACGGAAGGCTTGCTGCTGCTCACCAATGACGGGGAGTTCGCCAACCTGCTGACGCACCCGAAGCATCACGTGCCGCGGACCTATCTTGCCACCGTCAAGGGGGTTCCGCATGGAACGCTGCTGGACAAGCTAAGGGACGGCATCCAGCTGGAGGACGGGATGACCGCGCCGGCTGAAGTGGATTATTACGATATCAGTCCGGACAAGAATGAAACGATCGTATCGATTACGATTTACGAAGGGCGGAACCGGCAGGTGCGCCGTATGTTCGATGCGATTCAATTCCCGGTGATCAAGCTGAAGCGTGTGAAGTTCGGACCGATTCTGCTGTCCGGCGTACCGCGCGGCAAATTCCGGCATCTCGATGCCAAAGAAGTGAAAGAGCTGAAGGATAGTGCGCTGTCGACACATAATATTCAAAAAGGGAAATAAGCTTTCGCACTAAATTTCGATATAATGAGTGTAGGTTCGACTAGCTATCGATTGAGGTGTATGCATATGGGCAAAAATAGAAGATGGGTGCAAATTGCCATCTTTTCCGTTGTCGTGCTGATCGGCGCCTTGACGTTGATAAACAATCTGTACGCAAAGGATAAGAAGCCGACGGAGGGCGCCAAGGCACCTGATTTTGCTTTGACCGCATTGGACGGCACGCAGCATCATCTGTCCGACTACAAGGGCAAGACCGTTATGGTCAATTTCTGGGGAACATTCTGCCCGCCCTGTAAGGATGAAATGCCGGCGATTCAGCATCAGTACGAGAAGAGAGATCCGCAGAAGGTCGTATTTCTCGGTCTGAATCTGGGCGAAAGCAGCATTACCGTCAAAAATTTCATCGAGCAGTACAAGGTAAGCTTTCCGATTCTGCTGGACGATAACGAGGAGATTCGCAAGAGGTACGGGGTCATGCAGTACCCGACCACCTTTTTTATCGGGCCTGACGGCAAGATCGCCAAAATACATATCGGTGAAATGGACGAAGCGCTTATAGAGACGACTCTGGCTTCTATTGCCGGTAAATAAAGAGCTCGCGTTTTGGTTTATGCCTTTTTTGACGGCATTTGTCAAGTGAAGGACATACCTCAAGCTGAACTGGAAGATGCATTCCCATGGACGGACGGAAACCTGTCAGCGGAATGCATCTTTCCTAGTGAACGGGGGTGCGCCTAGGCACATACGGCATGAACCTAAACGAGCGCATGAGGAGGCACCATGATTCAGAATACAAAATGCGAATGCGGTCACCAGAATCATGTCGGCACCGTTCTTTGCGAATCCTGTGGTAAGCCGTTATTCGAGGACGACGAAACGACGCCGCTGGAAATGCGATATGATGGGGTGGCAAGACGTTCGCAGAAAGAAAATCCCGGATGGCTCGATCAAGTATGGAACTTTTTCTCATCCGTGAAAATCGCCATTTATTTAATTATTATCACACTTGCAGGAGCGGCTCTCGGCACGGTCTTCGAGCAGGAAAGCATGTTTCTCAACTTCGATCCTTCAACCTTCTATGAAGAGAAATATGGTACGCTCGGCAAAATTTATTATGAGCTTGGGCTTTCCCATACCTATGAATCGTGGTGGTTTATTACGCTGCTGTTCATGATCGGAATTTCCTTGGTCGTTTGCAGCCTGGACCGGGTGCTCCCGCTGTACCGCGCTTTAAACAAGCAGCAGATCCGCAAGCACACCCAGTTTTTACAGCGGCAAAAGGTGTCCTACACCGGACAGCTTCCCATCTTCGTCTCGGATGAGGAGCATTCGGAGGAAGCGGCGACGGCCTGGGTGCAGGCGGCTGCGGCCAAGCTCAAGAAGCACCATTACCGCGTACATACGGAAGGCTCAGCCCTGCTGGCGGAAAAGTACAGATTCAGCCGCTGGGGCCCTTATATCAACCATATCGGTCTGATTATCTTCCTGATGGCGGTGCTGATGCGAAGCCTGCCGGGGTGGAATATGGATCAGCATCTCGCCTTCCCCGAAGGGGTGCCGGTCAAAATACCCGAAACCTCCTATTATCTCAAGAATGAGAAGTTTACACTTGAATTTTACAAGGAAGAAGAGATGTCCGAGGCATTTCGCGCCAAGCAGCAGGCGGTCCCGAAAGTGTACGAAACCAAGGCGGTATTGTACAAATGCACGGCGGACTGCGACGATCCTTTGAAGGAACCGAAGCTCGAAGAGGTGTATAATCAAGATATTCTCGTCAATAAACCGCTCGATTACAAAGGCTTCCTGGCTTACCAGTACGATTTCACGGAATCGCCAATGCTGATTTCGGTTACGCCCTCGCTGAGGAACAAGCAAACCGGTGAAGTCTACGGCACGATGGAATTATCGATGAGCCGTCCCACAGACACCTATAAGGTCGGTCCGTACACGCTGAACCTGAAAGCGTATTTTCCCGATTTTGCGCTGGATGACAAGAGCATGCCGATGACCAAGTCGAATGTGCCGAACGTTCCTGCTTTTATTTTTTCCGTCACAGGTCCTGACATGCCGAAAGACGGCAGTAATTTTATTTATTTCCCCCGGCAGATTGACAAGGAAAATTTCAGGCAGGATGTGCTGAACGGAGAGCTGGCCAATAAGCTTGAGCTTTCGGTCAATTCCATGGAAGATGTCAAGCTGTCCAATTATGTGAGCTATTTGAATATTCGTATCGACCGCGCGCTGCCTTACATTTGGGTAGGAGCGGCCATTTCCATGATCGGCCTGGTTATGGGCTTCTACTGGCACCATCGCCGCATCTGGCTTCGGATTGATAAGGGCCAGCTTGTTCTGGGAGCGCATACGAATAAGAACTGGTTCGGTATTCGTAAGGAGGTTGCCCAGTTTCTTCATAAATCTGGGATCGAGGTCGATCCCAAGTCGCTAGAGGCAGGAGTGAGTAAGCAGTGACCAGCAGTTCCTTTCTATTAATTGCGTTTATTGTATATAATCTGGCATTTCTTAGCTTTGTCGTAGCCGTACTTGGCAAGCAGTGGAGCCCTGACGATCCGGAGGGGCACGCCAGGAAGTGGGGGAAGATCGGCTTAACGTTATCGATCATCGGCTTTGCCGGCCACGCCGCCTTCTTCTTTACCCGCTGGGCGGAGGCGGGACATATCCCGACAAGCAACATGTTCGAGTTTATGACCTTCCTCGGCATGATGATTACTCTTGCTTTTATCATCGTTTACTTCTTATACAAGGCGCCGGCCTTGGGGATTTTTGCGATGCCGGTCAGCATTATTATCATCGGGTACGCTTCCGTCTTTCCGAAGGAAGTTCAGCCGTTAATTCCGGCGCTGCAGAGCTACTGGCTCAAAATCCACGTGACGACCGCAGCGACGGGGGAAGCCTTCTTCGCCGTAGGTTTTGCGGCAGGGCTGATGTACCTGCTTCGCACCGTCAATTTTCAAAGCAAGGAGCGTAAGCACCGCAGAGAGCAGGTCGGAGTTGAGATCACGGTCTTCTTCCTGGTTATGATCGTCGCTTTCGTCGTTGCGATCTTCAGCTTCAACGCCGCCGGATATCATGCCAAATTTGCTACATATACCACCTCGGTAGATGCAAATAATGTAGAACAAAAGACACAGCAGAATGTGGATTACGTACTGCCGCCGATCTTTAAGCCGTACCAATCGGAAGTCATTCAAATGCAGCCGTTCCTTGGTATGAGCGAACCGCTGCTGGAAGCGCCGTCCTGGATTACGGGAGCGAACGGGGGAAGGAAGCTTAATACGGTAGTCTGGTCCATTCTCGGCGGTTTGATCCTTTACG
>Ga0182739_1003930_pt1 | contig 12628 bp, 8 predicted proteins | sample eDN5th30CBELigBY_FD_128873 | JGI IMG/M metagenome (GOLD analysis project Ga0182739, IMG submission 128873) | Enriched backyard soil microbial communities from Emeryville, California, USA - eDNA 5th pass 30_C BE-Lig BY (version 2) (version 2) | ecosystem: Environmental > Terrestrial > Soil >... | reverse complement strand
CTGGCGTTGACGGCGGAACGCCGGCTCGACGAACGTCGCCAGCGGGCCCTGGTGCGATACTACGCGGAGTCCGGGGCAGGGGGGCTGGCCGTCGGGGTCCACACCACCCAGTTCGCCATTCGCGACCCCGCGGTCGGGCTGTTCGCGCCGATACTGGCCCTGGCGGCCGAGGAGCTGGACCGGGCCGATCGCCGCGGGGGCGAGCCCCAGGTGCGGGTTTCGGGGGTCTGCGGCCGCACCGGGCAAGCCGTGGCCGAGGCCGGACTCGCGCGCGATCACGGCTATCATGCCGCCTTGCTCAGCCTGGCTGCGCTTGGGAACGCGTCCGATGACGAGCTCATCGCTCATGTGGAGGCCGTCGCCGAGATCCTGCCGGTGGTGGGGTTCTACCTCCAGCCGGCGGTCGGCGGACGGGTGCTTCCGTTCTCGTTCTGGCGTCGGTTCGCCACGATCGAGAACGTCGTGGCCATCAAGATCGCCCCGTTCAACCGCTACCAGACCCTGGACGTCGTGAGAGCCGTCGTCGAGGCCGGCCGCGACGACCTGGCGCTCTACACCGGCAACGATGACAACATCGTGCTCGACCTGGTGACCCCGTTCCGCTTCAGCGCCGACGGTCAGGTTCGGGAGCGTCGGATCGTCGGAGGATTGCTCGGCCACTGGGCCGTCTGGACCCGGCGGGCGGTCGAGTTGCTCGAGGAATGTCATCGCGTGATCGCCGCCGGCGCGACGGTCCCGGCCGACCTCCTGCGGCGCGCGGTGGAAGTGACCGACGCCAACGCGGCGGTCTTCGACGCGGCCAACGGCTTCGCCGGCTGCATCGCCGGGATCCATGAAATCCTCCGCCGCCAGGGATTGCTCGAGGGGCTCTGGTGCCTCAACCCCGCCGAGACGCTCGGCCCGGGCCAGGCCCAGGAGCTCGACCGGGTCTGCCGGGCCTATCCCCACCTGGTCGATGACGAATTCGTCCGGGAGAACCTCGACCGTTGGCTCAGCGGCTGAGGTCGCCCGCCGCCGGCCCGGATCGCACGATAACGACAGGACAAGAGGAGCCGCCATGAACACAACCGCTGCCGATGAGCCTTTGCCCACGCGCCGTCGGTTCCTGAAGCACGCCACGGCGACCGCGTCCCTGCTGGCAACGGACCTGGCCCGGACGGGCGGCCCGGCCAGGGCGGAGCTCGCCATCGAGGACCAGCCCGAACCGAAGTCGAAACCGGAACCGGAGCGCCGGCCCAAGGTGATCGACTGCCACGCCCACTTGGCCCATCGAAGCAAGCCTTCGTGGGCCGATGACGACCGGGCGTTGATCGACGCGGCCGACCGGCTCGGAATCGACCAGCTCTGCTGCTCGCTGCTGACGCCCCGCAAGGGAGCGACCCCCGAGGGGTTCCAGGAGTGCAACCGCTGGGCCCTGGAAGCGACCAAGCGGTTCCCCGACCGGGTGCTCGCCTACTGCTACGTGAACCCGGGCCACACGAAGGAGGCCCTTGAGGACATCAGGCGTTGCGTCGGCGAGGGTTTCATCGGCGTCAAGCTCTACAACGACCACTTCGCCACCGACCCGGTGATCTTCCCGGTCATCGAGCTGGCCATCGAACTGGGCGTCCCGATCCTCCACCACGCCGGCCACCTGCATTACTTCCTCAAGGAGCAACCCCGAATCTCCGACGGCGGCCACTTCGCCGAGCTCGCCCGCCGCTACCCCGAGGCCAAGCTCATCTGCGCCCACGTCTGCGGCGGCGGCGACTGGGAATGGACGATCAAGGCCCTTCGACACGCGCCGACCGTCTTCCTCGATACCAGCGGCAGCGTCCTCGACGACGGCGTGGTCGAGCTCGCCGTGCAAACCCTCGGCGCCGACCGGCTCGTCTTCGGCTGCGACATGTCGATGACCGCCGGCGTCGGCCGGATCCGGGGCGCCGACATCGACCCGGTCGACAAGGCCAAGATCCTGGGCGGCAACATGGAGGCGATCCTTAAGGGGCGAAAATAGCATCATGATTATCGACACCAATGCCTACCTTGGCCACTTCGCCTTCCGCCAGCTGAGGAACAACACCGCGGCGTCGCTCCTGAAGCTGATGGACGACAAAGGGATCGACAAGGCCATTGTCTCAAGCGCCAGCGCCATCACCTACCGCAACACGCAGCCGGCCAACGAGGCGCTCGCCGCGGAAGTCCAGTCTCATCGCGACCGCCTGATCCCCTTCGGTGTCGTCAACCCGTTCTACGCCGGCTGGCGCGACGACCTGAAAGCCTGCCACGAGACGCTCGGGATGAAAGGGCTACGGCTCTACCCCGGCTGGCACAACTACAAGCTGGCCGACCCGGGCTGTCATGACCTGGCCAACGCCGCGACCGAGCGCGGACTGATCCTCTCGATTCCGTTGCGCGTCGAGGATGCCCGGGACCGGAGCTGGTTGGTCGACGTCCCCGACCTTCCCCCCGCCGACATCACCGCGCTGATCAAGGCCTTCCCCAAGGCCCGGTTCATGCTGCTCAACGGCCTCCAGTTCGTGAGCACCCCGCTCGGCCGCCGGGGGACGGACCTCCCGACCAACTACCTGATCGAGATCTCCCGCATCGACTCAGTCCTGGCCAACGAGATGGGCCAGCTCATCGCCAACCTCGGGGCCGACCGGGTCGTCTTCGGCTCGGGAATGCCGTTCAACTACCCCGACCCGGCCCTGCTCAAACTTGAAGTCCTCAATGCCGGCAAGGACGTCAAGGACAAGGTCGCCTGGAAGAACGCCGCCCAATGGCTGGGCCTGGCCCCCTGAAGCAACTTCAACAATCTATAATTCCTTGTCGGATAGGCTTTCGCCTACCAGGGCCGGCCCAGGACTGGTAGGCCAAAGCTTACCCGACAAGAGAACTTCCCAACCTTTAGCATCCGGCAAACAACCAGCAAGACCACATTTATTCAATTCATTCGCACCAGCAAAGACATCACCCACTCATCAACGAAACGCCAGGGACGCACAACCATGCGCCACGACACGAATCAACCGGGGTCCGAGGCGACACGGCGAACTATGCTCCAATCGGCCGGGGCGCTGGCTGCCGGCCTGCTGACCACGACGGCCAAAGGGGCAGGGGAAGTCCAGGCACTCGCCCAGGCGGGCGGCAAGCCCGCCGTCACCATCCCGAGCCGCAAGCAGGTCGACGCTGCGCGCTGGCCGATCTTCGGGGATGAGGAAGAAAAGGCGATCGTCGACTTCTTGAAGAGCCCCGGCTATGGGCCGATCGCCGCGCTCGAGGCCGACTGGAAGGACTACTTCCAGGTCCCCTTCGCCAAGGCCCAGTGCAACGGCACCAGCGCGATCGCTTCGATGTTCTTCGCGCTCGACCTGCCTCCCGGCAGCGAGATCCTGGTGCCCAGCTACACGTTCTTCGCCTCGGTCGTGCCGATGCGGGTCTTCGGCCTGGTCCCGGTGTTCGTCGACGTCAACCCGCGGACGCTCAACTTCGACGTCAACGACGCCAAGCGCCGGCTGACCAAGAACACCAAGGCCGTCTTCCCCGTCCACTGGATGGGCTTGCCGTGCGCGATGGACGAGATCAACGATTTCGCCAAGGAGCATGGCCTGGTCGTCCTGGAGGACGTGGCCCACTCCCCCGGCGCCTCGCTCAAGGGCAAGCCGCTGGGCACCTGGAGCCGGATGTCGATCTTCAGCTACCAGGCGACGAAGCCAATCCCGGCCATGGAAGGGGGGATGGGCATGTTCCAGAATCGCGAGGACTACGAGCGGGCCACCAGCTTCGGCCACTCCGACATCCCCGCGAGCTTTCCCGCCACCAGCCCCTACCGCAAGTATGAGGGTTCGGGCCTGGGCTTGAAGCTCCGCATGAATCCCCTGGCCGCAGTCCTGGCCCGGATCCAACTGCGCAAGCTCAAAGCCCGGAACGAGGAGGGGGTCGCCCAGGTCCGCAAGCTGAACGACCGGCTCACCCAGTTGCCCGGCCTGTTCGAGCCCACGATGCGCCCCGACATGTCGCGGCTCTACTACTCGTCGAACATCCTCTTCCTCGACGAGGCCAAGGCCGGCTTCACCCGCGACGCCCTGATCAAGGCCCTCCAGGCCGAAGGGGTCCGGGCCACGGCCCACCGTTACCGCCTCCAGCACAAGCTCTCGCTCTACAAGGAGGCGAGCTGGTGGCACCACGCGCCGACCATCCCCGAACTCCCCGGCTCCGACGAGGCCAACCGCACCGCCGTCGGCCTCCCTTACTGGACCACCCCGGTCCCCGACCTCGTCGAGCAGTACGCGCAGGCGTTCGAGAAGGTCTGGGCCAATCGCAAGAGCCTCGCCACCGGCTGAACCTCGCTCAGGCCCCCTGGATCAGGCGCGGAGGCGTCGCTTCGCGGTCATTCCGTGACCGTGATTCTCGAACGCCTCATGCCCCTCTCTGAAAACCAAGTGATCCACCCACACACCCCTTTATGTTAATTCCTTTCTTTGTAGGGTAGGCTTTAGCCTGCCTGCGGCGGCCGAGAAGATTGGCAGGCTAAAGCCTACCCTGCCAAAATATATTCAAGAGCCGGGCGCACGCTCCACCAAGAGCCGGCCCCGCTCCGATCGCCTGGCTCAAAGCCCGCGGCCCAACCCCAACCGTACGCCCCTCAGTCAAGTCGTCGCAGGGGCAGAGGCAGCCGATCTCCTGCCCGACTGGGAAGACCTGCTTGGGATCAACCGCCCCAAAGCGATTGAACCTCGGGTCGTCTGTCGAAGTAGAAACAGACACCCAGCCCTCACGCGTCTTGGTCAGGAGCCAGGCCTTTGCTGGCCGGGAATCCATCCCCTACGTCGTTCGTGCCACGGCAGACCAAGGGAAAACGACTGTAGACAACAGTCTCGCCGCTCCTGCGCCAAGACTCATATTCTTATTTTCTAGTTTTTTCTCATGACCTGTCTTTTCGGTTCGAGGCGCACGGAACCTGTCAACGGCCCGGCACTCTCCACTGTCCCCGAATTTCGCGATCGGTTCAGCCCCAGGGCGCAACCGGCCCGGTCCCAGGGCCATACGAGAGGATGGCAAGCATAGTGGAGCCCTCGAGCTCGCTTTCGAGTAAGATGGTGAGCTTGTCGTTGAGCCGGTCAGCGAGCCAAACTCGATGAGGGACTCTGTTCATGCGTCGTCGTCAATTCCTCGAAGGTTGCCAAGCGGGGCTCGCCGGGTTGCTGGCGGCCCGGACGGGGGTCCCGATCGCTCATGCGGCCGGGCCGCGGGAGATTGCCGCCGACCTCGTGATCGTGGGGGGCGGGCTCGGTGGGTGCGCAGCGGCCCTGGCGGCGCTGAGGAACGGGCGGACTGTGGTGATGACCGAACCGACCGACTGGATCGGCGGCCAGCTCACCCAGCAGGCGGTGCCTCCCGATGAGCATCCCTGGATCGAGCAGTTCGGTGGCAATGCGTCGTACTTCGCACTGCGGCGGGGGATCCGCCGGTACTACAAGGAGCACTACCCGCTTACGGCCGAGGCCCGCGCCGTGCGGCACTTGAACCCAGGCGCGGGGAGCGTCTCGCGGCTCTGCCACGAGCCCCGAGTGGCCCTGGCGGTCCTGACCGAGATGCTGGCCCCTTACGCGTCCGGCGGGAAGCTCTCGCTGCTCTTGGAACACGCACCGGTCCGCGCCGAGGCCGAGGGGGACCACGTTCGCGCGGTGACGGTGAAGAACCTCAGGACGGGGGACGAGCGGGTCCTGATCGCGCCGTTCATCCTCGACGCCACCGAACTGGGCGACGTCCTACCGCTGGCCGGGGTCGAGTTCGTCACCGGGTTCGAGGCCAAGAGCGAGACCGGCGAAGAGCCCGCGCCGGAGACGGCCCAGCCTGACAATCAACAAGCGTTCACGTGCTGCTTCGCCATGGATTACCTCGAAGGCGAAGATCACACGATCGAGCGGCCGGCCGAGTACGCCTTCTGGCGCGACTACGTGCCCAAGCTCACGCCGGCCTGGCCGGGCAAGTTGCTCTCGCTCGAAATGAGCAACCCCAAGACCTTGAAGCCCCGAGCCCTCGAGTTCGACCCCTCGGGCCCTGGCAAGGGATTCTGGCTCTACCGCCGGATCGCCGACGCCAAGAATTTCGCGCCCGGCACCTACCGCGGCGGCATCAGCCTGGTCAACTGGCCCCAGAACGACTACCTGCTCGGCAACCTGATCGGCGTAACACCTGAGGAGGCCGAGAAGCACGTCGCCCGGGCCAAGCAACTGAGCCTCTCACTGCTCTACTGGCTCCAGACCGAGGCCCCCCGGCCCGACGGCGGTGCCGGCTGGAAGGGGCTTCGGCTCCGACCCGACATCGTCGGCACGGCCGATGGGTTGGCCAAGTATCCCTATATCCGAGAGTCGCGCCGGATCCGGGCGGAGTTCACCGTCCTCGAGAAGCACGTCGGAGTCGACGCCCGCCGCAAGGCCGTCGGGCGTGAGGACGTGACGGCTGAGAAGTTCGCCGACTCCGTCGGTGTGGGAAGCTACCGGATCGACCTGCACCCGAGCACCGGCGGCGACAACTACATTGACGTTGGGTCGCTCCCATTCCAGATCCCGCTCGGTGCGCTGATTCCTCGCCGCGTGGAGAACCTGTTGGCCGCCTGCAAGAATCTAGGAGTGACTCACATCACCAACGGCTGCTACCGACTCCATCCGGTCGAGTGGGGAATCGGTGAGGCCGCCGGCCTCCTGGCCGCCTACTGCCAGGAAAAACGCCTCAAACCCCGAGCGGTCCGCAACAGCCCCGCCCAACTCAAAGCCTTTCAGACGCGGCTCCAACAACAAGGGGTCGAAATCGACTGGCCCCGCGTCACCCCTCGCTGATCGTACGAGCCCCCGCCACCCACCCAGGGGCGGGGGCCTGCCTCCCGTTAGCCTTCCTTGTCCCGACCAGCCTCCGTCTCCGCCCTCCTGCCGATCCACCCTTCGCCGAAAATCTTCGTGGCAGCACTTGCATGTTAGCAGGCTTGCGCCTATGATTCCTGACATCCACCCGCCGGAAACTCAAGGTGGGAGAACACTGATGGATTCGAGCGAACTGGCATCACCGGCCGCGCCCTGGGCTTTCTCAATGGTCCTGGGCGGGGTGGTGAAGATTTGGTTTGGCTCGTTCCTTCGGGACGATCGAGAGGTCGCTTCTCGATGTTGAGCGCACCAGGACCGGTGACCGGAGTCTCGCGACGGCTTTGCCCCTCTGACCGTTGAGTTGGTTGAGGCTCCTCCTCTTTTGCGTCGCCCCCGCGATCCACTGAATTTCCTCTCCCCCCAGGTTCGATCGTTTCGATTTGGCACAACCTCGTTCCGCTGCCAGAAAGGTGTTTCCATGCGCGCGTCGGCGATTCGTCGAGGATTTACTCTGATCGAGTTGTTGGTGGTGATCGCGATCATCGCCGTCTTGATCGCCTTACTCTTGCCCGCCGTGCAGGCGGCCCGGGAGGCCGCCCGGCGCTCGAACTGCGTGAACAACCTCAAGCAGTTGGCGTTGGCGGCGATGAACTATCATGACGTCAACAACGTGTTCCCAACACAGATTGGCTCTCCGTCGAACAATCCGACGGCGGCCAACGGCTATGGGCCGGGTTCGCGGCACGATACGCGGGTGAGCTGGCTGCTGCAGATCTTGCCTCAGATGGAGCAGACCGCCCTCTATAACGCTTACAACTTCAGTTGGATGTCGCTGTCCGACAGCGTGTGGAACTCGCCGCGGAACACCACGGTGATCTTCTCCAAGGTGAGCACCTTCGTCTGTCCGAGCTACGCGGGCGACGGGTCGCAGACCCTGAAGGGGGATTACGCCAACCTAGCGGCCCCTCTGAACGGAGCGGTCGCCATCACGAACTACAAGGGAAGCATTGGCGACAATAACACGAATCTCAGCCTGACTGCCTCGAACATCGCCGGATTCCCCAACAACTACGGCGACCCGAACGCGGGTTCAACCCAGCCGACCGCCCGCGGCATGTTCTGGCGCGGGACGATGGCCGTGGGGATGAACGCGGTGACCGACGGGACCAGCAACACGATCCTGGCTGGTGACGCCATGCCCCTGGACCGCTCGAACCTGATCGCGCCCTACACGAGCTGGGCCAACAGCAACCAGGCGGTCGCGGTGACCAGCATCCCGATCAACTGGAAGTACCCGTTGTCGCTGATTGCGACGATCGCGAGCACTCCCTCGGTCGACAGCAGCTACTCGTTCCGCAGCAACCACTCGGGGGGAGCCAACTTCGCTTACGCCGACGGCTCGGTCCACTTCTTGAAGGACGCGATCAGCCCGGTCGCTTATCGAGCCCTCAGCACTCGGAATGGTGGCGAGGTTCTGAGCAGCGACGCGTATTGATTTTATGAAGAAATGAAGGAGAGGATCAATCACGGTCCTCTTCTCTTCACTTGCCAACCCCATCCATCCGGCGGGCCGCCAGCGCGATCCCAATCGCTGGCGGTTCATCTCGTTCGAATGAACGTGTCAAAAATGTCGAAGTGTGCCCCGGCCCAACGCTTGAACACTCCTCAACCGGCGGGCCGCCGGTTCCACGCAAGACGCTCTTGCCTTGGCACAAGTCGCGGTTTTCATTGATCTCTCGTTCATTAGAGTGGCCGTGGTGGCTGGCCGCCGGGGTCGCGACGCGACAAGAAGTCCTCATCGGGAGGCTCGGCCGTCGCGGGACGGGGCGAGGATTCCGTCACGACTTGACGGACGAACGTTCTCCACCTGGACGCAACACGAAGGAAAGCTCGGTACGACCGGTGATGAGCCGACGGAGTTTGGCCCATCATCCTCTGTTCCGGGCGGCTCCGGGCCATGCGCTATCCGAAGAAGGGCCGCCACGAGCGGCGTTGTGCCAGCTTCGAACGCCAACGAGCCGCCGGGGCAGGGGCCCCGGCGGCTCGTTGGTGATTGGGTTGACAGCAACCGCGATGATCGTCGCTCAGCGTCGATCCTGAAGCTTACGCAGCAAGCGCAGGAACTCGAGGTAGAGCCAGACCAGGGTGAGGATCAGTCCGAAGGCGGCATACCACTCCATGTACTTCGGGGCTTCTCGCCGCGCTCCGTACTCGATCGTGTCGAAGTCGAGCAGGAGGTTGAACGCGGCAACGCCGACCACGACCATGCTGATCCCGATGCTGACCGGGCTGGCGTCATACAGGAACGGGACGCGGACCCCGAACAGGCTCAGGAGCAGCGAGATGCCATAGACCAACGCGATCGCCCCGGTGGCCGCCACGACCCCGGCTCGGAGCCGTTCGGTGACCTTGATCAGACCCGAGGCATAGGCGAAGAGCATGCAGAACAAGGTCCCGCAGGTCAGCGTCACCGCCTGGAGGGCAATGCCGGGATACTCGTTGCCGAACTTCTGGCGGACCCCAGCCTCAACGAGGAACGACAACGAGCCGAGGAATACCCCCTCGAACGCGGCGTAAACCGGCGCGGTCCAGGGGGAGGCGCTGGGCTTGAAGATCGTGATCAGGGCCAGGATGAAGCCACCGATCCCCGCGGCCGGCAGGACCGCCATGCTCAGTTGCTGGTTCTGCGTCTGATTCCAGGCCCAGAGCGCCGTCGCGGTCAAGATTCCCAGCAGCGCGAAGGTCTTACCGATCGTCCCCTGGACCGTCATCGCTACGCTGCGATTGGCGCCGTAGACCTGCTCGAAGCCGGCGAAGGTCTCTTTAGAGAAGGCGGGGTTACTAGTAGACAAGGTCGATCCTCCGAGAACGAACTCGTATGCGCCCTCAAGGGGTCTACCCATCGCGCCGTTGCGACGGGCGCCAGATCGGCGCGCGATGCTCCATTTTCTTTAGTCTACGTTGCATTGTGGGCGAATGGTTCGATTTTGACAAGGAGAGAAGACCGAGGCATCGAACGATCAGCCAGAACAAGGCAAGGCGACCCGACTTCGGCCGTGGCTCCGCCCAGGGACCGGCCGCACGGTGGGCACCAACCCACTCCTCGCGCCGTCAAAGGCCTGTCGCAGGCACCCTGTCGCCGTGAGCCCGCGCCGCAGGGAGGGTTCAAGGAGGAGTCTGGGCCTGGGTTGTGGTGATCGAGGGACGGGTGCGGGCTCGAGCGGGGTAGGGGGCCGACCCGGGGTCGATCCGCGCCTCGAGGTCGTGGGTACGGAGCAAGCGACGAATACTCGAGCGCGAGGCGAAAACCCCGGAGGTTCGCCCCCGAACGAACCCGGCGCGGCCGACGCAGACGCCGACCAGGTCGCCGTTGGCGAGAAACAAGCCGCCCCCCGATCGGCCGAAATCCGGGGGCCGATGGGTGACCAGGAACCAGCGCTCGGCCCCGGTCCCCTCGATCTCGAATCGATTGATCTCCGCGATCCGGGTCGCCCAACTGCTGAGCTTGGTCCCCCGGTCGATCCCGATCGAGGTGACCAGGGTCCCTGGACGCGGTTCGGCCCCCTGGACGGCCAGGCGGGCCACGTAAGGCACGGGAGGTTGTCCCTTGATCTGGAGGATGGCCACGTCGGCGGCCACGTCGGCCCCCACCACCTCGGCCGCGATCGAGCGGGGCCACTTTCCGTGGCCCGAATCGCGCTCCAACCCCAGGTTGTAGCGATGGAACTCGACCTTCAGCGGCCCGCGGTCTTCCACGACGTGGGCGGCCGTCAGGACGAGCGTCTCCCCCTGGACCGACGCGATGATCGACCCGCTCCCCTGCGACGAGCCCTTGCGAATGATGACCGTGGGCCGGAACGTCCAGTCGTCCGAAGGACGGGGCCGATCCGCCGCAGGCCCCTCGGCCGCCGCGGCGGCCACGGCGACCATCATCCCGATCCACGTCAGGCCCACCCCGAGGCAACGCGCACGCCGTTGGAATCGCATGGCCCGGCTCGCTCCCGCCTTGCAATCGTCAAGGGCGTCCATGTTGACTCAAGCATCGGAGCCACGCAAGCCCCTGGCCGCCCCCGCTCAACGATGCTGGAACACGCGGACCTTCCCCGCGGTGTAGATCGGCGTGAACCAGCGGGCGGTGATCGGGTCGAGCGCGTCGTCCTTCCCCCAGGCGAGAATCTTGTCGATCGACTGGTGGTACGTTTCTAGCTCCCGGGTCCAGAGCGCCGTGCGCTTCGTGGGGTCAGGATCGCTATCCAGGGACACGTCTTCGAGCGTCTTCGCGTCGGGGCGGTCGACGTCGTCCTTGAACTGGACGGGGAAGTAGTAGTGCCTGGTCTCGTAGTTGCTCCAGATCACGTTGCCAGTATCCACACCCAGCAGGTTGTCGGCGTGCAAGATCGGATTGGCCCGGAACCGGCTGGGAATACCCATCAGGAGCGTCGCCACACGCTGGTTGGTGCCAAGGGCGGAGCGTGCCTGCATCAGGGCACCCACATTTCGGTTCGAGGTGGCCGCGTACTCCCAGAGGAAGACGGACTGCACCGCCAGCGCCCAAACCAGCGCCACCGCGGCGGCCCGGCCGACCTTCGACTTCGCCTCCAGGTCCAGGACCGCTACCAGCGCGACCAGGCCGAAGAGCACGATCCGTTGCGGCAGATAATTGCCGTGGCTCTCCCCCAAGGTGTCGGGCGAAGCCGTCCCGCCCAGCAGGAGCAGGGCCGCCAGGATCCCCCAGCCGCGGCGGTCGGGAAAAGCCGAAGGCTCGGTGCGAGGAAGACGACGCGTGCGGAGCATCGCCACCCCTTCCAGGCCCAGCGCGACCAGCAGGGCGATCGCCGGCGCCGCCAGTGCGAACGCGGGGGAACTTCCCTCACGGAACGGCAAGACGACCTTGCTCGCCAGCGAAATGGGATCGGCCCAGTTCATCTGCGAGAACCACGACCGAGGCGACAGGGGGTTGCTCAGGTGATTCCAGATCGGCCGCATCGCCCCCCCCTCCCGCGTCAGCCGAAGGTAGATCAACCCGAGGGGAGCCAGGGGGAGCAGACCCAATGCCGTCCAGCCGGCGCGGGCCAATCGCCGTTCCCCGGGCGCGAACAGGCACAGAACGGCCAGGCCCACCACGGTCAACCCCAGGCTGACGAGATGGCAGAAGTAGCCGAGCAGCGTCAGGCCCCAGAGTACGGCCACGTAGCCCGGTCCGAGCCGGTCGCGCCCCTGCCACCAGATCCCCAGCGTGATGGGAAACAGGCAGGCCCCAACCGTGAAGCTGGTGAATCCAAGCAGCCACGAGACGTTGAGCGAGAGCAAGACGGCGAGCACCGTCGCCATCGGCAACCCGCGCCAGCCTACGACCCGCCAGCGGAGCCAGACGATCGAGGCGGCGAAGCCGGCCAGGGTCAAGGTCGTCATCAGCCGATCGGCCACCCAGGGCGGGACCACCCGGAGCAGGCCCGCCAGCGAGAGATGGCCCACCCAGTTGGGCAGCGGCTTCCAGTTCACCCGGTAGAAGGAGGCAAATGGTGAGCTTGGGTCGCCCGACTGGGTGATGATCTGGGCGTTGTAGAGATGCGCCGGTCCGTCCTGAGTGACGAACCAGGGAGTGAACCAGATCGCCAACAGGGCCGGCAGGAGCGCGAAGAGGATGCCCCAGAGGCCCCAGCGACGGTATCGCACCGACTCCATTTCGGGCGCGACGGATGTTGTAGTAAGCAAGGCGGCACGCGTCCCAGCGAAGGCCAGCCCGATCTTCCCATCCCCGCAATGGAAAGGAGAAGATCGGG
>Ga0182739_1003929_pt1 | contig 12630 bp, 8 predicted proteins | sample eDN5th30CBELigBY_FD_128873 | JGI IMG/M metagenome (GOLD analysis project Ga0182739, IMG submission 128873) | Enriched backyard soil microbial communities from Emeryville, California, USA - eDNA 5th pass 30_C BE-Lig BY (version 2) (version 2) | ecosystem: Environmental > Terrestrial > Soil >... | reverse complement strand
CGAAGGGATCCGACGCCGAGCCGACCCCGCTCGCGATGGTTCTCAAGACGCTCGATCACATGGCACGCGGGGGCATTCGCGACCAGCTCGCCGGCGGCTACCACCGCTACTCGACGAGCCGGTACTGGATCGTTCCCCACTTCGAGAAGATGCTCTACGACAATGCACAGCTCGCGTCGACTCACCTGCGGGCCTTCGAGCTGACCAACGACCTGCGCTGGCGGCTCGAAGCGGAAGCGACGTTCGCCTTCGTCGCGCGCTCGATGACCTCGCCGGAGGGAGGATTCTATTCGGCGATCGATGCCGAGACCGATGGCGACGAAGGGGCCTACTACGTCTGGACCCGCAACGAGATCGAGAAGGCGCTGGGGGCCGGGCCCGAGTTCGAAGCCTTTGCCCAGGTCTACGGGCTCAAGCGGGAACCGAACTTCGAACACGACCGTTACGTCCTCCTCGAGCCGCGCTCGCGCGTCGACCAAGCAACGACCTTGAAGACGACCCCCGCGGCTCTCGAAGCCACGGTGAGCCCGCTACGGGCCAAGCTGCTGGCGATCCGCGATCGTCGGCCTGCCCCCTTGCTCGACGATAAGGTCTTGACGGCCTGGAACGGCCTCATGATCGCCGCCTATGCGGATGCGTTCCGCCTCTTGCACGAGCCGAAGTATCGCCAGGCGGCGGACAAAGCCGCCGACTTCCTCCTGGCCAAGCTTCGCACTCCCGATGGCCGCTTGCTCCGGTCGTACCGCGCAGGGCAGGCGAAGCTGGCCGCCTACCTCGAAGACTACGCGTTCCTGGTCCACGGCCTCCTGCGACTCCACGCCGCCACCGGCGAGCCCGCTCGATTGACCCAGGCCCGCGAGCTGACCGATCGTATGATCGCCGACTTCAACGATCCCGACGAAGGGGGCTTCTTCTACACGGCCGAAGGGCACGAATCGCTGCTCGCTCGGCCCAAGGATCCCTACGATGCCGCCGTACCCAGCGGCAACAGCGTCGCCATCCGCAACCTCGTGGCGCTGGCCAAGGCGACGGGTGAACCGCGCTACCTCGATCACGCGAAGCAGTCACTCGAGGCTTTCAGCGCAACCCTGGCGCAGACTCCGGGGGCACTCCCGCTCCTGCTCGTGGGCCTCGGTGAGTATCTCGACGCCCAGCCGGCCGGTGCGAAGGCCGCGTCATCGCCTGAAACTCCGCGCGACCCGGACGCCATGGTCATCGCTCAGGGTGAGGTGAACCAGGGCGCAAACATCGCGCCGGGGGAAGACGTGGCGATCCGCCTCACCTTGACCGTCAAGGAAGGCTGGCATCTCAATGCCAACCCCGCGGGTGCCGAGAACCTGATTCCCACCAAGGTGAGCCTGGCCAAGGGCCAGCCCGCCAAGCTTCTCGAGGTCAAGTACCCCGCCGGGGTTGAGAAAGTCCTCGAGACCGAAGGCACTCCCATCCCCTTATATGAGGGGACGGTCAAGGTGAACACCCGGGTTCGGCTCGACGAGGGGGAGCGGCTTGCCGCCGAGGCGTTGGTGTTCGAGGTTCGCTACCAGGCCTGTAATGACAGCTCCTGCCTGGCGCCGGCCACGTTGAAGCTGCGGGTTCCTTTGAACGCCGGCCGTTGAGTCGAGAGGCGGACGACCTGATCAAGCCGGGTCGGAGTCGACCCGATTCTCCGTGAGGGCTCACTATGATCGCAACGCGAATGGTCGGGTTGTGCTTGGGCGTGTTGGTGGTGGGAGGTCCGTTGATGATGGCGCGAGGGGCGGAGGCGAAACGGCCGGACTATCCCGAGACCCCCGCCCGGCCGGCGAATGACGTCTATCACGGCGTCGAGATCGTTGACCCTTACCGCTGGCTCGAGGACGTGAACGACCCCGAAGTCCGCGCCTGGGCGGCTGCGCAAACCAAGCTGACGCGAGCGGCGTTCGACGCCGACCCCGGCCGTCCCGCCCTGGTCGAGCGGCTCAAGGTCCTCTACGACTACCAAACGACGAGCGCGCCGATCGTCCGGGGCACGCGCTACTTCTTCACCCGTCGCGAGGGACTGAAGAACCAGCCGATCGTCTACGTTCGCGAGGGGAGCTCGCAGGCCGAGGCTCGGGTCGTGCTCGACCCCAACGGGTTTAGCCAGGACGGAACCGTCGCCCTCGACTGGATGTTCCCGTCACGTGATGGCAGCCTGCTGGCCTATGGCTCGAGCCCGAACGGCTCGGAGATGAGCACGCTGAAGGTCCTGAACGTCGCCACCGGCGAGCACTTGCCCGACGTGATTCCTCGGACCCGGGCCTGTACGGTGGCCTGGGAGCCGTCGGGCCGCGCCTTCTGGTACGTCCGTTATCCGGAGAAGGGAACCGTTCCCGCCGGCGACGAGATGTACAACCGCAAGATTTATCGCCACGTCCTGGGGACCGACCCGGCCGACGACCCCTTGATGTTCGGCGAGGGGCGTTCCAAGCTCGACTGGCTCGGCGTCTCCGAGAGTGATGACGGCCACTATGTCATCTTCTATTCCTCGACCGACTGGATCAAGAACGACCTCTACCTCAAGCGACTGGGGGACGACTCACCCATCGTGCCGCTGGCCGTGGGGCTCGAGGGGCGGGTGAACGCGGCGATCTTCGACGGGAAGGTCATCCTGCACACGAACGCGAAGACCCCCCGGTATCAGGTGCTGGCGACCGACGTCGACCATCTCGAGCCGGCGGCCTGGAAGGAGATCATCCCGGAGCAGGAGGGGGTGATCGAAGCGATCGGGATCGTCGACCGCAAGATCGCGGTCCTCACCAGCAAGATGGCGGTCTCGGCGCTCGCGCTCCACGACCTCGACGGTCGCAAGCTTCGCGAGGTGGCGTTGCCGACGCTCGGGACGGTCGGCGGCTTGAACGGTGAGTGGGACCGCCAGGAGCTGTTCTATTCGTTCCAGTCGTTCCTTTATCCCGCGACCGTCTTTCGGCTCGACACCCGGGAGCCGGAGAAAGAGCCGACCATCGTCGATCGCTCGACCGCCCAGGTCGATCCGGCGGAGTACGAGGTCAAGCAAGTGACCTACCCGTCGAAGGATGGGACCCAGGTCCCCATGTTCATCCTGAGCAAGAAAGGGCTCGAGCCGAAGTCGAATGCGCCGACGTTGCTCTACGGGTACGGCGGGTTCGACATCAGCCTGACCCCTGCCTATGACGCCGACCTGAGGATCTGGCTCGACCGCGGCGGCGTCTATGCGATCGCGAACCTTCGCGGCGGGGGTGAGCTGGGGCGAGAGTGGCACGCGGCCGGCCGGCTGGGCAAGAAGCAGAACGTCTTCGATGACTTCATCGCCGCGGCGGAATACCTGATCGCGTCGGGTTATACCAAGCCGGCGAAGCTGGCGATCGAGGGGGGCTCAAACGGCGGCCTGCTCGTCTCGGCGTGTTTGACCCAGCGCCCCGACCTGTTTCGCGCGGTCAACTGCGCGGTGCCGCTCTGCGACATGCTCCGCTATCACCGGTTCTCGATCGCGCGGAACTGGATCCCGGAATACGGCTCGTCCGACGATCGCGAGGCGTTCGACTGGTTGCGCGCGTATTCCCCGTATCACAACGTCAAGCCGGGCGTGCCGTTCCCGGCCGTCTTGCTCCTGACCGGCGAGAGCGACACCCGCGTCGAGCCGATGCACGCCTACAAGATGGCCGCCCGACTTCAGGCCGGCACCTCCTCGGACCGGCCGATCTACCTCCGGGTCGAAACCAAGGCCGGCCACGGCGCCGGCAAACCGCTCACCAAGCGGATCGAGGAAGAGGCCGACAAGTGGACCTTCCTCTTCCAGCAGTTGTCGGTCCCCTGACCCGGCCGGCCTTCGGGCTAGGGGTGAGCCTAAGTGGTGCGTCCGGCCAGTTCCGAAACACGGCCGAGCCGGCCGCGCCACCGACACCGGTCTCGCTTTGTGCAAATCGGCCGGCCCGGCCGAGTGGCTTATGACTTGGCGGAGGCAACACTTAGCGACCTGGTCGCGATCGTTTTCGAGATGATCATGTCAGGGTGGCTGGGGTCTCGTCTTCGAGCCCCCGGTGCCCAGGCCCGCGACTCGGGGACTCGAAGGCGAGACCCCGCCACGCCAAAGGCCAAAGCCTCCCCAAAGACCGGGTCCAGCCGCTTTTGATTCTCGCCCGAGGCTCAGTCGGCCCGGCCGCAACAGGCGGAGTCGGAACCGTTCTCCTTCTTCAAGGCGAACCTGTCACATGCGCGGTGCTGGCTCGATCCCTGCCGGCCGCGCCATCGACGCCTCCGGCTTCAACTGTGAGATCAAGAGCACCTTCTGTTCTTGGGTGAGCGATCCTTCGCGATATCGTTCTTCGAGCTCGTCCAAACAGTCCTGGACAACCTCATTCTTTCCTGGATAGAAGGGATGGCGCGCGATCAGGCTGATGGCGCGTTCCAAGCGCTTGAATGTCAGTGTTTCAGTCATCGATGTTGTCCAGCGGTAGGACGCGCAACGACTCGACACTCGCACTATCGAGTCCGTCAGACCGACCCTGGCGGCCGATCAGGGGGAAACACGCTTTTATCCGACACGACTTATCATCTCAATCGCTAATTCAAATCTAGGACGAAATTCAACGGGCTTTGGTTCCCAAGTTCACCCCGGGGATCCCCAGAATCTCGATCAGCCTCACCTCGAACCCCTCGCTCCGAGCCCAGGCCAAAGGCTGATCTATGGGTGCATGAGTGAATTCTAGGTTGGATGCATGAAATGGCAAGAGGCGTGGTGATTTCCTGCCGCATTGGGAGTGGGGGCGGGCAGGGGTCAGCGAGGGGTGCTCTCGCTGAGGGGCTCAACCTGCCAGTCTTCGAGGTCGACCGCGGCGCCCCGACCGAGGAATTGCACGATGGCCACGAACTGATCGCCCTTGCCTCGTTTGATCACTTTGCCCACGATACCCGCCAAGGGACCCGATTTGATGCGGACGTGGGAGCCGACGGGGAGGGCCGGTTCGGGCACGATGGGCAAGCCGGACGCGATCATCTGGTGGATCTGACGCAGGTCGTGGGCCAGGTCGGTCTGGTTGGGGACGTCGAGGATGTTGGCGAGTCGGTTTCCCCGGAGGGCTTCCACCCGCTCCCGGTCGTCTCCCAGGAGGAAGAGATAGCTCGTGAAGAGGGGGACGACAGAGCGCGTTTTTCGTCCTTGAGGGGTTCGATCTTCCCGGGTGATCTGGGGGAGGAAATAGGCCACCGCCCTGGCGCGGAGGTCTCGTGCGGCGGCCTTTTCCTGGCGAGGTTTGGTGTGGAGGCACCACCATCGCCGTCCCTGAGGGGGCACCGCCGGCGCATCGTTCCAGAGGTCGGGGGGGTAGAAGTCGGGCTCAGCCGGCAGAATGGGCATGGTTCCAACCTTGTGCGCTGGGATCGACACCCTGGCGATTCGCGGTCGCAAGGGCCGAGTGTGAACCAGGCCGGGACTCGTCGCCTCGAGTTTCCTTGTTATCATCGAGACAGGGCCCACAATGGTCAACGTCGATCGCGGCCCGGCGGCCGACGGCGGACGGACCTGGTTGATCGCGGCGAAGCGGCGGCTCGCAGCCATCGAGCATGGTTGGCTGCACCCGTGGAGCGACCGGCGATGGCCGACTGGAACCTCGCGCCGCGGGGGGGCTGGCCCGCACCAGCGAAGAATCAGAGTGAGTGGTTTCAAAGGCAGGCTTCGAGGAGACGTTGTGGCGAAGGATCCAGGGAAGCGAGCGGAGTCTGGTCTGCTCAATCTGAACAAGCCGGGGGGAATGACCTCGCGCGATGTGGTGAATATCGTTGCGCGGTTGAGGCGCGGAATGAAGGTCGGGCATGCCGGCACCCTCGACCCGTTGGCCTCGGGGGTCCTGGTCGTCTGTCTCGGCAAGGCGACTCGGCTGATCGAGTACGTGCAGCGGATGCCCAAGACCTACCGGACCACCGTCCGGCTCGGGGCTGTGAGCAATACGCTTGATGCCGATGGCGAGGTTACCCTGGTCGACGGCGCGCGGCCCGCGGCAGAGTCGGAGGTTCGGGCGGCTCTACTCCCGTTGATCGGGGAAGTGCTCCAGAGGCCGCCCGAGGTCTCCGCGTTGAAGGTCAACGGGAAACGAGCCTACGACCTCGCCCGGTCGGGCCAGGCCGTGACCCTGGCGCCGCGCCCGGTCCGGATCGATCGGATCGACCTGTTGCGTTATGAGTGGCCTCGGCTCGACCTGGAAATCGAGTGCGGCAGTGGAACCTACGTCCGGTCGATCGCACGCGACGTGGGGGAAGCGCTCGGCTGTGGCGGTCTGGTCGAGGTCTTGATCCGGACCCGGATCGGTCAGTTCCGGCTCGAGGAGGCGATCGATCCCTCGGCGGTGACGGCGGAGACCCTGCCGCAGCAGCTCCGCCCTGCGCTTGAGGCGGTGTCGGGCCTGCCCTCCACGTCGGTCGACTCGGGCCAGCTCGGCGACCTGGTTCAGGGGCGGGCCTTGAGCCTCGCTGCGTTTCCGGACCTGCGCGACAGGGCGGGGGAAGTGGCGGTGGTCGGGCCGGACGGCGAACTGGCTGCGATCGCCGAGGCGATCCCCGATTCTGTCTCCCTCGTCCCCCGGCGCGTGCTGGCGGTGGGGGGCCGTTGACCCCAGGCTCGAGCGAGGATTGCCGATTCCACTGAACCTTCTCGGCTCTCACGTCGAACCTAGAAGGGGCTGACTGTGTCTGCCGCCCAGCCGGGCTGGCGTCGTTGACGCCGTGCAAGCCCGGCTCTAGAATTTGGGCGTATCCGGCCCCTTGACTCATTTCCCTTCCTTCGAGAGGTCAATCTCCACCTTGGGCGAACTCAAAAGCACCGAGCGTCTCGATCGTCGTGAAAAGACCATTCTTGTCGGGGTTCTTCTCCCCGGCGGTGACTACTCTCACGAGGACCCCCTGGAAGAGATCCGGGGACTGGCCAAGACGGCTGGTCTCGTCGTGCTCGGGAGTATGCTCCAGAAGCGACAGCAGGTGGACATCGCCACCTACATCGGCTCGGGCAAGGTGGCGGAACTGAAGGAACTGGTCGAGGCCCACGAGGCCGACCTGGTCGTCTTCGACAACGACCTCGGGCCGGCCCAGACCCGGAACCTGGAACGGCTCCTGGGCGTCAAGGTGATCGACCGCACCGAGGTCATCCTCGACATCTTCGCCACCCGCGCTCGCACCCACGAAGCCCACCTCCAAGTCGAGCTGGCGCAGCTCGAGTACGCCATGCCCCGGCTCAAACGCATGTGGACCCACTTGTCTCGGTACAAGGGGGGAATCGGCGTCCGCGGCCCGGGTGAAAAGCAGCTCGAAGAAGACCGGCGGCTGGTCGTGCACCGGATCCAGGATCTGAAGGCCAAACTGGCGAAAGTGCAGTCCCGCAAGGAACGGGAAGTCGCCGGTCGCAACGATACCCCCAACGTCTCCCTCGTCGGCTACACCAACGCCGGCAAGAGTACGTTGATGAACGCGCTGACCGACGCTGGCGTCTTCGTCGAGGACAAGCTCTTTGCGACCCTCGACACCCGGACCCGCCGCTGGCGGCTCAGTGGCGGCGGCCAGGTGCTCCTGTCCGACACCGTCGGGTTCATCCGGAACTTGCCTCACACCCTGGTCGCCTCGTTCAAGGCCACCCTTGAAGAGGCTCGCCAGGCCGACCTCCTGCTCCATGTGGTCGACGCCTCCAGTCCAGAGGCCGAGATGCAGATCAGCGCGGTCAAACAGGTTCTCGAAGAGCTCGGCCTGGCCGACCAGCCCACGATTCTCGTGCTCAACAAGGCGGATCGTGTCCCGGACCGGTCGTATCTCGATGTGCTCAGGGCCCACCATCACGATTCCGTGACCATCAGTGCGGCCCGGGGCGACGGGATCGATCGTCTTGAACAGGCGGTTCGCGAGTCGTTGCACGAACGCTCCCTCGACGCGCAGATCGAAACCGGTGTCGAGAATGGCCGGGTCCTGGCCTACCTCGCGCAACACGCCCAGATCCTGGATCGCGTCTACGATGATAACCGGGTCCGACTCCATTGCCGGATCCCCCGCCGTTGCCTCGAATTCCTCCACGAGCACGGCGCCTATGTCCGCTCCGACAGCCAACGGCTCTATGCCTGAGGCGGCGAGCTTCGAGGAGCCCCCGTCCCCCACCCCTGGGGCTCCTCCCCCCCGTCTTATTTTTTTGAGGTTTCTCTCCGATCTGGTAAAATAGGTAAACGGCGTCGGCTTGGTCCTGCCGGTTACGAACCACGCGGAGTTGCCTCCGACATGTCGACTCACATTCAGATTCACTGCCCCGATTGTCAGGAGAGCCTGCGGGCTCGTGTCGAATACCTCGGTAAGATGGTGAGCTGCAAGCATTGCGGGCACGTATTCACCGTCGAGCTTCCCGAGGACGGCACGGCGGCGCCACCCCCCTCGGGGGACGAGTCGGGGCGAGCGGGTGCAGAAATTGCCGAAGCTCTGGAACGGGTCACGCGGGAACGTGACCAGATCCGGGAACAGTGGGAACAACTCCAGCGCGAGCAGGCCGAGACGCTCAATGCGACGGTGGTGGAGCTCGACCAACTGCGGGCCGAACGGGATCAACTCCGCGACGAGTTAAGTCGAGCGGGCACGATAACGGAAACGGAAGAGCAAGAAGAACCGCAACTGCTGTCGCCAGCATCCATCGAGGTGGAGTCCGAGGCGGGAGAGGGGTTAACTGATCTCGGGGCTCTCGAATCGGTCAAGGAAGAACTGGCCGCGGCGCTTCAGGACCTCGAGCGAAAGTCGGCGGAGCTCGAGACGCTAAAGGAGGAGTTCGAGACGCTGAAGGCGGAGTTCACGGCGAGCCGTGAGACCTTGCAGGCCGACACCTCACAGCTCGAGGAGGCCCGAGGTCTCTGGAACTCCGAGCGGGATGCCCTGGCCGAACAGGCGGAACAGCGGTTGGTCGAGGAGCGACAGCGGTCGGCGACCGAGCTCCAGCATGTCCATTCGCAGCTCGAGGCGCTTCGGCAACAGTTCGACCAGGAGTCGGCCCGGAGCCGTGAAGCCTCCGACGCGGAGCGGCTTCGGCTCGAACGGGAGGTCGAGGAGCTTCAGGGGACGGTCGAGGCGGTTCGCTCGGCGCTGGCGAAGCAAACCGAGGCGAATGATTCTCTGAGTCAGGCCCGCGCCCAACTTGCCGATCAGGTGGAGTCGCTTCAGGGCGAGCTCGAGGGGACTCGACAGTCCCTGGCGGAGCAGGCCAACGCGCGTCAGGCGATCGAGGAGGAGCGGCAGCAACTGGCCGCCAGGCTTGAGGAGCAGCAGCTTGCGATCGAGGCCGTTCAGGGCGCGCTCGGTGAACAGACCCAGCACCGTGATCGCCTGTCGGCAGAGCTCGAAACGCTCCAAACGGCCCATCACGCGGCGGCGGAGTCGCACCGAGAGGAGGTCGGCCGGATCACCGGCGAGGCCGACGCCGTCCGGCGCCAGTTGGAACGGCTGGGCGAGGAACGTGAGCGGCTCGTGGCTCGGCTCGATGAGACCGAGGTCGCGCTCCGCGAAGCGAACGAGGCCCATCGGTCGGAGATGAGCCAACTGACCGAGCAGCTCGCGGAGAGCCGGCAGCAGGCCGACGCCACCGCCGAGCGGGCTGAGGCCTTGGCGGGCGAGGTGCGTGAGCTTCGCGCGGAGATCGACCGGGGCCGGAACGCGTTCGAAGCCGAACGCCAGGGGTGGAACGAGTCGGCCGCGGCGTCCGCTCACCAGCTGGAGTCGGTTCGCGTCGACGCCGAGCGCCGGCTGGCTGAAGCCGAGCTCGCCCTCCGGGAGGCCACGGAACGGGGCGATCGTCTGACGGGTGAGTTGCAAGCCAGCCAGGACGCCCATGCTGCCCTGGAGGGGGAAATGGCCGAGGCGAAACGGCAATACCAGGAGCTTACCCTCCAGTACGAAGAGTCGCAGAACGCCAAGAATCAGATCCGTTCTCTTCTCAAACATGTGGGCATTCATTTGCCACAATGAGCGAGGCCAGGCCAGAGGGCGGATGGGGCGGTCGGCCAATATCACGGCCGTCCCAGGAAATGTGTGTCTTGCGTGAGTCTTCAGCAGTATACTCCGACTCGGTAGGGTCGCCGACCGAGCACGCGACGTTGATTCACGCCGAATCGGCCATCGCCATTCGCTCTCGTCTTTCCCACCGGCTGGGCCGCCAGGTTGGCCCCTTTCTCCTTGACCCGGAAAGTAACAGGCGGGTCTTGATCTCCAACCGGGAGTCGAATGGTGGGTAAGAAGCTCTATGTGGGAAACCTCTCCTACAGCGTCACCAACGCCGATCTCGAAGAGCTGTTTTCGGAGTTCGGCACCGTTGAGAGTGCGCAGGTGATTCAGGATCGCGAGACCGGCCGGAGCAAGGGGTTTGGCTTCGTGGAGCTGGCCAGCGATGCCGAAGCCCAGGCAGCGATCGACGCCTTGCATGACCAGGAGCATGGCGGTCGCCGGTTGACGGTCAACGAGGCCAAGCCCCGTGAAGATCGCGGTGGCGGCGGCTACGGCGGAGGCCGAAGCGGCGGTGGGGGCTACGGCGGCGGCCGTCGCTATTGAGTTCGATTACCCCGGCTTGCCGGGGTTGTCCCTCGGGTTGTGTTCCGTTTTGCTTTGCCCCAGGCCGATGCCATCCTCGAGAGCCTGCGACTGGGGAGCCGAAGTCGGACACCAACCCCTGATTGCCCATCCTCTGGCCTCCCCGAACGAACGATCGAGGGAGGCCGGCACCCGGACTGCGCGGGGTGCCGCCTGAGCGCATTGGGCGGCTGAATCCAAAGGTGGGATGGGGCCTAGAGCAGGGGGGAGAGGAGTCGAACGACGTCCTCGGCGAGCTCGGTGAGCTGGTTGCGGCTGGGAAGCTCACGCTCGCATTGCGCCATTAACATCTCGATCCAGTGTCCGATCTGATCCACCTGCGCCTGGGTGGCGAGGAAGACGGCCACCTCGTAGTTGAGGAACAGGCTGCGCATATCCATGTTGGCTGAGCCGACGATGGCGAGGTCATGGTCGATCAGAACGACCTTGCCGTGGACCATTCCCGGCTCGAACAGCAGGACTTTCCCACCCGCCTTGTGGACCTGCCTGAGGTAGCTGGCACGGGCCAGGTCGGCCATCAGATGGTTGGACTTGGCGGGGACGACGACGCGCACGTCGACACCCCGTCGCGCGGCGAGTTCCAGGGACCGGACCAGGGTCTCGTCGGGGATGAAGTAAGGGGTGACGACCCAGATCCGCCACTGGGCGCTGAATGCGGCTGCGATGAGCGACTCATAGAGCGGGTCGCCTGAAACATCAGGTCCGCTGGCGACGACCTGCGCGATCGAACCCCCGGGCTCGAACGCCGGGATCGGTCCCTCGTCTCCTCGAGCGAGATCCTCGCCGGTGGTGAACTTCCAGTCGGAGTGGAAGACCTCGGCGAGCTCGGCCGCCGCGGGTCCCGAGACGACCAGCGAGAAGTCGCGCCAGCGGTCGGGGTCGGCGGTCGGCCCCATGTAGTCGTCGGCCAGGTTCATGCCCCCGGTCAGAGCATGGCGATCGTCCACCACGACGATCTTCCGATGATTCCGCAGGTTGGTTCGTCCCCGGAATGGGAGGTGGAGCATCGGCATGAAGAAGGCGACTTGTGCGCCGGAGGCGACCAACGGGGCCACGAACCGTCGGCCGACCCGCCAGGAGCCGACGTCGTCTAGCAAGACTCGGACGCTCAGCCCCTCGGCCGCTCGGCGAGACAACCGCTCGACGATCGCGGCCCCCACCGGGTCCTTGCCGAGAATGTACGTGGTGATGTGGATCGAGCGCTGGGCGTTGTCGATCAGCTCGAGCAACAGGCGATAGGCCTGTTCGCCGCTGGTGACCAGCTCGATGTGGTTCCCTGTGCTGGCGGGCGGAACGCCGAAGGACTGGAGAATTCGCTCGACGGGGCCCCCCGTGATGATGCTGGGGTGCCGCCGTCGATTCTGATAAACCTGCTCCTTCTTGCCCGCCCGCTCGCGCATCTTCCGCCCGCCGAGCATCAGGTAGAGCGGGACCCCGATGTAGGGGACGAGAACGACGATCAGCAACCAGGCGAGCGTGCTCGAGGGCGAGCGTTGCGACTTGAGCAGGTGCGCCACCAGGATCAGGCCGAGCACGAAGCCGAGGCTCGTCAGAAGCTGCGAGGCGAGCCAGACGACATTCAGCTCCGTCAAGTGGGACACCGGCGACAGCCTCCTGCCAGAGACAAAGGGTTCGTAACTCAGACACGCCGACCACTTCGGGCGTCAAGGGACGCCCAGGGTGGTCGGTGGCCGATTTCCGATCTCCGCACCGATTGGCCGATGGATCAGGGGGCCGACGTGGGTTTGGCCGCCGACGACAGGACGCAACGGAACCCGACGTGGGAGGCGCCACTGTCGGTGGCTCCCTTGCCGCGAGCGCCTGGAAGGTAGCGAACGCAGTAGAGATCGCTGCAAAGGAATGATCCCCCGCGCTGGACGCGCTTGGGGACACCCGGCTCGGCGGGGTCGTAGCTCGAATCGGGGCCCGTCGGGTTCCGCGCGGGAGTTGGGTCGTAGTTGGGCTGATACCAGTCGGCGCACCACTCCCAGACGTTGCCGGCCATGTCGCTCAGGCCGTAGCCGTTGGGTGCGAACGAGCCGG
>Ga0182739_1003927_pt1 | contig 12635 bp, 12 predicted proteins | sample eDN5th30CBELigBY_FD_128873 | JGI IMG/M metagenome (GOLD analysis project Ga0182739, IMG submission 128873) | Enriched backyard soil microbial communities from Emeryville, California, USA - eDNA 5th pass 30_C BE-Lig BY (version 2) (version 2) | ecosystem: Environmental > Terrestrial > Soil >... | reverse complement strand
CGCAGTCGGCACGCAAACCATCCCATGGAAAGATTAGTATTCGTTTTATTCGATCCGTTGCTGTGCGTGACAATACGATGACAAAGACTATCGTGCTTATCGAGAACTTAAGGACGATCTGATCGGAGTGCTTTTCTCTTGAATCAAGAAGTATTCGCTCGACATAGAGTATTCGAGACTTAGGAAGATGCTTAATTCCTGAAGCACGCCCGCCGCGAATACCGCCACCACGGACGCGGACGCCGGGCGGACCGCTTTCTGGATTTTGCGGCCGCGGCGAATTATAACGCGCGCCATCGCATGACGACTTTACGGCGGCAGGCGCGCGTCCCGTGGGCGCGGGGCAGGCCGCCCGCACAGGGACGCCGCATGGCCGGACATTCGCAATTCAAGAACATCATGCACCGCAAGGGGCGGCAGGACGCGATGCGCTCCAAGCTGTTCTCCAAGCTGGCGCGCGAAATCACCGTCGCCGCCAAGCTCGGAACCCCTGACCCGGCGATGAATCCGCGGCTGCGGGCGGCGATGCTGGCGGCGCGGGCGGAAAACATGCCCAAGGACAATATCGAGCGCGCCATCAAGAAGGCGGCCGGTGGCGACGCCGAGAGCTATGACGAGATTCGCTATGAGGGTTACGGGCCCGGCGGCGTCGCGGTGATCGTGGAAGTGCTGACCGACAATCGCAACCGCACCGCGTCGGACGTGCGCTCCTATTTCACCAAGAGCGGCGGCAATCTCGCCGAGACCGGCGCAGTCTCCTTCATGTTCGATCACGTCGGCGTGGTCGAATTCGACGCCAAGGTGGCGGACGCCGACACCATGCTGGAAGCCGCGATCGAGGCCGGCGCCGACGACGTGGTGTCGAACGAGAACGGCCACGAGGTCTATGCCGCCGCCGACGCGCTGCGCGAGGTCGCGAAGGCGCTGGAGGCGAAGTTCGGCGAGCCCCGCAAGGCGGCGCTGACCTGGCGCCCGCAGAACACGATCGCGGTCGATGACGAACAGGGCGAGAAGCTGTTCAGGCTGGTCGAGACGCTCAACGAGCACGACGACGTGCAGAACGTCTATGCCAACTTCGAAGTCTCCGAAGCGCTGATGCAGAAGCTGGGGGCGTAACAACCGTCACGGCTGATTGGTCGCCCGCCTCTTCTCGCGCAAGCGAGGCGTCTGCAAAACCCTCGGCCGTCATTCCGGCCGAGCGAAGCGAGGGCCGGAATCCATACGCCCTGCCACGGTTTTGTGGAGAGACAGGGGTTATGGATTCCGGGCTCGGCGCTGACGCGCCGCCCCGGAATGACCACCGAGAGTTTCGCAAGGACACAGTGCAGGCGGTCCACGGCAAACGGCGAATGCCGTCTATCGCCGCCGCGCCAGCCAGATCGTGTGGCCGCCGCAGTCCGCATCCTCAACGATGTGATCGACGACATCGAAGCCGTTCTGATCGAGCAGCGCGCGGTACTCCGCGGCATCGAGGCTCGCGTGATAGAGCGGCTCTCCTTCGAGGGTGCCGATCGCCTCGCCGAATGCCGGCCCGCTGGTGAACATCAGCGGCGCGCCGGCCTCTGCATGGTCGCGGAACACCGGAAACATCGCCCGCTGATCGTCGTGGCGCAGGTGAAAGAAACTGTCCCAGGCGACGACGCCGCCGAACTTGCGGCCGAGATTCAGGCGGCGCATATCCGCCACATGCGCCGTCTCGTCCGGCAGGTTCTGCCGAAACAGCGCGATCATCTCCGGCGAACTGTCCACGCCGGTGACCGGATGGCCGTTGCCGGTGAAGTAGCGTGCGATCGGGTCCCCCGGTCCGCAGCCGATGTCGAGCACCGCAGCGCCCGGCCGCAGGATAGTGCGGAACCGGTCGAGCCAGGCCTTCTCCATCAAATCGGTGCGCCGCGCGCCGGTCCACGCCCCGGCATGCCGGCGATAGATGCCGACGATACGATCGGCGGCTTGCTGATGCTCTTGATTGGACATGAATGCTATCGCAGCAGGTGGTCGAACAGCGGCAGGCTGACCACGGCCGAAACCGCGATCAGGCCGTAGGCGACGCGCCGGTAGAGCGAATCCGACGCGCCCCGGAACATCAGCGCGCCGATGGTCATGGCGGCGAGAAACGGCACCCCGAGCAGCACCGCCAGCGTCAGCGCAGGCCGCGTGAACAGGCCCTGCGCGGCATAGGAAATCAGAGTCGCGCAGCCGATCAGGGCGAAGAACACCATGAGATTGGCGCGCACGATGGTGGCGGCAGCGGGTCCGCCGAGCCAGTAGATGATGACCGGCGGTCCGGCGATCTGCACCGCTCCCGAACCGAGCCCCGCCACCGCCCCGACCCCGAGGGAAGCGGCAAGATGCGGCTTGCCGTGGTAGCGCCAGCCCGACATCAGCACCATCAGGAGCCCGATCACCAGCACCGCGATCACCCAGCGCAGGACCATCGGATCGACGAACAGCAGGACCAAGGTGCCGATCGGCACCATCAGCGCGGCGGACGCGGTGACGGGCACCACCTCGCGCCAGTTGCAGCGGGAGAAGGCCGGCACGGTGAACGGCACGCAACTGACGAGATCGATCAGCAGCAGCGTCGCGGCGGCGATGCGCGGATCGTAGATCGCCGCCACCAGCGGAATATACACCAGCGCCGAGCCGAAGCCGGAGAAGCCGCGAACCGCACCGGCAAGCGCCGCGACCACCGCCGCCGGGACGAAGCGGGGATCGGCAAAGGCCGCGGCAAAGGACGAGGTGTCAGGCAGATCGAACACAGAGACTCACCGGTAAAGCTGGTCGAAGATCGGCAGGCCGATCAGCGCGGCCAGCGCCACGATCAGAAAGGCGATGCGGCGGAAGGTCTGCTCGGACGCCAGCCGGAACAGGCGCGAGCCCACCAGCATGCCGAGCCCATAGGCCGGCCCCGCAACCACGGCGACCGCCAAAGCGCGGGCCGTGAACAGGCCCTGCAGGTAGTAGGTCAGGCCCGAGGCCAGCGACGTCAGCGTGAAGAATACCATCAGGTTGGCGCGTATGGTGGCGATTCTGCCCGGCCCGCTGAGCCAGTAGACGACGACGGGAGGGCCGGACATCTGCCCTGCCCCGCCGAAAAGACCTGCGACCGCGCCGACGCCGAGCGTCACCGGCAGCCGGGGATGGGCGTGATAGCGTCGGCCGTACATCAGCATGGCGAGTCCGGCGAACACGATGGCCGAAATGATCCACCGCATGAGTTTGGGGTCAAGCAGCAGCAGCGCGGCCGCCCCCACCGGCACGGTCGCGCTTGCGGCGAGGACGAGCGGCAGAACGCTGCGCCAGTCGCAATGCGGGAAGGCGGCGACCGTGAACGGGGCCGCAAATATCAGCGAAATAAGGAAGATCGTCGCGGCAGCGACCGGTGGCGAATAGGCCGCGCTCACCAACGGGACAAAGACCAGTGCGGCCCCGAACCCGGAAAAGCCGCGCGTCACGCCTGCCAACGCGCCGACGGCGGCAATCACGACCAGGCGCGGGTCGCTCAGATTGGCGGCAATGGCGGCGAAAAGCGGGGAATCGAACACGGCTTTGGGTCAGGAGCGGAGGGGCCTGCTTCATACGCCAACAATCCGTCCGGCGCGACCCGCCAGCCTTCCGGATACTCCAATTCACCTTTTCGCACGTCCGCTCTAAGAATTACGGCGTGAGCCGCATTCCGATTCGCATCCTCGGCATCGACCCAGGCCTCCGCCGCACCGGCTGGGGGGTGGTCGGCTGTGAAGGCAACAGGCTTACTTATGTGGCTTGCGGGTCGGTCACGACGGACGACAAAGCGTCGCTCGCGGTGCGGCTGGTGGCAATTCATGAGGGCCTGAGCCGGATCGTCGCCGAATTCTGCCCCGACGAGGCGGCGGTCGAGAGCACCTTCGTGAACCGGGATGCGGTCGCGACCCTCAAGCTCGGGCAGGCACGCGGCATCGCGCTGCTGGTGCCGGCGCAGGCCGGGCTGAGCGTCGCCGAATACGCACCCAACCTCGTGAAGAAAACCATCGTCGGCGCGGGCCACGGCGACAAGCACCAGATCCGCATGATGATCGGGGTGCTGCTGCCGCGCGCCGCGCCGCAATCGCATGACGCCGCCGACGCGCTGGCGATTGCGGTGACGCATGCGCACCACCGCCAGAGCGCGATGTTGCGGATTGCCGCACAATGACAACACGGAACACGGCGAAAGTGACGACACTGCGCGGAATGCGCGAGGCCAAGTGCGGGATTCTGGACACCGGGCGATGATCGGAAAACTCAAGGGCGTCATCGATTCCTACGGCGAGGACTTCGTGATCCTCGACGTCGGCGGCGTCGGCTATGTCGTGCACTGCTCGGGCCGCACGCTGCAGGCCCTGCCGGCGCCGGGCGAAGCGGCCGTGCTCTCGATCGAGACCTATGTGCGGGAGGACCAGATCCGCCTGTTCGGCTTTCTCAGCGATGCCGAGCGCGAATGGTTCCGGCTGCTGCAGACCGTGCAGGGCGTCGGCGCCCGCGTCGCACTCGCCGTGCTCGGCACGCTCAAGCCCGCCGACCTCGCCACCGCCATCGCGATGCGCGACAAGGCGGCGGTGGCGCGCACCCCCGGCGTCGGGCCGAAGGTCGCGGAGCGGATCGTGACCGAACTCAAGGACAAGGCGCCTGCCCTTGCCGCGATCGACCCCGCCACTGTCCGCCTCGCGGGCGCGGTCGATGACGGGAAGGCGCCGAAGCCGCTCGCCGACGCTATCTCGGCTTTGGTCAATCTGGGCTATGGTCAGCCGCAGGCGGCTGCGGCAATCTCTGCCGCCGCGCGGGAAGCTGGCGAGGGGGCCGACACCGCGCGGCTGATCCGGCTTGGGTTGAGGGAGTTGAGCAGGTGAGCGAGGGCCCGGCGTTCGAAATCCTCCCGATGCGGCAGGACCGCCTGGTCGAACTGCTCCAGTTGCGCTGGCCGGAACGCAGCATGCTGATCGCCGGCCGCTTCGTCGGGCCGGAAGACGTCGAGGGCATCGGCGCCTTCACCAGCGACCGGCTGCACGGCATCGCGACATGGCTGGCGAATGGCCGCGTCCTGCATATCGTCGCGGTCAACAGCTTCACCGAACTGCGCGGCATCGGCATCGCGCTGGTGGATGCGATGATGGCCGAAGGCCGCTCGCGCGGCATGACGCTCATGCGCGCCTCGATCAGCAACGACAACGTCATGGCGCTGCGCTTCTATCAGAAGCGCGGGTTCAGGCTCACCGCGCTTCATCGCGGCATCTACGACGCGATGCGCCAGCTGCGGCCGTCGATCCCCGCCACCGGCGTCGACAACATCCCGATCCGCGACGAACTCGAGCTTGAGCATGAACTCTAGCTCTCCGCCGCCGCGGGCGCAGGTGAGGATGTCCGCATTGAGCGAGGAAGGCCCATCATTCGACATCCGGCCAATGACGGATCGGCCTGCGCTGGAAGCCGTGCTGCGCCAGCGATGGAGCGACGGCGGCGTGTTCGTGCGCGGCCGCATGATCCGCCCGCAGGAGGTCGAGGCGTTCGGCGCCTATCTCGATGACCGCCTGCAAGGCGTCGCCAGCTGGCGGGTCGAGGACGGCGTGTTCTACATGCTGACGCTCAACAACCTCACCGACCAGCGCGGCGTCGCGACCGCGCTGCTTGACCACATGCTCGCCGTCGCACGCGCGCAGGGGTTCGCGTCGATGCGCGTCGTGATCTCGAACGACAACTGGCCGGCGCTGCGCTTCTATCAGAAGCGAGGCTTTGCGCTCGCCGAGCTGCACGTCGGCGTGGTCGACGTGATGCGCCGCGAAATGCCGTCGATCCCGGAGCGCGGCGTCGAAGGCATCCCGATGCGCGACGAGTTCGAACTGGAGATCGCGCTTTGAGTGCCCCTGCTACCCCCCGCCGACTGGTCAGCGCCGAACGCCGCGAGGAGGACACGGCGGAGACCTCGCTGCGGCCGCAGCAATTGTCGGACTTCATCGGGCAGGCGCAGGCGCGCGCCAATCTCTCGGTATTCATCGAGGCCGCCCGCGCGCGCAAGGATGCGCTCGATCATGTGCTGTTCGTCGGCCCTCCCGGCCTCGGCAAGACGACGCTGGCGCAGATCGTCGCGCGCGAACTCGGCGTCAATTTCCGCTCGACGTCAGGGCCAGTGATCGCCAAGGCGGGAGACCTCGCCGCGCTGCTGACCAATCTCGAAGAGCGCGACGTGCTGTTCATCGACGAGATCCACCGGCTCAACCCGGCGGTCGAGGAAATCCTCTATCCGGCGATGGAGGATTTCCAACTGGACCTCATCATCGGCGAGGGTCCGGCGGCGCGCTCGGTGAAGATCGACCTCTCGCGCTTCACGCTGGTCGGCGCGACCACGCGCGCGGGGCTGCTGACGACACCGCTGCGCGACCGCTTCGGCATTCCGGTGCGGCTCAATTTCTATACCGAGGCGGAACTGGAGGACATAGTGACGCGCGGCGCGCGCGTGCTCGGCCTGCGGCTTTCGCCCGAGGGCGCCAACGAGATCGCCCGCCGTGCGCGCGGTACGCCGCGCATCGCGGGGCGGCTGCTTCGGCGCGTGCGCGACTTCGCGCAGGTCGCCAAGGCCAAGGAAGTAGATCGTGGGCTCGCCGATCGCGCGCTGCTGCAACTCGAGGTCGACTCCGCCGGGCTCGATGCGATGGACCGGCGCTACCTCACCATGATCGCCGAGCACTACGGCGGCGGCCCGGTCGGGATCGAGACCATCGCCGCGGGGCTTTCCGAGCCGCGCGACGCGCTCGAGGACATCGTCGAGCCGTTCCTCATCCAGCGCGGCTTCATCCAGCGCACGCCGCGCGGCCGGCTGCTGACGGGACTGGCGTTCCGCCACCTCGGCCTCGCCGAGCCGTCGCGCGACCCGGCGCAGTTCGGGCTGTTCGGGCAGTCCGACGACGACTGACACGGACTTCCGGCTGATCCTTCAGCCTCGCGTTCGGTCATTCCGGATTGCCGCGAAGCGGCAAGTCCGGAATCCATGAACACGGACAGGGGTTATGGATTCCGGGCTCGCGCGCTGCGCACGCGCCCCGGAATGACAGCCGAGGGGTTTGCAGACGCTCCGGATCCAATCGCTGTCGGCGAAGCCTCCGCTTCCTCACCCCCGCGCGCGCATGCGGATCAGGAAGGTGTCGTAGGTGTATTCCGCGACCTGCCACCACAGATACTGGTCGCCGCGGAAGGCGATCATCGCGTCATAGATCTTCTTGAAGGCCGGGTTCTTGGCCGAAACTTCCGCATAGACTTCGTTCGAGGCGTTCCAGCACGCTTCCAGCACCGGTCCGGTGAACGGCCGAAGCTGCGCGCCACCGGCGACCAGCCGCTTCAGCGCGCCCGGATTACTGGCGTCGTACTTCGACAGCATCCACATATTGGCAGCCTGGCAGGCCGCCGTCAGCGCGGCCTTGTAGGCCGGCGGAAGCTGGTTCCAGGCATTGATGTTGAAGAAGACATGGATCATCGTCCCGCCTTCCCACCAGCCGGGATAGTAGTAGTAGCGCGCGACCTTCTGGAAGCCGAGCTTCTCGTCGTCATAGGGGCCGACCCATTCGGCAGCGTCGATGGTGCCCTTCTCGAGCGCCGGATAGATCTCGCCGCCCGCGATCTGCTGCGGCACCACGCCGAGCTTCTGCAGCACCTGCCCGGCGAAGCCGCCGATGCGGAACTTCAGGCCCTTGAGGTCGTCGACGGTCTTGATCTCCTTGCGGAACCAGCCGCCCATCTGGCAGGCGGTGTTGCCCGCCGGCAGAGAGTAGATGTTGTACTGCTTGAAGAACTCGTTCATCAGCGCGTCGCCGCCGCCCTGATAGATCCACGCATTCTGCATGCGCGAGTTCAGGCCGAACGGCACGCCGCAGGTCAGCGCGAAGGTCGGATCCTTGCCGACGTAATAATACGGCGCGGTCTGGCACATCTCGACCGTGCCGTTGGTCACGGCGTCGGCAGCCTGCAGGCCGGGCACGATCTCGCCGGCGGCGAAGGGCTGGATCTGGAACCGCTTGTCGGTCACCTCGGAGACGTAGCGCGTCAGCACTTCCGCGCCGCCCCACAGCGTATCGAGCGACTTCGGGAAGCTCGACGTGAGCCTCCATTTCACCTCCGGCATCGACTGCGCGACAGCCGGCGCGGCGACCGCGGAAGCGGCGGCGAGACCCACCCCTGCCGTCTTCAGGAATTCACGACGTTTCATGGCGCTTTCCCCAGATTATGGGCGGATGTCATCCCGCTCGTAAGGCTTGAGTCTGGCCGTTTGATGCCCATCCGCATCGCCGGCCGCTGCGGTAATCTTATGCAACAAAGCGAAGCCGGGAAAGTTAAAGCGCGGGCCCCGCCCCTTGCGCCGCCACGGCGTTAAGGACACGAATTGGCCCCTCTGCGAATGCAACGTCGGCTGCCCGTCATCCTTGCCCGCTAGACTGTCCCGCCAGACTGCCCCGTGCTCCGTAGCCACAGGCGAAAACCATGCAGCAGCGCCTTCGATACCCCCTGGACGTCGACGCCTTCGTCACCGTGGACCGCCGCTTCCTGCTGCGCGGGCTGGCGGCCTCGGCCCTCGTCGCCACCGGCAGCGGGTTCGCCGCGCGCCACGCCCTCGCCAATCCGGTCTTTGGCGCCTACCCTTTCTCGCTCGGCGTCGCCTCCGGCGATCCGGCGCCTGACGGTTTCGTGATCTGGACCAAGATCGCGCCGAAGCCGCTGGAGCGCGGCGGCGGCATGCCGATGCAGCCAGTGTCCGTCGACTGGCAGGTGGCGAGCGACCCGCAGATGCAGCGCGTGGTGCAGAAGGGTACGGCGACGGCGCGCCCGGAACTCGGCCACGCGGTACACGTCGAAACCGCCGGGCTCGAGCCCGCCCGCGACTACTATTACCGCTTCACGATCGGCCGCGAGCGCAGCCGCATCGGGCGCGCCAGCACGCTGCCGGCGGCCGGATCGCCGGTCGCCGAACTGCGCTTCGCCGCGGCCGGCTGCCAGCGCTATGACGACGGCTACTTCACGGCCTGGCGGAAGATCGCCGAGGAGCGCTTCGACCTCGTCTTCCACTACGGCGATTACATCTACGAGTATCGCATTGTCCGGCCGGGCGAGCGCCCGCTGCCGGTCGTGCGCGTGATGCCGGGCGAGCCGGACGAAATCTATACGCTCGACGACTACCGCCACCGCTACGCGATCTACAAGACCGATCCCGACCTGCAGGCCGCGCATGCGTCGGCCCCGTTCGTCATGACCTATGACGATCACGAGATCGACAACAACTGGGCGGGCGACGTTTCCGCGAAGAACGTGCCGCCGGAGATTTTCCGGCTGCGGCGCGCCGCCGCCTTCCAGGCCTGGTACGAGCACATGCCGGTGCGCCGGACGATGATGCCGCGCGGACCGGAGATGCTCGCCTATCGGCGGTTCTCGGTCGGCGATCTGATGACGGTGAACGTGCTCGACACCCGCCAGTACCGCTCCGACCAGCCCTGCGGCGACGGCATCAAGATCGACTGCAAGGAAGCGCTCGCGCCCGAGCGCACGATGCTGGGCGCTACCCAGGAGCGCTGGCTCTACGACGGATTCAAGGACGCGCCCGCGCGCTGGAACGTGATGGCGCAGCAGGTCATGGTGATGCGCAACAACCGCAGTCCCGACCCTGCCGTGACGGCGCTGGGCATGGACAAGTGGGACGGCACGCCGGCCGCGCGCGACCGGCTGTTCGCGGCCATCACCGACTCGCGGCTTTCCAATCCGGTCGTGCTGACCGGCGACATCCACAACAACTGGGCGGGCTTGCTGAAGAAGAATTTCGCCGACGAGAACTCGCCGGCGGTCGGCGTCGAATTCGTCGCGACGTCGATCTCCTCAGGCGGCGACGGCTACGACACCAGCCCCCTCATCACGAAAGCGATGGCGCAGGACCCGCATATCAAGTTCTTCAACGGGCAGCGTGGCTATGTCCGCCACGTGGTCACGCCCCAGCGCTGGCAGGCGGATTACCAGGTGCTCGACAAAGTGAGCGAGCGCGATGGCAAACTTTCCACGCGCAAGAGCCTGATTGTCGAGAACGGTAGTGCAGCGCTGAACGATCCGTAGCATCATCAGTTTTTGTTTGAGCATCGCTATTGCCGAAAACCGGCATCCACCCCGGATCAAGTCCCGGGCAGGCATTTTCGGAGCGATGCTCTAACGCCGGGAAACCATGCTGATGAGCACGAACGCCCCTCCCCTCCGCGGTCCGCATCTGGCCGTGCGTCCCGACTGGCTGGCGCTGCGGCGCGAGGAGGCGATCGAACCAGACCTGCCGATCGTCGATCCGCATCATCACTTCTACGACCGGCCGGGCGTGCGCTATCACGTCTTCGACCTGCTCGAGGACATCGCGAGCGGCCACAACATCCGCGCCACCGTCTACATGGAGGCGCGGACGATGTATCGCGCCGACGGGCCGCCCGAACTGCGCTGCATCGGCGAGACCGAGTTCGTCAACGGCATGGCGGCGCTCGGGGCGAGCGGCCTCTACGGCCCGTGCCGGATCTGCGCGGGCATCATCGGCTTCGCGGACCTGCGGCTCGGCAAGCGCGTCGGCGAGGTTCTCGATGCGCAGATCGCCGCCGGCAATGGCCGCTTCCGCGGCATCCGCCAGATATCGGCGTGGCATGAAGACCCGCAAGCCAATGCCTCGATGAGCAGCGCGCCGGGCGGGCTACTGATGGAGCCTGCACTGCGCGAAGGCTTCGCCGAACTGACCCCGCGCGGGCTTTCGTTCGACGCCTGGCTCTATCACACGCAACTCGAAGAACTGCGCGATCTTGTACACGCCTTCCCGGACACGACCGTCGTCGTCAATCACGTCGGTGGCGTCATCGGCGTCGGCCCCTATGCCGGCCGGCGCGATGAAGTATTCAGCGCTTGGAAGGATTCGATGGCGGCGCTGGCGCGCTATCCCAACGTCAATGTGAAGCTCGGCGGCCTCGGCATGCGCATGTTCGGATTCGAGGTCCATAACGGCGCGCTGCCGCCGTCCTCCGAGCAACTCGCGACGGCGTGGCGGCCCTATGTCGAAACCTGCATCGAACTCTTCGGGCCCCACCGCTGCATGTTCGAGAGCAATTTTCCGGTCGACAAGGGCGCGTGCAGCTATGGTGTGCTGTGGAATGCGTTCAAGCGCATCGCGAAGGACTATACGGCCGGCGAGAAGGCCGCGCTTTTTTGCGGCACCGCCGCACGGGTCTATCGCATCGACGTGCCGTAAGGCGACGGCTCCTGCAGCGTCTCGTCTGACACGGAACCCGTGACTATCTCGGCTGTCATCCCGGCCGAGCGCGGAACACGCGAGAGCCGGGACCCAACGCTCCGCAAGTTCTGAGTATGTGGAAAGATGGATCCCGGATCGCGCCTCAGGGCGCGTCCGGGATGACAGCCGGGGGAACTCGCATTCGGAAAGCTGCATCCACCGGACGGCCGCGTTAGGGTCCCCTCTCCCCGTTGGGGAGAGGGACAGGGTGAGGGGGAGCCAACGTCTATTATGGACTCCCGACCCCCCTCACCCGGCGCTTCGCGCCGACCTCTCCCCAACGGGGAGAGGTGACGAACCTCGCTGGCGCTTTTCAGCAGCCTGCTATCCCGGGATCGTCAGCGGGCGGTTGGCATAGAGCGAGCGCCAGCTTCCGAGTTCGCTCGCCATCGCATCCGCGATCGCAAGCTGGAGCAGGCAGGCCTGGCGATAGTCAGCTGGCGGGGCCTGCTCGGCGCGCGTGCTGAGCTGAGTCAGCTCACGCTCGGTCGCATGCGAGCGCTCGGCCGAGGTCTCGAAGTCGCCCTGCGCGCGAATGCCGGCCAGCGCCGCGCCGAGCGCCGGCAGGACGGCGGCGAGAAACGTCAGCAGCGGCTTGATCGTGGACTTGATCCATGAGGTGCCGAGCAGCCCGGTCTCGTAAAGCGCGGCGATGGTGATCCACACGATGCAGATGCCGCCGGTGAGATAGAACAGGCGCACGCCGATATGGTCGAGCACGTGATGCAGCTTGCTCAGCACGCGCGCATTGTTGCGGTGATAGGCGATCTGCGGCGCCACCTCATGCACCAGCGTCGCCTGCACAACGGCCTGAAGATAGGCGGCATCGGCCCGCGCCTGCGGCAGGCCGATCTCCCGCCGCGTCGCGCGCGCATACCATGACGTCCATTGTTCGCCCGGATCGACCCCCGGCATATCCCCGACGCCGCCGGAGCGGCCGAGCGGGGCCAGCATGCGCGCATGGCGCAGCATTTCGGCCAGACGCCGGGCATCGAGGAAGCGCTGATGCCATCGGCCCCGGCTGCCCGCCTGGGTGATGATGATGATCAGCGCGATCAGCAGGAACTCCAGACTGACGAACAGCGTCTTGGCCCAGATCGCGTCCCAGAAGAACAGAGCGAGCAAGCCGACGCCGACCGCTGCCGCAGCCAGCGTGAAACTCAATACATAAGCGCCGCGATAGGCGCGGCCGTATTGCGTCGCCAGATGATCGGCCCACAGGAAGCGCGCGAGCAACACGCTCTGCAGCCGCTCCGAAAGCGCCCCGCTCGCAGGCAGCGCCTTGAGGAAGGCGTCCCACTCGCCGGCCCGGCTCGCCAGCGACGCCGGCTTTGCG